>BNJT01000053.1_pt1 | contig 339065 bp, 577 predicted proteins | sample 8540491 | NCBI WGS metagenome assembly BNJT01 (sample SAMD00202455, study PRJDB9452) | human saliva metagenome | host: Homo sapiens | reverse complement strand
TCTCTATCTGTGGCATTATTGGTGGAATATTTATGTATTATCGTCACGATAAAAAATCAAAAACGGAACATCTTAAATGAACTGAAAATTAAGCAAATAAGAAAAACGGAAGAACAAAATTACAATGAGAAGTTGAGTGTAATATTATCCATAGAAAAAAACAGTGATCGGCGAATCCGTTTTATAATTCAGAACAATAGATGCTCGTAATGTCCGTGTAGAAATAGTAAATGAGAGCCTCTTGAAGGAGTTTATTTGTATGAAGCTTGGGGACCATACAGTTGTCTTCTCATAATGGTTATAGAAGAGGTATGTTACATGTGAGGTCATACAGACACCTTGCAGTTACACGTATTATCTACAGGATGATGATTTTGGAAAAGGTCGTAGTATATTGCAAAATCCCACAGCTGTAAATTAGAAGAAGGAAACCGCTCATTAAACGAAAGCAAGGTGCGTATCAGACGATAATTTAATAATAGAATAATGAAAGTAAGCAACGACAATATGTCATCTACCGGTCAGCAGATGGAAGATAAAAATAGATGTACGGTTCAGAAACGAGACGGTGTGGCTATCGTTAGACCAGATGGCAACACTCTTCCGGGCGTGATAAATCTACTATTTCACGGCATGTTAAGAATGTGTTTGAAGAGAAATTGTCACCGGAGGCAACTGTTGCAAATTTTGCAACAGTTCAGGCAGAGTAATAGAGAGGTTGCTAGAAATATAGATTATTACAACCTCCCGATATTATCATTCTGTTGGCTATCGGTGAAGTCGCAGCAAGTACGCAGTTCCGCATTTAGGCAACACAGCGGTTAGAGAATATATCATTAAAGGTTTTGCTCTGAACGTCGATTTAAGACAAGTTCATCTTACAATTATTTCAAGAACTCTTAGACCGTATTCGCGAGATACGCCTTTCTGAAAGTATTTTATCCAACAGATAAAGGATATTTATAAAACAAGTATCGACTATAACCCATCAGCCGATATGACATTGGCATTCTTCAAAGAAATACAGAACAAATTGCTTTGGGCTGTCAGCGGAAAGACAGCCGCCGAACTTGTTTACTATCGTACCCAATGCCTCGCTGCCGATGATAGGACTCACTTCTACGAACAAGATGGGAAAGTTACAAAGAGGTAGAGTGTCGTGTGAGCAGAACTTCTCTAAAATCGGATTGGTCGCTAAAACTAATCGTAGAACAGTTCCCTTGCCTATGCGAAACGCAGGCACAGCGAAACCAATGTATATGCGATTGGATACAGAAACTGCTTGTGCTCACCATGAACGAAAGAATATCGCCAGGCGTACCGGCACAGTTCTCCACAAGATAGCGATGAAAAGCTACCAAGGAATATATTACCTGAGAGCAGCAACGACAGATAGAACATCTTGACGGCATCAAGCAACTCGACCAAGACTTGAAACGTATTGCGCTACGAAAGAACAATAAGAAGAAAAGGACAACGAGAGAATAATCTATGATAGTCCACACGCAATATCTTGGCAATCAGGAACTGTTGAAATTGCAAAAGACAGTTTTCCTTGCATCGAGCAACATATCTTCGAGACGGTGTTGCGTCCTTATATGGATGGGCAACGGATATGCGCAGTCACCCAGGGTGTGTCGTCAGTGGATTTAACAGTAAGTTGGAACAAGATGTACTTCACTTTCTGAGCTGACAACCAACCTATTATTCTTGTTCTTGCTCTTGAATGTATAAAGTTATCCCTAAGGAATTTAAAAGCGTTAACTCAAAATAGACTATTGATTGTTTCTGTAAATGCTGCACGCCGGTCAAAGAACACAGCAATGATGAGAATAAAGTGGCTTTGCGGATAGCAGATAAAATATTATTCGCCGTTGTAACCGAGCAAAGCAGTCTCTACGCATAAGGTAGCTAATAATAAACAAAAATCGATAACATTATAATTTCAACTGTGACTATACAATATATAATAACTCGCAAGGAAGATCAAACTTTTGATTGCAAAAGCATTCAAATTGATCCGAAAGCATTAGCTATTACCATTGTGGCGTTTGCTAATGCTGACGGTGGTGATATCTCTATCGGTGTGTCTGACAAGACAAGGAAGATAGAAGGAGTTGACCAGCATACGGAAAAAGTTGAACGAGTTGCTTCGTGTGCCCTTAGACTTCTGTAATCCTTCTGTGTCTCATTACCAGCGACTTGTTACCATGCACGGATAAAGATGGAAACGAAAATCATATTTTATTGATGCATATTCCTGCAAGTTCTGAACTCACATGCTAATCAGGCAGATGAGCTCTATGCGTGTTGGCGATAAAAGCAGGAAGCTGTCTTTTTGAGGAGCGCATACAGCTGATGTGACGATAAGGGAGAACGCTACTATGAAGATACGGCAGTGTATGGTGCTACGGTATGATGACATTGATATGGCTGCTGTAGAAAGATATACAGAATTGATTGGTTATACCAAGTCTGCCAAGTCAATATCTACATAGAGAATAATGGCTTCATAACTACCAATGCTAAGGGAGAGGAGCAAGTTAGTGTGAGCTCGTATCCTGTTGTTTGGTAAATATCCTCAAAAAGTTCTTTTTCCTCGTGGGCGTACTCGCTCATCCGTTATAAAGGTACAGAGGAGAGTGGGCGCAGAGATGAACGTAATTAAGGACGTAACCTTTTGAAGGAACGATACTTGATCAAGTGAAAAGCAACGATAGCTTATCTTTAGAAACTCAAGTAGAGGACACATACGTTCCTTGGGCAGCACGGCCAGTTTCGTAACCAATAGAGATTACCCAAAAGTTTGTGATTCAAGAAATGGTAGTCAATGCTTGCTGCCACCGTGCCTACAATATCAAAGGGTACTGAAATTCAAATTAAGATGTTTTGACAATCGACTTTGGTATTTCGAGTCGCCAGGCAGGACTGCCTGGAACGGTCAAGCCCTCTAACATTCGTCATACGCATTTCTCTCGCAATCCGAAAAATTGCCCAATTCCTTAAAGCATACGACTTTCGTGAAGGAGTTTGGTGAGGGTGTGGATCGCATGTGTAGGGAGTTGGAAGCTAAACGGAACATCACATCTATCTTTCCATCTTTGATGATTTTATTTTTGAAAATCACAGTGCCGAAGGTTGTATCTCAGACGAAAAGCCAAACAAATGCAACGTGCAAATTCTTCAGAAAGACTGATAAATGCAACTGCATGCCCAAAGAGGTGCAACTGAAATAGGTGATAGAATTAGTGAGCGGCTCTCAATGAAAAACTAACAGAAAATCGTATATCCATCATCATGCGATTAATGACTGAGAAATCCATATATTACTAGCGAAGAAACTGGCTGCCATCACAAGTCGGGAATGCAGTGCACGATTCTATGTCCGTAACATAGAAGTTTATGCGTGATAAATACCTTCGCCGAGTCGGTCGATAAAAATGCTTTTTGGGAAATCATAGACTAAGAGGCTGACTAACAGAGCCCAAGAACTTTACTTTGATTGGGCTTGTTTCGCTATAGGTTATTTCAATTGCTTCTGCATCAAGCTATCAGCCTTTTTGTTTTAGCTGTTGATCATATCCATCGCTTTCTCCTTAATAAGCTTGATAATTTTTCATCACGATGAATGTCAAACACATCATTGAGCCACAAGATTTCCTTTTGAACTACAACCTCTCCATACTCTGATGATACGGAATTTCAAGGCATCATCCTTTGTATTGCTGTTTGCTTTGCCATAGAAGTAATTGCCGACCAAAGAAACAAAACAAAGGATAGATACTGCCACCACAGTAGTAAAGACTTTCGACGACTTGATGTCAAAGCTATGTCTGTGAAACCAGTTCCTGCGGTAGTGGATGCTCTTTTCTGCTCCTGCCACTCGTGCAACATGGTCAAGACGCTTGCCACCAATTTGTCCATGGATCTTAGCTTCCTCGTCCTTGATGCGCTGTACACCCAATATACTTGTTAATCACTTCTTTTGTTCGCTGTTCATACTGATTGAGCAATTCCTGTTCCTTCTGCTCATCACCTTGTGCTGGTGTAGATTGAACAGGAGAGAAAAGGCAGAAGTTCTTCCTTTTCTTTCAGTCTCCTAGTTCTCTGTAAATTGTCTCCAGCTTGTTTTTGATTTCTCAAAGAGGACAAATGTATTATTATCAGCCATAATTATAAATGTATTTTACGTTTTTCTTTTTCTTCTTTTTATCAGTGTATTATAAACCTCCGCAGGGACAGTGCCATGAGTCTGGAAACAATCAATCCTCCTTCTATGAGTTCGTTGGTAATTTCGCTCGTAACACTAGCAACATTGATATGAGGTTTATCATTCCTTGTGTTTGCTGTCCGTGTTCCTATTATTCTGTTGCAGAGCAAAAGTCAATCTTGGAATAACTGAAAACGCCCTGTCCACCTTTTAGAGCCATTGAAAGTGATAACCGTTCTTTTCAAAGATAATACCCTGCATCTTCCTGTGAGTTGCTTTTATACTTAAAAGACGGACATCAATATCCTGCTTTTTCAAATGAGCAAGAAGAGTCTGTCCAATCTCCTGCACCGAGCTATTTCTGCTTTCAATGCCTGATAGATTTCATACTTTGGTCTTGTCAGGGTTCTTTTCAGCGGTGTTCTTTGACTTTCTCCTTGCCACCAGCAAAAGTATAAACTATATTTGACGGTCAGTTCCTTACAAATCTTTCTCACTTCTGAATCTGTCGTTACGGTCAGAGATAGTGCTTGCCGTTATTATCTCATCCGGTTGAAAAGCAATATGCACATGTGGGTGCTCCTTATCGAAATGGCGACCGATAATGTATTGCGTATCTTTTTATCCCCATCTTCTCATATATTCACGAGCAACCTTTCGCCATCCATTCATTGCTGAGTTTGGGAGAGTCCTGTATCGAGAAACTCAGGAGATATGGCCAACAACCTTTCCACTCTTGGATTCAGTTCTGTTTGGTCGATGAAAGCTTTGGGCAATATGACTAATACAGTCTGTTCTCACACCCGAACTATCTATGAGTTCCGTTCCTTTCTTCTGGGTCAAGGATGTGATGATTACGCCTTGAAGCCCGAAAACCTTTCATATATCTTTGGCAATCATCTTCGTATCAGATTTAGGATTTCATCAATCTTGCCAATGATGGTTTTTATGGAAAGGAGCAATGACATGAAACCCTTCCGCATTGGCACGATGTGCCAACTGATTGAGGTTGTTTGCCATGCCACAGCTTGCGGATGAAGTCTGCTTGCTCTATGGTCAGTCGTTCAATGACATTTCCTTTATCAAGAACTTTCTTATAAACTCACTCATGGTTACTCCCTGCGCTTTTGGCTTTGCCTTTGAGCTGTATAGTAATCCTGCGTATTCAGTTTTCACCGTGATACGGTATTTCTTCTTTTCGGCTGCGCCCTTGGTTGGACGACCACCTTTTATATTCTGTTTTTATCATACTTGTTTCTTTTATTTGATTTGATGGAGACCAGCGGGATAATCCTCTGCAACGACTGTCAGGGAGGTGGAGCAAGTGGTTTTGTATGCCCAAAACATAAACTTGCTCCCCGAAAAATAGATTATGCAAAAGCAAATCCTACAATCATAGCTTTAATCCCTTTTGATTTTCTTATTTTCTGCTTTCTCTGAATGCTTGAATTCAGCACATAAATACTCGTTTCAGAGTCCTTGAAACCATTGTACAAAGTTGATGCATCCAAGACAGATCCCCAATTCTTTTGATAATTGCAGATAGGCATTTCTTCCCTGCTTCGTCATTATCCAAAAAAGCACTGAACACTCTCATAGTGCGATAATCGTTCTAATGCCTTTGTGGATATTTGTTACAGAGTTGAGTACCAAATAATCTTGCCGTCTTAAGTCCGTCATTCTCTTTTCTTCGGAGCGTCATAAATGACAGAAAGTCCATGAAGCCCTCGAAAAGAAAAACATACCTTCTTTGGCTCTTCTGCATAAAATGGCTGATGTCTTTTTGGTGCAATGCAGCCTTTGAAGAACGGATTGCGTATTTCGTAACCACCTGCAGATATTTGGGAAAGCCAATACCAAAGTAATACTTTGCCCCTTGTATCAAAGTGCGATCCTTACATACAGTTCTTGCCGTTTCAATGTCAATACACCTTTCTCCAAGATATTTGATAAGGGCTGGATGACTGATGGAGAAGTACGCTGAAGATGCTCAAAGGAGTTCTGCGGTGTGATTGAGCTTGACTGTGGGCAGACTGCCTCGACACGCAGCTTGGTGCGTTACGCTCTATCTGATGGATGAGATACGACACATCCGAAGAGTTGTAGAGACAACTCTGCAAGGGCGATGATATTACCACCTCTGCCAATACCGAAGTCATACCATTGATTGATTTCTGTATTTACCTTGAACGATGCATGCTTTCTCCGTTCTTAATGGAGAAAGGTACATAAGGGTTGACACCATACTGTTTTACAGGTTTTACAGCCTATTGATGCAAGAAAGTCCTGCAACTTAATTTGTTTGATTTTTCTTTATATCCATGATTGTAGGAAGTTAAAGTGATGAAAAATTTGATGAATTGATGAATTTGATTTTATCTATATGGTAATCAGATAGTTGAAAACTCATCATACCCTCATCATACTATTCTTCAAAATGGAATGCTGACGAAAATAAGAATACCATCCTTTTCTTTTTCATCAGCAGAATATCCACGATGAGACAAAAGATGAGAACGTAAACGACTTGTACTGAATGCTTTTTATATAATCTATTCATCATTTCATCAAAATAATGGATATAATGATTGTTTATAAACTCTTTGAGTTGCTCCTTGGTGATTGTATAAAACCTGCCGGTCCTTCGGATGGGAGAGTAATACTGCGGAGCGTTGTAACTAAGTTGATACGTAGTGTAGGTCAGCGTATTGGACACTGGGTGTGAGCTTCCAGATGTCCTGCACTATTCTCCTTATCTGCCCTTGTCATACCTACATTGTGTATTACTAAAAGCGGCATCATATCATTGATACAGAAAGAGACTTCCTCGACATTGTTTGTTTCCATGATGTCAAGACACAACTCTGACATTTCTAGTTCCAGCTTGTTTCTGTTTACGGATAATGCGTTGCAAGGCTGGTGTAAAAAGTCAGCTTGGGTGCAAACCACATACGGCTTTCCTTTGTGGGTAGACAGCATGCGATGCTGGAGAAAATAAAAGAAAGGCAGGTATCTCTGACTTTCAACTTCTGAAGAAAGTCAGTATCGTCACTTTCTATACGATTTATCTTCCTTACCCAATATCGGGTTTCTCCCACATCTATAATGACAGGGAGTAACTCGTTATTGGAGCACAACCTGAACTTGGCAAGAAGGAGATTTCATCTCGGTCTTTGCCTTTGCTTCCACCCTTTATAGGAAAGCGTTGTGCTAAGATTTTTTCAATCGTTCACTATCCTCCCTGCGGTTGAGCAAAACTTCATCCACAACAATGAGCAGCTTTCCTGCCCAATCATGCGTTGAACTGACTGCGAAAAGTCCTCGTTGGTATTGAAAGTAACATTGTTTCTGAAAAAGCAGCTTTGAGAAAGTTAAAGGAACGTACTCTTACCTGTATTGCGTTCTTCTGACACCATCAAAGAGGATGGGAGTTTTCTGCACTGGGTTGGAGATAGAGCAACTGCAAGTAGTCCATGCCCAGCTCGTATTGTTCCCCGAAGATATGTCTTATCAGGATTCAATGTGTGAAACTCTCCTTCTTTTTGGTTGGTGTCCTATCAGTTCGATAGAGATTCAGGAATTTATCAACCACAGGCTGATAATCCACATGATTAGGGACTGTGCAGAAATCCATCGTACTTTCGGGAACAGTAGCCATGAAAATCCTTTCCATAGTCCTGGCGTAGCGTTTCATTAGTTCCACATGATACGCTTCTTTGACAAAACCACCATTGATGCGGGGTTGGTTCACAATCTTATACAAGGTTGTGCCAACACGAATAAAAATTCTCGTTTTTCCATAGCCTTACTTCTGCATTAAAGGTTTGCTACCCATAATATATCTCTGTGCTTCTTGGGCTATTTGCGCAGAAGTCTTGATAGGATTCTGACGCAGCCATGCTTCGAGTTCTGCTTTCTCAAAATAAAGCATCTTACCTTGTGAGCTATAATGAGGAATCAGATTGCCGATGTGAGCTTGTAGAGATAACTCTTTGAGAGTTGAGAAACTTACTTGCTTCATCAAAGCTAAGCACATTTTTGTTTGTAGAGAGAAGTTGTTCGAGTTCGTAAACTCGTTCCTCTATAGTCTTTTTCCATATTTTTATTTGTTTGGTAAAACGATAGAGGTGCGCACCCTCGTTGCTGTTAACGAGGGCAAAATTAGAAAACGATAAAAGAACTGGCATTGAGCAATGTTTGACGTATCAACCTATGCTCACTCTTTTTCAGTTGTTTGATGTATTTATCTATGATTTCCCATCCTTTCGGCTGCTTCATGTTGATTTGATCTGTTGCAGTGGAAAAGGTCAGTTCAGTCATTAATGGTGTGTATCTTTGGTTTTTCCCAAATATGAGTTTACTGCGTGCAATGGTGAGACTGCCATTCATTAGTAACGTATCCCCGAAGTTAAGACTTTGCATGATATATGCCAGCTAGCGGTTGTTGTTTGATTTCAGGACACCTTTTTAGCTTACAAGCAAAGAAATCTTTGAGTATCTTAGGAGATATGCAAGTTGTAAAATAATTGAATTTCGTTGATGCAAGCGGTAAGAATCTCTATTTTGCTCATCTGTAAAAATCAGATTGAAATGGATTTGTTCCTTTTGCCAACGATGACAGGTTTCTTTTCTGCTCACATGGCTCATCGTTTACCAAGACAGAAGAGCAGAGACCGATCAGTTTGACCTCTGTCAATTCAATTCGTTTCTCTTTCTGCCATGAGATATTTTGCGTATCGCTCATATAGAATCGCATCGACAAGGTACGAGAACATCGGCAGAGCATCATTATATAAGGTGTGCTCGCAATATATTCGCATATTCAAATGAAGATACGAGAGATGAGGCATATTTCTGTTTTGTTCTTTTGGTCAGATGATTCAAAGAAGGGCTTTCCCACAAAAGTCATCATCGTTGTAATATTCCTCTACACATGCAAGAGCAGGATGGTTCAGATAAATGGAAGATAGTTCATCGGTTATTTCGGATATATTCTTTTTGCAAAATCTCTTTAAACTGCATATTGCTTACACAGCTCTTTTTCCTCAGAATATTTCCAATGAGCACATTGGAGGTCTGAGTAATGCAATAGCTAATATTCGTTGAATACTGTCAAGCTGTATCTTTAGATTGTCATTTTCCATTTTTGCAATTCTCTATGGTGGGTACTGTTTACAAAGATAGGATATTCATTGGAGCCAAGAGAGAGATAAACGGAATAAAAGGGAAGATTATCGTTAATTAAATCTAAATAAACTATGTGAGAATACAGTCTTAGTACACGTTTCTTATACTTCTGCTACAAAGTACACTTTTAGTACATTCTGAAAAAGAAAAATCCCTTGTCAAATCAAAGACTTACAGAGGTTTGTAGTACCCAGACCAGGATCGAACCGGGATGGATTGCTCCACTGGTGTTTGAGACCAGCGCGTCTACCGATTCCGCCATCTGGGCATTGTATCTTTAAGAATACAGGTGCAAAGGTAAAGTTTTTTCCTGAATTTGCAAAATTTTATTTTGTTTTTCTCCAATTCATGAAAAACATCCTATAAATAATACTAATCATTTTGGCATATCAGGGATTATTGCATAAATTCGTAGCAACTATAAAGCGAAACCTAAAAAGCCTATTTATGAAAATTCACTATGAAAACAACTACTGTGTTATTTTAGCAGGCGGCAAGGGACGCAGACATACATGCACAGTAGAGAGTCTCGCCCCAAACAATTCATCGACTTTTCTGGGTACAGGCCGAACGCAATTGTAAACAGACTTTCGATCGATTCTGTAAAATTCTTCCCAAAGAAAACATCTTCATCAACACAGATGCTGCGTATGAAAAACTGGTTAAGAACAGCTACCAGAAGTAGCGGCAGACCATATCATGCCCGAACCGATTTGTCGCATACACGGCTCCTGGCATGGCTTGGGCAGCTCATCGTATTGTCAAAATAAATCCAGAGGCTAACATCATCATTAGCCCTTCGGACCAAGCGGTGTTCAACGAAGATGCTTTCAAAGCAGAATATCATGGACGGACTGCAATTCGTGACACGCAATGACATGATATATTGACACTGGGTGTGAAACCCACTCGGCCAGAACCAGGATATGGCTTACGACAGATAGGAGACAATATAGACAGCAGTGATGTATATCAAGTAAGGTCTTTCACCGAAAAACCCAATCGAGAGTTTGCTAAATTCTTCATAGAAAGCAACGAATTTCTATGGAACTACAGACTTTTCTTGGAGTAATGTACAATTCACTAAACACGTGTATGTACAAATTTCTACCTTCCGTATTACGCACATTCGACCAAAAATATCCTAACGCAACCTGCTCTGAGGAGAGCGCATTTGTCAAGAACACTTTCCCTCCTACCCCAATATATCGCTCGACTATATCCTATTAGAGAAGAGCGATAGGAAGCTTGGTAATCATGAAATGCGACTTCGGATGGGCCGACTTAGGCAGCATGGCACAGCATGTTGAAGCCACCCAACGCAGTGACAGAGAATATGATTATCAACTCTGACGTTATCGACGACGCACAATAACATCATCAAGCTGCCCGAAGGGCGACTGGCCGTCATCAATGGTTTGGACTGGCTACATCATTCGCAGAGAAGACGACGTACTGCTCATCTGCAAGAAGAGGATTCCTCTTCGCTTGTCAGAAAATACGTCAACGAGGTACTGCTGAAGAAAGGTAATCAATACATCTAAGTGTTACCGCCAATCAACGATAACACGTAAAAGTCTCAACGTGAGTTCGACGAATTATAAGTGTCTATAAATTTGGTGATTAGCGAAATTTGTTGTAACTTTAAAGAACTAATATACAAATAGTTACAAACAAAAATCATGCTATGATCACCGAGGACAAAGAGTTACTGAAATATTTTTGTATGGCAGATGACTTCTGCAAGTTTTTTGATGCAATGACAGCAAAATATACGCTAAAACCTACAGGAAAAAGGAAATATCATCGAAATTCTACAATGTCAAAGGCAGAAGTTATGCTGATAATAATCCTTTTCCACGATTCTGGTTATCGTTGCTTTAAACATTTCTATCTTGAAAAAGTATGCAAGCAGCTTCGCCATCTGTTTCCAAAAGTTGTTTCTTATAACCGTATAGTAGAATTGGAAAGGGATGTAGCCGTACCCTTAACCTTGTTTATCAAGAAGGTCCTGCTGGGCAAATGCACGGGTATAAGCTTCGTTGATAGCACACCACTGCGTGTCTGCAAAAACCAAAGAATACATATTCACAAGGTTTTTCAAAGGCATAGCCCAAAGAGAAAAATGCTCTATGGGTTGGTTCTTCGGTTTCAAATTGCACTTGATTTGCAATGAGAAAGGAGAACTTCTCAACTTTATGATAAGCCGGGAGATATTGATGACCGTAAGCCTTTGGAGTACAAAGCATTCATAGATCTTATATATGGTAAGCTATGGTGACAAGGGCTACATCGGTAAGAACCTCTTTCAAAGGCTTTTCGTTGACGGAATACAGCTTATTACCAAATTGAAGCGTAACATGAAAGGAGCGTTAATGAGTGTTTCAGATAGACTTTTACTCAGAAAAGAAGCCATTATAGAAACGGTGAATGATGAACTTAAGAACATTGCGCAGGTGGAACACTCCAGACATAGATGCTTTTGACAATTTCATCGTCAACTTATTAGGGAGCTATTGCTGCCCTATTGCCTAGTTTCAAAGAAGCCGTGCATCAATGTACAAAGGGATCATTGACACACAGCTTGCATTGTTCTGAATTCGTCGAACTCACGTTATTTACTATGTGTTGAGTCTTGCAGCGAACCAATTGTTATATTCATATGGTTGCTGAGTTTTTCTCAACGTTAATGTGTTGTCTGTATTCATTTGGGGTTAGATGTATCTCTCTTAAGAATTGTTCGTAAAACAGTGTTGGTGTATTGTATCACGAGTTAAAAGCCACTTCATTAACCGTAAGGTTCGAGATGAGTTAGTAATTTACAAGCATATTCAATGCGTATATTGTGCAAGTACTTGGAATATACTCTTGTTGGTACATTTCTTAAAATATCGGCAAAAGTGACGTCGGTTCTGACTATACAAAGTCAGCAAGTTCCGTGAGAACAATCTTCTTCTGGAAGTTATTATATAAATAGGTGAATACCTTGTCAATGGCAGTATCGATATTAGGAGCTTTGTAATGGCTGAATGCTATTGGTGATAATAGCTTTGTTTGTGAACAGTTATATAATCTTTCGAGAATCTCATACAAAGCAATCAGACGCCTTGTATGGGACTGTAGAATCGAACAAAGATAACCTTGAGAGGAGGTCCTCATATAATCCTTCATCATAGAAACGTATGCCATACTGAGCTTTTCGATAGCAAATCAACAATATGTTCATAGTCTGGCAGGTTAAGAATATCAGGTGGAAACATGTCTGGACAGAACTGTATTGTTTCACTTGTACTATGTTCCATAGCTTCTGTCTCTTGGCTATTTCCCATTCTACTTTTTGCATAAATGCAGATGGGGAATATTACTTCGATAAGTGCAACGTCGCCCTTTTTGTAGTCAGCAACCCCCTCTCCAACAAATTCAGTCCACTTCCGCTGGTAAACAGGATGAGTTCATATTCGGAATGTCTATGAAATGGTAGATTAAACTCAGTGTATGTAATGTGACTGCACCTGGTTTGCACATTATGTACTATCTTTCTATCAAGTATTACCATCTTTTTCTGCAAATGTAATATAGTCTATAACAACGCAAAGATAGTGTATGTTATTATTAAAAACAAGTAGTAACTTTGCATTTTAAAAGATAACTATAGTCAGTGATTTTTAAAACATAACAATTAATTTTTAATTCAAAAAGATTCTCTATGAAAGAAAAACAACTTCATTATACCAATGCTTTTCCTTGCTTTCATGTTCTTTTTACTTGTGGCTTTGCATTGGGAATCAATTCCTTATTAGTACCAGTATTGAAGGTTTCGCTAAGCGTTTTCGTCCACAGAAGCATATATGCTTATAGGTGCTACGTTCTTACCGTTCTATCTTTGGTTATCCAGCAGGCTTATTGATAAAGTAAAATTGGATATAAGCGTACGATGGCTGCAGCTTTTGCCATGTTTGCATAGCCTTCAGAGTGTTTTATCTCTCTGCAGCTGAAAGGGTTTCATTATCTTTTTATTGGCATCTTTCTTTTGTGGAACAGCTAATACGTTCCTACAATCTGCCATAAATCTTATGTAACAATCCTTGGACCAACGGAGAGTGCAGCAAAAAGAATCTCTATTATGGGCATGATAAACAAGTTAGCATGGCCTGTATCACCTTTGTTTATTGCTCTTTTTGCAAGTAATAGTGGAGGTGTTGGCTTGGAAGATCTTGACAAACCGTTCTTGGTTATAATCTGCTTATTTGTAATCTTAGGTGTCGTAGCACTCATATCACCATTGCCAGAGGTGAAAGCTGCTGGAGAAGATGACGCCGATGCAGATTCAGCAGTGTCCGACTACGCAAACAGTAAGCATTCTGTCTTCCAGTTCCCACATCTTGTTCTTGGAGCAATTGCCATATTCTTTTATGTTGGTTCAGAGACCATCGTCTTGGGTACACTTATAGATTATGCAAGTGAATTAGGTCTTCCTCATCCTCATACGTACTCATGGATTACCCCAATCAGCATCAGTATAGGATATATCGCAGGTATTATTCTTATTCCTAAGTATCTTTCACAGACGAAAGCCTTACAGATCTGTTCCTTCGTTGCACTGTTTGGAACGCTACTTGTATTGTTGCTCCCGGGTGTTTATAGTATTTATGCTGTAGGTATCATGGCATTAGGCTGCTCATTGATGTGGCCCGCATTCTGGCCTTTGGCTCTTATGGACTTGGGTAAATATACCAAGGAAGGCTCATCACTAATGACAATGGGACTTATCGGTGGTGCTGTTATCACTGTGTTGTTCGGACTTATTAAGGATGTTAGCAACATTCAATATGCGTATGGGATCTGTTTTGTCAGCTTCTCTTATATCCTTTTCTATGCATTCAAGGGCTATAAGTTGAGATAAAAACTTCTTCTTCTATAGCATAAGCATATCGGTAATCTATTTGAGAAGTGATATAAGTTGAATTGAAAACTTCTCCTTCTCACAGCTCGTGAAGCTCTTTGTCCTTTTTAAAGGAGGACATAGAGCGTGCGAGCCTGAATCTATAAGTAGGCTCTCAGCTTACTGTATATCCATCATGGTCCATATTATTGGTCATGGTTCTGTCGCTGAAACACAATTAATTCTTTGTAAACTGTCGTTGGAACGTTAAAAATCACCGACTGAAAGACACATTTTTGATTGCCAATCCCGCTGTTTCTTTCGTCTTCTTCACGTCCGTTTCTCAGTCTGTTCATCCACCTTTTTGAATCGGTAAAGCCGCTACCTGATGACAAAGCGCACTGACCTTACCTTGAAAACACAACGGAACGAATAGTAACAAAAATCCTTACACTTCTCACTTCGCTATCTTTTCACTTTCCTACCATATCTCTTCTTTGTCACCTTTGTAACCTTCAAGATATCAATAGGTTACAAAGAGCTTCATAAAGGTGCCCTTTTTGCATTGCAAAACATGCCCTTTTACGCATCAAAAGGGCATCTTTTAGAACGCAAAGGGCGTAGATTAAAAAGCAGATGGGAATAATCTTTACATCTGAACAGTCCTTCCCTCCCTCCGTTCTGCCCTAATGCGAGGAGAAAAAGCGCAGAGATTCCCTAAAAACAGCTGTTATGAGCGTGTAAATCTTTATATTAAGATTAATGTTCTCACTACTGATGGTATCCGCGTAAAGCCTCTTATAGATTGCAGTCTCTCTTGTTTTTGCTTTTATGTTACCGTGATCTCGATGAATTATAAGTGTCTATGGATTTGGTGATTAGTGAAATTCGTTGTAGCATTAAGGAGCTAATATACAAACAGTTATAAATAAAAACCGTAATAATCACCTATGGAGGAGTTACTGAAATATTTTGTATGGTAGTCGATTCCTGCAAGTTTTTGATGTAATGACGGCAAAATATACGCTAAAACCTACCGGGAAACGAAAGCATCGTCGTGATTCTATGATGTCAAAGACAGAAGTTATGCTGGTAATGATTCCTTTCCACGGTTCTGGTTATCGCTGCTTTATTGAAACGGTGAATGATGAACTTAAGAACATTTCATAGGTGGAACACTCCATACATAGATACTTTGACCGCTTCATCATCAACTTATTATAGGCAATTACCACCTATTTCCTGTTTCCAAAGAAGCCGTCCATCAATGCACAAAGCATCATTTACACTCCCCTTACATCGTTCTGAATCTGTCGAACTCACGTTATTTTATCCAAATCAGCCTTCTTAACATAGAAATACATACGCGATAACTCACACCCCTACTACAACAGATTCTCTTCCATTGCTTTTGAAACTATGTTATTCCAACAGCAGCGAGTAGAATCCACACTCTATTTTATACATTTGGCCGACACGCACCTACGCAAGAAAGCAGATTGATCACTTTTCATGCGTGGGGGTAGATCATGTCAGCATATCAAACCTGAATTGGTTGTTAGAAATATGGCTTTATAGAGGACTATTTACAATTCATTGCAACAGCTATATTCCCATAATTCTCAACAATTGATTTAGCATTATCACGCTTTTTATGATCTCTACACAAACACGCATCAAACTATTGAATAACAAAGGAGTAGCTTTTTGAATGATTACCACGCAGTGGTAACGTTAATACCACGGGCTGGTAATAGCATTACCACTGCGTGGTAATCTTTTCGTAATTGCGCGTTTTAATTCAAACTACAGCATACTGGGGGCTACGTAGTGAAATCAATTGACAGCTTTTATGATTAAATACTCCTTATGTTGACTAACTTCATCCTTATGTTAGATAGAGGTTGACAGCGTTTTTCTCTAAAGCACAGTTTGGGTTGACAGCAGCCTCCCATAGAAAAGTTTATCTTTCTTCATTATCTGTTAATATGAATATTTTCTTACTGGTCGTAATCTTTTTCGGTACTTTTCACAAGAACCTTTGTCTATCATATAAACCAGTCTATAACACCTAATAACTATAAATAAATGTTTAACCTAAACACTGCTAACATGACAGTACACGTAAATTTAAGGTACTACCTTATAGTACTATTCGTTTGCCTGTCTGCGCTCTGTGCAGAAGCCCAAACAAAGTGGTTACAATCAACATGAAGAATGCCTCGCTTAGGCAGGTGTTCAAGGCGATAGCAACAGACCACCTCATCGCATTTCTTATCGCAACGAAGTGATAGATGATCGTGCAGACATCAACATCAACCGCAAGAAAGTTCCCGTAGAAAAGGTTCTCGATGATGCTTTCAAAGGACGTAGTCTGACATATTCTATTATATCTTCCCGCTCAATTGTCATTACAAACCGCAACACTAAAAACGCGGGCAGCAAACAGAGCACGACGAGCAATATCATCACAGGCGTGGTAAAAGACGCTACAGGAGAGCCCATCATCGGAGCTACCATCAAGGTAAAAGGTTCTGACGCAGGCGCAATAACCGATATCGATGGTAGATTCAGCGATTAATACTGAGCCGAGAGCAAACTTATAATCACCTATGTGGGCTTTGCAGACCGCAGAACTGACGGCTTCTTATAACATGGATATTACCATGGCAGAAAATACGGAGGCATTGGACGAGGTGGTTGTTGTGGGTTACGGCACCATGCGCAGGGCAGACATGACGGGTGCCACATCGTCTCGTGAACACAGCCGAGCTGGCAAAACGCACGACGACAAATCCTGCAGAAGCTCTCCAAGGAAAGATTGCCGGTGTAAGCATCGATGAAGAGTGGCGGAAACGCGGGTGCAGGCATACAAGTAAAAATACGCGGTGTAAAGACTTTCGGAGACAACACACCTCTTTATATTATAGATGGTTTTCCCGGCGACATCGAGAATGTCAATCCGCAGGATATCGAGTCCATGCAAGTGCTGAAAGACGGTGCGGCCGCAGCCATCTATGGCTCTGTTGCCGCAAACGGCGTGGTACTTATAACAACCAAGAACAGCAAGAACGGCAACTTATAGACTTCCACTCATACCTAAGTTTTACAGACATTGCATTGGAGATGCTCAATGCCAACGAATACAAGCAGGTGCATCGTGCCATGTACGATAATTACAATGCCCAGAACCCCGGACACACCGTTTCTCTTCCTGCCTATATCACCAAAGAAACCGGCGTGGATACCGACTGGCAGGATGCCGTGGAACGCAGCGGACTGTCTCAAAAACTACATGATAAGCCTGCGCGGTGGTTCGGACAACGGCTCTATGCCGTATCTACAACCACGCATACGACAGGGGCATTTTTATCGGCAATGATTTCAGACAGGATAACGTGCGAATGAAACTGCAGATGAAAAAGGCTTTATGACCTTTGACGCCAACCTCAACTTCAAATACGCAAACGGTCATCAGCCACAGTATTCACTGAAGGAGATGTACATGATCTCACCACTCGTACCTATCTCAGCAACGAAACAGAAAAGTATGGGTATGGACTAACCAACTTTGACGGCATTCCCAACAACTGCAACATCATGGCGGACCACCACTACAAGAAATCGGACGGGCGCGCTTACCATACAGATGCCAACATTGCCGTGACGTTTGACATTAATAAAGGATTCGCTTTCAAAAAGCAGCTACTCATACAGAGGCGAGCACGGACGCACAACATATCACGCACCTGACTATATTGCAGACATCAAAGGTAAAAACGAATATCCTCTTAATTCCGAAGGCAGCAATTACTGGGAAGAACAGGTGTGGGACAATGTTCTTAATATGAATAAAAACTTTTGGCAAACACAAAAATCGATGCCATGGTGGGATCATCGCTCACGGGGCGCAAATACACATGGAACAGCGTTTCTGTGGAGGGCAAAACCATTGTATATAAGGTAGAAGATGGGAAGCTCGTTACGACACAGAAGCCTGCAGGATTTCTCTCTACGGCATTTGAAACGATCAACGCCGGCAAAGGGGGCACGTACAGCGGTAGCGGTTCTAACTGGAAGTATAATCGCGTTTCATTCTTCGGACGCTTGAACTACAATTATGCAGACCGTTATCTGATGCAGTTTACCATGCGTACAGATGGTTCTTCCAAGTTTGGCAGTGGCAGTCGTTGGGGAACATTCCCTTCATTGGCACTTGGATGGCGCGTCACCGAAGAATCTTTCTTTCCCAAACATACAGCCATAAGCAACCTGAAACTTCGTGCTAGTTGGGGTAAATTGGGCAACGAGAACGCCTTAGGGATATTATGATTTCCTGGCACGCATCACGACCAACAACACCATGTATCAAGGTTATGTACGCGGTACCGGAAACACGGCATGGCCCGGCAGCATTGCCACCGGACTCGAAAAACCGCGATCTGAAGTGGAAACTACAGAAACAAAAATATCGGTGTAGATTTTTGGTCTATTCGGCAATCATCTCTCCGGCAGCATCAACTTTTACCGCAACGAGACCAGCGACCTGCTCATTACAAAAGAAATGGCATCAAGCACGGGACTTGACAGTCCAGTACTGAACGTCGGCAAAAATGCGCAACACAGGTATAGAGTTTGAAGTGAACTGGAATCACAGTATCGGCAAACTTCAATACAATGCAGGTTTCAACCTAAGTACCGTGAGCAACAAAGTGGTAGAACTGGCAGATAAGTCTCAGGTGCTTTATGGAGAAGGACTGAAATTCGGTTCAGAGCATTTTCCGACTCAGACTCATGTAGGTAAACCCATCGGTGCCTTTTTATCTCTATCAGGCAGACGGTATCTTCCAGACAACAGAAGAGGTGGCAAGACATACCGATGCCAACGGCAAACCCATAACCCAACGCGCAACCCGGAGACATGCGCTTTAAAGACCTGAATGGTGATGGTCTACTTAATGAAGAAGATAAAGTGTACTCGGAACAGGTATTCGAAAGTTGAAGCCAACATCAACTTTGACGCGACATATAGGGGCATAGACTTCTCATTTGTAATAGGAAGCGGCTGGGGACACAAGATTTACAACGGCAATACAAAGTATTTCTACGAGGCAATGAACTCCGGCTCAAATATGCTGCGCTCTACACTTCCAGGCATGGACTCCTACAAACACACACAGACCGATGTACCAAGAGCCGTATATCAAGATCCCAACGGCAATAGTCGTGAGTCTACACGCTTTCTGGAAAGCGGCGACTTCATACGTCTGCGGCAAATACAACTGGGTTATACATTCCCTTCTGTACTCACCCAGAAATTTTATCTTGACAAGTTGCGTGTCTACTGCAAGTGCAGAAAATCTCCTCACCATTACAGGCTACGACGGGATAGACCCTGAATTTTCCCGCAGCAGTGTGCTCAATGCCGGTATCGACAAGCTGATTTACCCATTTACACGCTCCTTCACTATCGGTGCGCAGATAACCTTCTGATGAAACAGGAAAAGAATACCATTATTTAAAAACAAAAGATTCCATTATGAAACAAATAGCATATACAGTTGCCGTCTTAATAATACTCACATTCACGGCATGCGAAGACTATCTGACCGTAAGTTCGCCTGACGATCTTACTTCAGAATCGTTCTGGAGAGACAAGGCCGACGTGGAATCGGCTTTATCAGCAGCTTATTCACAACTCTACTTTATGGACTACAGCAGTGACAGATGGAGCATGAGCGAAGTAATCTGGCCTGTGGAAGCCTATCGAGAAGACATAATAAAGATGGGCAGCGACGCGATGAACTACCAAAACTGGGTAGACCTATACAACTATACCCTTTACTAACGGCAACTCACAGGTCTCTGCCTATTGGAGACATCTCTATCGAGGTATCAATTTCGCCAATCAGATTTTGGAGAAATCGAAGAAAGTGCCAGCAGCCAAACTGCCCGATGCAGAAAGGGTGCGACTCATGGCAGAAGCTCATTTCCTGAGAGGTTACTATCACATGCGGCTCTTACTCAACTGGAAAGAAATTGTCATCCGCGACCAATATATCACTTCCGGAGAACCTTCGGAACTTGACAAGGCTCTCTCCTCCCGTAGTGCATGCTGGGACTTTGTGGTCAAAGATCTGAACGCCGCCACGGCTTTTACCCGAAAGTCATGGCACAGAAAAACATCGGAAGAGCCACTCGAGGCGCAGCCTATGCTTACTTAGGATGGGCTTATCTGACACGCGCTGCAGAAGAGAATCAAGCTAAAGATGACCATTTGAAAAGCAATAGATGCCTTCAACAAAGTCACGGGCTATGAACTAAATCCCAATTTTGCAGGCATGTTTAATGGGCAGAGTGAAAACTCAAAGGAATCTATCTTTGAAATGCAGTTCACACTCAACGACGCAAATGGCGCAAACTACCGCACACAGATGCACCGGTGGATTGGCTGCAGCGAACTAATGGGATGGGATGAAATACTTCCGGCAAAAAGCTCTGATGGACGAGTTTATGAAAGAAGGCAAGATTGCTACCGATGGCGAATACGACAACCGCCTGTATGCAACGATCTTCTATCAGTGCGATTACTGGAATGCGCCCGAAGGCCGAGTTTATGGCAAGAAGTACGACGATTGGTTTACCGAAGATGGGAAAAGCGTACAACCGCCCTGCTTTCAGAAAGTTCATGCCGGCAACGATAGAAGAACTCGGTATGGACGAAACGGCTGTCAACATACCACTTATGCGCTACGCAAATGTGCTGCTGATGAAGGCTGAAGCCTCAAATCAAATAGGGAGAAACGGCACAAGCCGTTAAAATCATCAATGAGGTAAGAAAGGTGCATGGCAATATGCCTGCCATGAAAGGTAGTTCAAAAGCAGAAGTTCAAGCACAGATAGAACACGAAAGAGCCATCGAGTTTCCTTTGGAGAACTTGCGTTTCTACGATTTACGCCGCTGGGGAAAACTGGAGGCTGTGATGAAGGCCGATGGACGTAAGAACTTTACAGAAGAAGCACGCTTTCTACCCTGTACCACAGACTGAAATAAACGCCAACGGACTCGTCAACTAAGAAAGTACGTCAGAACATGCTTTAAAATTGTCTGCATCATGCTGGGAGGAATTCTTACAGGATTTATATTCCGCAAGTACAATCTGAATTTCATCTCCCGTACCATCACCATCTTGATATAGGTTGCTGCTCTTTTTATTGGGCACAGAGGTCGGAATGAACAAACGTATCATCAATGGTATAGGAAATCTGGGAGGAGAAGCACTGCTTCTTACTCTTGGAGGAATGTGCAGTAGTTGCCTGCTGGCATGGATGTTATGGCAATTTATAAATAAAGAAGAACAGTAGCATGAAAGGAAGTCTTATCATCGTAGGATGTTTTGCACTTGGCATCATTGCCGGCTTAACTAAACTATTACCCACTAAGGTCATAGACAGTGACTTGAGCTACTATGCACTGCGCACTGATGTTTTTGTGTCGGAATATCAATCGGAAACGACAGCAAGACACTTAAAAAGTTTCAGACAGATAAGTCCTAAATTCATGCTACTGCCTTTGCTTACCATTGCCGGAACACTGGCTGGGTGTCTCGCTGTCGCGTGGTTGTTGCCCGAAAGACATCTCACCAGTTGCCTTGCCATCAGTTCGGGCTTAGGCTATTATTCTTTGTCCGGTATATTCATCACTCGAGATGAGAGGGGCAGAATTGGGCACCATTGCTCTGCTGCCAATATCATACGAGAAATTATAACACTACTCTGTGCGCCGTTACTAAGAAAGTGGTTTGGCCTTGGCTCCCATATCTGCCGGTGGCGCGACCTCCATGGACACCACTCTGCCCATCATCACGCAAACCGCTGGTAAGGAATTTGCCATCATCTCCATCATGCATGGATTTCTGACAGACTTCAGTGTACCTTTCCTTGTCACTTTCTTTTGTTCTATTTAACCATTTCCACTTATGAAAAAGACACCTTATCTATAGTCTATTTTTAGTTTTTGCTCACTCAACGTATTTGCCGATAACAATAATCCATGGCAAGACCCACACGTTTCAAGCATCAACAGAGAGCCTATGACCGCCCATTTCATTCCTTACAAGAATGAACAGGAGGCTATGCAGAGGTACAACCTGTGTGACACAGAACGCCTGAAATGCGATCCCAAAGCAGAACGCAGAATACAATTAGACGGGAAGTGGCGATTCATGTATGCTCAAAATATCGAGAAAGCTCCAAAAAGATTTCTTCCGGAAAGACTTTGACGCAAGTAACTGGAGCAATATCAAAGTACCCGGAAGTTGGGAACTGCAAGGATTTGACGCGCCCATTTATACAGATGTAAGCTATCCGTTCCCTGTCAATCCGCCTTTTGTACCCGCAACGTACAATCCTGTAGGATCCTACCTACATAGTTTCACTGTGCCCGAAGATTGGAAAGGTATGGATATTTACATTGACTTTGAAGGTGTGGAGTCAGCTTTTTATGTCTGGATAAACGGCAAGATGGTGGGCTATAGCGAAGACAGTCGTCTGCCGGCCCACTTCAATATCACACCTTATCTGTGCGCAGGAGAAAACAGACTGGCAGTAAGAGTGTTCCAGGTATAGTGACGGCTCTTATCTGGAAGACCAAGACTATTGGAAATACAGCGGCATAGAAAGGAGCGTGTATATACAGGCACGTCCACATTTCAGACTACACGACTTCGTCTTACAGGCGGGACTTGTGCATCGACTACAAGGACGGCGAGCTTAATCTCGACTTAATTTTAAGGGGAAGCAAACAGGAAATCGCGTAGAAGCAAAGATTCTGGACGAACACAACAAAAACCATTTTATACAAAGAGTTTAAGATAAGAAACACTACAGACTCTGTTTTCAGCATTCACCGGATATTCCCCTCTGTCAATCAATGGAATGCAGAGACGCCTCATCTTTATAGGCTTGTCATCAACACAAAAGACAGCCAAAGGAGTTGTAACAGAATCGATAACACATGATTTTGGGTTCCGCACGGTAGAAATAAAGTATGGCATGCTGCTTATAAACGGAAAGGCCATCAAGATAAAAAGGTGTAAACAGACACGAACACGATGCACATTCAGGACGTACCATTACGATAGAAAGTATGCTTGAAGATATCAAGCTCATGAAACAAGCCAATATCAACGCCGTTCGCACCTCACATTATCCCAATCGACTGGAATGGTATGCGCTATGCACGAAATATGGTTTATACCTTGTGGACGAAGCTAACATAGAGTCATGGTATGGAAAACTCACCTCATCCTCACTTGCTGACAATGATGACTGGGCAGATGCTTTTCATCAGCACATGTGCCGTATGATAAAGAGATAGAAACTGCACCTCCGTCATCATCTGGAGCCTTGGAAACGAATCGGGTATGGTCCACTATTCGAACAGATATATCATCAAGCCAAAGAAATGGATGCTACAAGACCTGTTCAGTATGAAGGTGGGTGGATATGAGGGAAAGTCTGACATCTACTGCCCAATGTATGCACGCATCTGGGCTTTACGCAGGCATGTCAATCAGAGAGATGCCCGTCCGCTCATACTATGCAGTATGCGCATGCCATGGGCAACAGCGTCGGCAACCTGCAAGATTACTGGGACTTGATTGAAAAAGCATGACCAACTTCTGAGGGCGGATTCATTTTGGGATTGGGTAGACCAGACCTTTGCAAGCAAAGACAGCATAGGAAATGATATATGGGCATATGGTGGAGATATAGGCTTTGTGGGGGTGGAAAACGATTCAAACTTCTGTGCGAATGGTTTAGTTGCTGCCAACCGCACATTGCATCCTCATTATTGGGAGGAGTAAAAGAGTGTACCAATATATACATTTTAGTCCTGCACCTTTCTGTTCAAACAAGATATCGGTACGCAATGTATTTGATTTCACCACGCTTGACAAATACGAACTTCACTGGGATGTGGAAAGAAAGACGGCAAAATAACAGAACAAAGGAAAATGCGACTTCCCGACAATAATGCCACATGAAAGCGAGTCTGATGGAGATTCCATTTACGGCCCGACAAAAGATAGCGAGTCTCTACTCACATTACGGGTATTCACAAAAGAAGCAAAATGCTTTACTGCCTGCTCATTTTGAAATAGCCAACACTCAATGGGTACTTTCAGCTGCGGCTCGAACAGATACAGAAACAGCTACAGACAGGCAAGCACCGAAGATGAAAACAGAGAAAAACAATGTGTTCATCAGTGGTAAGGATTTCACTGCCATAGTTTTCTAAACCAACGGGAGAACTCACGTCACTCCGCTACAACAGTAAAGAAATACTGAAAAACGGTCCCAAACCAAATTTTTGGAGACCACTGACGGACAACGACGTGGCAAGCGGTACTCCAAAACGCTGCGGCACATGGCAATATGCCAGTAACAAGATGATATTAAACAAATTTGAAACGACAAGCCGAGCAGATGGTATCTGTATCAAAACATCATACGAGTTGAAAGAACAGGAATCCAATGTAGAACTAACATATACGCTGTCGGGAGACGGACAAATCAAAATAGACATGCACTTCAAGCCGGGAAACAAACCACAGCCTGAAATGCTCCGCTTAGGCACGAGAATGGTTCTTGCTGCCGACTACGACCAGATGACATGGTATGGACGTGGACCTCACGAGAACTATGCAGACAGAAAGGAGAGTGCACTCATCGATATTTACTCGGCAAGTGTATGGGAGCAGTTTCATCCTATGTAAGAGCCCAGAAACTGCCAACAAGAGTGACGTAAGATGGGTAGAGATCAAAGACAAAGAAGATTCCGGCATCAGGATAGAGGGATACGAACCGCTCAATGTCAGTGCATGGAACTTTACCCAAGATGACATTGACTACATTCCTGCCAAAAACAGCACACAAGTATGGAGGAAGCGTTAAACGCAAAGACATGGTGTGGCTCAACATAGACCACCGGCTGACGGGTGTAGGAGGAGACAACACATGGGGAGAGCACAGGTACATCCCGAATATACCATCACACCACACGAATGGCACTATACATACACGATAAAACCGATTAAAAACGACTATAACAAGATGAACAACAGATATAAAAACCATCATCCTACTCATCACCACACTGTGGTGCGGCATAGAGACAATGCCTTGAGGCTGTAAACCTCTTCAAATGTGAAGACTTTGAAAACATTATCAACATACGGCTTACGCCTACAGGAAAAGAACGCCTTACCGGATGCTTTTCCGATCAAGGGGCATGGATGGGGTTCACCATTCCCGAGACAGACAAACCTACAGGTGGTTTTTGCGGACCATTCAGCATAAACAGCAGACAATGGTTTGCCACCTCTTTACTGGCGCTAAAAAGACAGTAAAGGCCAGCTAAAAACCATAACGTCCAACTACACTCCGGGAAAGATTGCCATGAGTCTACAGACAGAAAAGGTGTCGTAAACGAAGAAATAATCTTTGCTGATTCACGCACAGCACTGCTAAAAATAACTGGCAATGAAGAGAGCACACTATGCTTTACAGCTTTTAAGCCTCATGAAAACGTGACAATGAGCATAGAAGGCAACCATGTCATTGTAAAAAGGACCGGCAGAAGAATGTATCATTATTACATTTCCGCAAGGTTGCAGCCTTAGCACAAATGGCAAAAACTACACCTCTACTCTTCCCCCAAGGACAGCACGACGCTACAATTGTGTTGTCTATGCTGCTGCCAGGTGACCGACAGAATCGTACAGCAGCTGTTTGCAGAAACACTCCTTGGAAAATACAAAGAGACAGAAACAGCAAACAGCGACAGATGGAATGGTTATATTAATAAGGTACTAGAAAAAGATATGCCGACCAAATACAACAGAGTCGCAGTAAAATCGATTATGACACTCATCTCAAACTGGCGGGCACAACGTGGCGGACTACTCCACGACGGCATTGTTCCCAGTCATGCCATAGGATATTTTGTAGGCTGCTGGGCATGGGACTGCTGGCGCTTTTTCTGCGGCAATGGCACATTTCTTTCCGAAACTTGCCAAAGACAATATCCGTGTAATGTTTTGATTACCAACAGGCTGATGGTATGGTGATAGACTGCATATATACTAACCCACAGGGAGAACAATGCACGAACAGTAAACCGCCTCTGGCTTGCTGGGCAGTAGACGAGATATGGAAAGCTACCGCAGACACTGCATTTGTAAAAGAGATGTATCCTAAGTTGTTGGCTTATATATAAATGGTGGTACAAATATCGTGATCATGACAGAAACGGCATCTGTGAATTTGGGTCAACAGACGGAACTCTGGAAGCCGCGGCATGGGGAAAGCGAGTATGGACAATGCCATACGGTTTGATAATGCCAGCATGCTACACAACGGTGGAACGGCATGGAGCATCAATCAGGAAAGTGTAGATCTCAATGGGTATCTGGCGTATGAATATACCCTATTGAAAAAGTTTGCAGGAATATTAAAAGAAGACTTTAATGAGCCTGACCTGAGACATCGCATTGCCGACTATTTCTTTGATACCGAAAAAGGATTTTTCTTTGACCGAAGACTGGTTGACAAGAGTTTTGTAAGAGAAATGGGATGCGAGGGATATCTACCGTTCTGGACTCGTATCGCGACAAAAGAACAATGGAACAGGGCAAAGAAAGTATTGGAAGATAAAAACAAGTTTTTCCACTTACATTCCGTTTCCTCCATTGCTGCTGATAATCCTAAATACGACCCACAAGGCTATTGAGAGGTCCGATATGGTTAGACCAGACCTATTATGCCATTGAAGGTTTCAGGAATTATGGTGAAAGTAAAAAGGCAGACATGTATACCAGACAGGTTTTTGACAGACTGAATGGACTTACGGAGACGCACCAGACATGAAAACTACGACACTTTTACAGGCAAACTTTTACAAAGCCTCTCATTTCAGTTGGAGTGCTGCCCACCTGCTTTTTACTTTATAAGGCAATGGGAGAAGTTAGAGATAGACTAATTATTCATGTGGAAAGCAATACGGGGAACTATCTTCTTATCGTAATGATGTTATCATTCAATTCTAATTTCACATGATAAGACTTTTTCCAGTATTTTAAGATTTTTCGCCCAAGTCATTGGCAGCCAGCACACCGGTAAAACAGATCTTCCATATAGGGCTGTACCGTGAAATGAAACTCACGCGATAATTCTTTTCAATCGTGGCTATCACATGCTTTAGAGACGCATTTCTAAAAACCAACTCATTGCGTTGCTAAGCTGTTGCATCCTGTACGCCTTCTGCCATAGTACGAACAGAAATGCCACCCATAGACTTGTTCAAGGTAGCAATCTGATTGGGCAAGACTATTGTCTTTTTCATCCGAAACGGATGAAGAAAACATACCTTTCCACTCTGCAATGCCAGTTCGGCCACATCCATATCCTTACGCGCAAACAGATTAAACGTTTACGCATGACTTTCACGATTCAATCCCGTAGCATTGATGGAAAACGGATGAATGCTGTCTTTTTGCAACTTGAAAAACAGCTTCACCATTAAAGCTCACCTGTCTCTGGCATTATTAAAATTACCTGGATTGTAAGACAGTTTTTGAATCTTCGTTCAACATAACCCGCGTACCGTCTGGCAGCACTACGTTTGCCTTTCCGCCTATCTGTGTGCATACTGTAGTGAGCACTGGCAAAAAGGTCGTCTCTCTGCGCATAGAACCAATAGGTGGAAAACAGCAGAACCGGCATCATCAATAACTGCCGCGATCTGCATCCACTTCCATGCGCTCTTCCAATGATTTACAGACGACACCTTCACCCGATCTTCGATACGACTCCACATTTTTCCACATCAACTTTGAAAGACTTGGGGGCTGTATCAAAAATCATCCCATCTTTTGTGTATAGATTCTTCCAAGGTTTCGTCAGAAACTATATTGATGTTACTGCGTAATTGCTAAGTTCCGGCTTCGTTATATGATTGAAAGGAATTTTTCTTCTAAGCTATCCTATATATATTCATGCTTGATTTATTGGGTAAAACAAGAAAAATACAGGAAAAAGTACCTTTCAGTTAACAAAAATAAGAGGTGACAGATTGCGTAAAAAGGTTCCAAACGCTTACGCAATGCCTTGATAGCAAGTACCAGTTGATTTTTATGGTTTGTTCTTTTAACCCTATCAACTGTGCTATCTCCTTGTTGCTTTTCATTTCCAGCCGTGACAGTTTTATGATCTTGCGCTGTGTTTCCGGTAATCTGTCTGGCTGCATTCAGCATTTTCACAAAATCATCATATTCCAAACCATCGGTTGTTCACATGTAAAAATGTCCCAGATAATCCACATAATCTTCGAAAATAGGAGCATTCACCGAGCCCGATAAGCATTGATGACGTAATGGCGCATGCGGATAAAGAGAAGAGACTTGAGTGTCGTTTCCTGTTGTATGGTATGCCGATTATTCCATAACCACACGAAAGTGTCTTCCACAAGTTCTTCTGACTTTTCCCTCAGAAATGTACTGCATGCAGAAAGAAAAAGACGGACTGCATAATCGGTCATACAACACACGAAAAGCATGTTGTGAGTCTCTTTTCAGTTCAGAGATATGTAACGCCTCATCAAAATCCATGGTGTTCGTATTCTTAAAAATATTTGTTGCCGGTTATTTTAAATGATACAGCAAACGAGATGCAATGAAGTTTACTTTTCGGATTGCCGAATGTAACTTATCGGATGCAAAGATGGTAAAAATATTTAAACAAACAACTATCCTTCTCTTTATGATCATGCAATTTATAAAATACACAAGGGGGATGCATCGTCAGATACATCCCCTTTTTATCTCTTTTCTTCAGTTTGAATTAATCTATAGCCTTGAAAGCGGCGAATATCTCCGCGGCAAGAGCCTGCTGCGCTTCGCTGCTCATCTCTATATGACGCTTAAAAGTCGACATCAGCCTCGCTGTTCATCGGCAGCAAATGGATATGCGCATGGGGTACTTCAGGCTAACACCACCTGAGCGACCTTCGTACAGGGCACAACCTGCTTCAAAGCACAGGGCTACTTTCTTGCAGACCTCAAACCCAGCCAGATCGGCGTCGTCCATATCAAAGATGTAGTCTCACCTCCTTGCGAGGAATCACCAGCGTATGGCCTTTTGCCACAGGATTGATATCCAGAAAAGCATAGAACTTTTTCACACTCAGCGCACTTATAACTCGGTATCTCGCCGGCGGCTATCTTACTGAAAAATTGTACTCATATTGATTTTCCTCCATTAATAATATTGCACAAACAGAATTTATCCGATGAGTAATCTTGTCGACACGCAGCTTAATCGTGCCGCGTGGAATCTTGATTTCGGCCACGTCGCCCTCCTTCCTGTTCCAGCAGTCCCTGGGCTATTGGCGCAGTAATGGCTATCTTTCCTTCTTTCAGATTGGCCTCATCTCGCTCACGATGGTATAAGTCATCTTAGCCTTATTGGCCTATTGGTCATTTCCACGGTCGACATGATCTGTACGGCATCGGTAGACAGCCGCGACATATCTACAATCTTAGCCTCAGCGATGGCAAGTTTCACCTGATTGATTTTATCTTCGAGGTGGCCCTGAGCCTCCTTTTGCTGCGTCATATTCAGAGTTTTTCACTTAAGTCTCCCTTATCTCGAGCCTCAGCGATAGCGGCTGATGCCTTGGGGCGCTCTACAGATTCAAGCTGTTTGAGTTGAGCCACGAGTTTATCGTAGCCTCTTGTGACATGTAAGCCATAATTTTTCTTGCTTTTTAAGTTTATAGATATTTTTCTGATAATAAATAAGGAATTCCGACAGCCTCTTGTTGTTTGGAATTCCGCACCTTATCTTCCTTGGTTTTATCTTTTGCAAAGATATGGATTATATCCGAACAAAACAAGTTTTTAATAATAATTTAGTTTTAGTGGTCTTCTCCAACGGTGTTTCGTAACTGTTTGCGCCACAAAGAAATACCGTTACCGACAGTTGTTTCACTTTATTTTGTCTACATTTGTACGGAATAATTTTATCAAACGTCCCTATTTTTATGGAAAAATGACATCTATGCTGGCGCGTCGAAAGCCTCAGCATCCTGCATCAGAAATACATGCGCCGCTGCCCTGCAACTGGCCCGCAACGGACAGCGCAACGCCAAACCCAATCCTATGGTGGGCGCGGTCATCGTGTCACGCGACAGCCGTATCCTCGGCGAAGGCTATCATGTTCACTGCGGAGAGGCCCATGCAGGTCACGCCTTTGCCAGCGTCAGGCCGGAAGACGAATCTTTGCTCTCCGGAAGCTACCATCTACGTCAGCCTGGAACCCTGTTCGCATTGACGGAAAGACCCGCCATGCGCCGATTTGATTGTCCGCAAAGGTGTCAGACGATGTCTGCGGCAGCGTCGACCCCTTTCTCGAAGTGCATGGGCGTGGCATTCATGACCGACGCGACGCGGGAATCGAGGTAATCGTAGGCATACTCGAAGCCGAGTGTTCTTGCTCTCAACCGCCGTTTCACTCACGTTCAACACCGCACCAACGACCTATATCTTATTAAAATGGGCACAGACGGCCGACGGATTCATCGCTCACAACGGACAACCCTTAGCCATTTTCAACGGCGTTTACTAAAGATGTTGGTCCACAAACTGCACCTGAATACTGAAGCCATACTCATCAGTAGAAACACCTTAGACATCGATCGGCCACAACTGAACGTCAGAGAGTGGGTCGGCCCCTCGCCCGAACGCATCGTATTAAGCCACCGACCGACAACCGTTCCCGAAGGTTTCGTCTGTCTGCCGAGTATCGACGACGTCCTCCAATATCTCTACAACACCGGTAAACAGAGCCTTTTCGTTGAGGGAGGAACCAACGTTTTGCAACAATTCATCGATCGGGGGCTGTGGGATGAAATCCAGATTGAGACATCACCCATGACCATTTCCGAGGGGAGTCAAAGGCTCGCAGCCTCCCTTACAAGCCTTCTCGTGGCGCAAGAGACTACGATGGGAACACCATCAGCCACTATCATGCCGAAAACCTCGCTCTTTAAATTTCCATAACGACACCTTATTATATTGCATCTACTGACATCTGAAGCTCGTCGGCACACATGGTCAGCTGATGCCACATTGTTAAAAATATAGAAGTTTCATGGCAAGTGATGCCTAATGGTATTATCTTTGCAAGCAATACAGCAACGAAAGTAGGCTTTGACTATCGTAAATTATCAATTAAAAAGTATAAACAATGGAGTAAAAAGAATTTGAAAAATGATCAGAAGGCAGGAAGGTTCTCTCTCATTAGCTTTCCCCGCGCTCATGCGCAAGGTATATGTATGGATGGCATTGGCCCTCGCTGCTGACGGGTCTTATGGCCTATGGCATTTGCCAATAATCACCAATCTGGCCTTCACCTTAATCAGCAATCAGGGCACTGTTTTGGGGCATTGCACATCGCCGAGTTTGCGCTGGTGGTATTCCTTTCTGCCCGCATTCAAAAAGCTCTCACTGTCAACTGCCACCCTGTCATTCTTGCTCTACAGCGTGCTCAATGGTGTCACCATGTCGATTATTTTCCTTGCGTTCACAGCCAGCAGCATTGCCACGACCTTCTAGCCACGGCCGGTACCTTCGGCGTAATGGCCGTTTACAGCTACGTTACCAAAAACCGATCTGAGCAAATGGGGCAACATTCTGCGGATGGCTTTGCTGGACTGATTGTCGCACTCGTGGTAAACATCTTCCTACACAACTCCATGCTCGACCTGATTATCAGTGGAATCGGCGTCATTCTCTTTACAGGACTGACGGCTTATGACTCCCAGAAGATCAAAAACAGCATTGGCCTTGCAGGAGTATCCCGATGAAAACGCGCAGAAAATAGCCCTCATCGGCGCGCTCAATCCTGTATCTCGACTTCATCAACCTCTTCCTTTTATCTGCTCCGCTTCTTTGGCCGAAGCAATAATTAAGAGGCGCTGAAGCAACGTTGAAACAGACCAAACACCTATTATAATCATATAAATAGGCCTGACTGACCACTAATGGTCAGATGGATAAAAAAACAGATTGCCATACGCAATCTGTTTTTGTTATTATTGTGCTGAAAGCAAAGAAAACTTAGCTTACTGATGCCTGCCGACACTTCCTCTGTTTTTAAAGAAAGTGGTAAGAAAAAACGACCCTAAAAATTACTCCAATTAGATAAAAATACAGGGGTAAAAACTGTTTTTCGCTCTTTCGTGATGCCGTTTTTGCACTTTTTCCGGGTCAAAAGCATAGCTTTCGCGTTGTAAAAGCAGCCCTTTTTACCCGTTAAAAGCTATGCTTTGACCGTAATAGCTATGCTTTTACCTGGTAAAAGGGCTGCTTTTAGGTGTTTTCAATGTTTTTCAGGTCGTTTTTGACCGGCGAAAATGTTGCTATTTTCGACAACCGATTGATTATCAATAAGTTACCTATCTTTTCACAAACGCTCAAAATACTGCGGTTTTAGTCACGAACTTTTTCTCGAAGCAAAAATACGACAGTGATTTGTACATTTTTCACATGGAATTTTGCTGTTTTGCAAGTTGCGTGGCGCCGGCGTAAGGGCGTGATTTATCACGTTCCGCATAAGCAAACAGGCATTAATGATTATCCCGCATCAAAACAAGCCGATGCGATGACTACAAAATCCACAACACAACAGGAACAAATACTGAAACGGAACGTGATAAATCACGCCCTTACGCCGGCACCATGCTATCCGCAAATACGGAAATCGCGCCACTCAAAAAGCGCATATACATACACATTTACAGCCCTTAAATTGCATATTTAGTTAAAAATACGCAACAACATTTGGCCTTTTCTCCAAATATACATAACTTTACGACGGACAACGCATAAATATTCAACCCAGATGAAAAATAAGACAACCCGAATCGAAGCTCTGAAAAATGCTGATTTCGAGCAAAGAACTTTGCAGTCAGGAAGAAGTGCTTCAAGAACTCAAGAAAGAAGGATTCTCGCTGACCCAAGCCACTTTGAGTCGCGATATGAAGCAGTTAAAAGTGGCCAAGGCGGCCAGTATGAACGGTAAATATGTCTACGTGCTACCTAACGAAACGATGTACCGACGGGTACAGTAAACCGCTGTCGCCCACCGAAATGATGCGCAATTCGGGCTTTCTGTCGGTACACTACTCCGGGCAATATAGGGGTTATCAAGACTCGTCCGGGCTATGCCAGCAGCATTGCTTACAACATCGACTAACAGCAATATACCGGCTATCTTAGGAACCATAGCCGGCGACGACACGATATTTATCGTCATTCAGAATTCGCCAATTTGGAAGCATTGAGCAAGGATATAGCTAAAGCAGTAGACTCTATAATTCTAAAAAGGATATAAAAAGAGGTGGAAGTGATGGCTGCGGACGCGTCGCATGAGCAATACTTTGATACGTTTGCGTCGACTGGCCCGACAATCTGACAGGATTAAAGTTCGGCGGATAGGGTGAAATGCGGTATAGATAAAATTCGGAACGCCATGCAACTATCCGGTCGTACCGACGTCTAACCTTCAACAACAACCATTAAAGAATATAAATATGACTGGAAAAAGAAATTATTAGATCAACGAATGACACGTGGGTTGCTGGCATTTTAGGCGGCATTGCTGAATATTTGGATTGGGATCCGGCCATCTTGCGCCTGGCCTACGTGCTGCTAACGATATTCAGCGCAGCCTTCCCGGGTTTGCTCATGTATATTTTCCGTGGATTGTCATGCCCAAACGGTAAAACATAAATATAACAAATCAGGACGTAAGAAGCAAGCTCGTTGGCGAACAACACGGCTTCACGAGGTTGCGCGGTAGCAATATGCCGCGCATTCTGCTACCACTCGTCTGCACACAGAGATCCAGGCCGAGAGATTGTATTCAGCGATTGGAAACGTTGTTAAATGAGTGATAAATCTGTAAAAATACAGGCTCTTATTTTAGGAATCGAAAAAGATTTGCTACTTTTGAACTTATCTAAATTCATCACTTTATTATTATGGAGAGATTCATTAAAGCAACATGGGCCTGCGCCTGAAAAGCGACTTCGGAGGTTCTTGAAACTCTGCGGAGGAAGTGGCCGAACTATACGACATCAGCCTTGAACATTATTTAAAGATAGAGGCCGGCACGAGACCCGTCTGTTTATCGTCTTTCTAAGATATCCAAGCGTTACGGTATCAGCCTTGATGTGCTGATGTTCGGTGAAGAACCACGCATGGACGCTATTTCCTGACACGCAAGAATCAGGGACCCGATGGTCGAACGCCGCAAGGATTATACAGTATCAAAGTCTGGCCATACGGCTGAGGTCGCAAGGTAGACCGCATTTATGGTGCAAGTAGACCCACTACCGGATGACGTTAAGTTTAGTAAGAACGCGCACGATGTGGGCAAGAGTTTGACATCGTAACAGAGGGACGACCTGAATTAACCATCGGAGAAAAAGGTATTAATATTAGAAGTTGGCGACAGCATTGCTTTGAGCGCGTCAACCTCACTGCATGCGGGCCTTGGATGGCAAAGCTGTAAGATTCTTATGTATAGCCATCTAATTCAGAACAGACAATGATAGAAAGATTTTTAAAGCAAACTTGCTTTACTTCGGAGAAGATTACAAGCAGCATCTGAGTTTTATTATTCCTGAAAATTTCAACTTCGCCTACGATGTTATTGACGCTTGGGCCGAAGAAACACCCGATAAATTGGCGCTTTGTGGACCAGTGAGCGTGACGAGAACTTCTGTTTCACGTTCAAAAGACCTGAAAGAGCAAACCGATCAGGCCGCAGCCTATCTCCAGAGCTTAGGTATCGGCCACGGCGATAAAGTAATGCTGATTCTGGAAGCGCCACTACCAGTGGTGGCTAGCTATGATTGCATGTGCATAAACTGCGTGCATGCCATTCCGGCAACCCACATGCTCACCAAGCACGACATCGTATAGAAACGAAAGAGCCAGCGTGGAAAGCCATTCTGTGTGTCAATGACGAATACGTAACGGGACAGATCGAAAGCCGCCATGGCCGAAAGTCCGACCGTTCAAGTGTTAGTGGCCGTCAATTCGCTGTCAGAGGAGGAAAAGATTGTGCCCGAAGGCTTCCACGATTGGAACAAAGAATGAAACAAACAGGCCAGTTCCAACGGCCGCCATTCTGTCAACAGTAACGAAGACACTCTGCTGATGTACTTCACCAGCGGCACCAGTGGTGAGCCAAAGATGGTCGCTCACGATCATCTGTATGCTGAGCCATCTTACCACAGGGTGTTTTCTGGCATAATCTCAACGCGGACAGTATTCATCTCACCGTGGCCGACACGGGATGAGCAAAAGCTGTATGGGGTAAACTATACGGACAATGGTTTGCCGGTGCCACGGTCTTCGTCTTCGATCATGAGAAATTCACGGCCGAAAAAGATTATGCGGCAGATTGAAAAGTATCGCGTCACGTCTTTCTGTGCGCCTCCCACCATCTTTCGCTTCATGATTCAAGAGGATTTTTGCCAAGTATGACCTCTCATCGCTGAGTGTGCACCACTGCCGGTGAGGCATTGGAACCCGCCGTGTTCGAACAGTTCCGCCAACTCACGGGTATTAAGATGATGGAAGGCTTCGGTCAGACCAGAAACGACCATGACTTTAGGTACATTTCCATGGATGAAGCCGAAGCCCGGCAGCATGGGAAAGCCCAACGCGCAGTACGATATCCGACTATTGCGGCCCTGATGGCAACGGATGCGAGGATGGAGAGAGGGCGAAATCTGCGTCCGCGCGGGCGACAGCAGCCACTGGGGCTTTTCAAGTACTACTATCGTGATGAGGAAAAGACCAAGGAAGTGTGGCACGACGGCCTTTATCACACCGGAGATATGGCCTGGCGCGATGCCGACGGCTACTATTGGTTTGTCGGACGCATGGATGATGTCATCAAGAGTTCGGGTTATCGCATCGGACCATTCGAGGGTTGAGAGCGCGCTGATGACCCATCCGGCCGTTGTGGAATGCGCGATTACCGGTGTTCCCGACCCTATAAGAGGCATGGTGGTCAAAGCTACCGTGGTACTTACCAAGGAATGGAAGGATGAAAAGGGCGATGCTTTGGTCAAAGAGCTGCCCAAGAACATGTGAAGCGCAGACCGCTCCGTACAAATATCCTCGTATTATTGAGTTTTGCGGAAGAGCTTCCTAAGACGATATCCGGTAAGATTCGCTGTCGAAATACGCGAAAAGGACAATCGAAATAGATTTCCACTAAACCATATAGGGCGAGATGAATCGTTGAGCAACGCCAACTGATAAACAACCATCGCTGTATATGAAAGCGTTTTCAATGTAGAAGATTTAGTCCGCCTTGCTTCGACACTGCAAAAAGCACGAGAGGCGAAGCGCAATCGTTACGAATTTCAGCATCTTATTTAATAAGAACATAGTGGCTGTCCCATTTTTCACGATGGAGACGGCCACTCTTTCATTACCAAAAACGCCATTGAAAGCCCTGAAGTTTTGTCTATTCCGGAGGTCGACCTTCGTGAAATGAATGTAGAAATAGTCATCAAACATATGCTCGAAAGGCCTTTTAATCCCTTCATTCTCTTCTTTTACCCCTCTACACTTTCAACAACTACATCATAAGCATTTGCGAATATTATATGAGAAAAATGTAGTTTTGTAACCAAATAATCAAACAACCAATGATATCTTTTGAAAGCGATTACAACAACGGAGCACATCCAAAAAGTATTGCAACACCTCGTCGAAACCAATGAAGAACAAAACACGATCTTATAGCTTCGACGTTTATTGATGACTGTGCCAAAGAGAAAATTAAAGTAGCTTGTGAGGCCCCGAATGCCGAAATCTTCTTCCTTGCGGGTGGCACTCAGACCAACGCAACGGTCATAGATTCCATTCTCCACACCTACGAAGGCGTCGCTGCAGTGTAGAGACCGGACACATCAATACGCATGAAGCCGGTGCCATCGAGTTTACCGAACACAAAGTCATTTCCATCAAGAGAAAAGACGGAAAGATGGATCCGCAGGTGCTGGACGACTATCTCTACAACTTCATGCACGATGGCAACGCCTCTCATTCAGTCTATCCCGGCATGGTCTAGCATCACCTTTCCCACCGAATATGGTACGCTATATTCAGCCCAGGAACTGGATGACATCTTCCAAATTTGCCAACGCTACGACCTTCCTCTCTATGTGAGACGGTGCCCGATTGGGCATGGTCCCATGGCAGATGGCAACGATATCCCACTACCTACCTGGCCAGCCACTGCGATGTATGTTCTATATCGGAGGCACAAAGATAGGCGCGCTCTGCGGCGAAGCTGTCGTATTCACCCACAACAACGCCCATAAGCACTTCTTCAACATCCAGAAACAGCACGGAGCACTCATGGCCAGTGGGCGATTACTCGGTGTACAGTCTCGACGCCCTCTTCACCGACAATCTCTATTTTCGACATCTCGCGCCACGCCATTGATATGGCCATGCGCATGAAAAAGATATTCCAAGACAAGGATACTCGCTTTTTATCGACTCTCCCACCAACCAACAATTTGTCATTCAGCCATGCGAGACCGTGAAACAGTTGTGCGAGAAAGACATTGTTTTCACGCATTAGCCGTTCGATAAACAGAATATGATTTGCCGCTTCGTTACGAGCTGGGCAACGAAGCCAGAAGACCTGGATTATCTTGAAAAGAACCTATAAAACGGTCAACATTTTCACGACCTTACCTTTTATAGGTATTGACCGTCAGATGCACTCGGCCTTGAATCCTTCCAACGGAAGGCTCATCACTTGGGCAGACTGATAATATTCAGGAACAGATTTTGCCGATGGAACACGCGAATATAAGCGTCGCTTGTTCCATCGGCATTTTTATCATACGATCAAGCACCAGCATTACTTTGCTGCCGCTTGTCCTATCGTCTACCTTTCCCGTCTCTCAGGGCAGGAAATGTTGAGATATTTTATTAGCCGACACCCAAGCGCTCTCAAACACCACGGATCGGTATATACTTGGGAAAGACTTGCCGCATCGCGCAACCGCACTACGCGGCACGGACGCAGCGAAAAAGGCTCCGTTGACCCATCGCTCATCACCGGTCGTGATAGAGCAGCGCCCGATAAAGTGGAGTCGGCTGTCGTCCGCAGATAGTCTGCACAGGCTTTGTGAACGTCAGTCGCACGTTTTCGTCTGTCAGCGCATTCTACAAACAGCCCGCCACTATTGGTCATAGCCTCCACGTAATGGAGTCTGAAGATAGGAATATTGTCCATCACCACCTCATAAGTTTCCTGTGCTTACAACCTGTCAGCAGGCTGATGGCCATCCATCCGATGGCCACAATGCTCCAACATTTCTTTCCCCGCATACTTACTTCTTGAACGAAAAGCGGTTGCGTAACGACTCTAAACATGCCACCTTCCGTAGCCGCTTTGGCCGACAGATAGTTCTTAGTCGGGTAGGCATACTGGCTCAACAGGCAGGTGCGCAAGAAGCGTTCGTCCTTATTCTCTATATCAATCTTCTCCAACTGACCGGCAACATAAGCCTCAAGTGCTCATACTCTGCCTCCGTATAATGATCGCATACACCTTTGTGTCCTGAATCTATATCCAGCGCGATGTGAGTTGCACGGATAGATACGATAGCTGCGATGAAATCTCGGTATCGATATGCGCGGCGATTTCATCGAAAAGTTTGTTCTGGTTGCTCCAAATCGACTGTCTCCAGCCAATCATCGATGCAGGGCGCGGCCTCATAATGGATATGTCCCTTGAGCCCTTGATACCCACCATACTGTCGCATATCGTCTTCGGCCGTCTTTTTCCAGAACGGCACGTCGCGGCGCAACTGATATTCGCGCGCTTTGAGATAGTCGCATGGGTCATACTCGTAAGAGATGGCCAGCGGCACGATGTGAAGTGCCTGCAACCGCTCGATGATCGTGCCTTCGCCACCCATCGCCATCATCTTGAGGATGGCCGGTTGGGTCAAATCGTTAGAGTTCTTCGCACGCCCCTGACGCTGTGCTATCCACACGTTCTCGTTCTTTTGAGCAATGGCAAAGTGGATATATTCCGACATGCGCTTGCTGGCTTTCAGCATTTCGACAGAATGGAGCGCCCTTTCTACGGGTGAACGACTTATTGATACGCACCAAATCTTTCACCCATGGCAGGGTCAGCAGGTTGTCGCCGATAGCGATTTCGCACGTTGTTTTCAAAGCCCACGTCAATCAGAACCTTGTCGAGGAAGGCCGAATCGAGTACGATATCACGATGGTTACTCACAAAGGTGCTAACGTCTTGATGTTCAGATTGTAAACATCCATGTCGATTCCCGCACTCGCCGTCTGACCAGTTGCGGCAGGAAGGGATAGCAGAATGTTTTCTGAACTCAAATTCGTTTTACACTGCTTCATCTTCTGGCTATGGCTTCTACAGGCACCCCGGATAAAGGTAATGTCAGCACTTGTAAAAACTGTTGGTCGGCCAACAATCGGTCAAAACACTTCAGGCGATTCTTCCGGTTCGAAAGGCCTTATGGGATCAAACTCTGAAGGTATCTTCATATTATCAAAATTAATTATCTTTTAAAACACGAAACGAAAGCCGCACGGCATGTTCGCCACCTCTTATCAGTTACCCTCCTTTCCGGGCGCGATAATCAGTTCGATGCCGAGCTCTTCTATCCGGCGCACGTCAGAGGACTTAATATGGCTGTCGGTGATAATCATGTCCACCTCTTCCATGTCGCTAATCTTCGCGATCTTTGCGTCCGAACTCGACGAGTCAGCCAATACAATCGTTTTCTGGGCTGCCTGCATCATCCGCTGGTTCAGATGGGCTTCCCGCATATCCGTAGTCGTGATACCGAGTCGAAATCGATACTCGTCAACACCCATAAACAGCTTGCTGAACGCGCACCCATTGAGCAACACTTCGCTATAATCGCCCACCACCGACTCACTGCTATGGCGCAGCATGCCACCCAACTGGATGATATCAATGTTGTCATCTTGCGAAAGCACAATCGAAGCCTCGAAGCGACGCCGACACAACCGTCAGCTTATGAAGAGGCTTCACGCATGTAGGCAAACGCGTGAATGGTGGTACCCGAAGCGATGATAATCGAATCGTTAGGCGTGATAAACTCAGCGGCCTCTGTGCCTATACCATACTTCTCTTCCGGGAAAAGTTTCTCTTTCTCATTAACCGAACGATTGCTCGTAAAGGGATTAATGGCTATTGCTTTTCCATGGCTGCGGTATAATTTACCAGCTTTCTCAGGTCGGTCAGATCTTTTCGGATTGTGACAGACGACACGTCAAAGTAACTCAGCCAACTCCGATACCAGCACAAAATCGGACTTAAAATAATTGTTCTAGAATGGCATTGTGTCTATCTTCTTTGGTCATCGTTTGATAGATTGTGATTAATAAGACAAATATACGATTTATTTCACAACCTTATCCTTTACGCGTTCATCTTTAAATATATATTAACACTCAACCATCCATTATCTTTACATTTGGTCAAAAATGGTTGGCTTATTCGCAAACAATCCGTCCTTGGATGAGAAAATAACGCAAAAATAGCCGGTTTTTATAAATCGCTAATAATCAGCCGTTTACGATTTTCAGTCGTCCCAACAGCACCACTTTCACCCCTAGGGCTGCTTTCGGCATGCAAAAGCATAACTATGACAAGCTCAGCAGCCCCTTTTAGGAGGTAAAAAGCATAGCTTTACGTCGCAAAGCGGGTAACAACGACCACCTCCGCAGTCAAAAACAGCCATCCATCTCCACTTTTTCGCCCCATTCCTCTCTATTTCGCAACCTCCGGAAGGTCGGTTTTTGTGATAAAAATCATTACAAATTGCCTGCGCAAAACCATTTTTCCATGCGCTCACCACAGCGGCTCGCCTCATCACGTTTTACACGGACGCGAAATGACGACATGACGACTGCAAGCAAACATGGAAATAACCCTTGGCAAGTAGCACCCGTATCGCTCCGCATGACACATTCATTCGAAAGCAAAAACATTACGTTTACCACAAAAAGCGTTAAAAGAAACTAAATATCGGCCATAAAAAGGACAATAAAAGCAATAAAAACCTATCTTTGCTTCCAAAAGAAGACAAAGACGTTTTCATAGCGAAAGATTCGTTTTCCTTTTTCATACAGATCTATAAATCCATTTGCATACGAAACCTAAATTTCATCAAGATGAAAAGAGATAGCCACATGGTACGACGTCATCATTATCGGGGGTGGGATTACCGGTGCCGGAACAGCTCGCGACTGCGCCTTGCGTGGTCTGAAAAGTGCTGCTGGTAGAGAAACACGACCTCACCAACGGAGCTACGGGACGCAACCACGGCTTGCTGCACAGTGGTGCCCGCTATGCCGTTACCGATGAGGAGTCGGCAGCCGAGTGTATCCAGAGAATAGACCGCTGCGAAAGATCGCGCGTCACTGCGTAGAAGAGACCGACGGTGTTCATTACGCTGCCCGAAGACGACATTCAGTATCAGCAAACCTTTGTAAACGCTTGCCAAAAGGCTGGTATTCGCGCCGATATTATCGACCCGAAAGAGGCCATCCGATTGGAACCGTCCGTGAATCCGGCGCTGATTGGCGCCGTCAGAGTGCCCGATGCCTCGATCGAGTCCCTTCAGACTGACTGCAGCCAACATGCTCGACGCCCGACTCCATGGGGGCCCAAGTGCTACTTATCACAAAGTAACAGAACTCATTGTCAATAATGGCCGTGTAGAAGGTGTCGCGATGCGCGATAACATGACGGGCGAAACACACAAGCCTATGCCCGACTTACCATCAACGCGGCCGGCATCTGGGGGCATCTGATAGCCAAAACGGCCGACATTTCGATTCATATGTTCCCGGCTAAAAGGCTCGTTGCTTATCTTCGGCCACCGTGTCAATCAGATGGTGATCAACCGCTGTCGTAAACCGGCCAACGCCGATATTCTCGTTCGGACGACGCCGTTTGCGTGATTGGGACCACCAGCGACCGCGTGCCTTACGACGTTATCGACAATTTGAAGATAACACCCGAAGAAGTAGACATCTTGATTAGCGAAGGCGAAAAACTCGCTCCGGCCCTTGCCACGACACGTATTCTGCGTGCGTACGCCGGTGTTCGCCCACTTGTGGCAGCCGACAACGACCCGTCCGGACGTAATATCAGCCGTGGCATCGTATTGCTCGACCATGAAGAACGCGACGGATTGGCCGGTTTCATCACGATAACGGGTGGCAAGATGATGACTTATCGACTGATGGCAGAGATGGCTACCGACCTCGCTTGCGAAGTTGGGCGTCGACAAGGGCTGCGAAACCGCCGAAAAGCCATTGCCCGGCTCGGAACGGAGCATGCCAAAGAAAAGGCCTTCCCACAGCCCGCATCGCCGCAGAGGACGCCATGGCACGCTGACTTCAAACATCCCGACCGACACCATCATGGATAGAGCGTTGGTATGTGAGTGCGAAGAGGGTGAGTGTAGGCGAGATGAAGTTTGCTGTTGATACACTTCACGTGAAGAATCTTATCAACATGCGCCGCCGCACTCGCGTCAGTATGGGCACCTGTCAGGGCACGCTTTGCGCCTGTCGTGCGGCCAGTGTGCTCTGCAATCTTACGAAAAACAGAGGCCAAGAAAAGCCAAGCCGACCTCACTTCTGCCATGGCAGAACGCTGGAAAGGCATGCGCCCGGTGGCTTGGGGAGACACTTTGAAGGAGTCACAATTAATGTCGATGGTCTATGAAGGACTCTGCGGACTGAATCAGCGCGCAGGAAAAGGAAAGGAGATTGCAAAAGTGAAAATTCGATACTATTATAATAGGGTGGCGGACTGAGTGGACTGACTTGCGCCGCCATGCTCGCCAAAAACGGACAGAAAGTGGGGCTGTAACAGCCGGACAAAGCACTTTGCACTTCAATTCAGGGGTCGCTTTGAGCTCTTAGGATACCAAGAGGGAAAGGCTGTCGAGAACCCTTTGGAGCGCCATGAAACAACTGAACGAAGGTCACCCTTATCGTAAAATCAAGGCCGAAAAAGCTTGAAAAACTATATTGACGAAGCCGAGCAACTGCTCGCGGAAGCAGGCTTGAAGTTGAAAGGAAGCAAGAGTAAGAACCATCTGCGCCTATCCCTATCGGCACAACGATACCCGCATGGCTCACCCTCGACAACCTTTTTGACGCTCGAAACAAACCGATGACTTGAAAGGTAAAAAGACTGATTATTGGCCAACATAGAGGCTCCTCGACTGGCCTGTTCCTTATCTTTTTAGATGGTTTGCAGACGATGAGCGCCGACGTGAAAGAAGCCCACTTTTACCACGAAAAGAACTGGAGTTTGCTCGTAATAGTCCGACCGAAATGCGCGCCACAAACATCGCTAAATACCTCAATAAGGCAGAGAACGTGACCGATGTTGCCCATGAAAATCAACCGTATTGCTGCCGGTTACGATATGGTTTTGTTGCCTGCCGTACTGGGATTGACCAACGACAATGCCGTCAAATTACTGCGCGAGACAACTCAAACACCGATTGAATTTCTAGGGCTACTATGCCACCTTCGGTACCCGGCACCTATATTCAGAACAAGCTGCGGGCCTTCCTTCAGGGGCATGGCGCTGTCATCTTGAACAGCGACACGGTAGAAAAAGGTTGCTTTGAAGGCGACAAACTCACCGCCATTACGACCGAAAAAGCTGGAAGAAACACGCCTCACGGCCGACCAATATGTATTGGCAACAGGGTCGTTCATCAGCGGAGGACTTGTTTCCAACTACTTGAATGTCGAGTGAACCGGCCTTCAATCTCGACGAGAAGCGGCCGAAAAGCGTGAGGATTGGACGGCAGAATATCTCTTCGACGAACAACATTACATGGCGTTTGGCGTAAAGACCGATGGTATCACGTTCAGAAAGCCGGAAAGACCATTTCAGAACCTCTATGCCATCGGCTCATGCATTGAGCGGTAACAGCGGTATAAAGCAAGCCAACCGCACCGGCGTTTTCCATGCTTACGGCCATTGCCGAGCACACAACATCCTAAACAAATAAAAATATTATGCAAGCGAGAATACAACTCAAAAATATCAGCCAACATGAATTGGAACAATGCATGAAATGTTCCATCTGTACGGTGTATTGTCCCATCGGCTGTCGAACCCAAATACCCCGGCCCCAAGCACGCAGGCCTGGATCTTGCATGCGCTATCGCATCAAAGACGCCGCTTTCTTTAACGACAATCTCAAGATGGTCTGAACTGCAAGCGTTGCGAAGTGGCCTGTCCTAACGGGGTGAAGATTGGAGACATCATTCAGAGGCCCGCATCAAATACAGCACGCATGGGCCTTCGCTGCGTGATCGTATGTTGGCCAACACGGATTTCAGGAACGATGGCCCACCATGATGGCGCCCGTGGTGAATTTCTCTTTAGGTCTGAAGCCCACAAAGGCCGTTCTTCATTCGGTAATCGGTGTGGATAAGCATCGTACTTTCCCCGCGTATAGCGGTCAGAAGTTTGAAACTTGGTTCAAGAAAGAAGCGGCTGACCAAACAGAAAACTTTCTCAAAGTTTGTGAGTTACTTCCATGGTTGCTACGTCAGCACAACTTTCCGCAGCTCGGTAAGGATTTGGTAAAGATATTAAATGCCTGCGGATATGGCGTCCATCTGCTTGAAAAAGAGAAATGCTGTGGTGTTGCACTGATTGCCAATGGCCTTTCCGGACAAGCCAAAAAGCAAGGAGAAGTAAACATGAATTCCATGCGACAGGCAATCAAGAATAACGATGAAGCCATCGTAACGACCAGTTCAACCTTGTACTTTCACCATGCGCGACGAATACAAGCACCTACTTGAGATTGACAACGACGACGTAAGAAGCAGTCTGATGCTGGCAACTCGCTCCTGTATAATCCCATCAACGACGGCAAAATACGCCTCGCGCTTCAGAAACGACTATAAAAAGAAGGTGGCTTACCACACGCCCTGCCACATGGAACGCATGGGATGGGTCGTTTATAGTACCGAATTATTGAAGATGATCCCGGGCCTTGACCTTGTAATGCCTCGACAGTCTGTGCTGCGGTATCTGGAACCTATGGTTTTGTAAGAAAGAAAACTACGAATGCTCACAAAAGATTGGTGAAACTCTTTTGATCATATCAATGACGTTGATCCCGATTGTGTATCTCACGGATTGCGAAACTTGTAAATGGCAAATTGAAATGTCGACGAAATACAAAGTCATTAATCCTATCTCTCTCATTGCTGAAGCTCTCGATGCAGAGGCTACCAACAACTGAACGCGTAGAGATTGAGGGCTACCATTGCCCAATCATATTGCAAACCATGTGGATTCCTGAAACAAACCGGGGCTGCTTCCCATTCCTATTTTATTTAATTGACTTGTAACCTGAAAATACTATATGAACGCTAAAGAAGGTGATCCGTTATGGTTCATCCTCTTTTTATACTGCTCATTCCCAAAAAGCATACTTCTATGGTGATGTTATAGACACAAAGGAGAGGTTGTTGGATGTGGAACTAAGCAATAAAATACACTAACTAAAACACACTGCGCCTACTTATCAAAAAGTGTAATACAGGCTCACCAGACGAATCCTGCCCAAAGGCTGCACGCCAGTAAACGCCACCCATATAATGTGCTAGACAATCTGCGTGCACTGGGTACAAGATAGATTACAGCCGTAGCGACTACACCTTTTATTATACCAACAGTTTTGAACTTAACCTTAACTTACAAGGTCAGAATACTTGGACGGAATGATAAAAATGTATTTTTGCAGGTAGTTTTTAGATAATGCAATGTTTGTGCACGGAAGAACTCTATTTTTGTAAAACGTAAAGCATCCGAAACCAATACAAATGTTTTATTATTAACTTTTAAGTATCTTAATATGGAGAACTTAAAGAATATTGATATAAGCAAAAATTTGCTTGCAGATTTTAGACTTTGCAGAACGGTATCCGTTTGTTAAGGTTGGTCTAGTCTGCTTAACCTTTGCCCTCATTTATAAGATAGGAAAAGAGGTTGGGGAAGCAATCTATCTAATTTTGTATAGATAATCCCCCGAAACAAAATGGTTTATTAACATCAAATAGCTGTTTTTGCATCTCTGTTGTCTACAAGTGATTGTAGAGATTACGTATTAAGAGGGTATGTCAAAAAGGTAAAACTTTGGCACACCCTCTCCTAAATTAAAATGTCATGAGTAATCATTATAAAAATGGAGCATTAAGGTGGGAGCTTTTTATTTGATTGTTGGTTTCTTGTCTTTCCTTATTTTAAGTAGCATTTTCATTGAAGTATTGCTATACAAGTACTCTGTCTGGATAAAAACCACCTTTAGCTTTTTATTGTTTTCTTCGATACTACTTAACCTCTATAAGAGGTATTTATTAAAAGTATGCACACTTTAATGGTAACATTCCACCTGTAAGAAGTTACTATACATTACCTATTGGCTGGGGAGTTGCTGCCATATTGTTTAGCACTAATCGTACCAGTTTTTGTGGTTAAAAGTGTATGACAAGAAACTATAATTTAAACTTTACTAGCCAAATTGAGGGGCTATCTCTTTTGTTGGTTGCAATCTCCGAAGAGATAGCAAGCTGAGGTATACTTTATAGACTATTGGCCGACAGGTGGAATCCTTCAATTTCCTTAATTGTTTCTTCTTTACTTTTTGATTTATGCACCTTTTCAACACTGAGTGGAAACGGCATGGGCCTCACTAGCTATAGCTCTTACAGCAGGTTGGTTTGCTTGGCATATCCTATGCTTACCACCGAACAATATGGGTTCCAATTGGCATGCACTGGGCTTGGAACTATCTCGAATGCTGTGTTTTCGGTTTCCCGTTTCAGGAAACCCAATTACTTTCATACCTATTTTTCACACCTATAGTATCAGGCCCCGACATATTAACGGGTGGAGCATTTGGCTTAGAAGCCTCGATTATAACTGTTATAATTACGATTATCATTGCTGCTGCGTACACTGCGCTGTACTTTAAAAAGATGAAAATCAAATCCATATCTGAAAATGAAACAACATTAATGTTTTAGCGTTCATAACAGAAACAAGCAAATTAAACTAAACTTTACAAAACATGGCAATCATATCAAAAGACAACACGCTTGAATGGGTGGCTATATCTAGTGATTGGCTATTTGGGATTGGGGTTTCTTCCAGGTATATGTCTTATACTGTTAGACAACGACTTCTCTTCCCTCATCAAGTTTCCACTAGCTTTATTGGCATCGGGAGCTCACCCTATACGCCTTCAAAAAGTACCTGAGCTGGTATGTAGAAGATGGCGCACGCCTATCAGCCTTTTGGCCAAATACATAAAGTTGGTGTGGGCTGGCTGGTGTCTGCGCTTTATCTTTTCACTATTTTAATTTGCTTATTCGCAACCAGGCACTACTCGGTGACACACCTTAACTTCAACTTAGACCATCAGTTAAGCTGGTTGTCGTACTGGCTGCCGTAATCGAAGAAATTACAGCCCGCGGCATCCTGTTTAGGGCTCATAACTCGATAAGTGGGAATGTTGTTGCAGGACTGGCGGTGTCCTCATGTGTCTTTGGTTTTGTGCACCTTTTCAACCCCAACACCACCGCATTGTCTTGTTTAAGGATAGCAATTACAGGAGGTTGGTTGTGTGGCATAGCCTATGCTTACCATCGAACGTTGTGGGTTCCCATTGGTATCCATTGGGCTTGGAACTACATTCAAAGCAACATCTTCGAACACAGCGTGCCAGGAAGTGCCTTAAACAGCCCTCCCATTCTTATATTGGCTTCGAATGGGTAAAGTTTCCTGTCGGTATAGAGTACGACACGGAGGTTTCTATTATATCCACAGCGATTGGCGTTGCCATATCCGTGGTTTACACCATTCTGATATTTTAAGAAGAAAACGAGAATTAAAACAGAAGAAGATGTTGCGCCAGTATTCTAGCACGCATAACAACACTAAATATTTTAAAGTTTATGAACATCATATCTAAAGACGACAACTTGGCGTGGAGCTGCTATTTTGCTACTCGGTTTTCTAGGTTTGTTGTTCCTACCAGGAATTTTCCTAGAATTTTATGGCTCGATATATCTGTTTTCATTAGGGTTCCAGCCGCGATATTGCTTTCGGCCGCCACCCTATACGCCTACAAAAAAATATTTGGGCTGGTATGTGGAAGACGGGGCAAGCCTGTCGGTATATGGGCAGGTACGTAAGGTTGGCATCGGTTTGGCTAGTGTCTATGCTCCACTTTGTCTTGATGATGAGCTGCTTTTTACTTAGCTTGGCACTATTCTATCGTAGGGGCTAATTTCAACATTGAGAGCCAGCTTAACTGGTTTTCGATATTATTGCCGGCAGCCATTATTGAAGAGGTTACCCTTCGTGGCATTGTGTTCAGGATGATTGCCGACAAGTGGAACGTGACGGTTGGCTTGGTTATTTCCTCCTTAGCCTTTGGGTTTATACACATCCTTAATCCAGAGTGCACGGTATGGAGCTGTTTGGAAATAGCCGTTACAGCCGGATGGTTGATGGGCATAGCCTACGCTTACCATCGAACCCTGTGGGTTCCCATTGGCATCATTGGGCATATAGATTTTTCTTATTGGTTGTTTCTTTTAGCCATTATGCACCGGATACGGCATTAGATAACTCCCCATTTTCATCTCTTGCATTGAAGGCTTGAGAGTTTGTATGCCTGGCGGGAAGTACGAAATAGAAGGAACAATTGTAAACCTGATAATATCAGTAACTATCTCACTGGTATACACCCTGCTGTATATCAAAAAGAGAAGAAACCGCAAAAGGCGAGGATAATGACCTGTGGGCATACTAAGCCTGAACGTTTATCGTAACAGTATAGAACAATAAAAACAGAAAACAATGATTATCATATCTAAAAACGACAACTTGGCGTGGAGCTGCTATCTTGTCTTAGGCGTTTTTGGCATTCACCATTATTCCTGCAATGACTTGGTATGTGTTGTTGCTCAACATTCCAGCCTATGCCGCCGTACCCTTATCCACAATAGGGGCGGTTTGTTACATATATGCCTAAAGTATATAGCTGGTATGCGGAGGATTGTGAAAGTTTTTGTCTTTTGGGAGCAAGATGCGAATGATGGGCATTGACTGGGCGGTTTCTGCTATAAACTTCTTGACGATAATCGTGTGCTTGTTCCTATGCGGATATTATCACATTGTGACCGTTGAGTTCGATGTAGCCAGTCAGCTCAGTTGGCTATCGCTTTTTCTTGTTGGTGGGCGTGGTGGAGGGTTATTTTCCGAGGCATTCTTTTAGGGTTCATAACCGACAAGTGGAACATAGCTGTTGGCCTTACAACGTCGTCTTTGCTCTGACTCGCACATATAGCAAACCCGGAGCCACGCTGTGGGCAGCGTTGGCAACTAGCCTCAGCCCTCGGCGCTGGCTATTCGGAATGGCCTACGCCTACCACCAAACGATATGGGTGCCCATTGGCATGCACTGGGCATGGAACTATCTTGAAGGGGGCGTTTTCGGCTGTGCTGTATCGGGTACGCCACTAGATTTACCGCCACTTATTACCCCCAGGGATAAGCGGGGCAGACATATTGTCGGGGAGCGTTTGGGCCGAGGCCTCGATTATATGTGTTGCGTTGAGGATTGCCATCTCTATCGTTTACACCGTGCTGTATATTAAGAAGAAGAAAGCTTGGTGCTGAACCCGAAATGCTTTTTGACATCAAACTTTGGGACAATACCTTTGGATAATTTCCATAAACTCAATAAGAGGATGTGACTATTTTGACACATCCTCTCTTATTATAGACTACTCTTTCTAAAAACATACACCTATGATACATACTATGTATTCATTCGAAACCAACAAGCTTTGCTTTTTACGATACAGATGCGCCAAAAAGATGTTAAATATCCCCAACAAAGACGTTATGGTTATCAAATAAAAGGTATCTTTGCTCTAAAAGAGAAAGATTAAAAAGTTTCGCAACGTAAGCTTTCCTTCACCTTCAGATAACCTAATAACAATTTTAATTTAATACATTAAACTTAAATCATTATGTGGAACTTTTTGACACCTCCTGCGTATAAGGCAGAACAGACCGGGCCTGAAGCAGACGCCCGTTACAAAAGCCCTTCGCTGGCAGGTATTCCTGGGCATCTTCCATCGGATACGCAGGATTCTACATCGTTCGCAAGAACTACTCGATAGCTATCCAATGTTGGCTCCTTTCGGATTCGAGAAAGGAGAACTCGGTATCGTACTTTCGATGAATGCCATCGCCTATGGCTTCTCCAAATTCATTATGGCCAGTGTGTCCGACCGCAGTAATGCGCAGCGTTTCCTGCCTTAGGACTATTCCTTGCAGCTCTCTCTATGATGTTCATGATTGTTCCGGTGCAGTATATCGGCCCTAATCATGAAAAGGTTTGGCCATTATGTTGATGGCAGTTTTGAACTTCCCTCGTAGGTTGGTTCAATGGTATGGGCTGGCCTCCGTGCGGTCGTGTGATGACTCATTGGTTCAGCATAAAAGAGCGTGGCACTGGATGTCAGTGTGGAACTGTGCCCACAATGTGGGCGGAGCGCTGGTCGGCCTCGATGGCTGTCTATGGTGCTATTTGGTTTGGTAGCTGGTTCTATGGCACCGACGAACAACGCTATTTCCTTATCGGAACCTACCTTTTTCCCCGCCAGTGTGGCTATCCTCGTCGCCATCATCGCTTATAGTCTTATCCGACGACACACAATCGTGTGGTCTTCCTTCGATTGAGAAGTGGCGCGCGACTATGGCAAGACCTATAACGAGAAAGCTGAGCAAGTATTAAGTACCCGTGAAATCTTCAAGACCGTACTTTCTAACAAGTTCTTGTGGTATATTACTTTCGCCAATGCCTTCGTGTACATGGTGAGATACGGCTGTCTGGACTGGGCACCCACCATTCTGACCGAACAAGGTATCAATATCAAGAATGCCGGTTGGGCCTACTTTGCATACGAGATGGCCGCTATTCCGGGCACAATCATCTGCGGATGGCTGTCAGACCGCGTGTTCAATGGTCGCCGTGCTCTGCCCACGATTCTTTCTCATGGCTATCGTAGCAATCTTCATTCTTATCTATTGGCAGAATTTCGATAATATTAATGTCGTAATTGTATGTCTCATCGCGATTGGTTTCTTCATATACGGTCCTGTAATGCTTATTGGTGTGCAGGCACTTGACCTGGCCCCGAAGAACGCTGCGGGCACAGCTGCGGGACTGACGGGCTTCATGGATTACGTATTGGGTACCGCCTTACTGGCCAATGTGGTTATCGGCTACGTGGCAGACGCTGCCGGCTGGGGCTGGACATTCATTCTACTGATTGGTGCCTGCGTGATGTCAATCGTATTCATGGGGCTTACCTATAAAGAAGAACAATACCTTATCAAGAAAAAAATCAAAAAGTAAATCAATCACATAACAATCTATCAATAAAATGGAAAAAGACAGATGTTTATAGTTCATTAGGGCCCACAACGAAAGAAATTTCTTAGCTGGCAGATGTCGAACAATCTCAGTAACCATGATTGGCTATGCCATATTCTACTTCGTAAGAAAGAACTTCTCGCTGGCTATGCCCGGCCTGACAGCTGAATATGGTATCACCAACAAAAGTTTTTGCTGGATTATCTTTGCCAGTTCGCTAGTCTATGGCTTTTCACGCTTCATCAACGGTTACTCCGTAGACCGCGTCAAAGGGCGTATCATCATGGCATTGGGACTGCTGCTCTGCGCCGTTGCCAACTTTAGCTTTCGGCTTCGGCGTCAACCTAAGCTCGGGTTTTCACCGGCACAGAAAGTGGACCAGACTTCACGAGCGCGCTGATTCTGATTATGGGTATCACCATTATTCTGAACCAATATTTCCAAGGCATGGGCTTCCTCCATGTGCCCTGTATTCTGCCCTCACTGATTCACCCGCCGAATTGGCTACAAAGATGTCAATATGGAATACCTCCACTCAATAGGCGCGGCCTTTGCGGTGATTATCTGTGGCTATATCATGGGAACGATGGGTACTGACATGAGTGCCAACACGGAGGTTGTGGCTCGTATTACGGCTAATCTGACTAACAACGACGTGGCCAACGCAACCACACAGGCTCTGACCTACGCCGCGCATGTAGGTGCTTGGAAATGGTGTTTCTGGATTCCGGCTTGTATTGCCGTAGCCGGTGCCATCTTCATCTTCTTGGGTTTGCGCGACGAACCCTAAAGACGTGGGATTGCCCGATCTGCCCTGATACATCACTGGGAAGCTACTCTGAAAGCATGAGTGGGAAAGCCCGCAAAAGTTTGAAAAGCGTCATGGTATGGAAAAACCGCTGGGTTTTGGACTTTCTGTATTGCTAATATGTTCGTATATGTAGTACGTATGGAATTGTACTCGACTGGGGTCCCCAAGTTCCTGACAGAGAGTAGAGGAATGGATATTTCCACAGCCGGATGGACCGTGGCAGCCTTCGAAATTGCCGGAATTGTGGGCACTCTGTTGTGCCGGTTGGGCCACCGACCACCTTTTCAAAGGTAAAGGCCACCACATGTGTGTGATGTGCATGCTGGGTGCCGCCGCATTTATGACTATCTTCCGCTTCCTTCCACAAAGCGCAGACATTACGGTTACGGCTGCCGTTCTCATTGAGCCGGCTTCTGTATCTATGGTCCACAGGCTCTCGTGGGTATCGAATTAAAGTAAGCAAGCTACCAAAGAGGCATCGGCACGAGCCAATGGTATTGCCGGAATTCTGGGCTATATCGGTTCAGGTTTTCAGTGGCTTTGCTCGTTGGTTATGTAGCCGACATATATGGATGGACACGCGTTTTTGAGACGATTATCGTTGTAGCCGTTATCGGAATGTTTATCCTCATATCGATGTGGCAGGCTCCCCGCGACGGCTACGCACGCAGTCAGCAAATCAATTACGACGAAGAATAAACAGCCATGACTCATTTTGACAAATACAGTTCGCCTCTATCAGCAGAAAAACTGATGGAGGCGTGCGCTAAAAATCAAGCACGTTGCCCTCGACATGGATGGTACCATCTATCTGGGCAGCACGTTGTTTCCTTATACAAAAAGACTTTTTGGCCATGCTCACTCGCCATGGTATATCTTACTCTTTCTTGACCAACAATCCTACAAAGAGTAGCAAAAGACTATCTGGCCAAACTGGCCCGACTGGGTATTGAGGGCCACCGAGGAACAGATGTACACCTCTTCGATTGCCACTATCGACCACATCCGTTTGAATCATCCCGAAGCCAAACGCCTCTTCTGCTTGGGAACACCCAGCATGCTGGCTGAGTTTGAAAAGGCAGGATTCATTCTTTTGCGAAGATAACGCTGAAGATCGACCTGACATTTTTGGTCGTTGCTTTCGACACAACGCTGGAATATTCGCGGTTGTGCCGTGCCGCATGAGTGGGCTTCAAAGGCTGACATTCCTTACATTGCGACTAATCCCGACTGGGTATGTCCCTACCGATGAAGATACTATTTTGGTTGACTGCGGTTCTGTTTGCAAAGGCTATCGAAGGTGCGACAAAGCGACAACCCGACATCGTGATTGGCAAGCCGAACCCGAATATGCTCTATTGCATCCGTGATAAATACAGACTGAGTCGGACGAAATTGCTATGTGTGCGACCGCATCTATACGGATGTGGCCACTGCACAAAAATGCCGGTTCGCTGGGAGTGCTGGTTCTGTCGGGGAAACGACTTTAGAAATGTCGCTCACGTATGAGCGCCAACCTGACATTACGGCCCTCAACATCGAAGAATTCGGCAAACTGCTCCTGAAATCGCATGACCAATAAATAAGAAGGTGCTATTCTTATGAAACGACACAGAGAGTTTTGGAAATCAGTCTACACGATTTTTGCTTTTGTTTGTGATTAGCATTTTTCGGGGTGGAGTTCAACGTCCTGCTCTGAATCTGCGCCAAACAAACCAGACACACCAACCGATAAACACGGACAGGATACAGATATTCCTGACAGAAAGGGTATGACCATCAAAGGTAAAGTAACCTGCGAAGGAAAAGGTGTGGCTCAAGTAGAAGTGTCGGATGGCATCGAAGTGACGATAACCGATGACGACGGCGTGTACTATTTGTCTTCCAAAAAGAAATATGGTTATGTTTTCATTACAATTCCGACTGGTTATGAAGTGAAGACTAAGCATGGAAACATGCCAGACTTCTTTAAGAAAGTGAACAGCATCAAGGCTACCGCTGTGGAACGTCAGGACTTTGAACTCGTGAAAACAGATAATCAAGCATGTCCGTCATAGCTATGGCCGACTTTCATTTGGCCAACCGCACAGAAGACTTAAAGCAATTTGCTACTGTTACGAGGATATCAACACCACTATCAACCAACTTCGTCGACAAGGATATCAGGTTTATGGCCTCAGTTTGGGCGATGAAAGTTGGGATCTCTTTGGTATGATAATAACTTCGCCATTGCCGAAGCTATGGAACAGACATCGATGCACCTTTCTTCCATTGCATGGGAAACCATGACAATGACCCCTACTATGCCGATGATCGTTGGCAGAAAAAGCGTTTATTAATTGTTTCCCATATATTATTCGTTCAATGCGGGCAATGCCCACTACGTAGTTCTCGACAATATCGAATATCTGAACGATGGTGCAAGCCTGGGAAACATTGGCAAACGCGACTACAACACAACCATTATTAAGGAACAGATGGACTGGTTGAAGAAAGACTTGTCCTCATAAAAGACAAAACACAACCTTTGTTCATCGCCTTTCATGCACCGCTCTATCGCATACCGGGTTTAGACGCGAAGGGAAACCAAACTTCAAAGTACAAACTGGACAATGCTGAAGAACTGGTGGCACTACTGAAAGATTACAAGAATGTGCATATTCTATCTGGACATACCCACGACAATTTCAATGTGACAGCACTTCCCAATATCCACGAACACAATACGAGTGCCATCTGCGCTACTTGGTGGTGGACCGAAAGCTCACTTCTGGTAAACAACATCATGTGTTGTGATGGGGACACCGGGAGGCTACGGGGGTCTATATATCCAATGGAAATGAGTTAGAATGGTACTATAAAAGCAAAAGACTTTGACAAGGAGTATCAGTTCAGAACTTATGATGAATCAAGTATATAGGCACAAACGATGTAAAAGGAACACCGACATCTTTGCCCATTATGCTTGTGGATATGACAAGACCAACCATAACAATGAAGTTCTGATAAACGTGTGGAATTATGATAAAGGATGGAGCATAGAGTAATCGAAAACGGTAAAGAACTAGCCGTGAGAACGAACGACAGGCTATGATCCTCTCCACGTATTAAGTTACGAAGCCCAGCGTTGTGCGGCAGGGCAAGAAACCAACTGCTGAGTTTAAAAACGAGCAAGACGGCACACCTGTTCAAGGTGAAAGCAACAAAGTCCCATCCCTCAACTCTCTATATCAAGTGACAGATGCTTTCGGACATATCTATAAAGAGGACATGATACGTCCCAAAGCATTTGGACTTGTCATGAAATAGCTCCGGCCACAGGAGTTCCATGAATCAAACCATTATTGTTGAAAACTTAATCAACGATGAAACAACTGTCTAATCTAAAACACATAATATTGTTGGGGCTCTTGTGGGGCTTTGCGATGTCTACCTATGCCCAAAATCAAATTAAGGAAAGGTTCTTGATACAGACGGAACAACTCCGTTGCTTGGTGTCACGGTGAAACAAGTGGGTACCAAGGGGTGGAACTATTACCGATATAGACGGCAACTTCTCTATCGGTATAACCGGAAAAGGATCCTGTACTGATCTTCACCTATGTCGGTTATGACGCGCAACAGGTGAAAGTTGGTAACAAACGCCATCTTACCATCATCATGCATGAGGATACCAAAACCCTTAAAGACGTTGTCGTTACAGCCCTGGGAATCAAACGCGAAGAGAAATCTTTGGGTTATTCCGTATCAAAAGTAACTGGCGAAGATCTGACTCAAGATCGTTAGTGGCAACTGGATGAATAGCATGAAGGGTAGGTTGCGGGACTTTCAATGGTCGATGCCGGTACAGGCCCCATGAATTCAATGCGTGTCACCCTACGTGGCGACCACTCTCTGAACTATAGTAATAGTGAAGCTCTCTTCGTTGTCGATGGTGTTCCCATCAATTCGGGCACGGTTGCGACCGGTAGTGGTTCTACTTATGCCAATCAGGATGCGCCAGTAGATTTTGGTAATGGTGCCACGATATCAATCCTGAGGATATTGAGTCGGTAACCGTGCTGAGAGCGCGGCTGCAACAGCCCTCTATGGTTCTATGGCTGGTAACGGAGCCATTGTCATTACGACCAAAGGTGGTAGTGGAAAGAAAGGATGAGGGTGTCACGGTCAACTCTTCCGTAACCTTTGAAAAGGCTGGTTTTGGCCCGACTTCCAAAAACATACGGTCCTGGTCTGACATGAGGGCTCACGCCATTCGCTTTTTGGGATCTGACAGCTGACCAAACACCCGATGGCATAGCCGTAACCAGCCATCTTTCACGATATGCTTTCGGCGAGAAATATAATGCCTCGAAACTCCGCTATCAATATCTTTCAAAGAATTGGGATACCAATACCTGCACACCACTGCCTTGGCAATATAATGAAGATTGGTACAAAGGCTTCTTCCAAACAGGTACGACCTACAGAAATAATGTCACGGTGAGTGGTGGTAACGGAAAAAGGCACGACGGCTCGCGTCTCTTTGACGGATACCCGTAATGATTGGATTATGCCTCAACACAGGCTATATCAGCGATGCTGTAGCCATGGCTTTCGATACTCCCATCAGTAGCAAAATCAAAGTGTCAAGCCGTGTCAATTTCCTCAACAAACGAAGCAATAACCTTCCCGCAACGGGCTACTCTTCACAAAACCCAATCTATGCGCTTGTCATGGGCTATACAAACCAGCCTGCGTCCGTTTGGAAAGACGAATACTTTGCGGGCAGATATAATGAAGAGAACTATCTGGCTGATGGAGCAAACGGAAAGAGTCTCGTTTATCGCTCAGATCAGCCATTGAATCGCGTATCGCAATGTATATGAAGAACTGAACATACTGAACAAGAATCGTATTTACGGCAATGTATCGCTGAATATAGAACTGGCAAAAGGGCTTAATCTAAAACTGCGTTCAGCACTCGACTTGACGGATCAGTGGCGTACACAACAGAAAACCATTCTACACTTCGGGTTATCTACAGGGCTTCTACCGTGAACAAGTAAAACCGAGTGTACCACATCGACAATGATTTCTTGCTTAACTACGTAAACAACAAACTCGTCAGAGACCGACTAAGCTTCAGCGTTTCCTTTGCGTGGTAATAGCACGAACTATAAGTATTACAACAACCGAGTGACCTTGAACAAGTTGCAGAACGACGGAGTCTACAATGTATATAATGTTCCATCGGGCTATAGTCCAGACGTTTTTCAGCTACCGCTCCAAGAAAAAGGTGAATAGTTTCTATGGTTTTGCATCATTTAGTTGGGACAACACTTACTATTTAGAGTTGACCGACCGCAACGACTGGTCTTCCACGCTGAGTGCCGGCAATCGTTCTTACAATTATCCGTCGGTATCTACCAGCATTCTGCTCGACAAAGTGCTCCACATGAACAAAACAGCCAAGTGGGTAGATATGCTGAAATTCAAACTCTCTTGGGCCAACGTCGGTACCGATACATCACCCTACGCGCTCGACCGCTACTACAATTCGACAAGCTATTACGGCGGTTATACTATCAGCCCTACTGATTCCGGACGCAATGATTAAACCCGAAAATGAGGCAAGCTGGGAAGGTGGTTTGGAAGGAAAGTTCTTCGGCGGACGCGTCAGCTTCGATTTCACAGCTTACTCTACCAGCACAACCAACCAGATTGTAAATGTAGCAGCCGATCAAATCACGGGTGCGACGGGCTATACCATCAATGCCGGTGAGATTAGCAGCAAGGGACTTGAACTTACTTTTGGGCTTTACACCCTATCAAGAACCGCGACTGGGAATGGCATGTGAACATCAACTGGTCTAAGAATTGGAATCGTCTTGAAAAAGTTACAAGACGACTGGGATCCACAGACTCCATACCAAACCGACATGGGAACCACCATCGGCAACCGCGTCTACGTGTATTCTTACTAGAAAAGAAATGTATCACCTTTATGGCGCAGGTTATAAGCGTGCACCGAAAGGCTCTTACTATCTGGACAAAGACGGTAATAAGGTTGACTGCAGCGGCATGAAGATTATCAACAAGCAGGGTTATCCTGAACTCGACCGTAGCACACTGAAGCACTTAGGCAAAGTAAATCCGATTGGACTGGCGGTTTGCATACGAATATCCGCTACAAGAACTGGAATCTCAGCATGTCATTTGCAGCCAATATGGCGGCCATTGCTATTCAGTGACCAACTTTTGCCTCTCTTATCAAGGCAAATTAAAGAGACCTCATTGGAAGGACGCTACGATGGAATGGTAGTCAATGGCGTGCAAGCCACAGGAGAAGAGGGTGTCTACACACTGAACAACACCGTCTTTGCCAATGCAGCAACTACTATAACACTTATGTTTGGAATCGCAACAACTGCGAAGAGAATACCTTCAGCACATCATATATTAAAATGAAAGAAGCTCGTCTCGACTATTCTCTGCCCAAAAAGATTTGTAAGCAGTCCAAATTCCTGACCGATACTGCTTGGGCATCTATGCCACTGAACCTATTCTGCCTCACCAACTTCCCGCAGTACGATCCTGAAACGGCCATGGTCATAATGGCGAAATCCACGCCGGTATTGAAACGATGTCGTTCCCTATGACCCGTACTCTCATGGAATCAACGTTAAACTTTCATTCTGATTGATCATGAGAACTATCAAATATTCTTCGATCGTCATATTGGCATGTGGACTAATGATGCCGATGGGGTGTACCGACAACTTGATCAAACCAATCACAAACCCCAACAAGATTACCGTAGCAAGCGGTAGAGATGGCTGCCAGCTCCATGTTTTGAACCGCTTCTTTGTGGAGGTGCCAACTTCCCTAACCTATTATAGCCTCAGCTGGAACAATGAATTAGCACAGTATGTAGCCTTAACGGTAACACCTTGGGCCGTGTTTACAAATACGATATTGGCGACAGCAACTGGACTAGCGTGTGGAAAAACTTACGCAAAATACGCTTCCAACGCCCATGAGATGCATCGTTTGGCAACGAAGCAAAGCAACAAACCGCTCGAAGCTGTAGCCCTGACCTTGAAAGTAATGTATATGGATGGACCGACCGATATCTTCAGCGACATCCCTTACACCGAAGCGTTCAAAGCTGCCGAAGGTGTAAGACTCCAGTCTTCCGACTCACAAGAAGATGTCTATAAAGCAATGTTTGCAGACTTAGAAACCGCCAATAAGATATATGCTACTAACCCAGAAGTAAGCAAAGCCATCAAGCCACCCGATGGCATGTATGGTTTCGACATGATGAAGTGGCGCAACTCAACAATTCATTATACCTACGCCTACTCTGCCGCATCAGCGGGCGTCCATCGACCATTGCCACCGATGGTAAGAACGTAATAGATAAATGAGATTGTTACCAACGAAGTAAACTACCCCATCATCACTTCAAGTGACGAAAACGCTACCGTGAAATTCTCAGCCATTGCTCCTTATTACAGCGAACTAAATCCACAGGGAATATACCAAAAATGATATCAACTGCTATCGTGCGACCAAGAATCTAACTACACTCATGGTTGAGCCGACAACGACAAGGTTGACATTAATATTGACCCTCGTTTACAAATCTTCAGCGCAACAAGCGAAAGTCGGTTACTGGTCTTATTGTGGCGTAAATATAGGGAAACAGCGACTTTGGCGGTGGTGCCAACATGAATGTAACTCATTCCTGCGCAATAATGCTGACGAATGGTTCATGGATTACCCGAAGTAGCGTTTATCTTAGCCGAGGCGGCGATGAAAGGCTGGATTAGCGGTGGCGAAGAGCTTGCTAAAAAAACATTATATCAATGGCGTAAAAGCATCCTTACAAAAAGTGGTCTGACTACGGAATCGCTACCGAAATACAAAAATCGCATCACCGAAGAAGCTGTCGAAGAATATCTCCAAACGCCCCTCGCCCTCTTGGGATAATGCCACCGACAAACTCGAACTGACTGCCAAGCAACGCTATCTGGCTGCGTTCATGGTTGGCATGGAGGGCTGGATAGAATACAGACGCACTGGCTATCCCAACCTCACGGTCGACGAATCGTTCATGAACGATGGTATTCTCCCTACACGTTTTGCCTACCCCATACAACCATCGCTACCAATCGCGTAAATGCCGAAACCGCACTCAAGCGCATGAGAGGCAAAAACGACATGAAGACTCCTTTATGGTGGAGCAAGAAAGCAATCGAATTAGGTAAATAATCCTAAAACATGATACGTATGAAAACAAAAGAACATATTTATATTTAGCGCGTTTCTATGGGGATTACTCTTGTGAGTGCCTGCTCAGACGACTCCAAAGACAACAGCGATCCTTACTATACGTTCGATGGAAACATAGAAACAATCCAGTGGAATCGAAGGAATCGCGAAAAACAAGATGGTGCCCATCGTCATTCGCTCCAACAGAAGTTGGACTGTAAGCACTTCCGACCAAGACCAACAATGGCTTCATACCTTCGTTGATGAAGGCAAAGACGACGGAATCTTCTACTACTGAGCGGACGCCAACCCTTCTTTCAAGGGACGCGAAGGACATATAAACCCTTTATTCAAATGGGGGACAAAGTAAAAACAATTACCATTACGCAGGACGCAAGTGTACCCCTACTATCGTTTGTCAATGCCAAAGGAGGCTATACCGCACTGCCAACAGCTGGTCAGACCAAGATTGCCATCACCGCCAATATACCTTGGAAAGCTTCTATCGAAGCCTGCGACTGGGCAAAAGATTGACTCTGTGGGAAAAGATACCGTCTATATCGCACTCATGAAAGAATACAGACGACAAGCGCAGCGTTGTCATCAGCTGTCAGGGCGATGGTGAATTCAGTAGTATGACTTCGTTTATCACACTCACCCGAGTCGGCTCCCGGTATCATCCTCTTCGAACGGTTCGACTGGCTGCAGGAAGGTAAAGAAGATTATTATTATAACTATCCGAAGTTAACTTCACCAAATGGAGTGATGGCGAGAAGGCTATGGGTTGGACTACATTGGGCGAAGCTATGTATGGCGGTCGTGGCTACACCAAGATAGGCAAGACCAACTATGCCGGCGACCTCGTTTCACCGGCCTCACAGCCATCAAGGGCAGCACCAAAGCAAAAAGTTTCATTCCAGTGTATCGGCTATATGGCCAGCAATGGAAAGAAAGACGACGGCGTGCTAAGCGTAGGTTTAATAGGGCCCCGGCATCATTGTGGCCGACAAAACCGACAAGATTTCCATCGGCGGTTCTACTCTATGACGTTGCCGCTTTTCGACATCACCATCTACCCGGGATTCGCCCAAGAACGAACATGGCGAGGGCTACAACCCATGGAATGAGCCTGCCAGCAAGTTCCAATTCACCATCAATGGCGCAACCGGAAAAACCCAAATTGTCTTCATCGGTGGTCCTAAATGGGGGCGCGAACTCAGGAACAGGACAAGGAAAGAACCGTTTATTCTTAGACAACATCAAAATACAAGAGCAAGAATAACTTATAAACAGAAAGCTAAAGGCTCCTTATCTATTATTTTTCGCAAGCCTATTCTTTACACAATAAAAGAACAGGCTTGACGTTTTTGCATAAAATACACCTAAAAGCTATGCTTTTTAACTTAACGTTAGTTTATTTCACTTAAAATAAAAAGAAATCAACAAACCGAAAAGAATAACTCCATCATATTTCTATTATATTCGTATCGCAAAAACTAAAGGACTCTTACGTCCACCCTGTTTATACCTAAGACTAAATTACAGCTTATTTTTATAAACTTAAAACAATTATTATGAAACATCTTCTATTCCCTTATTGGGTTGATGGCTGTCTCTACAGGAACAGCCCAGGCAAAGCAATGTCATGACAAATGACAAAGCTGAAGAAATTACAACTGACAAATGCAGTGTCTGAGAAACGACAAACGTAGCCGCTACAGAGAATACCACTGCTGAAAACAGGCTGGGAAAAAGCACTCAGCTACCAAAGCTTCTGGTTACCTGCAAACAGGATATCAGTATAACAGTCTGGCAGCCACTCTTCTTCGTTCCAGGCCAAGCGTTTGCGTTTGATTGCCGATGGCTAGCGTAACCGACAATGTTAGCTTCCGCCTACAGATTGAAGCATTCAATGGTATTTCTGGAACCACCAATGGTCGCGGACAGAAAAACTTACAGGGTAATGGACGCTTTCGTACCATGAAACTGAGCGACGGACTCAAGATTCGCGCCGGTCAGTACTATCTGCCTTTAGGTTATGAGAACTACGACACATCACCCGCTGCGCTCGAAACGGTTGACTTCTCAGACATTTGCTATCGCATGGTATGTCGCAACACTTACACTTATGATTTCGTAGATTATGGTCGTGACCTTGGCGTAATGTTAATGGGCGACTTGGCTCCTTCCAGGAAAAAGGCTTCAACTACGTATCTTACAACTTGTCATTGAGCAATGGTTCATTACCAGCCAAAGATGATCAAAACAAATCGAAAGACCTCGTTGCGGCTGTAACCGTACGTCCTGCAAAGAACTTCAGCCTAAAGGGTTCATTCAACTGGGGCGAATACGACGGCACCATCAACAGCGTTGCGTATAAGAACCAGAAAATGACACGTTACATCTTCGGCGCGTGGTATAACGACCCACAAGGACTTGTTCTTCGTTCAGAATATGGTCACATTGGCTCAAGCAAGGACAGTAAGGACGTTGTTAAGGAAGATGGCTTCTACGCGCTTTGCCGCCTATCATGTAGGAAAAATGGTTGCTCTACGGTTCGCTACTCCATGTATCGCGATAACGTAAACAAGAGCACACCCACAACTACGATCAGTTCTTGGTTGGTCTTACCTATCACATGAATGCTCGCTTAAAGTTCCAAGCTAACTACATGCTTTACAACTACACCAGCGACGCTAAGGCCACTAACCACGGCGAAGCTACATCAAGCAAGCTCCAAATCATGGGTATCTTCAAATTCTAAAACAGACAAATCATTCATTACAAGTTAAACTATCAATATCAAATCCTTACGAAAAACATTTTTAATGTTGGCTCTCTGCTGTGTAAGCATGATGGCCAGTGCCCAACACTTAGGTACTGAGTACAGACTCAAAAAAGGTGATTCCCGTAAAAAGGCCGCCAAGGTATTGCCATCGACAAAGATTACTATTACGTAAGCGACACCAAGGCGCTCTACAAATACGATAAGGAAGGCAATATGATCGCATGAAGAATGATCAACCGTTCAGAGATCCCGAAAAGGCAAACCACTTCGGCGATATCGATATCTTCAATGGCGAGATTTACACCGGTAATGAGAAGTTTGAATTTGGCCAGGGTCACAACATTCCATCGATGTTTACGACGCCAAGACCTTGAAGTGGAAACGCACAATTCCATGGGTAGCAGAGTCAGGACAGGTAGAATGCTCAGGCCTTGCCATCGATCGCGAGAAGAATATGGTATGGATGAGCGACTGGGTCTGATAGCCGTTATGTTTACTGCACAGCCTTGAAACAGGCAAGTACTACACCAAGATGCAGTGCCGTCCATGTCCTTACTGGTGTCAGGGTGATCTTCATTGCCGATGGTAAGATGCTATTTGCTGCCGATGATGGCGAGTCTACATTCGGTATTGCTGACAATATCTACATTGCCGACATCAGCAACGTACCTCACGGGCTTGAAGGATGGCACAGGTATCTGTAGAGAACTTTAAGGCTGTAAAGAAGCCGGGTAAAGTTGCCGCAGAGATGGCCGGTCGCATTAGCTTGTTCCGTGAGATGGGCGATTTCGCCGTGCCGGTGAAATCGAAGGTCTTTCTGTCGACCCAACCAACGACGATCTCGTAGTACTCAACAACCGTGGTAACCAAATTCTGCTCGGTATGCCTATCGGTCCGTTCACAGAAGAAGGCTACACAGGAGAAGTACACGAGCTGTATGTTTCATGAAAAAGATCAAGTAAAGTTCGATAAACCTACAATCATTCATAAAAGAGAGGGACGCTTCATCCGAAAGCGTCCTCTTTTATATCCGTTGGATTGAAATTTTGACAAGTTATAACCACTATTGCCGGCCCACTTATCAACTTATCGAAGGTGTTTAGCAAAGAATTTCCATATCTCTTGCCGGTATTGATGTCTGCTTGATGCCAGCTATGCTTAGCTCCTTCTATCTCATAGAACCAAACATCACATCCCTCGTCACCGCCCGTGTATTGATGAATCGTTACACGATGGCCGTTTTCGGGCGTCAAAACCATCACGTTTCTCTACCACTTCGCCCGTACAGCGATTGTGAACCACCATTGCGTTGACCGCCATCGGCACGGGCAGATACCTCCCCAGCCTCCTACATTATTAATATCGCCGTCGAAGCGTGACGTAGGGTCAGCCGTTCCGTGGATTTCCATGAAGGCACACGGCGTTGTGGCGCAAATCCCTTGTAGATAGACTCCATCAACTGCCCCTGATATCGAAGCCAAAGCTTTTAAAAATGGTCTGAGTTCCGATACGCCATCAGATAACAGATATCGCCGCCATTCGACACCACTGGTCAGAAACGTATTGTGTCTACTGAGCTTATACTTGCGCTGGACATGAGCCGCCAGCTTACACAGACTGGCCACGTCGTCTTGCTGCCATCCTTCTTGCTGCGGATAACCCACGTTCCAACTGCGCTCCTTTTGGATCAACCAACGCGTCGGGCACGCAGAGCGCAAAAACCATGCGCCATTGCGGCCTCACGCATAGGGTTTTTCGCTTCAGATAAGTGCTGCCATAACCATGCAGCACGACTACCAACGGCGCATCGGCCTGTATGCCTTCCGGAATCACCATTTTTAAAATAGCGCATGTGCCCATTAAGTTTCACAGAATCAATCCGCTCACTTGTGCCGACGCTGCGCTATGCATGCCTGCCACCAGCAAAAGCAGCAGGGCTATTTTTCCTACAATAATGATTCATTATCGTAAAAACTATCGCTTTCTAAGACATGAATGCCTCCATCGCCGGCATTTTCTCCATGACATCTTCAAAAAGTGTCAACTGGTTCTTGGCCCTATTGAGATTATGCTCGGGATATTGTAGTCTTATAATAAGTGTCACCATTCAGGTAATCGGCCAGGAATCTGACAGCCTGCATGAACGGGAACATAGCGGCAGCCCAAGGCAGTAGCGGATTTCCACGTCGGTCAGGAAAGTACCGGGCCGTCTCCAGATACCCTTCGGCAAACGCTTTGAATATTTCATATTAAAGCCCACATGAGTCAAGTCGGCATCTTCCTCAGTCGTAAAGTTCGCTCGCTGTACGCATGAAGTCGCCAGTCAGAGAACACGTAACTCGGCATCACGGTATCGAGGTCGATAACGCAGAGAACCGTTCCGTCTTCATCGAAAAAAGCATATTGTTCACCTCGTGTCGCAGTGGCAAAGACGCTTCGGCAGTTTTCCGGCCTGATGCAATCGCTCGGCAAAACACATTTCTTCGGCATGCTTCTCGATGGTATCCAACAATGGCTGTGCCTCCGCCACTCTTCCGCGCGCGTCGACCTCCACGGCTTCCTTCAACTGTTGCAGACGGAAGCCCATGTTATGGAAGTCCGGAAATGGTCTCCCCTAACGTTTCGGGACATCTACCAACATGGCCTGAAAGTGTCCAAAGGCCTGTCCGGCGAAGCGAGAGCTCTCCGGCGTCACGCCTTCTACGGTCTTCGAACGTGGAATAAACACCGACAAACGCCACAGCGTCTGCTCATCGTCTGTCACATACGTCTTGCCTTCCGCCGTTTCCACAAACCGAAGCACCTTGCGGTCGAGGTCAGACTCGCCCTGCGCTTCGAGTTTACGGATATGACGCGTCACCACCCTCAATATTGTGCTGCAACAATTCGCACGTCCTTAACACGGCATTATTAATTGCTGCAAAACATAGTCGGGGCAATCCGCCTCCTGTGTCGTAATCTTAAAAGGTGTCATTAATCAATCCGTTGCCCAATGGTTCTATCCGGGCAAGCGTTCCCTCCATACGAAAAGCCTCGAGGATGGTTTTACTTCTGCGTATTCCATGCTGTTTAAAATAAAATAGAAATAGGTTGATGTATTAATGCAAAGATACAATTATCTTGACGCACAACAAAAAGCTTACCACAAAGATTCTGCTCTATTATAACAAAACAACTCAAATGGCTTGCTTTTTTCACACTCTTTTATACTTTAGTTCGCAAACCCTGCGACGGCGACTCCTCCAAAAGCCTCTTTTGTGTCAAAAAGCACAGCGATTTTTAACACTTCGCGGACGCGACATCTAGAAACCGGAAAGGCATTTTTCGACGATTAAACCGTCCAAAAACTGCTATTTATCTTGCCATTTCATCGCTGTTGGCAGGTAAAAGCAGCCCTTATAGCAGCTCAAAGCATAGCTTTTGCGTTGTCAAAGCTATGCTTTTCACATGGTAATGAGCATGCTTTTTACGAGTAAAAGTCGGCAAAACAGTGCCCTTTAGACCCACTTTTTTAGCACACAAAAGAATCTAAACAGTTGATTATCAAGAATTTACTAAACTGCGCCAAAACTCCCGTTTTTCAATCCAAAGTAGGAGTTGGTGGAGAAAACGCAAGGAAACGGGTGGTGGTTGTAAAGATATTTCCGAACCACCCGACCTTGGCATGAGTCAAGTACCAAGTGCGAATTTACGTTATCTTTTGTTAAAAACAAATTCGGGCTGTTCTAAACCTCAATTTTTCCCTTGGTCTTCATTAATTCTCTTCTGAACATGAGTTATATATTGTACCGACATCTGACTGATATTGAATCTCTTTTGGTATATATTGTCTGATAAGCATGTTTGCGTTTTTCCACAGCCCCCTTTTCTGCCATGGTGCATATGGTGCTTGCATAATAAAACCTGACATTCGAGTTCTCTCTCATGTCTTCGTAGCAAGCGAACCCGATCCGTTATCTGCTGTTATGGTCAACACGTGTGTCTGTGTGGCAACAGAGCCTCTGATGATGGCCTGTCTGACATGTGCAGCTTTATAGTTGGGCGGCAGCTTTTCTTATGATAATCTGTTTGTACTGCGCTCTATAAGTGTCAGCGCGCCCGATCTTTTTGGTCCGACGATGGTATCTGCCTCCCAATCTCCGAAGCGTTTCCCGTCTGCTTCGGGAGGCCTCTGGTCTATACCCTTTCTGTTGTCCGGACGTGCGATACCTTTTTCTTTTGAGCCAGTGGTTGACATGCTTCATGGAAAACCTGCAGTGGCGGTACAGATTGCCGTCACGGGCTTTGTCACGACGAATCATTTCATAAATGGTTTCATGAGAAACCGTAGGCCTTCCGAACCGTTTGAGCCGACCTGATATCTGCTTGGGTGACCAATCCTTTTTCAAATATCCGATGAGTTGTGACACGCACATTCGGAGTTAGCTTACGTGGCCTTTGATAACGCAGCTTACGTTTATCGGCGATTCGTTGGGCCACGGTATAGCGGTACTTGCCCGTGGCAAGGGGAAGATTACGCTTGACTTCACGATACAGCGTGCTCACATGAACACTTTATTGCCGTGGCAATCTTTTTTAGGCAGGTCTTGTTGGAGTAAGACAGATATTGTGTATCTTTTGCTCCGAGGTTAATTGTTTATACATAACAAATACAAAGTTAATTAATCTTGGGGAAACTTCGGTTTCTCTTTTCATTTAAAATTATCACTCTGTCATGCTCTTGGGGGCTGCGAGCCCCGCCGCAAGGCAAACCCTCGGTGTTTTTCATAGGGTTTTGTAAACCTTTATTCACCCGAAAAAGTGTCGCACTTACTATTTGAATCTAGCCTTCTAAGCGGATAACAACCTGCCCGTTGAACACAGCCAACACGGTATTACAGCTCTGACAGAGCCATTCCGCGGACCGTTTACGGCAGAGATACGCTCTTACATCTACATAAAACATAATCAGCCACGCTCTTCGGAAAAGAGCATGACTGATTTTTCATGATTTCACCGATGAAATCGGCTATTTTAGCATTTCCTCTACGGCACGGCGAAGCTGCGCGTCGTTGCCAGCTAAGGTAGTCTTCGGGGGTGTTGTAAACCTCAATATCGGGCTGCAGGTGTTGTTTTTTCGCCATCACACCTTTCACGTCTAAAGCAGCCTACTTGCGGAATACCAAATACCATTTGGGGATCGAGCAGCTCTCCCACACACGGCGGTCATCGTGCCGGCTACAGGCGCGCTGATGAGTTTGCCCAGTCCCAACGTCTTATAAACAAAGGGGAAGCCGTGGCCATTGGAATAATCATCCTCGCAGATGAGCACGCAGCTCTGGTTTTCACCCACTTGTTCCATGGATCCCAACCGACAAACTGACCACGGGGAACGAAACTCTGATACTGCTTGCCGCCCAAGAGCGTGCAGAGGTCGTCTACGGAGCCAACCGCCGCCGTTGTGGCGTTCGTCTACGATAACGGCTTTCTTCTGCCGGCTGCTGTCGGAAAGTAGTTCACGGAATACGGTGCGGAAGCTCTCACTATCCATCGCCCGCACGTGGACATAGGCCAATTGTCCGTTCGACCATTTGTCGACCAGCGCACGGTTGCGATCCACCCAACGGTGATAAAAGCAGGTTGTTCTGCGCGCCTTTACTAATGGCCCTGACAACCACATCACGCTCTTTACCACCGCTCTTCACCGTGACGCGCACGGGTTTACCGGCCTTACCGTCGAGCAAATGGTTGTAATCCTTGCCGGCCAGTATCTTTTCGCCGTCGATACTTTTCGATGATATCGCCGGCTTTTCACCTTCGTATCGCGCACGTCAAAGGGCCCCGCCTCAATACTTCGGCAATCTTCAGTCCGTCGCCCGTATAGCTTTCGTCATAGAAAAAGCCCCAATGCGGCCGTGCGCAACTCGGCTCCGTAAGAATGGAAACGGGCACCGGTGTGCGAGGCATTCAGTTCGCCAAGCATTTTCAGAAAGCATGTCGCGGAAGTCATAACCATTATTAATATAGGGCAGGAAGCGTTCGTAGACCTTCTTATATCCCTCCCAATCAACGCCATGCAGCTTCGTATCGTAGAACTTATCCTTCACTTGCTGCCAGGCATGATTGAACATATAGGCGCGCTCAGCGTATGGACGATAGTTGAAACGGGCTTCAAAAATTGATGGTCTTTGATGCTGTTTGTAGCCACGTCGAACTTCTTAATATGATCATAACAGAGATAAATCGTCTTGAAGTCCTTGTCGGCTACCATGCCGCCACCACCGATTCCTTTGGCTACTATCATGGTGCTACCTTCGCGCAAGTCATGCTTCCAAGGTCGGACGCGCCCTCAAAGCGGGCTTGATAATAAATGGCGTCACCCTCCTTGTTGAGCAAGAAATCGCCCAAATGTGACGAATTCACCGTCAACCGAACCACACGATCGCGGCAATTCTCTATGTCGAGTTCAGCTGATCCAACTTCTCGGGCTTCACGGCATTAGGATTTTTCTTCTTATCCTCAGCCTGTTTGGCCTCCTCTTCTCACGTTTTTTTCGGCCTCTTTCTTCTCTATCTCACTCGTTTCCTTCCAACGGGCATACTCTTCCTTGGTCATTTTAAACTGCTCATAGGCGTCGAGATCGAAGAACATGATGTAAGCGTCGCGCTCAGAGCCCCACGAACCATGACTGCGATAGCCGGCGCGGTCGCTCTCGAAGACCATGGCCTTGCCGCCGAGCACCCATTTGGCGTTGCCATCGCTGTAGCCGCTGTTGGTCAGATTGCGGATTTCGCCCTTTCCATCGGCCGGAACCAAGGCCACGTCGCTGTGGTTCCAACCGCCATTACCGATGTAACTGGCCAGCAACCAACGGCTGTCGGGACTCCATGAGAACCATTGGTCGCCGTCGCTGTAGCTATACATGTACTTACCGTCCATCAATGTGCGCAGCGCATGGGTCTTTACGTCGACGGCACGCAGCGTCGTGCGGTCTTCAAGATAGGCCACGCTCTTGCCGTCGGGACTGTAAACGGGCTGAAAACTCGTCTTATCGCTCTTCACAAGTTGCTCTTCCGTACTTCAAGCGTAAGTAAAGAGGTCGTCTTTCTTCATTCTTAATCGAACTCTGGTAGATTTGCCACAGGCCATTACGTTCACTGGCGTAGACCAGACTGCGACCATCGGGCGCAAAATCTACGCTACGCTTCCCTGCTCGGGCGTGTCGGTAATCTGGCGGGTGGTGGTATATTCCACGGAGTGACGTAAACATCGCCGTGCAGAATGAAGGCGATTTCCTCCGTTGGGCGACAAAGCTATCTCGGTGGCACCGCTATAAAGCGTCTGTCGCTGCAAATCCTGATCGTTGCGGTCGGCCGTTACGGACACTTCCACACGCTTGGGTTGCTGTCCTCACGCATGGTATAAAGTTCGCCGTCGTAACCGAAGCTCAAGGTTCCGTCGTTTGAACGGGTCAGGAAACGAACGGGATTGCCTTTGAAAATGGGTCAACTGTTGCTTGGCCGTTCCGCTCAGAGTTATTCTTGAAGACATTAAACGTGCCGTCTTCCTCGCTTAAATAATAATAGGTGTCGCCCTCTCCCCACACCGGATTGCGATCTTCGCCGTTGAAATGGGTCAATTTAGTGTATTTTCCTTCCCTTTTGAGCCACACGTCGCGGCAGATGGGCGACGTATGATGCTTGCGCCAGATGTCCTCATAGCCTTTCACGTCGTGGTAGAGCACGGCTCCGTCCTTGTTGATACTCAAGCCGGGCATGGAGATTTCGGAGAAAAATACGGGGCCGACGACCTGCCGTTGTCTCCACTTGGTACACCTGTGTAAAAGGAGCCATTGGGGAAAATGATGTTTTTGTGGTGAAGGCATACCCGAGCATTCAAACACACATGCGTGTTATCGGTAAAGGTCAAGGGCGTTTCATTGCCGCTATCAGTTGTCAACTGCACGGGCGCGCCGCCTTCACGGGCAATCAAAAACACGTCCAGACTGCCTTCACGATTCGATGAAAAAGGCGATTTTTCTTGCCATCCGACTCCATACGGGGTAAGAATCATAGGCCGCATTGAAGTCAACTGACGGGCTTCGCCACCGGCGGAAGGCACCGTATAAAGATCGCCTTTATAAGAAAAAGCGATAGTTCGACCATCGGGCGAGATGGCACCATAACGCATCCAGAGTGGACGCGACTGAGCAATGGCTCCCCAAAACAGCCACGAACAGGGCGGCTGTAACTCAAGAAGCGCTTAGCCAAACAAGGATTCCTTGTTAGAAAGATGTAGTTTAGACATAAGTTTTTAGATATGATTAAATTTTTGAATTTTCTGACAGATATATTGTTTAAGGCCCTCATCACCCAGTATTTCGATATCATCATACAGTCCAAGAATGAAGCGACCGATACCTACATAACTGGCCAACTCGTGAAAAGCCAGCGTCCATCGGCTGCAGGCGTAAAACTAATCCGATGAAATGGGATATTCTTCAAGCATCAGATTGTGCGAAAGTTGTTTCATCAACAGACGAACGGGCAGGCGTTCAGGGCCGCTGAACATGAAAATATCGGTAAAGAGCCGACTGCGACGCGCCCTCATAAATCCATGGCGTCGTAAACTTCCACGCCCCGATACGCGCCAGCTTGAAAGTCTTGCACATTTCGGTTTTCAATTCATAGCAGCGAATGTCGAGATTTTTCGTTCAAAGAGCTGGTAGGGTTCAACTAAACGATCGCTCACGGTATTGCTATAGGGGCGATGAATAGTCTTTCAAACAAACGACACGACGGCAACGAATGGCTTCCATCAGTGCGTGAAGCGTTTCTATATTGTGGGCCTTGAAACGGGTATCGGTAAACTGTCGGAGATGGTAAAGCGTTCGAGCTTGCGCTTAATAGCCGGCACCATCGGATTCTTTTCGTCGGTTCCATCGAGCAATCGATGCAGAAAAGCAGCTTGACATCCGTGAAATTAACGGAGCGAGCTAGCTTTCGGAAGAAAGAGGGAAGCCGGATCGAGCCGATAACTTTGGTTCTCATTGATTACGACAAAACCCATCTCACGAAACTTCCGCAGATAATTATAGAGCTGGCGACGCGTCGTGCCAATTTTGCGGCAAGGTCTTCGGCCGTATAATCAAAGCTATCGACCATCAAAAGGATGAGTTGGAGTTCTTTTGACATCATGGTATCGCTCATTCTTCAAAGTTTTATTTCAAGTTCGTTGGTACCCAAGAGGTTGTAACTGCGTCGATGAAACAGGGTAATTCCATGCAAACGAATGGCTTCACGATGCTTCCGCGTGGGATAACCCTTATTGTTTTGCCAATCGTAATCAGGATATTCTTGTCAGCCAACGCGTCCATATAATCGTCACGATAGGTCTTAGCCAGAATGCTGGCGGCGGCTATCGACTGATATTTCGCGTCGCCTTTCACGATACAAGTATAAGGTAGCAACTTCCCTTCGTCGGGCAATCCCGTGCCCACACGATAAGGATCAAAACGGTTGCCGTCGATAATAAGGGCCTCGGGACGCAATTTTAATTGATCAATCGCTCGGTGCATGGCCAGAAAACTGGCATGAAGGATATTGATTTTATCGATTTCATCGGGCGTAACAATACCAACGGCCCAAGCCAATGCATCACGTTCGATTTCGGCACGAAGGGCATGTCGACGACTGTCGGTGAGTTTCTTGCTGTCGTTGAGTGCGGGATTTTGATAATCGGAAGGCAGAATAACGGCTGCGGCATACACGCTTCCGGCCAAGCAACCACGCCCCGCTTCATCGCAACCGGCCTCTACCACCTCTTTATAATAATGAGATAACAGCATAAAAACAGGTTCATATAGTTAACAAACGTTATGTATTAACAGTTTTAACGAGAAGAAAATGCAGTCCGAAATAATACTTCCACACACGCCGATAATTTTTGCATTCAGAAATTAAAACAGAACTAAAAGAACGACATTATGGAAAAGAACATTTCATTACCCGCCGCTTCAAAGCCACGCTTTCAGAACATTCGCCACTTAATGGGCCGGATAGCACAGGGTCATCAACACCCCGATTGCTCTGCTGCAGCGCTACTATAGTTCCGTCTTGGATAAGGAAATCAGCACGCATCAGACATGGTTGCTACCGAAAGTGCAGTGTGCTCGTGCTGGCAGGATTCCTGATGGAATCGCCCTTTTGCTTCGAATCGTTTGCGTTGCATGGTTCGTACAGGCGTTGCTGGCCTGTCGACGAAGCCTTTGCTTAAAACATAGAAGCCACGCGCTTGATGGCAGCCACCAAGGCGTTGACTTCCCTCGCGGGTATTGTAAAGCGCGAAGCTGGCTCGCGAGGTACCGAGAAGGCCCTAAACGTTCCATCAGGGGGTTGGGCGCAATGGTGTCCCGTGCGAATGGCAATGCCCAAACGATCGAGCAACGTGCCCATATCCATGTGATGAATGTCACGCAACTGGAAGCTGATGACTGCGTCGTGGCGCAACGTCATGGGATTGGCATCGGCCGGAATACCGAAAAATGCGCATGCCATCAATCTGCTGTAATTGAGCGACAGCATAACGGGTAAGATCTTCCTCATGCTTTTGAATGGCGTCCATACCAATGGCCGACACGTAATCGAGGGCCTTAGCCAGTCCTGTTGTCGCGATGTAATCGGGCGTTCCTGCTTCAAACTTCAGCGGCGGACGCTCAAAAGTGCTCTTTTCAAAGCTAACATGTTCTATCATCTCACCTCCTCCCTGATAGGGCGGAAGGCGATCGAGCCATGCTTCTTTCCCATAAAAGCACGCCGATACCTGCAGGACCATAGATCTTATGACCACTGAATACAAAGAAATCGCAATCGAGTGCCTGTACATCCACCTTTAAAATGAGGTGCGCTCTGTGCGCCATCAACTACGACAGGAATATCGTATTGATGGGCTATACGGATGATTTCTTCTACAGGATTGATTGTTCCAAGCACATTGCTGACATGAGAAACGCTGACAACCTTGGTCTTTTTCTGACAACATCTGACGGAACGCTTGCATATCAAGGGTGCCGTTATCATCCATCGGAATGACCCGAAGCACGAGTCCCTTTCGGGCAGCCTGCAACCGCCAAGGTACGATATTAGAATGGTGTTCGACCGTAGAAACAACGATTTTCATCGCCTTCTTGCATGAAAGCATCGCAGAATCCGGAGGCAATCAGGTTCAATCCTTCGGTGGTGCCACGTGTAAAGACAATCTCGGTTGTGCTGCTGGCATTGATGAATTGACGCACCGTCTCACGGGCTCCTTCATGCAACTCGGTAGCCTGTTGGCTGAGCCAATGCACGCCCTCGATGAACGTTAGCATTGACATTGAGGTACTCGTCGCGGCATGGCATCAAGCACACACAACGGCTTCTGCGTAGTGGCGGCGTTGTCAAGATAAATCAATGGCTTGCCGTAAACCGTTCGGGATAAGATGGGAAAGTCAGCCCCTGATTAATTCTGTATTCATCGGTGATTACTTGCAAAGTTTACAACTTTCGCACTTATTGAGTTCTCCACGGAAACGTTTTTCGACCAAATAGTGCAGACGATCGCGCAAAGGCTCGAGTGCCATCTTATCAATGACTTCATTAACAAAGGCAAATTCCAGCAACAACTTGGCCTCCCGCTCGCTGATTCCACGCTGACGCATATAGAACATGGCCGCATCGTTGAGCTGACCAACGGTGGAACCATGGGCGCATTTCACGTCATCGGCATAGATTTCGAGCATCGGTTGCTGTACATACGGGCTTTCTTCGTGGTCACAAGGTTCTGATTCCGCTCCTGACTGATGGTCTTTTGCGCGTCTTTACGAACGAGAACGCGACCCGCAAAAGCACCGGTAGCCCCATCATCAAGCACATATTTGTAAAGTTCATTGCTGGTGCAATGAGGTACTTGGTGGTCAATCAGCGTATTGTTATCCACATGCTGGTTTCTATCGGCTATGACACAGCCATTGCATTGACACTCTGCACCTTCACCTTTGAACACTAAATCCAAAACGATTACGAGTGACACCATTATGTAGCGTAATGACATTGTGGTTGACACGACTGTCTGGCCTGTTGCTCAATATAGACATTACTGATACGTGTATTCTTGTAATGTGTCTCTTCCAAACAATTCAATTCCAAGTTAGCATTGCGTCCGACATAGGCTTCAATGACCTAGTGGCCAAGAAATGACGGTCATCAGATGCATGATCGCAGAAGAGGAACTTGGCTTCCGCGCCTTCTTCGAGTACAATCAACACACGTCGATTGACCATCAGGTCGACATCAGAACGCAGGATATTGATAACCTGTATCGTGCGGTCTACCTTCACATTACGCGGAACATAAACCAACAGTCCATCCTGAGCCAGCATTGTGTTCAATGCCGTGATGGCATCGGCGTCTGTTTGCGCAATCTTCGCATAGTATTTTTCGATGAAATCGGGCTTTTCTGCAGCCACATGGGTCAACGAGTCCACACACAACACCTTCGGGAAGATGGGTCTGCGGCAACGATTTTTGTGTAAAACCATCGTTCACAACAGTCAAAGAGAGGTGCTCAGATTAGGAACATCGCACTTAAAAAGCCTGATAAGGATCGACGGAATTTCAAGACGGTTCAGATTCAAGCCATAGTCAGGCTCAAACAACTGCTCCATGTCGGTATATTTATAACGCTCAACCTTGCGCGAAGGGATACCTTGTGCCTTGAAATCGGCAAAGCCTTGTCGCGCACGGCATTAAAGCAGCACCAGAAGAATGCTGCTTGATCAAGCCGGATGCTTCGCTGTATAAATCTATGTATTGCTGTTCGCTGTTCATAACATCCCTGCCTTTATTCACCAAATGCCGCGTCGGCAGCTTCCTTTATCCAATCATAACCACGCTGTTCAATCTCCTTGGCCAACTCCGGTCCGGCCGTCTTGACAATCCTTCCGTTATAAAGCACGTGAACAACGTCGGGCTTTACTGCATGTCGAGCAGGCGCTCATAGTGGGTTATTACGATGGCCGACGTCTTGTCGGTGTGCATCTTATTGACACCATCAGCTACGACACGCATCGCGTCAACATCAAGTCCAGAGTCGGTTTCATCGAGAATACTGAGCTTCGGTTCAAAGCATCGCCATTTGGAATATCTCGTTCCGCTTCTTCTCACCGCCTGAGAATCCCTCGTTCACAGAACGACGAGAGAGTTTGCTATCAAGGTCTCACCAGCTTGCGTTTTTCACGCATCAACTTCATGAAATCGGCCGCATTGAGCGGTTCTTTACCTCATATTCGCGCTTGGCATTGATCGCCGCACGCATGAAATTGGTCATAGAAACACCGGGAATCTCAACGGGATACTGAAAAAGAAAGGAACAAACCCGCACGCGCACGGTCTTCGGGCTTCATCTGAAGCAAGTCCTGACCTTCAAAAATGGCCATTCCTTCGGTCACTTCGTACAGAGGATTGCCGGTAAGAACGGCACTTAAAGTAGATTTCCCCGACCCATTCGGACCCCATAATCGCATGGATTTCTCCATCCCGAATGGTCAGGTTGATACCTTTAATATCTCTTTGCCTGCAATAGTGGCATGTAAATTGCGAACTTCTAACATATTTTTCTTGATTTATTATCCCTACAGTTCCTTCCAAACTGACATTTAACAACTTCTAAGTTTCTACGGCAAACTCCATCGGAGTTTGTTCAACACTTCCTTTGGCATACCCATTGACAATCAGGCCGACAGCCTGTTCGGTGGGTATACCACGCTGATTGCAATAAAACAACTGGTCTTCACTGATTTTAGAAGTGGCTGCTTCATGCTCTATCACGGAACTTTCGTTATGAATATCCATATAAGGGAAAATGTGCGCACCACATTCCGAACCCAGCAACAATGAATCGCAAGAACTGTAATTGCGGGCATTGTCGGCATTGGCCGTGGCCCGAACGAGGCCTCGATATGAGTTTTGGCTGTGGCCGGCAGATATACCTTTCGAGATAATCGTCGATTTGGTGTTCTTTTCCCCATGTGAATCATCTTCGTGCCGGTGTCGGCTTCCTGATAATGATTGGTGACTGCCACGCTGTAGAATTCGGCCACAGAATTATCTCCACGCAGAATGCAGGAGGGGTATTTCCACGTGATAGCCGAACCCGTTTCCACCTGTGTCCAGCTCAATTTAGAGCCTACACCACGCAAATCGCCACGCTTTGTCACCAGATTAAACACGCCACCCTTTCCGTTTTCATCACCGGGATACCAATTCTGTACGGTCGAATACTTCACTTCAGCACGATCATTGACGATGATTTCCACAATAGCGGCATGCAATTGGTTCTCATCTCGCATCGGTGCCGTGCAACCTTCGAGGTAGCTGACGTAGGCATCATCGTCGGCAATAATGAGCGTCCGTTCAAACTGTCCTGTGTTTCGCGCATTGATACGGAAATACGAACTCAACTCCATCGGGCAGCGAACGCCCTTCGGTATATACACAAACGAACCGTCACTGAATACCGCGCTATTCAACGCCGCAAAGAAATTATCTCGATAGGGCACCACGGTTCCCAGATACTGGCGTACCAAGTCGGGGTGCTCTTTAATGGCTTCACCAACACTACAGAATATAACCCCCTTCTCACGGAGCTTCTCCTTAAAGGTTGTTTTGACCGAAACAGAGTCCATGATGGCGTCAACAGCCGTTCCACTCAGTGCCAATCGTTCTTCCAAAGGTATGCCCAGCTTGTCGAAAGTCTTCCAATTCAGGGGTCAATCTCCTTGTTGACCGGCTTCTTGGCCAACGGATCCGCGTAAAAGATATCGCTTGATAGTCTATTTCGGGCAAATGAACATGCGCCCATGACGGTTGCTTCAACGTCTTCCAGTGCTGAAAAGCCTGAAGACGAAAGTCGAGCATCCAATCGGGCTCACCTTTTTTATGTGAGATAAGGCGCACAACATCCTCGTTGAGCTCTTTCTCTATAATCTCCGTATGTACATCGGTGGTGAATCCGAACTCATATTTCTGTTCAGTCACCTGCTTTTTACATACGCGTTCTTTTCGTCTTCCATGATTTTTATCCCTTTACAGGGACATAACAAACACTACATACCTCCCTCTAAGCCGGTAACAAATGTAACTCAAGCTTTCTGAGGGAAGTCTGTAACCACCAACGGTAGAAGTGTCATAAAGGCACCTCTACCGCAGTGGAATATGTTGTTCTATCCATTATGAGGCAGTCCCGCGACAGGTTTTCCTAGAAACGGCCGCCTTTTATCAGGGAAAGCGTCTTAAAGTTTCTGCTCTACCTCTATTTCCGTGAAGGTTTCGATGATGTCACCAGCCTGAATATCGTTGAAGTTTACCAGACTGATACCACACTCGAGGCCCGTTGCCACCTCTTTCGCGTCATCTTTATAACGCTTCAAGGCATCAATATCGGCCGTGCGAATCACGATACCATCACGTACCACACGAGCCTTATCCTTGCTATGAACCTTACCTTCGATCACCATACCACCGGCAACCGTACCGACTTTGCTGATCTTGAAGACTTGCTTTCACTTCGATCTGACCCGTGAAAATTTCCTTCTTCACCTTATCCAACATACCCACCATGGCGCTCTTCACGTCGTCGATGGCATCATAGATAATAGAATAGGTATTGATTTCAACGCCTTCGCGGTCGGCCACTCTACGTGCGTCTGACGAAGGACGAACCTGAAGCCGACGATAACAGCGTCGGAAGCACTCGCCAGCATCACGTCATTCTCACTAATCTGGCCTACCGCCTTGTTGATTACATTAATCTGAACCTTCTCGGTAGACAGTTTTGATGAACGAATCGGCCAACGCTTCGATTGAACCATCGGTATCACCTTTCACGATAATATTAAATTCGTGGAACTCGCCACGGGCAATGCGATGCGAGATATCGCCCAGCGTCAGTCGCTTCTGCGTACGCAAAGCCCTGCTCACGCTGCAACTGTTCACGCTTGTTGGCAATCTCACGCGCCTCCTGATCGGTGTCGAGCACGTGGAAAGCGTCACCCGCCGTCGGCGCGCCATTCAAACCAAGGATAATCGCAGGCTCAGCGGGAGCGGCACCATCGATACGCGAATTGCGCTCATTGAACATCGCTTTAACGCGTCCCCAGCTCGTTCCGGCAATCACAACGTCGCCCACCTTGAGCGTACCGTTGCTCACCAGCACTGTACTTACGAAGCCACGACCCTTGTCCAGACTTGATTCAATAATGTTTCCGGTAGCCTTACGGTTAGGATTAGCTTTCAAATCAAGCATATCGGCCTCAAGCAACACCTTCTCCATCAGTTCGTCTACGCCAACGCCTTTCTTCGCGCTGATCTCCTGACACTGGTATTTACCTCCCCACCTTCTCGACAAGCAGGTTCATATTCGCCAAGTCTTCGCGTATCTTATCTGGATTCGCGCCCGGTTTATCAATCTTGTTTATCGCAAACACCATTGGCACACCGGCAGCCTGCGCGTGCGCAATGGCCTCCTTCGTGGTCGGCATGACTGAGTCGTCGGCCGCGATAATGATAATCGCGATATCGGTAACTTGCGCACCACGGGCACGCATCGCCGTAAAGGCCTCGTGACCCGGCGTATCGAGGAATGTCACCTTTGCGTCCGTTCTTCAGCGTCACACCATAAGCACCGATGTGCTGTAATACCACCGGCCTCACCCGCAATCACGTTGGTACTGCGAATATGGTCGAGCAACGACGTCTTCACCATGGTCTACGTGACCCATCACCGTAACGATAGGCGCACGACCCACAAGATCATTCTCATCATCCTCCTCTTCGCTAACGGCTTCCCTGCACCTCGGCACTGACATATTCGGTCTTGAAACCAAACCTCACTGGCCACCATATTGATGGTTTCCGCATCCAGACGCTGGTTGATGGATACCATGATACCTACGCTCATGAGCGTAGAAATCACCTGCGTCACGCTGATATCCATCATCGTAGCAAGCTCACTAACCGTCACAAACTCGGTCAGTTTCAGTATCTTGTTCTCCTTACGCCCGCGTAGGCTTCCTGCTGCAGCTTTTTCCTGAACGGCTTCGCGCTTCTCTTTACGATACTTAGCGCCCTTCTTGTTCTGGTTACTCTTTGCTGGTTAGGCGTGCAAGCGTTTCTCTTACTCTGTTGCTACAGCCTCATCATCCACCTCTAATGGCTTCTGATTGCGGTTGCGGTTCTTCTTCTTGCCTTGGTTATTCTTGTTATTGTTGTTATTATTATTGTTGTTGTCCGATTATGGCCACCATTACCCGACTGCTGGTTGGCTGCCGCGTTGATATCTACGCGTTCCTTTATTAATACGAACACGCTTCTTGCGCTCACCACTATGCTGTGTGGCCACTTTCTCTTCACGCTCTTTCCGTCGTTCCTCTTTGGTTTTCTTCTTGGGGCGTGTGCTTTGCTGATCGAATCCAAGTCAATCTTACCCAGAACGTTCACCTTGGGCGTATTCATAATCTTCTTTGTCGCTATTCAACTGGAACAATTCTGCTCTCGCTTCAGCCTTCTCCGGAGCCGCTGTTTCCGCTTCGGAGGACTGCTCTCGTGAGCATGGAGCCCTGGGTTGTTTCTCAACCACAGGCTTCTCAACAGGCTCAACGGCCTTTTGCTTTGGGTTTCTTTTCAACTTTCTTTTCTTCAACTTCACTGTTTCGACTCTAGCCGGTTTCTCAACCTTCTCGGTCTTTTTCAATAGGTTTGGGTTCCGGTTTCGGACCAACGGCAGTAGTCTTTTTCTCGGCAACTGCTTTATCTTCAGCAGCAATAGACTTTTCAGCCTCCGGCTTCTTCTTCCTACCTGGTCGAGATCTATCTTCCCCAACGGCTTAAACTGCTGCTGGTTAGACGACGCCAACAGGCTTTCCGCACGATTGTCAGCACCCTGCGCGCTCTTCTTCTCTTTTATTTTCTTCTGTAAGAGCTTCTCCGCCTGGTTGCGAACTTCCGCGTCCTGCTTAAATGCCTTGACCAATGCGTTGTACTGGTCGTCATTGAGTTTAAAAGCTGGGTTCAGGCTTCACTTCGCCCAATTCAGCTCTCTTTTCAAGGAATTCAACTGCCGTTTGAAGTCCTATGTTTAATTCGCGTAATGCTTTATTTAATCTGATGCTCATCTTTACTTAATTCCTCATTACTTTTTTCTTTATTCTACTGTTCAAACTCCGCACGCAACACTCTCAGAACGTTATCAACAGTTTCTTCCTCAAGGTCGGCTTTCTCCACGAGCATTTCACGCGGCGCGTTCAGCACGGCCTTTGCCGTATCCAAAACCGATACTCTTGATGGCGTCGATAACCCACTGATCGATTTCTGTCAGCAAACTCTTCCAAGTAGATATCCTCATCGGCTTCGCCTTCGGCAATCTCACGGAACACGTCGATGGTGTACTCCGTCAGCATAGAAGCCAACTTGATATTCAATCCTCCGCGACCAATGGCCAGGCTCACTTCCTCCGGTTGCAGGGAACACCTCTGCCTTATGGGTTTCCTCATCGATGCTGATGCTGCTGATACGAGCCGGACTCAAGGCACGCTGGATAAACAATTTGGTATTCGACGTATAGTTGATCACGTCGATATTCTCATTACACAGTTCGCGAACGATGCCATGCACACGGCTACCCTTCACACCCACGCAGGCTCCTACGGGGTCGATGCGATCGTCGAAGGTCTCTCACGGCCACCTTGGCACGCTCACCCGGCATGCGGGCAATCTTCTTTATGGTAATCAAACTGTCGTTAATTTCGGGCACTTCGGCCTCTAACAGGCGTTCCAAGAATACAGGACTGGTGCGCGAAAGAATGATCTTGGGATTGTTATTCTCGTTATCCACGCGCAGAATAACCGCTCTCAGCGTCTCACCCTTGCGTGATATACGCTCAGACGGTATCTGCTCCGACTTAGGCAGAATCAACTCGTTGTTCTCGTCATCCACCACCAGCACCTCGCGTTTCCACCTGATATACCTCGCCCGACACCACTTGCCCTACGCGATCTGTTTATACTTGTTGTAGAGCGAGTCGTGTTCCAGCTCCAGAATCTTACTGGCCAGCGTCTGACGAGGTTTAGGATGGCACGACGGCCGAACTTCGTAAAGTTCACCTGCTCACTCACGTCCTCGCCCACTTCATAGTCGGGCTCAATCTTCCGTGCGTCCGTCAGCGCTATCTGCTTGTTTTCGCCTTCCACTTCCGTCGGCCACAACCACACGGTTACGATAAATCTCGAAGTCTCCCTTGTCCGGATTTACGATAACGTCGAAATTTCGTCGCTACCGAAGAGCTTAGCGAGAACGTTACGGAAGCTTTCTTCCAGCACGCTCACTAATGTAGTACGGTCAATATTCTTCGTTTCCTTTAAATTCCTTTGAAGGTATCGATCATACTGACCTGCACTCTTCATTCTTCTTTGCTGCCATAGCTTATTTGAAACTTATTATGTATTTAGTATATTTCACTTGATCCATTTTTGAACGGATGGTCCACGTCCATCTTCTGAGGGCGTTTCTTGCCTTCCACCATCACCTTTCGTTCACCGTAACCACAAAAATCATTACCGTCAACGCTCTTCAAAAATGCCTTTCAGCTTTCTTGCCGTTCGCGTCCATCACCTCTACTTCTTCACCGATGCAGTTGATGTATTGTTGCGCAACCTTGAAGGGTTGTCCCAGACCGGCCGAACCAACCTCGAGCTCATAATCTCTCTTCATCGCGGCTCAAATGGTCCTCTATAAAGCGACTCAAGTCCTCGCAATCATTGATCCACACGCCATCGGCATGGTCAATTTCCACTACAATCTTTGATCACTCGGGCTGATTTCTACATCCACAAGGAAGTATTCCTTTATCAGCCAACCATTCATCTACAATCTGTTTAACGACGTTTTTTGTCAATCATACATTAATTATATGTGCATGATAACGAAAATGAGGAACTCTCTTTGGAGCCCCTCATTCCACTGAACGCTGCAAAATTACGAATAAAAATCTGTATCCACAAAGTAAATACTGCTTTTTATCATGAGAAAACGCTCATCTGCTTTCACAAGAGTAGAATTTTTGGACAAAAAAACCTCTGCAAGATCTCAATTCGTAAATGCCTACGCCTATCCAACAAACACCACGCAACCAGCCGCCATGCGCCAGCCGTAGGGGCGTGATTCATCACGTTCCGCCTCACCCAAAAACACAACCAGCCACCATGCGCCAGCCGTAAGGGCGCGTGATTCATCACGTTCCGCCTCACCCAGAACACACAACCATGATTACCCCCAACCAACCATTTCATACATGAATCATAAAACAAATATTAAAACGGAACGTGATAAATCACGTTCCTACGGCTCCACGCCCTAGCTGATTAACCCACTACGGCACAAGGAATTGGACTTTCGTTCTCTGTGAAATTTTCGTACAAACCACTCGTTTATTTTGCGTCAGGATTTTTGGTCGCAAATAAGCCAAAGCATTTGAGCACTTGTTAAAAACCAACAAAACTGCTGACAACCAACCATTTACAAAAACACCCCACTTTTTGCGCGTCAGCAACTGCCTCAAAGCAGCCCTTTTACCCACTAAAAGCATAACTTTGACAAGGCAAAAGAGCTGCTTTGAGCATGTAAAAAGCATAGCTTTGGCAACATAAAAAGCTACACTTTGACTCATGGGAAAAGCGAAAAACGACTCCCTGTGCAAGCCTAAAAACCACCCTTTCATCTCCGTTTTTCACTCTAATTGAAGTATCGACCGTTTTTGTGACCGTTTTTACATTTTTATGCCACAAAACGAGTTGCACGCGCCAGCTTAGGGGCGTAATTTATCACGTTCCGCCTCACCCAAAAAGATGAGACAAGGCATGATTTATCCCTTTCTGTTGCTGTGTTTGTTTTTATGATCAACGTATAAAATGGTTGGGCGAATTATGAATATCTATGTTGCTTGCGCGAAAACATGATAAATCATGCCCCTACGGCTCACGCCCAGCCTTACTTTATCTATCTATGGTTTAACGATTTTACCTATGCTATTTACTACATTCAAAGCAAACGTTTTCATATTCCGCCGTCGACGCTTTTACATAAGTAGGTGTTTGACAAACTAGCAACCCCGAGCCATACTACCAACGCAGCAATGACTCGGGGTTGTTGTTAAGGCCCTCGCCACGACCAAACGTGGCGCCGCCATGGGGAAAAGAAATAACAGGAAAGGCTACGGACGCAATATCTTTTGATAACGAGTAGCGTCGTTGAGGAGCTTCACGGCCTCAGCAAAAAGCCTTGTCGTGTTTTCAGCCCATACTCAATCGCTCCGGCCTGATAGTAATACGATGGCAGGATTTCTTGGCCAGAATCTCTTTCAGTTCCTGCTTGTTGCGTTGCAAACCTTGGCTAAGTTGTGGCTAAGTTTGGCCTTCAATGCCCTCAAATTCAGGCTTAGCCCTCATCATAATAACCTTCAAAAACGGGCCAGTTTCTCCAGATTTTTCAGATACTTTTCCGAGTCACGCGCGTGGTATAGCCGCTGTCCACGACTCTTTTGGCAAACGTTTCATAGTCGGCGTCGGTCAGTCTCAAAGTCCTTGGACACCGCAATAGTGGGTGTTTGCCGATGTAATCCATCACGTAGTTGAGCAAAAGAGTTCGCTCGAATCGCACGCCAGATAGGGATTGAGTTGAGCAAACAGATAGTTAGATTGGACAAAGTGATCGGGCTTCACTTCGACATCGGGCGTGATACCGCCGCCGTCTCTCACCACTCTACCACCGGCCGTACGGAACTCTTTGGTCAGCGAATCGGGCATGTGCTCCATATCCGCCATTATTGTGCTTGTAATTGATGGCCTGAATGCAACGCCCGCTGGGGAATATAGTATTTGTTGGTGGTCGGTTTCAGACTGCCGTTGTAGGGCACCGACATGGTCATCTGCACCAATCCCTTGCCATAAGTGCGTGTTCCCATGATGACCGCACGGTCTAAATCCTGCAGACTACCGCTCGTTATCTCGCTCGCACTGGCCGATCTCGCCGTTGACCAGCACCACGATCGGCATGAGGGTATCTATCGGTTCGACGGTCGTTTTATAGCTCGTTGTTGACCCGTTCTCAAGCGTCCACGGTTAGAAACTATCAGCTTTTCCTTTAGGCACAAACATATTAACAAGGCTCACGGCCTCCTGTTCGATACCCCCGCCGTTACCCCGCAAATCGAGCACAAGCTTCTTCATGCCTTTGCTTTTCAGTTCGAGAAAGGCTCTTCTGACAAGCTTTGAACATCCTTCCGTAAACTGATTCAGGTTGATATAGCCCACGTCGCCCCTGCTGCATACCGTAATAAGGCACCGACGGGAAGTTGTATGGCACGACGTGTTACCTGATTTTCATCACCTTACCCGTACTGGGTCGGCGTATCTTTATGACAAAAAGTGCTGCCCGCGTCGCCCCTCAGATGGTCGCTGACGATAGCTGTTATCTTTGCCCTCCATCGACAAATCGTCGATTGCCAGTATCACGTCGCCTTTTCCAAGCCGGCTTCGGCGGCGGGCATATTGGCATACGGCCTTTCTATCACCGCGTTTTTCAGGGCGTAATTATAACGTATGAGCGACCCGATACCGGCGTATTTACCCGTCACCAGCATCTCTAAAGTCGCCCGTTTTCTCGGCCGGATAGTACTCCGTATAGGGTCGAGCGACCGGCAACATGGCTTTCTATCCCGGCACCAATAGCTGCTTTGGGATCGAGCGTATCTACATAGAGCATGTCTAATTGCTTGTAGATGGAATTAAAACGTCTAAATTTTTCATCACCTCGAAGTGGTGATCGTCTTTTGATTCTGGGCTGCTAAGGGCAAAGCCAACATGAACAACACACCTATTATATATTGCTTCATCTGCATTGAAAGGTTATCTTTACGTTTGCAAAAGTAGCATATTATGTTATATATTAGTGCTTTAAGGCCGCAAAAGCATGGCTAATTATTAGTCTATTTATGAATTTTTCCGGCAAAACATTTGGAAGAATGAAAAAGTTGCTTTACCTTTGCAACCGCAAATCAGAAATGATAACGCAATGCTTCAATAGCTCAGTTGGTTAGAGCACCTGACTGTTAATCAGGGGGTCGTTGGTCTGCCCATCTTGAAGCGCAAAAAGGAATTACGCTTGTAATTCCTTTGTTTTATGTACTTACGGGTGTTTAAGGAGGTTGCGACATACCACTGAACGTCTTTTCACAACGCTGTTTTTAAAAATACGGAATAAGTCTCGCTGCCTCTACGATTTCAAAAAGATAGGCCTGTCGAGGAAGCTACGATGTCTTCCATGTTACCAATGGCCCACCCTATCAGACTCATCGACAAAGGGGAAGCAGGCTCTTTCCACGCTCCGTCAGTTCGTATTCCTACGCGTGGCGGTACTTCCGGATAAGCCTTTGCGCAGCACCAATCCATCAGCTTCCAATGTTTTCAAGGTCGTTGTCAGCATCTTCTGAGAGATATCGGGGATAGCTCGTTGCAACTCTTTGAATCGGTTCACATGACGCTGTTCCAGCGTAAACAGCACCAAAAGCGACCATTTGTCACCCTATTCTGCTCAAAACATTGCGGAATCGGACAGCCCGGATAAAGGCTATCTCTACTTCTGTTCGTGTCATAACCTATTATTTAAAGCATTAGGCTACAAAAAGCAACTAAAGAAAAAGATATACGCATAGCTTTGCGTTAAACTTTGTAAAACACGTTTTCCACTTCCGCTTTATTCATCCATTACTTACCCGGAGGTAACCATCCCACCTTTGCGTGCCTACTTGTAAAGCAGTAAGATTCAGCCTATCTTTGCATCTAGTAAATCACAAATACTCATTCATAAAAAGCAAAGACAATGAAAAACAATTGAAATTATCACAAAAAGCGGAAAGAACTTTACAGCTGTCAATGTTGGTCAACTGAGCGACGTCAAGAACTACGAACCCACATGGGACCCAATGTAACGATTCCCGGAAAGGTCATTTATCGGGCAGGCACTGGCTGCCACCGGCGTGAATTATCGTTTCAGTCACTGGCAGCCCGGACAAGACAGCGGTTTCCTTCATATCCCACAAGAGCCACGAAGAACTTTACTTCATCCTCAAAGGAACAGGTGAATATCAGGTTGATGGCGAGATTTTCAACGTATCGGAAGGCAGTATTGTCCGCGTGGCACCTGCAGTGAAAACGAGCTTTAAAGAATACGGGGAGCTGACGAAATGCTCATGCCTCGCATTCAGTATAAGGCCGATTCGTTCGGCGAAAAACGACTCTCCGGCAGGTGACGGGTCATCCTCAACGAACCGCTGAAATGGTAATCAACTCATCATTTTTCCATATCCAATCCTCAATGTATCAATCTGGCATTGTGGATTGATTTTTAGTTTTCTTCGGCTAATCGATTCAGTCTTTCATCAACGCGCAATATCCCCGCCAAGTTCATTTTCCACGCCGATAACAAACGATGCCATCGCGTTCAATATTGGCAATAAATTGGGATTTCTGCAGCCGATGAAGAGATGTGAACATCACAAAAATAAGGGATACGAGACTCGTAGAGCAAGGTCTTCAATTGAACGACATGCTTGTCTTCGAGCCGTTCGCCACGCAGCGAAAGGTCGATATCGGAAACGCGCCGATAGTCGCCACGGGCTCGCGAACCATAAATTACTGACCTCTTCAATCTCCGGTATGGAGCGAAAAATGGTCGTCAGCTCTTCAAAAATACTTATCATCTTCAAGTCCAAATTGTAGTGAGTAATGGAGATTAAGAACAGCCTCCTTACGTTGCCCTTTTCAACATTTCGGCATGCAGCAAGCTCAATATCGGGTAATACGTATCAACAATCTGCTCGATTACCGTCATCTCAGTTTCTTCATCATCACACATGAGATGTAAGGTTTCGGCTTTCAACATGTCGAACCAAGGTTCACTGTTTTCAATCAATCCCAGCCTAAAAAGCCTCGACGAATCGTCAAGTCTCTGGAGCCACCCATTTGTGCTTCACCTGGTATTCGATATAATTCTTGAGCAGCTTCCATGCCAACTCCTGCGTATATTCAAACCGCTGAATCATCCTGTCGCGCTCCAAATCTGACAACTTACGGTTATGCCACAACATAACTACTTGTCCATTCGAACCAATGCCTTGCTAAATGTAGCCAGACGTTGACGCCAACGCTCCGTCTTTTTCTTCCATATTTATAGATTTTTATTTCATGAAAACCGCAACCTTATCCCATATCTTACAAATTCTAAAGGATACTCATATAGCTTCTATGCTGCAAACTTACGATTTATTCATCAATAATCCAAATGCAAGTTGGCGTTTTCACTCCCTATTTTACAGGCTCTCAACCAGCAACCATACGTTGAGCGCAGTTACGATGACTGGCCAATGAATAAAGAAAAAGCGGTGTTCCAAGGACGGTTGGCATACTTTCCCATGACTCGTTTGGACGACGTGAGGCTCACTTGCAGGAACACCGTAAAGGGAGTAATTGCACGGAAAGCACCATCTGCGAGATAATCAAACCGCGGAACGGATCGCCGATAAAGAAGATAGGAGCAGGGCGATGCCAGAGCGATAATGATTCCAAGGATGGAATGGTGTCACGGGCATTGTGATTCGCCGAAAAGACCGGAGAAAATGCTACCTGCCGCCATGCCACTCGTTATCGTACTCGATATGCCCGCTAAGAGTAATGCGCATAGCAAAGATGTTGGCGGCGTTGTTACCCAACAGCGGTTGAAGCATGGCTTGGGCCTGAGCGAGTTCGTCTCACATGCTGACCGTGCGTGAAAAGGCACTGGCGGCCAACAGAATCATGGCTGGAATTGATGGCCCACCCTACAATCATGGAGAAGAGCGTGTCGATAAACTCATATTTCAACATGTGGCGGATGCGGGCGTCACCCTGAGATGAATCTCGCGACTCTGCACAATTTCGGAATGCAGAAAGAGGTTATGAGGCATGACTACCGCGCCTAACACCTCATGATGAGATAAGCAATGAGCCTTCGGGGAACACTCTGGAACCACCGCGCAACGCATGGCAACAGGCCAATCAATATTGACCAAAAACAACTCATAACGAACGACAGGCCTATCATCGACACAAAACCGATGATGGCCGCTCCGACTTTTCTGATAGCTATTGGTGAAAAAGCATGATGAGCACAGCGACCGGTCGTGAGTACAGCTCCTGGAATGGCGATGCCGAAAAGCATCGCAACGATGGCTCCTCCCAAAATTTCGGCCAACGACGTAGAGATACTGGCCAGAATGGTTGTTCCGACAATGGTCTGCCCAACCAACGAGTGCGAATTTACGGCAGCCCTCGCTCAGACACGTGACCCAGACAATACCTATGGGCCACATGATGCGCTGAAACGCGATGAGCATGATGGTAGAAAGTGTCACTACCCATAACAGGGCGTAGCCAAACCCAGAGCCGGCGGCAAAGTTGCTGGCCCAGTTGCCCGGGTCAATGAAACCAACAGTAACGAGTAAAACCCGCCGATATACTTGAAGATATCGAAGGCACCCAGCACATGTGGGTGATCCTTGCGCTTCAGTTCATGAAGAATATTTCTCATATTTTGTCATTTATTTATCGCAAAGGTACGACTTATCTTTAAGAATGTGCTGATTGCACGCAACAATACCTATAGATAGGTACACGAAAGGAAGCCCATCCATCATTACCTCTATTTTCTTTGCTGAAAAAGAAAAGAGAGAAATGCCAAAAACTTTTTCCAGCTATTTTATTTATTTTTGTAACCGACATACTTTCAACACAAATGAAATACCATGTAAGCAGGAAAGCCCATTTTTCTTAGTGCTTTCCGCCTTTTTAATGACACACCTTTCTTTATATGCCCGGAAAGCGGAGGCATTGGAATGGGCTGTGGTTAATATTTTCAGTGTGCAATATGCGCGTCGCCGGCGATTACGACGCGGGAATGGAGACGCAGGGGTGGCTCGGCGAACCGGTCAAAATCCCGCAAGACGGCACTTTGGATACACGTGCAGACGCCCGATGGAGACCAAAGCATGGGTGCTTCATAATTCGCTTCAAAAGATGACACGAGGCAACTCATGAAATTGAATCGCAGCCCGCAGATTATCGTTACTACCCAATACAGCTTTTGTCCGTGAACATCCCAACGACCGATCGCAGGCCGTAGGCGACCTTGTACGCAACAACCGGCTGCTTCTCAAAAGGCCGGAAAGGACGATATTATAGGTGGAATATCCCGACGGACGACAGGGATTTGTGGCTCGTACCGATGCGATGCCACTCGATCAATGGCGCCACAGCGTGAAGCGCGACGCACAAAGCATTATCGCCACGGGCATGCTATATAATGGTATACCCTATAGTGGGGTGCCAACAGTAGCAAGGGGCTGCGATTGTAGTGGTTTTGTGAGCAATATTCTCTTGGCACACGACATCATTCTGCCCCGCAACGCACGTCAGCAAGCTAAGGTGGGACAGCACTTGGAGATAGCGCCCGACTTCAGCAACCTTATTCCCGGCGACCTGGTGTTCTCGGAAGCAAGGCCACTGACGACAAACCGGCCCGTGTATCACACGTGGGGATGTACATCGGAAACCATAAATTCATCCATTCGCTGGGTCGGGTACACGTAAGCAGTTTCAATCCCGCCGACAAGGAGTACGATGCGTATGACCTCAACCGCCTGCTTTGGGCCTGTCGTATCCTACCCGCCGTCAACAAGGATAAAGAGATAATGACCACAGACCATAACGAATTTTTCAAATAAGGAGGACACATGACCACACGTCGCGATTTTTCTGAAGAAGGCAACGCTGGCTACCATAGGGTCGGCACTGGCCGTCAAGCAAGGCCGAAGCTTTTAACTAAGTTCACCTCACCTTTATTCAACATCAACAAGGAAGCAAAGCCGGGCGGCTGAAAATGCGCTTTTTCCCCCTACGAACTGAAGTTGCGCCACGTATTCACCGTGGCCACTTCTCCCGCACAACCACGCCCGACGTACAGGTAGAGATTACCTATGAGGGCGTAACGGGCTATGGTGAAGCCTCGATGCCGCAGTATTTGGGACAGACGGTAGAGAGGTGTCAGCGCGTTTCTTCGCAAAAGTAGATCTCAGCAGTTTGGCGATCCGTTCCAACTCGACGATATTCTTACGTATATTGACAGCCTTTCGCCGGGCGATACGGCAGTCAGCGGCTATCGACATCGCTGCACGACTTAGTGGGCAAACTCTTGGGAGCACCATGGTACAAAATATGGGGACTGAATAAAGGCAAAGCGCCTTCCACCACCTTTACAATCGGCATCGATACGCCCGAAGTGGTCAGGCAGAAGACGCGCGAATGTGCCGACAAATTCAATATATTAAAGGTGAAAGTGGGCCGCGATAACGACAAAGAGATGATTAACACCATCCGCGAAGTGACCGGCCTGCCGATTGCCGTCGACGCTAATCAGGGTTGGAAAAGACCGCGAGCAGGCACTCGACATGATTCATTGGCTCAAAGAAAAAGGCGTCGTGATGGTGGAACAGCCCATGGCACGCGAGCGAAAGGACGACATTGCGTGGATTACGGAACACAGATCCGCTGCCCATCTTTGCCGATGAGGCACCCAAAGGCTCAAGGATATCAAAAGAAGTAGAGGGGCTTACACGGGTATTAACATCAAACTGATGAAATGCACAGGGTATGCGTGAGGCCTGGAAAATGCTCAACTACGCCTCGTGCCCGTGGCATGAAGGTGATGGTAGGCTGCATGACCGAGACATCATGTGCCGTGAGTGCCGCCGCCCAACTGGCTCCAGCGGTTGACTTCGCCGACCTCGACGGCAACTTACTCATCAGTAACGACCGTTTCCGGGGTATGGAAGTAGTGAAAGGAAAGATTACATTGCCCGACCGACCGGGTATCGGAGTCGTTCTTATATAATAGGTGTCGGATGCAGGCGTGAATGAATGGCGATGTTATATGGAAAGAATGATGAAAAACTGATATTTATATGCATGGCGATGATGGTCGTATCGAGTGCCATGGCTCAAACCAAGGGTGGGCAGAGGACTTTACATCATCGGCTGCTGGGTTGACTTTAACAAGAGCCGAGAGGAAGTTAAGGTCTACATCCGCGCTATATTCCCGACGTAACGGATGAGCAGTTGGACGCCTGGGAGCAGAGTCGTGCGTTGGAGTGCATGACTATCGACGGCAGAAACGCTATTTCCATAACGCGGCACTAATCTTTTCCGTATCGACAAGGCCTGTCATCGCATCAAAGAAAGCCAAGGATGGAGCTTACCATGATGGCTACGAAGACGTAGACAAAGAAAATATACCGCCATTATGCGCGAGGCCGGCGAGGCCCTAGGGTTGGATATCACAACCCAAACGTATGCGGTGACCTACACGCTTTCGGTGAACGCCGACGCGGTTCCGGCCGGTGAGAAGGTGCGTTGCTGGCTACCGTTTCCACGACGTGATGTCAATCGGCAGCGCGACGTGAAGCTTATCAGTTCCACGAAGCCCGCTCACATCAGCCCGCCGACCGACCCACATTCGGCTCTCTACATGGAACAGGCGGCCCGAAAGGGACAACCGACAGTGTTTCAGGGAGACCTTTGAATACACCATCAGCGGTGAATACCGGGGACTAAAAAGCCACAGACGTGAAACCTTATGACCGAAACAGCGAAGTCTACATAAGCGCTTCACAGGCGAAGACGGCCGACATATCGTCTTTACGCCACGCCTGCGTCAGTTGGTCGACAGCCTGACACAGGGTGTGGAAAAATCCTTATTTGAAAGCCGTTATATCTTCACTCATATAGCCGAAAATTACCCGCGGGCTTCGGCACGCGAGTATTCGACCATCGAAAACATCCCCAGTTACGTGGTGAAAAACCGACATGGCGACTGCGGACAGGTAACGTTGCTCTTCATGACGCTATGCCGACTGAGCGGTATCCCTCACTCATTGGCAGAGCGGTTTCATGATGCACCCCGGCCATGACAAACCTACATGACTGGTGCGAAATCTCACTTTGAAGGCGTGGGTTGGGTACCTGTCGACCAGTCGTTTGGCTTCCCTCGTATGCTAAAAACGAAACCGAACGCTGACTTTTTCTAGGTGGCATCGACTCATGGCGTATGATTGTGAACAACGACTATGGGCAATCGTTCTTCCCTTCGGGCAAGGACGTCGAGGGAAAAACTATCAACGGACAGAAAAAATACCCACGCAGCGAGACCGTTGACTTCCAACGGGGCGAGGTAGAATGGAGCGGTGGCAACCTTTATTTCGACCAATGGTCGTGGAATATCGCTATCGACTATCTCCCATAACCTCTAAATTACCCGAACTTCCATATACTTATAATCCTATATGAACACACTGACAATCATCATTACCGTAGCAACCTATTTTCTGTTGCTATTCTCCGTATCGTATTTAGCAGGCCGCAAGGCCAGATAATGCCGGCTTCTTCGTCGGCAACCGTAAATCAAAATGGTGGGTAGTAGCCCTCGCCACCATGGGTTCGTTCATCTCTGGCGTCACCTTCGTGAGTGTTCCGGGAATGGTAGCAGAGAAAGGATTCTCTTATTTACAGATGGTAATGGGCTTCGTTGTAGGGCCAATTTCTCATCGCTTTCATCCTGATACCGCTGTTCTACCGCATGAATCTTGTGTCGGTTTATCAGTATCTGGAAGATCGTTTCGGCCTGAAATCCTACAAAAAAACGGGGCTTGGTTCTTCTTCATTTCCAAGATGTTAGGCGCGTCGGTACGTCTATTCCTCGTCTGTCTGACGTTGCAGCTGCTCGTTTCGACCCGTGTAGGACTACATTCCTGCTCAATGTCGTTCTCACAGTGTTCCTTGTGTGGCTCTATACATTCCGAGGTGGCGTGAAATCAATCATCTGGACCGACGTCTTAAAGTCACTCTGCCTAATCCTTTCGGTGGGATTGTGCATCTATTACGTCTCCGGCCAGCTTGATCTGAGCTTCAACGGCATGCTCAAAGCCATTGACGACAGCAGCATGAGTCAGGTTTTCTTCTTCGATGACATCAACGACAAACGCTATTTCTTCAAACAATTCCTCGCCGGTATCTTCACAATGATTGCCACAACTGGTCTGGACCAAGACATGATGCAGCGCAACCTGAGCTGCCAAAACTACCGCGATTCGCAGAAAAACATGATGGTCAGCATTGTCTGTCAGTTCTTCATCAACCTGCTTTTCCTCATGTTAGGGCGTACTACTCTATATGTTTGCCGTGAAGGTTGGTATCGATGCCAAAGGCGATGGCCTCTTTCCGACGGTGGCCACAAGCAATTATCTGCCCGGTGTTGTGGGCGTTCTGTTCATCGTGGGCCTGTTTTCTTCGGCCTATTCGGCAGCAGGTTCGGCCCTCACAGCCCTCACTACGTCATTCACGATTGACATTCTGGGCAACGGACATGCCGACAAGCAACAGGACGAAAGCTCACTGACAGCCACCCGTAAGCGAGTGCATATAGGGCATGGCACTGCTCATGGCCGCCGTTATCTTTGTCTTCGGGCTGCTCAACAGTGCCAGCGTCATCGACGCGGTCTACATTTTAGCCAGCTACACCTATGGCCCCATCCTTGGTCTTTTTGCCTTCGGCATTCTTTGCAAGACCAAAGTACACGACCGCTTTATACCCTTGGTAGCCGTGGCTTCGCCCGTTTTGTGCTTCATTCTGGCTCAAAATTCCGAGGCATGGTTCAATGGTTATAAGTTCAGTTACGAACTCCTCATCTTCAATGCTCTCTTTACGATGACGGGTATGTGGCTTATCAGAAAGAAAAAGTAAACCCTCATACGCATGAAAAACGCTTTTTCTCCTTCCTTTTCCTTATGCAGGCCCTTGTCTCAATGGCACAAGGACTGCCCTTAGTGACGCCGGCGGCCGTTGGTCTCGACGCCAAGCACTTGAAATATGCCGACAAAAGCCATCGAAAAGCCATTGCTCACAAGGATATTCCGGGTGCGGTGCTGGCCGTGGTACGCCATGGCAAATTGGCTTATCTCAAGGCCTACGGCAACAAACGCGTCGTTCCTAACACAGAAGCAATGAACATCAACACGGTATTCGATATGGCCTCGTGCAGCAAATCAATGTCAACAGCCGTGTCGGCCATGGTTCCTCATTGACCAAGGAAAGCTCCGACTGACCGATGCCGTGACCACTTTCATACCTAACTTTGAGAATTGGAAAGACTCATTGGGGCACAAGGAAAGCGATTCGCGTGGTCGACTTGATGACCCACACATCGGGACTACCGCCATACGTGGATATCAACACCATGAAGAAAAAATACAACACGCCCAATCGTGACGACCTTATCGACTATATCTCGCACTGCCGCCGCGACTTCAAAACCGAAGACCGACTTTCAGTATAGCTGCCTGAACTACGTCACACTACAGCGAATTATCGAAAATCATCTCGGGACAGAACCTGCGCGATTTTTGCGAAACAGCATATCTTCGACGTGCTCGGTATGAAGCACACCGACTACAGCCCGAACTTCAATCTGTCCAAAATCTGCGCGCCAACGGAGATACAACCCGACGGCAAATGCCTGCGAGGGTAGTACACGACCCCATTGCACGTGTCATTAACTGCGGTATCTCGGGCAACGCGGGGCTCTTCTCTTCGGCACAAAGACGTAGCCATCCTCTGTGCTTGTCTGCAAAACGGCGGCGAATGGAACGGCCGACGCATCCTCAGTCCACAGGCGGTGAAATGTATGCGCACCGTACCTCGTCAGGTAGAAGCGTTCGGACGCACACCCGGTTGGGACTGTTACAGCGACTATGCCAGCAATCAAGGCGACCTACTCCAGCCCTTCTACCGATGGCCATACGGGCTATACGGGCACCAGTATCGTCATTGATCCGGAGAACGACATCAGCATCATCTTCCTCACCAATCGTGCGCATCCCAATGATGGCGGTGCTTGCATAGCCCCTGCGGTCATACGTAGCCAATGCCGTAGCGGGAAGCATAAGGAAGTAGAGTGAAAGTATAGAAAAAGAATAACAAACACTAAACCGCAATATGAAAAATCACTTCATATATTATCCTCCTCTGCTGCGTCTTATGGGCACAGACAGCACTTGCAGCCAACGTTGTTGTGGGCGCGGCCATGCCCGAACGCTATATGAAACACCTGAAAGGACAACGCGTGGCACTGTATTCCAACCAGACGGGGATGGTCGGCGACAAGCACACGCTCGACATCTTGCTGGCAAACGGAGTCAATGTCGTCACGATATTCTCGCCAGAACACGGGTTCAGAGGAAGGCCGATGCCGGCGAAAAGGTCAGCAGCAGCGTCGACAGCAAGACGGGCGTGCCCATCTATTCGCTCTATGGAGCCAAGGGAGGCGTGCCCGACGAAGCCACCATGCAAAAGATTGACATCGTCGTAACCGACATTCAGGACGTGGGACTGCGCTATTACACCTATTATATTACAATGGTGAAACTCATGGATCAGTGTGCCCGCTATGGTAAACACATGGTGATACTCGACCGCCCCAACCCGAATGGTTTCTATGTAGACGGCCCCATCCTCGACATGAAATACAAATCAGGCGTAGGCGCGTTGCCCATACCCGTCGTTCATGGCATGACACTCGGCGAACTGGCCCTCATGGCCAACGGCGAACAGTGGCTGGAGAGCGGCAAACGCTGTAAGCTGACCGTCATCCGCCGCCGAAACTACACGCACCAAACGCTCCACCGCCCGCCGATAGCACCATCGCCCAATCTCGCCCAACATGCTTTCTATCTATCTTTATCCGTCTATCTGCTACTTCGAGGGCACCGACGTAAGTCTGGGACGCGGCACCGACAAGCCGTTTCAACAGTTCGGACACCCCTCGATATGCAGGGGATACACCTATCATTTCACACCCGAAAAGCCGGCCGGAGCCAAGAATCCGCCCCAGTTGGGAAAAATCGTTGCTACGGCCGCGACTTGTCATCGCTCGACGAAAAAGACCGCCCGAGAAAGGCCTCGACCTAAGTTACCTCATCGAAGCCTATCGCAGCCTCAACATCGGCGACCGTTTCTTCACCCCATTCTTTGAAAAAAACTCATCGGTGTAGCCTACGTCCGACAGATGATTGAAGCCGGAAAAAGACGCCGACGACATCAAAGCCAAATGGCAAAACGACGTTGAAAAATTCAAGAAGTAACGCCGCCCATACTCTGCTTTTATAAGGAATAAGCAGGTATTAATTTACTATTTGTTATATTTTTCAGTGTTTTGCTTGCTTTTTATCTTATCTTTTACTCATATTTGTAACCGAAACGTTGAACAAAAAGCCTAATATCTTTTAGTGAAAAAAGATATTTTTACTAACCTATCATATCATAAAAACTTCATCACTATGAATGGAAATCACAAAGAAAAACAACGTAACAACAAAGACTATCTTTGCCGGTACGTTTTTGGCTGCTCTTTTTAAGCAGCGATGTGCCTTCAGTGAAAGCGGCTGGGCCTGACAACAGTCCCCTCGTCGCCATCAGTCAACAACAGAAAAACGTTGTAAAAAGGCAAAGTAATCGACCCCAAAGGGGAACCTGTCATTGGTGCCAGCGTGTTGGTAAAAGAGGCAGTCGAAAGGCGCCATCACCAACATGAACGGTGAATTTACCATCGAAGCCCCCATGGGCAGTACGCTCGAAGTTTCTTACATCGGCTTTGAGACACGCGCCATCAAGGTTGTTAGTGGCAAAGCGATTACCGTCAACCTGAAAGAAGATTCTCGCACGGTCGATGAAGTGGTCGTTACGGCCATGGGAATCAAGAAGAGCGCAAGGCCCTCGGCTATGCTGTAACCGATCTGAAGGCCAACGAACTGATGAAAAACAAGAACACCAACGTCATCAACTCATTGGCAGGAAAGGTTCCAGGGACTGAATATCACACAGGTAGTGGCGCGGCGGAGCAGGCGCAACTATCGTTATGCGTGGTGCTAACTCTACGGCAGAAGGTAGAAGCAATCAACCGCTGTTCGTAATAGACGGCATCATCTATGACAACTCTACCTCCGTGGTTAGCAACTCGGGCACAGACGGCATGACCCGCAACGCAACGACATTCTCCAACCGCGTGATGGACATTAATCCCGAGGATATTGCCGACATCTCCGTACTGAAAGGAGCAGCAGCAGCAGCCTCTATGGTTCACGGGCTGCCGACGGAGCCATTATCATTACAACCAAGAAAGGAGCAGATGGAACTGTCAAAGTAGACTATTCGGGCAAGGTCAGCGGTTCATGGGCTACAAAGTTACCTAAAACACAGAAACTATTCGGACGTGGTGTCTACACGACCAATGGCGTTTTCAGCGATCAGACCTACCACGAATCATGGGGTAAAGCTCTATGAAGGTACCGAAACCTTGTACGACAATATCGGTGAATTCTTCCGTAACGGAACGATATTTGACAATAACATCAGTGTATCAGGAGGTTCCAAGAACCAAAATTTCTATCTATCATTGTCAAACCACGACCAACAAGGTATCGTCCGCAAAGACCGGTTATAACAAGACTACGGTACGCTTCAATGGCGAACAGAAATACGGGAAAACTTACCCTTTGGCGCCAATGTAACCTATTCTATCGCCCGCACCAACAAGACACTGACCTCCGGAGGTTTTGTGGGGCAGCGGCGGTACAGGCTACCATGAATGCCCTTTTATAGCTGGCCTCTTCAAGAACAAATGAGCCATTATCTCAACGAGGATGGCACGCAAATATCGCCTGTTTGACGGCGTTTGGGATTTGGCCAGCGACATGGAGAATCCTTACTGGATTATCAATAAGGATAAGATGACCGACAAAACCAATCGTTTCACCGGCGCCATCAACGCTTCGTTCAAGATTACAGACTGGTGGGATGTATCGGCTCGCATCGGTTATGACAACTATACGACAGACGCCTACACCTATATTGCTCCGGGATCGGTCGTACACGAAAATGTACCAAAATGGTCGACTAGCCAAAACAGACTATCGTTATGAATACTATTCGACCAACTCATGAGTAACTTCCATAAGAATGTGGGCGATTTCAACCTAAGTCTAATGGTAGGAACGACGACAGAAAACACCAAGCGTGTAAACCAAACCCACTGGGGATATAATTTTATCAGCGAAGGAGCTATCGGTTTCGACAACATAGCCAACAGCAACCAATTCTTCAAAGACAATACGATACGTAAGCGACTGGTCGGTATTTTCAGCGAGTTCAGGGCCGACTATAAGAACATTGCCTACGTAACCGTTACCGGACGTAACGACTGGTCATCCACACTGCCTATCGACAATCGCTCTTATTTCTATCCTTCGGTCAGCAGTGCCTTTGTTTTCACCGAACTGATGCCGAAGAATGACATTCTTTCGCTTTTGGTAAAAATCCGTGCCAGCTGGGCACAGGTAGGTAAGGATGCCGACCCATACGCAACGCTTACTTATCTGACGACACCCATGACTTATGGATCTTTTTATCGGTGTAGGAAACAGCTATGTCGCCGGCAACGCGATTCTTAAGCCAGAGATTCAGACTGCTTGGGAGATTGGAGCAGAACTTCGTTTCCTCAACGGACGACTGGGAATAGACTGGACTTATTACCATAGTTCCACAAAAACCAATTGCCCAGCCTCGTCTTTCCAATGCCAACGGCTATATTATGAGTTCTATCAACTCGGGATCGGTCATCAATAAAGGTATGGAAATATCCATCACCGGCAAACCGATCGTCAAAAAGACTTCAATGGGAAACAACGCTAAACCTTTCTACAACCGAGGCACACTTGGAACATTCCTTGAAGGTGTCGGCATGCTCTATCCTACCGACGCACAGTTTGGCTCTGTCAAATCTGCTTCCGTACCTAATGGCGGCAACTTCATGGCACTTGTGGGAAAACGATTTGAATATCAACATCAGGACAATAAAAACAAATCCTGAAATCGAAGGAGGCAAATATTTGGTGAGACCCAACTACCGGATTATACAAAGGTACACACGCAAGCGACAATGACGTAGTAGGCAATCGTGAGCCCAAGTTAATTGGTGGTTTAAACAATACTATCAACTACAAGAATCTTACACTTTCGTTCCTACTCGACTTCCGTTTTGGCGGCGCAGTCTTCAATGGTACAGAACAATACATGGTCAACAATGGTTTGAAGTAAACTCACTACACAGAACAACCGCCAGTCTGTTACCGTTTCAGGTATCAATTCCGAAACCGGAGAAGAATACACCCAAACCTATGAAGCCGACAAACAGTACACCTTTGGAAAGACTACTTATTCGGGCAAAGCCATGATTCAGAAATATTGGAGCAACTATGCCCAGAACTCATACAACTTCATTCAGGAAGTCAATTGGCTGAAACTCCGCTCTATTTCTCGCTTTACTTACGACCTTTCCAGTCTTATCAACAAGCAGAATATCATCAAGCGCCTTTCTGTAAATCTGACCGGACAAAACCTCTTCACCATCACCAATTATAAGGGTATGGATCCCGAAGTGAGCACAGCCGGTGGCACTGGCGGTTCGGGCGCAACGGGCATTGACTACTGCAGTGTGCCTTCGGCGCAGTGTCACCTTTTGGTGTCAACATCACATTCTAACCTTTTCTAAAACGAACTCATCATGAAACAATTTAAATATCTATTGCTCTTAGGATGCGCACTCACATTGAGCTTCACGTCATGCGACGACTATCTAAACGTGAACAACGCAAACGACACGCCGAGCAACGCCAGTTCCGCGGTTAAGAACCGCCTGCCTTGGATTCAGAAGTTCTACACTTTACAGTGCCGGTGTAACCAACTATCGAACAGCAGCAATCGCCGGAGTCTACTATTCATCCAATGGTAATGTTAATACTTGCTCTACAACGTGGAGCTTTGCCAATGGTATGACAACAACACCCTACCAGACTTTCTTTATTGAAACAGGCCCGAACCTCGGCGAAATGTATGAAACGGCTAAGAAGGAAGGTGCCTACCACTATATGGCCCTGGCCAATATCTACCACGCTTTAGGCTTCATGGAAATGTTAGATCTCTATGGTGAGATTCCATACACCAACGCGCTCAACCCGGCAGCTGTCAATCCATCCTACGACAACGGCCAAACCATTTTCAACGGAATCATCGCCAAACTCGACGAAGCCATTGAATTGCTGGGCAAGACACAGACTGCAGGCGCAACTCCTTTGAAAGACGGAGACTTAGTCAATGGTGGCAATGCCGCTCTATGGGCCAAGATGTGCTATGGACTCAAAGCCCGCTACTTGCTGAAGCTGTCGAGAAAGCCGATTTGTTCAAACCCGACGAAATACTTGCCTGCCTGAAGCAAGGCCCGCAAAGTATTGATGACAATAGTGTCCTGCCTTGCTACAACAAAAACCAACGACGTGACGGACTATCTCTTCGGCGATCCCGTGATGACAAACGCCAACTGGGACTACGTAGGCTACGGAACGACACAGCGCATCTCCAATTATGACTACAACATGCTGACCAATATGCGTGGAGCGGGCATAGAAGACCCACGCTTCACCAAGATTGTTCCTGCGACTATGTCCAACATTCAGCTTGACAAAAACAACAACATCATAGGCTATACTTGGCTGCGATCGTTGCCGGTAGACAGCCACGGAGATTGTAGCAGGCTGCAAGCCGGGGGTGCCAGATCCATCACGGCACCCACATGGGCCGACACGGAAGTAAAACTGACTCTATAATATTGCTGACGCAACGAAGCGAGCAGAGTTTGTCACTGCCATGCAGAAACTTCATAAGGTAAGCGTTAACGATCAAAAAGTGACTGTCACCTACAACAAAGGGGCCTCTATGTGAACAACACCAACTATGTATTGGCCGGCGACACAGCCTATGTGACACTACGAAGCAACAGTAAGCAGACAGGTAACCAGTCACGAGACGAAACCGATTTGTACTGGTACTTCTCTAATGCCGCCATGGCTAAGAATGTTGTAGGGTTCTACGGGGTCGTTCCAAATCCGTCCTGTGTCCGATTTTGAACTTTTCACCTATCATGAAGCCTGCTTCATCAAGGCCGAAGTCCTCTTCCGAAAAAGGCGACAAGGGCGGCGCGCTCGCAGCCCTACAAAGCCGGTATCAAAGCAAATATTGACTACATGCAGAAGAAACTGACAACATGGGAGGGCCAAGGCTATAAGAATCCCGACATGCTCCCGATGGACAATGAAAAGATTACGGCCTACATGGCCAGCGATGCCGTATGTCAGAATGCGGCAGAACTCACCATGCAGGACATCATGTTGCAGAAATACGTAGCCATGGGATGCAGCATTGAAAACTGGAACGACATGCGTCGCTTCAATTACAGCACAGGAAACATAGCCGATTTCGGCATAGTCTATCCCAATTTCGACCGCAGCGTCATGTTCACAGGAAACGACAAACTCAAAGGAACCTCCCAAACCGACCCGAAATACTGGCCTCGCCGTTGGAGACTTCCCGGGACACTGGAGCTTACTTACAATGAAAAAGAACGCTACAATCGCCAACAAGCACGCTCACGATACCGACATCTGGAGCTATCCTGTCTGGTGGGATTGTGCCACAAACGCTCGAATATGAAAGTTACCTAAAAGTAACCGACAGGCTACCCTATTTGATTGATCCAAGGTCATGTTTAATCTCCCGCAAGGTTGTTAAACATGACCTTTTCATATAACAGAATTTGAATAATCAACTGATAGAAAATGCTAAATTCACCATGAAAATTTTCTGTACAAAACCACTCGTTTATTTTTGCGTCAGGAAAAAGTTTTCGCAAAATAAAGCCAAGCATTTGGATAGTTAGCAGAATATGGAAAAGTGAATGAGTATCAATGACTTGTGCGAAATCGCGAAATTCATAGCCCTCAAAAACAGCCCAAATCATCGAAAAATGGGCTAAAAAGCAGTCCTTTTAGAAGGTAAAAGCATAACGATTACCCGGCGAAAGCATAGCTTTTGAGCGTGTAAAAGGGATGCTTTTACAACATAAAAGCTATGCTTTGACATCGGAAAAGACAAAAACGATGGCGCGTTAGGTGAAAAAGCAGCGATTTAATCGCTGTTTTTCACTCTCGTTGAAGACTTTTAGAGGCCGTTTTTGTGACTGAAACTTTACAATCCTACCATGCTCTGTTGTTGCCCGTATTGGGGCGTCAGGGCACCATCACTCTGCACAAAACCTTCACGTCATCATCAATCGTCGCCTTAGAAATGGCTTTTGGCTCTAAACTCCGAACGGCGATTATAGATGGTTTGGGTAGAAGCAAAAGAGCAGATAGCTATCTCTGTGCAGTCGTGAACACCAAGACGATTGAGCGCAACAATACGCTGCACAGTGGTCAGCGTGGCCGTCTTCGGTATCGCGATACGGTGTTCGGGCTGCAAGAGCGCGTTCAATTCTTCACGGAATGTGGGATAAAAGCGCAAGAAAAGACTGGTCGAAAGTCTCTCAGAAAGCTCGCTCTCCGCACTGCTGACGCGTGTCGAAGAGAATTGCGTCAGTAAATCGGCGGCCTGACCGGCCTTAATCTTTTCGCTTGACAAGCGTTTGCTGCCGGTCGAGTTTCTCGATATATTGCGCGCAAAGATCGATATAAAAGCGTTGCCAAACTCTCTCGTTTGTCGTTCGTATCAAGCAGCTGCTCGTTGGCCCGTTCCAGTTTTTCATTGAGAAAGGTGAGCCGCTGGTTATAATTAGCCAGTTCAAAAACGGTGGCGTTTCAACTCTGATTCTTGCGATAAATGAGCCATCCCGTCACCAACAATGCCAACAGCAACACGAGTGTGCCCACAAGCGCCATCATCAGAAACTCCCTTCCGGCATTGAGCTGACGCTTGTAAGCCCTCAAGAATGGGTGGCAGCGATTGCGAAACTCGATTAGGCGCAAAGCGGTTGTTATAACTTTTAGCGTCGTTGAGTGCCGCGTGATATACTTCTCGCCATGACACTATTGCCCGCATCTATCTGCATGAGGTACTCAGCCAACATTTTAAAGGCCGCGTTTTCACGTGTGCAGGCCAATACATCGCTGCGCGCGCTTCTGCCATATAGCGAATAGCGCGCTGACGCAGGGCCCGCATTCCAACAATTCTTGGCATAGGGTGAAACAGCTGCGGGCATAGTAGCGATTCGTTTTAGGAAACGCGGCGATACATTTCAGATAATAACGATTGGCAACCTCCACATTACGGAACACCTCCATATTGTATTTGGCCTGATAAAAATCATACTCGGGCGTACTGGGAGTCAAAAAGAGAGGTAATGAATGAGCCATTCATGCGATTTTTCTCGATGAAATGGGGTAAATTCTGGGTCATTAGAATAACTTTCCCAAAAGCGAAACAAGTCGGCCATAGCCAACGCGTAGTTCTTGCGATTGGCCAAACTCATGTCCTCAGGCTCCATATTGAGCAATAAACGATAGGAAATGTCATACAAACCACCCTATCGACAGAATGCGTGCCTTTTGAAATCGAGAAATCAAGAAGGTTCTCGGTGTCGCCCGATTGGTCGGACAATCGAATGCCCTGATCGGCATACAGCCTTAGCCGAATCATACTGAAAAAGAGATGTTCCTGCATCAGTTGGCGACAAATGGCACAACCGCGACTGAATATCCTGAGGCTGAAAGAAACGGAAACGCTGCTCAGTGATGCGCTTTTCTTTTTGCTCCACAATGGCTTTTTGTCGAGCCAGAGTTTGGTCAAGACGAAAACAACACGGCTTCGTTCGCGGCCTCTCCGACGACTGAAAATGAAAAATAAAAAGAGGAATAATATCGCTTTTTCTCATTGCGTTGTAAAGTTATAAACACAAAGTTAATCATTACTCAAATTCAGCATAACTTACCAATCTTTTTCAACATATTTTTGTAACAAACTGATTTTTCAATATTTAATAACACAACTTCATCTGTCTAACTTACCAAGCTATTACCAACATATTCATTATACCTCCCATTATTGTATATTTGCATCAACTTTTTGCCCTTCGTTTGCAATCAGAGATCCACAGACAGAAAGGACATCACTGACTATGAACGCGCATATTAAAAGAGAGGATTGTCATCAGCAGCCATTTACCCTATAAAAAGGCTATTATGGTTCTGCGTCCTGCTATGGATTGGCTTGCTTCGGGCAGCAGCTCTGCTTACAACCAATCCGATAGTACTGGGCAATAATCGTTTTGACGCTCATCACGCCGACGCTCATTCGGCTGGAATACTCCACAAATGGCATATTCGTTGACGCGCCAACCTATTTCGCCCACGACCGAAAAAGTATGCTCCGGCCCGATGAATTCGAGCTAAAAGAGCTAGGCAACGATACATACGAAATTCGTACAAAGGCCTTACAAATCTGGTATAAGCACGACGGCTATCCGTTTTCAACGTCAAACTTGAAGGTGTTTTATCAGAAAAATGGCAAGAAAGCTAAGTTTACCAACCGCTTCATCCTGCGCAACATCTCGGCGGACCGGTAGAAACGCTCGACCGGGTGACCCATGAGATTCCGATGAATGACGGTATTTTTGAGCAAGGATGGTTGGTATATGATAGACGACGCACGTAGCGATCTCATCGTCAATGGCTGGTTACAGCCACGCGACACGAAGACGCACCTGCAGGATCAGTATTGCTTTATCTATGGCAATGACTATAAGGCCGCGCTCCGCTCGTTAGGCGCTATCAGCGGTCGCGTACCCATGACACGCAAATATATCCATGGTATATGGTATTGTCGCTACTGGGACTATACGTCAGACGAGTTTCTCGACATTATCCGAGGCTATGACACGCATGATTTCCCGCTCGACAACATCGTGTTCGATATGGGATGGCACACCAACGACGCTACGGCGGGTGCCGGCCACAACGGGTGGCAGAACTGGACGGGCTACACATGGAACCGAAAAGCTGATTCCCAATCTGCGGGCACCGCTCGACGCGATTCACCAACAGCGCATCCACGTGGCACTTAACGACCATCCGCACGACGGAATCCGCACGCACGAGGAATATTACAAGCCTTTCATGGCGCAGGCTATGGGGGCACAACAGGGCGATAATCTGCTCTTCAACCCCGCCGACAGCTGCTATATGCGCAATTTCTTTGCCTACGCGCATCATCCTTCGGAACGCGTGGGCGTGGACTTTGATTGGCTCGATTGGCAACAAAACCATCTCTATCCATACGTGCGAGGTACCAATACGACGACCTTGGCGTGGATAAATGAGCTATATTACCGCGACTCCGAGCGCAACGGACTACGTGGTTGTGGTTGCAGCCGCTGGGCCGGCTGGGGCGATCATCGCCATCCCTATCCAGTTCTCGGGCGACGCTCGAGTCCAACTGGAACATGCTGGCTTTCGAAGTAAAACTTACCGCAGGTAGCGGAAATGGTGGCTGTTACTACTGGGCGTCACGACATCGGAGGATTCTGTGGAGAATCTAATCCGGAACTGACGACTCGTTGGACACAGTTTGGAGCACTCTCGGCAGCACTGCGTGTTCACTCTACAGACCCGCAGCTCGACCGACGCCCATGGCTGGTCGACAAAGCCAATGTCAGTGCCATGCGACGCATGTATCATCTGCGTGCTGAACTCATGCCGTATCTCTACAGCTGTGTAGCGGCAGACGCACAACACGATGCTACCTCTGAATCGGTCGCTCTATATCGACTATGGCGAGCAGAAGGAATCTTTCCTGAATCCGCAGGAATTTACGTTCAGCGACCTCATTCTGGCGGCTCCCATCACATCGCCCGGTAAGGGGCATGGACAAGCGAGCGACACAGAAAGTGTGGTTCTCAAAGGGAGAAACGTGGTATGATTATTTTACGGGTGAACGCCTCGAAGGCGGCCAAACGCGTGAAATAGAGAAGCCATTGGACGAGTTCCCCATGTATGTGCGGGGTGGTTGGTTTCACTACCCATGCAACCCCTACAGCAGCCGTCCTGCGTCGGCACGTCTCGATACGCTCGTCATGCGGCTCTATCCAGCCGCCCAGAATGTGGATAATCGTTTCACGCTCTATGAAGACGATGGAACAACGCTCGAGTATAGCGAAAGGAAATACGCCACGACCGAACTGCAATATATTTGCGAAAAATGCCCATTCCATCGTGAATATTCACCCATGCAAGGGCAAATATAAAGGTCAGGTGAAACAACGAGCTTACAAGTTACAGCTCTTCGGATTTGACAAAATAAAGAGTTGAAAATCAATGGACGCACCATGCGCCCCCACTTACGACAAAACGCTGAACTGTCTGGTCGTCAATATTAATAAGCAATATATATATCACAGACTCATAATTGAGTTTTAAGCATAATATATTATTCTGAATGGATTTCACGAAAGTTGAGTATCATTAGCGTATGGTGCGAAAACTTTCAAACGAGTCAGCCTCATCGTGACTTTGGGGTCAGCCGTCACTTTTTCTAAAAGTTGCGCTTCGCCAAAAACAAGAACATAATAAACTGCGGAACTAACAGGAAATAAAAGATGGAACTGAAGTTGTTTCTCTCCGATGAGAAACAACGCTTTTTAGATAGAAACAACAGAGATTTTGAGCTTGGCTTATAGTAGCTTTTCAGCTACCCTATTTCATCAATAAAGCTCCGCTTTCTCACGCTTTGAGAAGCGGGCTTACTCTGACAGTTGTTATGAAATTTTTGAGAGAATTGAAACTTCACAGTTTCGTTTTTGTTTTACTAAACATGATTATAGAGAAAAGTAGAAATATTCATTTAACTAATATTTTGGATTGGATGCCTCCACAATATCAAGACTCGCTGTGTTGTAGCGAGTCGATGACGGCAGGAGTCTCTAATGCCACGCTGACACCCGTATGATGGAATTTCACCATTTCATCGCCGGGATAGAAATCTTCGCCGAACGGCACCTGAACGGCATTGCCCAAAGTAAGCAGAATGGCTACAACGAGCAGCGGCCTGGAACAGCGGTTTGAGGCGTTCGGTCATGTGTTATGATGCGTGCCTTGACCTTAACGGGTTCTGCTATCTTGGCAAGCATCTCGTTTATCGAAGTCTTCACCCAACACATCTTCCTTGATTTCCTGCCGCTGATAGCAGAAAATCTCTTTGTATTTCAGCAATTCGGCTGGGATATTCTCTTGGCTGAAAAAGCTCGTAATATCGCTTCCTCCTCCAGAGAAGTCTCACAACGCCAATAGCGTTCTACAAGTTGGTTGATGTATTTATAATCCATAATTGTCTAATTCTTGAAATTTAAGTTTGACAGCTTGCCGTGCTCTAAAGATATTCACTTTGACTTGCTCTCGCTAATCTCCAGTATCTGAGCCACTTCCTTGTATGATTTCCTTCAAAATCACGGAGTTGCATACAGGATTTTTGCTTTTCGGGCAACACTGATCGATAATCTTCCTGACGGTTTCCACTTTATCGTTCCGACTCGTTTGCTCGTAGGGGTCAAAGCCATGGTCAAACTGTTCCGTTGCCATTTTCGCCGAGCGGGTCGTTCTGATTGTCGTGCTTTTTAAGGCTATCGAGGCCAGATTTCGGCAGATTGTAAAACAAAAAGGCCTCCTATCGAGTCTATCTCCAGCCCACCTGTCACGCTTTTTGTTCCAGACTTTAATCATCGTCTCTTGAACGACGTCTTCTGCCCTCTGCATGATTCATCGTTATGCGGAGTGCCAGTCGAAACAACTGGTTTTTCAGCGGAAGTATATCGTTTTGAAAACTGATAATTTTCATCCTTATTCTAATTAAATGACGATTGACTCAAGCGGGAAGTACAAGTTACTTCCCATTCTCTTTTACTTTTAATTTTCATTAACACAACAACTCGCTATGCTTCGGCGTTGATGACGACTGCCATACCGATTGTCTATGGCATGAATCCGCGTGATCATCACCTGATAAATGCCTGCAGTGCAACCGTAAAGCACGTCGTAGCGGTCGACCAAAGCTATGCATCAAGTTTTTATTTCCGGACAAGCACAGATGTAGACAGCTAACTGGCCGAGCCGTTGTTCGTCTTCAACAATGGCTCCGCCAACCTTTACTATGTTCATAGATTCCCATAAAAGGGAGATTAAACAGAAAACTAGCTCCATTGCGGAAAGCCCTGTTCCAAATAAGTGTAACCCGTAGAGTCCGGAGCGATAATTGCTGAGGAAATGCTTACCTTCCTACCAAACTGATTTTGCCCTGTTTCACGCTCTTAGTAGCAAGTTTCCAGCTGACGCACCAGTTTCTTGGGGATATACTGCACATAATCGAGCACGTCTTCCACCGTTTCACCGTCGAAAATCTGGTCGATATGATGCTCACCGTCCTTTTTACCGAGATATGAAACCGCGTTCGTATCGCCGAAGAGATCAGCATATCGCTCAGCATTTCCTGATAAGCACCTACGAGAAACACGCCTAAAATAGTAAAGGCTCATTACGCTTCAGCGGATGCACGGGCAACACATGGCCGATGTGACCGCCGGTCACGAAGTTGGCAATCTTGCCATCACTGTCGCACGTAATATCCTGCAACGTAGCGTTGCGAGACGGCTTTTCGTCGAGTCTTTGTATCGGAACGATGGGGAAAAGTTGGTCGATAGCCCAGCTATCAGGCGAGACTTTGGAAGAGACTACGAAAGTACAGAAGTATTTGTCGGCAGTATCTTATCAAGTCCACGCAGCTCTTCGGCACATGCTTGCGGTTTTGGTATATGACACCCCATGACACACGCTCCAATACATATTTCGATTTTCGGTACGGGTCTTCAAATCGACGATACCGTGCGAGAACAGTTTGAGCGCCTCTGTCGCGAATCTGCTCGTCGCGCCAATCTTCGCATGTTGCGGGTATTCAAGTTGTCCCAACCATAAAGATCCTTCACCAACTGGTGATCGGTCTTTGGCTTCAAACTTCGCATTTCTGGCAGTGAAGCGGTTTCCAAAACGTCGATGACCAGCACCGAATGATGAGCCGCCAGCGAACGACCGCTCTCTGTTATGAGGTTGGGATGCGGGATATTATTCTTGCTGGCCGCAGTTCACGAAGGTGTAAAACGCACAGTCGTTCACGCATTCCTGTAGGAGTAATTTCGACTCGAACCTTTCGCTACTCGATGAGCGGGTGCCGTCGTAATCCACGCCCAAGCCAGCCGCAATCCAACGGGAGTCAACGTTATATCCCATCTGCGAAGATTGGTATAGAACTGGGCCGCTTCACGCAAAGCGGTCTGAATACCGCCAGTTTTCGTAAATCTGACTACCGATGTGGAAGTGGATAAGCCGCAAACAACTGCATGCCGATGGCGTCAGAGCTTTTCAAGTCTGGGCGCAACCAGCTGAAGTTAGCCAAACCTGCTGGCGTCACCACCGCTTTCAGCCCACTTACCGCTACCGCTCAGTCAATTTATTCCGAATACTGAGATCTGGTTTCTGTCAAGTTTCTTGGCAGCCTTGGCAATGATATTGAGTTCATTGAGCTTTTCGATAACAATAAAATACGTTTACCCATCTTTTGGGCCAGCAGCACAATTCGATACCAGCTCTGATCCTTGTAGGCCATTGCACACGATGACGAATTCACTCTGGCACCGCACGCGATCACAGCGTGCAATTCGGACTCCATCGGCTTCAATCCGTCAAACCTGCGTCCGTGATTCAAATTCTTCCACCACGGGCTGCATCTGATTCACTTTGATAGGATGATGATGAAGTTCTCGGCCTCGATAATCATATTCTTTCTCGCATGGTGAAAGCAACCGTGCGCTTCGATACGTTATCCCGTATCAGGAACTCAACCAAACACAGAAAGTACATCGCCAGCGCCAATTCGTCCATCTACGGCGCATGGGTCTATCTGCGTATTGTCCTTACAAGGCGTCACAAAGACATCACCTTCTTGGTTGATACCAGTGAGGTTCCCATCCGTTGATGTTGTAAAGTTCCTGGAGTCTTCATTGTCCACTTTTCATTTGCAGTACTTCTATTCGATTGCTAACAGCTGTTTTTAAACTTTCGCTACTGAAAAATTTTATTTTAATTATCCATCAGGGCTTACGTCGAGCGTGTATTTGGCCGCGCGTAATGAGTTCACGAGCCGGTTGCCTCTCGATAAATGTCTGCACCTCTCGCGTTCTTATCCGCTACAGAGCGACGTGCCCATCTCAGATGTCGGAAAGCACCGGGCGTTGCATCAGATAAACAGTGTCACCTTGGCGGTTCAGATCACCATCGCTATCGAAGAAACAAGGCGTTCCACCGCCGCAACTGATGATCACATTTTCAAACTCGGCCACTTGTGCAGCATGGTATGCTCTGATTTTTCCGAAACCTTCCTCCCACACTGTCGAAGGGTGCTTCACGCTTTTTCAGCATACGACTCGCGATATACCACCAAGATCGTAGCGATGCCAAATCTTGGAGAGCGTTACGAGTGGTCTCTGCTCGATCCCATGTAACCGAGAAAGATGATACGACGCATGGCGGTCTGTTATTTTACCCGCCTTGTCTTTGTTTCGGGAGCATTCACGATCAGCACTCGGCGTAGGTCAGTTCACGGGCCCACGCATAGCCTTCGCATACGATGTCTTTTGCTGTCGTAAAGCAATGAGGTCCGTAACGACAGGTTGAGCACTTCGAGCTTGGCATCTTCCCTCAAAGGTCTTCAAATGACGCCTTCTTCCTGCCGACGCTCGGTTATGAGGCTAACAGCCCTGCTCCAGCGTCACGGCCGAGTCTGCGCCCTGGAAGCGATACCATATTTTATGGCCAAAGCGTAAGCGCCGAACCGTCCGGCACCGATTACAGCATCAGAGCCTTTCGTACTGCCCTACCGTGCGGGGCAACTGAAGAGTTCGAGCGCCTTCGAGCGTGATGGTCTCCATACTCTTATCGGCAGGCATTTGCGAGAAGCGGGGCTTTTCCTTGTCATCGCCGCACCAATTCACGACAACGAGGGCCGAATCGACCACCACGAACACAGGGCTGCCCTGTCGTCGCTCAACACCCAGCCCACGCTCGCCGGCCTTATGTCCTGAACGGGCGTTCATCACGTTTTCTACCGTGGCTCAGCTCTTTATCAAAAATCCTGCATCATGATGGTCCACCTCTGCCTGCGATGCGGTCAAACTGCTGCCCTGTAGCCGTGAAATGATAATCCACGATAACAGGGAAATTTTCATCCAATCGTCACCACGATACGATATCGGTAGGCAACAGCTGCTTTTTCACTGCCGGCCATTTTCCATTTGGTCAGACTCACAATCTGCAATGCCTCAGTGAATCTAGCCTGAGGCCCTCGTTCACACCTGTCGCCTTTCAGCGTATGTCGCGCTGTTGAACGGTCGAAATAGTCGGCGCATGGGTCGACGGACGTCAAATTTCGAGTTCCTCAGAGTCATAGAACCAGACTGGCTTCCGCAATGAACCGACACTGGCTATAACGCCCGGTCGACACGATTTCACGGCGTTCCAGCCGCTGACCCTCAGCGCATGACGGGCAACATGACCCGACTTTCCTGCGTCCGTCGTCGTCGGTAGACTCGATATATCGAAAACCATCAGCGCCACACTCGCCCGTAGCGACAACGCCCGTCGCCCGATGCGTCGATGCTGACGGTGGTCTCTACCATCTCAGCGTCTTGCATCTGACAGGCCGTCTGCGCTTCCAGATGAGTTCGTAAAGTCGGCGCCCGCGCCGTTCCCTCAATGACACGGTGTCATCTCGGTGGGACGGATGGCCCGTGAGCCTCCTGCGCGCCCTTGAATGGGTCAGATTGCGGACGACTGTGATCCTGCCATAAAGTCGATAATCTCGTCCCTTTACTTGTATTGATGGCTAGCGCGAAAGGTTGACCGAGCCGGTACGCATGTACCCATCAAACCAGCGTCATTTGACCGCTGAGCCACCATGACGCCTCAGCACTCACGGTAAACATCGGCTGAGCTTACGGGCAGCTTCCTGCTGCAAGAGATATTAAAGCGGTGGCGCGGGCGACCGCTTTCCATGGCTTTTTGAGCGATGAACTGAGTGGAAAACTCGGCTGTCTTACCCTTTTCCAAAAAGCCAAAGCTCGTCGTGGGTCTTGAAACGGGTATCCAGTTCGACTTTCAGTTCCATTGAAACCATCGGCGTTATCTATGCCAAGATGTAGGCGATCGAAGTAAGGTTCTGTTTTGCAAAATTCTCTGTATCTCGCGCCATCGTTCTACAATCAATCGACTACTACGCTCTGCACGCGACCGCACGACAGTGCCGGTTTTCCCTTTTCGCGCCGAGAATCGGAGAGCTAAAACCACAAGCGATCGGGCCTGCGGGCTTGCTGGGCATATCTACCAGATTCATATCCAAGTGACGAGGCGTCTTGACACTCTGAATAGCCGACTATGATATCTCATGAAAGACGATACGGCTGGTTTTAGCCTCATCCAAATCCCACTCTCGCAAAGGTGCCAACCGATGGCCCTCCTTCGCGGTCTTCATCGGACGCCAAACCATATCACTGCTTTCTTTGCGATGATTTCAGTTCAGAAACCAGCTTTTCTTCTCGTCCGGAATTTCATGGTCGAGCTCCAAGTTCTATACTCAGCTCTTTTTCTTCAGGTCGCTATATGACCATAGCTCGACTATAACCTTGCAGTCCTCGCTCAAAAACTTCTCAATGGTCTTGGCTGCGCTCTCGACGATGACTAAATTTTCCTGCATGACAGCTAATGTTAAATTTTGGGCCAAATGTAGTCATTCTTTGTTTATACTTTGATTATATAGCTCTCCATTTTTGACTAAGGAATCGCCTGTTTATAGGCTTCAAGGCAATAAACTCGACGGATGGAGCGCAAAGCCAAATTGATCGGGTCTATTTCAGCGGTAGAGACCATGAATTTCGGCCACGTCGTCCATCGCGCTGACATGGCTCGCATCGGCTACCGTAACGGTAAAACAGGTCGAGCGTATGGACATTTATGCCTGAAAAATGGGTAGATATTGGGCAGCGAAAGAGGTGTCCTGGCGCCACTACATCAAGCCCGGTCTCCCTTTCACCCTCCCTGACAAACCCTTCCTCGCCCGCTCTTCCTTATATCGACAAAAAGCCACCGACAGTCGAGTGTTCCATCTGCCGCTCTTTCTGCGCGCGCGCCACGAGCAGTTCGTCACGGTCGTTAACAATCAGCCACGGCGCTGGCGATAGCGTAATGAAAGTAGTCGCAACTCCCGCAATGGCGCGCTCTTTTCGTTAGAATCACGAAGCGGGAAGAACCGCGCAGGCAGCAGAAACGTCGACGGGTGTTGCATAATCGGTATTTTTAATGGTTTTGTAAAAGCACTTAACTCTGCGTGTAGAAAGCATAGCTTTTAGGCTGTAAAGGGCGCTGCTTTTTAGAGGTCGTTACTGCTTTTACAGCCTAAAAGCTGCTTTTATGCAGCCGTTTCTATCTTATTGATTCACAGACGATTAGCTTTACGCCAACACACATGGCCCTCTTTTCAACATACGACTGATGAAACAGAGCAAAAACGCCCATTTCATCGTAAAAATAGTGTTATTTCAAAGAGAGAGAGTTGAGCATACGCTCGAAGAACGATACCACCAAATGCTCGATAAACCGACAGCAGCAAAGGATATGGCTATCTTCGTCTGCTTGTCAGCATGAACGAGTTTGATTCAGCGCGACAAGTCCCTGATAATGTCTCTTTATCGATGCCGCCGCCTTGCAGCTGACCTTTAACAGGCTTCTCATCTTAGTTTGAGTTGCGGTCAGGTAGAGCACCGCGTCGATATTGAAGCGCTTTCGTCTCGCTGGCGGTCTTGGTTTCGCTGGCCGGCGGATTCAGACTGCCGTCGATATTGCTGATATACATGCCGTTCGGAGCGCCGGCGACTCAGTATTTCTCAAATTCTCATCAGAAGCAGTCAACGCATCAACAGAGAACATGCTTATCCAGATAAGTGCTCTAACTGCGGGCCATTGACACGATGAATCATCGATATCTTCGATAACATAGAGGGTTCATGGCGTGCGCAAGGAGCAGTGCTCTGACGGTTCAGAATGCGGTAGAAAGGACTGACGCCGACCCTTGTACGATGATGTTGAAGGATGGAGCCAAGCGGTGCTTCAAGACCCGACGTCCCGAAGTCGAGGGCTCCAGCTGAAGGCGACTGGCTGCAGCTCAACAGGTTCTTGCCGGGCATGTTATTGAGGTAACGGGCAACTGGATGTTCGCCACGACGGGTGCAATAGCGGCGATACTGGTCACGCACACTGTATACATTTTCGGTCAAACCCCTGTATTGCAGTTATCTTGATATGTCCACTTCGGCAATCGTCGATCAATCGCCTGTAGTCTTGATGCCGTCAGTCGCTGGCCTTCACGCTGCTGTCGCCCAAAATCTTCAGTCTGCGCGCGTGGTCTTCATCTCTGCCTTCGCCACCGAACCACAAGCGTGGGTTGCCGCCAAGATTTTGGTGGTTTCATCCATCAATCCTTTCTTCTCGGTGCTCATCCTTAAATTTCAGACGATACTGATAGCCCCACTTGATGGCCCATTTGTCGTGCCGTTGATGCGTGGGAAGAGGCCTCAGGGCCGATTCGCGTCCGAGCACAGTGCCACATAGCCAGCGCAGAGTCCATGACGCTGGCGTGTGCATGTTTCTCACGCCGTCGGGAGCCTCTACGGGCGCAGCCCAGCACCTGTTATGGACAGGCAGTCCGAGCGTATGTCCCACACGTGACTCGACACGAAAACAATGCAGTTCGCCCCAGAGTTTATCGTCGCCATGCATGTCGCGCACCATCAAGTGGTCACTACGTCATACACTCTATAGCACGCGTCATAAGACCTGCAGATGAGAGTTCGATGATTCGCCACTATGTGTCGATGATATGAGGGGCCGAGGGCATTCTCGATTTCGCAGCGAATACACCGCAGGAAACAGTAGCGCCGTCGTCGGGGCTGATGATCTTGGCTTCGGGAACTTCCTAGCGACAATCGCGTTCTTGAATCCGGCAGCCTCGAAGGCTGCGTTCCAGCCGTTGATACCGCCACAGATAGGGGTACCCACTCTTTGGCGTGGCGGGATCGATGTAATGCACGATCTGCTTTTCGGGCTCAACGAGCTTTCTGGCGTATGCTTTCTGATCCTTGGGCACCAGCGCGAAGCGGGCGCGATGTACTGAGGATCGGTCTTGTGCTGGTCGTCGCTCAAAAGAGGTAACGGCAGTGGTGAAATAGCCACACGGTTGTCCCTGAGCGCTTCCCTGCATCGGCACTTTAGGGCAGCAACACCATACTGGTATTTCAAACCCAAGGTGATGTTTCCGGTAGCGGCCTGCACGTCATCGTCATCGACGGTGAAGCACTATAAGCGGCGTGCTGAGCGAACTCTCTACGCTGATAGGGAAAGGTTTTGATGGTGTCAATATAAGAACGATCAGGTCGCATCCCGCCTATACTATACTGCTTGGAGGCATAGACGGCATACCTATCAGAATTGTTATCGTGCATCAAAAAGACGTCACTTGATGAGATTCATGCCTGTATTGGGGTTTTGTCGATGATTTTTAAACGACGCGATGATAGGATCAACGGTCGAAGCACGCAGTGTTTGGTGATATTTTGGCATGGCATCGGCCTCCTGCGACCTTACATAAGCACGCAGATAAAGCGTCTTGGCATCGTGTTTCTCGAGTCAAAACCGTTGCCTGCTCACCCTTCGCCACTGAATTTGCCTCCACGCCTTGAGGCACTCCGGTAAGTCAGGGTGACCGCCAGAATGTAGCGACCGAGCAGCGAGTCAGGGTACGTCGAAGTACCATTTATCCTCGATATGGCGCACATCGAAGAGTCCCCTGCTCCAGACCGACGCTCTTCCTTTGATGAGTTCGGCGTATTCGTCTTTTCTTTTTTTCTTGTCGGCAGCCTTGTCGTCTTTCTTTCTTTGTCTGCTTTCCGTTTGCCTTCTTTACTTCGCTGTGTAGAATCGGCTGAGCAAACGTCACCGCGCCGGCATTAAAAGGTATGCCAGAGCGAACAGGCCTATCACAGCTTGTCTTTAATCATCATGTGGTTTATTGAGAGTACATTATTGCGGGCTAACTGCAGGCGCCACAACGCCAGCACGGTCCTGAGCTTTAGAAATACGAACTGAGTGTCCCTTGTCACGAGGTTGAGCGAATACTTCGAACAGCTGAACGCACGGCATGAAGAATGAAATCGCCGGTCAACGGAGAGCGTCTCCGCCAGCGATAACGAGTTCTGGATTGAAAAGATTACTAAGTCCGGCCACGTGCATTCCGAGGTTGCGACCTATGCGTCTCGAGGATCGTCGATGCAGAGAGGATCTTCCTGATTGCGGCTTTGATGAGATCGTGAAGCGTAATTTCTTCGCCGTTTGGGGTTTTTAAGGTGGATGTTCTCCATTCTTGATGCGTTCTTTAAAGATTCTGTCGAAGGCGGAAACCTGATGCCTTCGGTTTCGAGGCAGCCTTTTTACCACAAATGACATAGGATTTCGTTGTCGAAAAGCATGTATATGGTCGAATTCTCCGGCAAACCTCGATTTGCCTTTATAGAGGTTTCCATCAATAATCATACCCATTCCTATGCGCCCAACTAGTACTTAAGAGAGGACATTTTTCTCTCCTTTGGCACACCCTCGTATGTATTCACCATACGCCATAGCCCTGCTGTCGTTGTCGATAGCACATCGCAGCCCACCTTCTCGCTGATGTAACCATTCGGGAGCATTTTCGGAGAAGTTGTAAATACTGTAACTATAGCCCTGTATCAGGGTCTCACACGACCCGGCACATTGATGTTAATGTTGAACACTTCTCACGAGGAACCTTGATATTCTGATAAACCGGGCAATGTGTCTACAGAGTCTCGCTCGAGCGATGCTGTGCATTGCCGAACAAGAAAGGCTCGTCATCGATTAGATCTATCAAATCTCGCGGAGTTCATGAGCCCGATACTGAGTGAGTTTTGCCTTATATCGACCCCGATGAAGTAACCCGAGTCGGGATTAAAGGCCGTAAAGATTAGGCTCGACGTCCCTCTCCGTCTCTCAACTTACCATACTCCAAGACGATCCTCCGCAGTTAACTCGGCGATAGTCTTAGCCATTGTGGGAATACTGAGATTGAGTTCCTTGGCCAAATCGTATTTGTAGTGGAGTTTCCGTTCTGAATGAAATATGTAAAATATTACTTTTTCAGAACGACATTTTGCTATCTTTCTCGGTTTCAAAAGAGTTGTCATATCATGATACATTTACTTATAGTCACAAAAATACGAAATAAGTTGCGGAATCAAAATAAATCTGTCAGATTCCACTTGGTTATGGCTGATATTGTATCAACGACATGGCAATCTTGCACCGCCCTTGGTAACTGGGATGATAATCGGAACCCGTATCGGCAGCTTCCCGTCACGATACCGGGCATTGGATTGGCCATATATACGTCGGAATACTGTTCATCAGCCGCTCGCGCAGATAGTCGAGAGCGGTCTGCAAGTAGCGACTGGCGCTATGAGGCGTAACGCAAAGCACAGGAACGTTGCCGTAATGGCTTCGGATATTGTCAATCATTCGCAGGTAAGCATCCGTATAGTGCTTGGGGTGGCGCTCACGAGTGTAGAAAAGTCGTTGCTACCGGATTAATCAACACGATATCGGGCTTGCGGCAGTTACTCGAAATCATAGGGTAAAGTTTGAAATCGTCGTAGATTTGCATGCTACGAGTTGACAGGTTATGCCGAGATATTTGAACAGAATCGTTGTGGGCTGCGCACCATTCCCATGCCAGCAGTGGGCTATCAAACGATAGTCGGCGCCAAAGTAGCGGGGCGATAATGCGGGCTATTAGGCCTTGTCGCAGTTCCCGGTTTCAATCTGACGCCTCACGGGCACTCTTTCCTTCTGTGCCGTAGCCATGGGTGTAGGAGTCTCCGTAAACCTCAATGAGTCGCTCACGAGGTGCACAGCTTTGCAAAACGAGCACCCGCAGCTATGAATAGCACCTCACGGTGATACAACCATATCTCGCCTTCGGTACACTTTGCAACTTCAGTGTGTAATCCTCACTTAGGTTTGCGGCTAACGTAACGAGCTGGCGGTCCTTACCCGTTATCTTTATCTTGCGAACAAACTGGTTGTCGATATATACATTATGATAACTGGTTCCCGTTTCGGCCACCTCTACGGCGATACGGCCACCCGTAAAACTTGTTTGCATGTAGACGCCGACCCAGTCGTAGCGCACACTCTCATCACTAAGCGTCTGTTCGGCCGGTAAACGAAATTGCGGAATCATTGGCTTTCACGACTGATTCGGTGGCTCCGCCATCAGCAATGTCTGCATGACAAAGGGCCATCAGTAATAAGATTCTCTTCATGTTTGGTGTCTATAAATTTAGGGATAGAAGTTTTTAAAGAACTTTACCGCTGTATTTAGGGCGGCAAAGATAAGCATTTTTGTGAAACATCGTTATTTCGCCGATGTCTCGAGTCCAACTGGCGCTCGATGTCTTCGAGTGACATGCCTGCTGCGTCTCGGGGACAAGTCGCCACATGATGAGCATATGGGCGCACGCACATTACGGCAAAGAGGAGGAACGTTCCGGCAGGTGAGGTTGGCCAACATCCACGGCGTAAGCTGCCTGATGAGGTAGTACCAATCCATAGCGCAAAGCCTGCGATGGATCATAGCCAGTCCGCGCACGCTGTTGATACATCTCTGACAGCAATACGAAGACTACGGCGCTGATACTAACGGCACAACAGAAAACATAAAGCAGGAAAAAGACTAGCATGAAATGAACTCCAAGACCCTAAAGAAGTTCCTAAAAGCGCAGAAGTAGACGGCGATGAGAATGAGGCATAGAATCATGCCCGACACGCCGTAATAGATGAGTTTCTTGCGCCCAACTCGGTCAATAATAAACATAGCGAGGATGGTTGTCAACGTATTAACCACACTACGAGTACCTGACAGAAGAGCGGATCGTCCATTCGCGTCCTTAAAGATGGACGGACCGTAATAAAGTACGGCATTAACGCCCATGAACCGCCCCAGAATGGCGATACAAAACACCAATGACAACGGCCTTCAAAATGTCCGGTCGCAACAAACTGCGCCACTCAGACTTGGTTTCGGCCGAGACGGTAGAACGCGTATCGGCAATTTGTTTCTCTACGTCTTCTGACCTGCAATAGATACCGGAGAAGATAACGGCGGCCTTGCGGTCATTATTTCGGATGATGAGCCAACGCGGACTCTCGAGATGAAACATAGAAGTGAGCACAAAGAGCAGTGCCGGAAGGGTTTCCATCCCAAGCATACCTCGCCATACCTCTGTGACAAAAACAAGCTGTACCCATTCGGTCGTGAACATGGCTTCGTGCGAAGATTGAGCAGCAGGTAATTAACGAAGTACGCCATAAGAAGCCTACGGTAACGGCCAGCTGATAAAGCGACACCATCTGTCCGCGATAACGGGTGATGGCTATCTCAGAAATATACACGGGAGCTACAATCGATACGATACCAATACCTAATCCGCCAATAATGCGATAGGGCCACGAGCCACGCGAAGTTTGTACTAATGGCACAACCGACCGCTGAAACCGTAAACAATACGGCCGAAATGAACATCGTGGGGGCGACGACCAGCTTATCACTCATCACGCCGGCAAAGCTCACGCCGACAATAGAACCTATCAACGCGCAGCCCACATACCATCCCTGCTGAATGACATCAAGCCCGAACTGGGCTGTCACTTGGTCTATCGTACCTGAAATAACGGCTGTATCGTAGCCGAACAATAAGCCACCAATGGCGGCTACGAATGCTAGAAAAAGACATATCCTAACTCAACTTGTTCCATGGTTTTGAGTTTGTTTTTAATAAAAGAAACTCTGATTGGACGAATTGGTTTTGATTTATCTGACCAACTCACCCCATCAGAGCTTTTCACAATTCTTTAGATTCCAAAGTATTCCCGATAGCGATCATACAAATGACCGGCCTGCAAATAAGCTGACTGCGGACTCATAAAATGGGAGAATTCAAATGTAATCGCCTTGTCATAGCCACAGCGTTTGCCGCCTCTAACTTCATGCGAAGTTTATCAAACTTGATGGGCAAGAAGTTGATGGGCATATCTCGGTCGAAAGTTTCGGCATTGGTCCAGCACTTCATACCGTAACGATCGGCCAGTTTCTTATTGACAGAGAAGAAGGCATCAAGCTCATCGTAGTCGATATGTCCGTCTTGAAAGGCACAGGCATCCACTACATCGTGTATACCATCGAAAATCCTCGTTCCATTCACGTTCATGTTCCTGCACGCTTACGGCTTGGTCGTTCGTAAGTTTACCCGTTCCCTGTACGGCTTTCTTACCATCTATCCATGGAGAAATGAAAACCGGCAGACCACCTGATACATCCTTGCACTGCTTACCCATCGTATGGAACGTAGGAATACAGCCCTTTGTGTACGACTTATCTCCGTACTGATGTACCATCCTTTGAAACTCTTGTGATGACCATACATCTTCCAAAACCTCGTCAATGACATGTCGGTTGTCATCGATTTCCTGTTGCATGTCGCCCGTGTCCCAATAGTGACCCGAATCATAAAGTCCAAAGTAGAAATTCATGCCATATTTGTCGGCCAATCGCAAAGAACATATCAATCAAGTCGACCGAAGGCATGTAACAACCTTTCTTTAATAAATAAGGTGAAGGATAGGTAATGAACTTCCGATAGCCTGACCGGATGTCGATAACCGTGTCGATTCCGATGGCTTTCATGTGACGAAAGTCTTGATCCCACTCCTTTTCGCCCCAGTTCTGATGAGGGTATGTCGTGTGAAATTCGTCTAAAAAGTCCCCGTGATGCGCATCCCGGCAGCCTTAGGCACGATAAGCCGACTTTCTGTGTTTGCAATGGTCGCGCGATTATCACCCACACGCCATTTCCCTTTGCCGCGTTGAGGTTGTGTTTGAGCTTTTTAATAATTGCGGTGAGATAACGACGGTGGCACCAGTCAGTAATAAGTTCTTGATAAAAATGTCTACGATTTAACATAAGAAACAAGGTATTATAGATTATTTTATTAATCTTTTATCAATATCCAGGCGAAAAATTACAAAATATTTGCTCAATCACCAAAGTTTCTCGGCAAAAACTTTTGGAACATGTTTCTTTTAATTTATATTTACAACAAACACATATAAAAAACGCAAACAGTATAATTAAAAGTTTAACTAAATACGTTTGATTACCATGGTAAATAAAAACAAGTACGTAGTATCTCTACCATCCTATTGGGTGGTTTGATACTGACAATGGCTCTGCCGACAAATGCCGTCGCAGCTGCACCAAAAGACATGGGAAGCCAACAACAAACAAAGACAGTTGTTGGTATCGTCCTCGACGAGACTGGCGAACCCATAATTGGTGCCAGCATCTTTAAAAGGCACTAGAGAATGGAACTGTAACCGATTTGAGACGGGAAATTCTCATTCAGACACTGTCCACCGCAAGTCTTATTGTAACTCACGTAGGTTACGCGCCACAAACAGTGGCAGTAGCTGGCAAGAATACATCTACGCATTGTGCTGTCTCCTGGCAACAACGATCTCAATGAAATTGTTGTCACCGCACTGGGTATTAAGCGTGAAAAGAAAAGCACTGGGGTATGCAATGCAAGAGGTAAAAACCGATGGACTGACAGAAAACAAATCATTCTCTGTAGCCAACATGCTTCAAGGTGCAGTGGCGGGTGTACAGATTGCTCAGTCTGGCACTGGACTTGGTGGGTCTACACGCATCGTTATGCGTGGTCTTAACTCACTGAGCGGCAACAATCAGCCGCTGTGGGTGAGTCGACGGCTTTCCTATCAACGATAATTCTGTGGAGCAAGCCAACCAATGGGGGTGGTTCTGACTATGCCGGTGCGGCTTCAGAAATCAATCCAGAGGACATTGAAAGTATTTCGCATACTGAAAGGAGCCAATGCTGCGGCTCTTTACGGCTCACGTGCGCAGAATGGCGCTATCGTCATCACAACCAAAAAGGGTCGTCGCGGACAACCGCTTCGCTTAGAATACAATGGCACAATGGATGTGACAACTGTCTATTCGCCCTACGACTACCAGAAATGTATATGGCCAAGGAACTGCGGGTAACTATGATAGTAGTGCTAAAGCCAGCTGGGGAACTAAGATGACAGGGACAAACCATAGAAAACTGACGCAAACTTTTCTATGGAGACAACCGCTACTCTTCCTATGCTTTGACACCCCTCAAAAGGACTACATTAAGGACTTTTTATCGTACAGGGTATCTTTTCTAATACCGTAACAGCAACCTCTGGCGGCGAGAATATTTCTGGGCGCCTGTCGTTTTACTAGATACAGTCGTGCCAACGACATCACACCCAATTTCAATCAAAACCGATAATATATTGACTTCACACAGAGATGAACAATAAACTCGTCACTGTGGAAATCAGGCTAGTTACATGCACCAGAAAAACTAACAATCGCCCCGGACAAGGCGAATATGGACAAATGGTACAACTTGTAAAAAATGCCTCGTGGTATCCGATTGGTTGATTTGGAGAACCCAAGAGGTATCGGAGCCCTATATCAATAATGCAGAAAATTGGTCGGGACCAAGCGACAACTTCGCTAATCCCTACGCTCTTTGTGCTTCAGAAAACGGCAATAAAGTCGTGCAAGCCGTTTTATGGGCCAGCTCAATGCGACCATCAAATTTACCGATTATCTACGTTTAACCGGCAGGCGGGCATGGCACTGGACTACAACGATGCCATCAAGAACTAGCAATACGCTGCCAGATCCAACCTCTACAGCGTCACAATATTCCAAGACCAGTCAGACCAATCAAGAGTTCAACGCAGACCTTATCTTGTATTTTGACAAGCGTTTTCGAAGATTTCTCCGTCAACGCAAACCTCGGAACTTCAGTGAGAACCTGAAATATGACGCGCTTTCTAGTTCTTCCGGACGCTTTGCCATTCCCGGCACCATTGCCCCTGCAAATGGTCTTACGCAAACAACGAGTGAAGGATTCTCACAAAAAGAAATTCAATCCGTGTTCGCCCAAGCTACCCTCGGTTACAAAGTGATGGTATACCTTAACCTCACTGGCCGCAACGACTGGTCATCAACGCTGCCTGCCAAGAATCGTTCCTACTTTACCCATCAGTTAGCGTATCAGGAATCATGAGCGAAATGTTCAGCTTCCCCGATTGGATAAACTCACTGGAAACTGCGTACTTCCTGGGCCATGGTGGGCAACGACACAGACCCTTATCAGTTAGCCACACTCTATTATCTATGGACTACGGGTGACAAACTTGGTGGCGAAGGCGACAAGGTGAATCCTAATATTATCAAGGAATATCTCAGTAAAAATCAAGGCGTTGACTGATCTGAAACCAGAAAAACCAATTCGTTCGAAGCTGGAACAGAATTCCGCTTCTTCACTAATCGCCTTGGGTAGATTTTACCTATTTTAACACGAATACAAAAGACCAGATTCTCAGTGTCGGAATGCCTGGATCTTCAGGCTACACAGCCAAGAGTATCAACGCAGGCGAAATCAAGAGTCACGGATTTGAGCTCATGCTCAACGGCACTCCCATACAAACAAAGGACTGGCAATGGGACTTAAATCTTTAACTGGGGTATGAGCCGTACCACCTGCGAGGAGCCTTACCGATGGAATTTCTCGCTTCACATTGGGAGAAACACGTATCGCTAAGGTTGTCGTTTCAACGGAGGAAAAATTTGGCGACATCGTAGGCAAGGCATTCAAGCGCGATACCAATGGCAAGATTATTGTCAATGCAAATGGTCTTCCCGAAACAATTGAAGATCAAGTGATAGGCAATATGACACCTAAATGGACAGGTTCTATAGGCAGTTCTCTGCGCTATAAGGACCTCACTTTCAGCTGTCTGGTTGATATTCGCCACGGCGGCGACTTCATATCGGTAACAGACGCCTACGCCTGCCAACAGGGAAACATCAGCCCGTACGCTCAAAGGACGTGAGAGCAACGACCTCATCGTAGTTGACGGCGTGACCCAAAATGGACAGGCCAACGCTATGGTATTACATCAGAAGCCTACTGGAACGCAGTCGGAGGCCCCCTAGGGTGTAGCCGAAGCTTTCTACATCATGGTTCCTACATTAAGATGCGGAACTATCGCTTGGTTATATTCTACCTCAGTCTTGGTTCCGTAATACGCCTATCAAAATATGCTAAGTTCTCATTGGTGAGCCCGCGATCTCTTTTTACTTCCACAAAGAATGCTCCAGTAAATCCAGAAGGGAGCTTTCTCACGCAAATGACTACGCACAGGCTTTCGAACTAGCGTCCTTACCTCCAACACGGAGTTTTAGGAGTTGCGCTTAACGTTAAATTCTAATCAAACCGAATGACTATGAAACGTAATATTATTAAAAAATTAGGACTTCTCTGCATCACCGGTATGGTCATGGGATGCACAGCCGACTCATGACAAGCTAATACCGACCCTACTGGATTGACTAAGCGGAGACCCAGGCTACATTCTTCCTTCATACAAGAACAAGGCAGTCGCATGGGGTCAGTGGGAATACAAGTGGGCGACAACCTTCACACCAATCTCTACGCGCAATATTTCGCTTCAACTCTGCAGCCTACTTCAATTTGAGAACTACACTTTCAAAAGTTCTTGGGTGACTGATGGCTTTTGGAACCAGCTACTATGTAGGCGTGTAAAACAATTCAAAAACGTGAAAGAAATCGCTAGAAAGACCCTCAGTACGACAACATCTATCAAGTGATGCGTATCTTCACCGCTCGCTGCACAGCCCAAACGACAGACATCTTCGGTGACATCCCTATAGAAGCTGCCATGTGAACTAGCAACGCAAAATATGAGTAGTCAGAAGAGTATCGTGCAGACCTATTCAAAGAGCTGACCGAAGCTGTTAGCAAACTCTCACAACCACAAAGATGATCCCTGCACAAGTGAAATTGGGCACACGCAAGACCTCGTATTTCAAGGCAACCTTAGCAAATGGATACGTTTAGGAAACTCATTACGACTATCTGCCATGAGATTAGCATATGTCGATGCAGCTATAGCCAAGAAAGAGACTGAAGCTGCCCTCCTGCTCCCGGCGGGCTACTTATAGACAATACACGATAATGCCTGCGTTTATATTTGAGCAAAGGTGCTAATGGTTTCCTCTTCCAAATTTCAGGATGGGGTGAGTTTGCTATGAGCAAGACAATGGAAAATATGCTTAAACAAACCAGTATGGTACTTGATCCTCCGCACCGCATTATGGTTTGGTCATCAAAAGAACTCTACCGCAGCTGCTCCTAAATATCAGGGTGTTACCAACGGATTACCTTCTGACAAAATCCCTGGGGACGAAGAACGTTCTACGTCTGGGGATTCCAATATATGCCGAGGGTGGAATAGTGCCAACAATAACGAGTCTTCTTTCTGCGTGCACCCATAAAACTGATGGAGTATTCAAGTATGCTTCCTCAAGGCTGAAGCTGCCCTACATGCGGCTATGCTGGTGCCGAGATGCGCAGCAACATTACCTAGATGGTGTTCAGGCTCATCCGATAGCGAGCGGGCAGGTGTGATCGAAATATTACTCCACGGCAATGATAATACCTATAAGACACAGGTAGCGTAGCTTGAGTTCATAAAGCACAGCAGAAGGCCACCTTAAAACAAATCATGACGCAGAAGTGGCTGAGCCTCTACCCTGATGGTGTGGAGGCTTGGACAGAATTTCGACGCTAGGGTTATCCTTCCTTAACACCAGTGGTACAGAGTATGGAGGCACATTGCCACAAGGAACATTCATCAAGAAGCTGAAATACGTAGATGATGAAACACGCGACAACCCCAACGCCAAGAACGCGTCTCTCAACAATGGCAAGGTGATGGAATGGCTATACGCGTTTGGTGGGACACTGCCCTGATACAAATAACCAATACGCTACGCTACTGGGGGAGAAAGTGCATACAACATTCTCCTCCGTAACTTTTCTTTGACAAACCCTATCCTTATGAAAAAATACTCAACCCTTTTGGCCTTCTTCGTTGTTTGTTGGAACACTGATGGCACAGGAACTGCGATTCCGTTCCGACAGCACTTTCAAAAATCGTACAGTTCACCGATATCCACTTCCAATTAGAGCAATCCCAAATCGACTCCCGCGCTGCAGAACATAGATAACACACTGACAAGCGAACAACCCGACTAGTGGTGCTGACAGGTGACATCATCTACTCGTCGCCGGCCAAGCTTTACGCTGCTCAAAGTTTTTGGAACGACTGGCCGCCCATCATATTCCATGGGTCACGAATTTGGCAACCACGACGACGAACAAGGCCTTTCCAACCGTCAACTCTACGACATTTGCCCGTCAGGTGAAGGGCTGTATCATGCCAGCTATCGCCCCGGACAGAAACTCGACTTCGTTTTACCCATACAATCGCACAAGGGCAGCACCATTGCGGCCAACCTCTATTGTATGGACTCGCATGCCTACGCCCCAAGAGTTACAAGACTGATGGCTATGCCTGGCTTTCACTTTTTGAGCAGGTAGCCTGGTATCGCAATCAGTCTAAAGCATCTCAAGACTGCTAATGGTGGACAAACGATACCCGCCTTGGCCTTCTTCCACATCCCTCTACCCGAATACCACGATGCCGTGAGAGACGAGAACGCCATCATGATGGGCACCCGTCAGGGAAGCCTGTTGCTCACCCTGATCTCAACTCCGGCATGTTCACCAGCCAGTATGAGGCGGCGACGTGATGGGCATATTCGTGGGTCACGACTCATGACAACGACTATTCCGTCGTGGCACGGCATCTTGCTGGCTTACGGGCGCTTCAGCGGTGGGTAGCACCGAGTACAATCATCTGACACCCGGTGCTCGGGTTATTGTCTTAAAAGAGGGCCAACGCGCCTTTGATGCGCATCCGACAAATCGATGGCACCATCGTCAATCGTTCGTCTTACCCTTCCAGCTACGCACTAAGACGACTGGCGTAAACGCTAAACCCACTTTCCCTCTCTTTCTGAGTCTTAAACAAACGCGAAGCGCGAAAAACAGATGCTTCACCTTGCAAGAAGTCTGACATGGCAGGTCGAACATTCCGACCATCCACATCAGACTTTCGCTCCACTATTTGGGTGTTTTTCCAACCTTAAAAAGAAAGTAATCATTGAATAGCAAAACTAATTGATAATCAGAATTAAAAGCATACCTTTTGCAGCGATTTTGAAGTCACGACGTATGGGTCGTGATTCCTTTTATTCATAACGGAAGGTCTTTAGCCTCAAATGATATGGCTGGGAGGGCTGCATTCCTTCCACCTATTTTTACCCATCATTAGTTTGAAGACATTTGAAGAATTAGGCGTCAGCGAAACGATTCGCTGCGCTATCGAAGAACTTAGATTTGAGCATCCCAGTGCCTGTCCAGAAGAAGTAACTCTTATTTACTCGGTAACAAGAACGACGTCATCGCACTGGCACAGACCGGTACAGGCAAAACGGCGGCGACTGGACTGCCCGTGTTGCAGAAAACCGTAGCCGAAAACCGTCTGACACAGGCCGTTATCCTAAGTCCCACGCGTGAACTCTGTCTGCAAATCTGCGATGATCTCAACGCCTTTGCGGCAGTACATCGACGGTATGCACGTAGCGGCCGTGTATGGCAGCACCGACATCGGCAGTCGATACGCATGCTGCGCCATGGCGTTCAGATTATTAGTAGCTACACCGGGACGACTGGTCGACCTCATCAATCGTGGTGTAGCACTGCTCGACAACGTAAACAACATCGTGCTCGACGAGGCCGATGAAATGCTCAACATGGGTTTTTCGGAGAGTATCAATGCCATTTTTCGAGCAGTTGCCCGAAGATCACAACTACGCTACTCTTCTCCGGCTACCATGAGCAAAGAGGTGGAACGCATCGCTAAAAACTACCTGCATCGACTATAAAGAGATTGTGGTGGGCCCACGCAACGAAGGCGCTGAGCACGTGAATCACATCTATTATATGGTGCACTCCAGAGATAAATATCTGGCATGAAGCGTATTGTCGACTTCCATCCACATATTTTCGCCATTATTTTCTGCCGTACGAAAATCGAAACGCAGGAGATTGCCGACAAACTCATCAGGATGGCTACAATGCAGAGGCGCTGCATGGCGATCTAAGTCAGCAACAACGCGACCTGACGATGCAGAAATTCGCCAACACATGGTGCAATTCTCGTTGCTACCGACGTGGCCGCGCGCGGTCTCGACGTGGATGACCTGACACATGTCATCAGTACGGCTTACCCGACGATATCGAAAGCTACACTCACCGCTCAGGCCGTACCGGAAGAGCCGGAAAGAAGGGGCTGTCGATATCAATTATCCATACCAAAGAGAAGTTCAGGTTCGCCAGATTGAAAAGCAAATCGGCAAGGGAGTTTGTCGACGGCGAACTGCCTAAGCCGGAAGAGATTTGCAAAAAGCAGCTCTGCAAAGGTGATGGACGACATCATGAAGACCGACGTGGATGAGGAACTAGATTGCTCAGTACATGCCCGAAATCATGCGACAGTTCGAATATATCGACAAAGAAGATATCATCAGAAGATGGTAACGGTAACGTTTGGCAAGTTCCTCGACTACTATAAGCACGCGCCGGTTATCGAAAAGCCCATCAGTGGTCGCAAAAGCGAAGGCTCGGCAAGCCGTGGTGAGGGTCGTGCGACAGGCGGACGCCGCAAGCGTGGTGCCGAAGCAGGCTATCGCAGACTGTTTATTAACTTGGAAAGACCGACGGTTTCTATCCCGGCGAAATCATGCAGTTCCTCAATAAGAACGTACATGGTCGTCAGGAGGTAGGACACATCGACTTGTTGCAGGAAATTTTCCTACCATCGAGGTGCCCGAACAAGATGCCCAGAAGGTGATGAAGGCGCTCAACGGACTGGAATACAAGGGACGTGAGGTGCGCTGCAACGATGCCGACGAGGGTGGACGTGGCCCTCAAAGTCGTGGTGGCAGAAGCGAAGGACGTAGCGGTCGTGCGACAGAACGTCGTGGAGGCCGGCCTGCAGAAGGTCGTCGTCAACGTGAAAACAAGCGAAGCAGCCGCCGTCAAAACGACTTTGAGGATCAGACCGATTGGCGTTCCGCTCATCAGCGGTAAGCCATTGAAACTCAAAGGCGATGAACCTGACTTCAGCGAAGAGGGCTGGGCACGTCGCAAACCCAAAAAGAAATAAAGTAGAAATCAGTTTATAGGAGGCATGAAACCGGCAAAAGGTTTCATGCCTTACAATATTTCAGACGCATGAATATAGGGTGTATTTTGTTCGGCCAACAACCAAATCGACGCGGCTTACTTCCGTGCCGCCGAGGCTTTAGGTCGTTGGATGGCCGAGAATGGACACACGCTCGTTTACGGTGGTTGCAATCTGGGGCTGATGGAAGCCATCGGTCGTGCCATGCATGACCATGGAGGAACGACCATCGGTGTGATACCACGCATCATTGAGAAGACGGGAAGACTGTCAGACGCGGTCAGTGTCAAAGCGCATTGCCTGTGAGGATTTGACCGACCGCAAACAGATTATAATGGATCGCAGCGATGTTTTTAGCCCCGCCGGGTGGCATAGGAACGCTTGACGAGATATTTACCGTGGCGGCATCGCATACCATCGGCTACCACCGGAAGAAACTTTATCTGCTCAATATCAATGGTTTTTACGACGCGCTGACAGCCACGCCTCGATGATTTGGGCCGCCAGGTGCATGATCAGAGGCCGATGGCAAGACTATATTGAGTCCATCAACACACTCTCCGAATTAGCAAAAGCTGGCCTAAGCCAGCTTTTTGCTTTTATAAAGATAGTAGTAACAATCTTATGAAGGCTATTAAGACTCTTCATTCAGCCCCCGAATACGCAAATGCCTATCATCTACCCTTCAACCTTTCTCATATTCTTTCGAGATATAATTGTAGATATCCTTGCAGCTTTCGGCCGAGAACTGCTGACCGCTGGCGATACATTGATCCCACTCGCGCTTCTGCTCAGGCCACGCGTGATGATCGTCCTTGGTAATGCCATTTTGGATGAATCCGTAGATAAAACTGGCGCTAAAATTGTCGCCTGCGCCAATGGTGCCTCGTACTCACGTGGTCGTTCTTGGGGCACGTCAAAGCTCCTACTGAAACCGTTCTCTCGCCCGCACTTCGATGGGTTGGCGCCGTCCGTACAGATGAATCTGCAATATAAGCTCAATCTCCGCGGTATAAACATGCTGGGCCTCGGGCATGCGATAGAGGATAGAAAAGTCGTCACGGCTACCTCTTACGACATCCGCATACTCCAGGATTCTCAATCAGATTAGGCGTAATCTTCATGATTTCTGTCCTTGTGGGACGCACGGTAATTGACGTCGCAGAAAGAATTGCAGCCTCGCTCGTAGGCATATTCCAGCAGTCGGCCACCTGTGGACGCACGACGGGATTGACAGAGAAGAACGAACCGAAATACGATGATGTCGTCGGCATTGACCTCGGGATAGACAAACTCCAGCCGATCGTGGGATGATCTTTATAAAAGAGGTAGTCGGCGTTGTTCTCTCTCATCGAGAAAAGCCAGCGATATGGGCGATTTACTATCGGGAAACACGTTGATATAATCGGCATTAACGCCATTCTCTTTCAGAAAATCAATGATGCGGCGGCCCACTTTCGTCGCCGCCGGTTTCGGCAATGAAAGTGGTATCTCACGCCGGCCCGGCCTCAGAAGAGATGATGGCGTTGAACGCCGAACCGCCGGGCACCGCGCTGATAGGTTGCCCATCTTTTAGAAGATGATATCGAGTGTAGTCTCACGATCTCCTATTACTTTTCAGTGTATGTGCTGTAATTGACTTTCAAATCAGATAATAGGTGCGGAAGTACGAAAAAGGCTTCCGCAACCGCAAAAAGTACTGTAACAATTGGAAATACACGCTGCTTAGGGACACATATTTCAAGCTCAGGACGAAAGAAATCTTATGAAAACAAAATTACCTTTGCAGCCATTATGGCATATCAAAGCGTTTACACTCGACAACGGACTGCGCGTCACTATCGCCCTGATCATTCCGCCGATTGTCTCATTGCTGGTTACAGATTAACGCCGGCACACGCAACGAAGCACCTGGCGAAGAGGGCTTGGCTCACTTCTGTGAACACACCACCTTCAAGGGAACGAGCCGCCGTAAGGCCTGGCATGTAATCAATGGCTGGAAAAGTGTGGGTGGCGACCCAACGCTTTCACCACAAAGAAGATAGGGTGTACTGCGCCGCCATCCTCAAAGAGCATACATCGCGGGCCATCGACCTGCTGGACCGACATCGTTTTTCACTCGGTTTATCCGCGACATGAGCTTGACAAGGAGGTCGAAGTCATCTGGTGATGAGATCGAAAGCTACCATGAGCAGTCCGGCAGAACAGATTTTCGACTGAGTTTGAGAATATGATTTCCAAGATCATCCCTTTAGGTCATAACGATCTCTCGTGTACGTCGGTCAATCGTCAGACGCTTCACGACGGCCGACGCGCAACGCTTTACCCATCGCTATTACGTCGCTCCGATAACGCCATATCGAAGGCGATATTGATTTCAAAAAGTAATCCGCCAACCGCAGCGAGCCGACTGGCCGAAGCACCCTGCGCGACGAAAGGTAATGCCCCGCAGGCATCGGCAACCACGATATCAATGCCTCAGATCCCACCTCTCTCACCGTCAACTCCAACACCCATCAGGCGCATGTCAGCGCTGGGTTGTCGCCTATGATATTCACGACGACGCCGCATGACGCCTTTACCCACCCAATAATCATAGCTGGGTGGCCCGGGAATGAACGCCCGGCTCAATCTGGCTCTGCGCGAACACTATGCCGGGTCTACACGGTAGAGTATGATGGTCGAGTTATGAGCGACACCGGACTCGTGGGCCATCTTGTTTGGTTGCGACCCACACTGACGTGAAACGCTGCATGCGACTCCGTCTCGGCGAGAGCTTAAACAAGTCATTGAAAAGCCATTGTCACTCCGCAACAAGGGCGAAGGCGAAGGAAGCCATTGAAGGGCCAGATAGGCGTGGCTTGCGATAACTCGGAGAGTTTTGCCTTGATTTCGGCAGAGTTTTCTACATTATGGTTGGGAGAGACATCACTACCTCTTCCAAAACATCGACGCTATCACGTCAGAGAGTATTCAGCAGCGGCCAAAAGAGCTGATGGTACCCGATCGGCTCACTACACTGATTCATTAGCTGAGTTGACGAGTTGTTTTTCGATTTGAAAACAACCCGTCAACTGTCTCACTCATTTTCTTACCTACTCATCAACCCATATTGTACGTAGTGGACGCTCGCCGCCCTGCGCCGAGCAGTGTAATTGATGCCCCACCAGCACAGTTTGTGAGCACAGGAAGTTGACAATCAGAATCCACAGGCTATAGGAGCTGCCGAACGGCGCTTGAGCCGATAGTGGATACATACCAGATAGGTTACCAGCGTGTGGCTGCCGCCCACGTTCTTTCGGTCCCAGGCCCAGTAAGTTCTACGCTTCCTTGGCGCAGCGCGCCAAAAGAGCATGCTGATGGTTAGGAGCCCAGCCCACATACACCAGATTGTCGCAGATAGTCCAGCCTTCTTCGGCGTATTTCTTCTTAAACAAGAGATAAACGGCCATAACGAAGGCCGCGCCAAGCAATGCGTAGGCAAACATATAGACGATTACATGCGGCGCGAACCACGGACTTTGCAGCGCGGGCATGAGCGCTGTTTGTTGTGAATCTCGGCTTGAAGAGGTTGATACCTGCGAAAACGGCCGACAAAATGGTGGAAAACGATAAAAATCCACTTATAACGCCACGCGACTGTAAACAATGATTCCGGCCAGTGGAAGGGAAGAAACTATACCACAAACGGGTTTCTCCCATCGTGCGCAAGGGTGGTCGTCTCGAGCGAAATCTCACATCAGAACGATGAACGCGAAGTAACACCAGCAGGCCGCAACCGGTGGTCACGAAGGCCATAGCCTTTCTGCTTCTTTCCAGCCGGCCCATGCGCCCGCAGCAGAAAAGCAGGGATATAACGGCGAAGAATTATAAAAAGCAATTCCAATTCATAAGTTTAGTTTTGCTTTGTTTGTAGCCGCCTGAATAAAACACTCAGAACAGCACCCATCAGAATCATGTAGATGACCGAACAACTGGCGGGGAGCCAGGGTCGCGCAACCAGTTCAAAACACTGAGGTTGCTCCACTTGCCCATCTGCGCGTTGTAACTGAGCCGATAGACCTTCCATCCGGGTCTATCGCGAACGGCTTGTTTAATCTCTATCGTTGCGTCGATATGTTCTCCTTCCTTGGCAAAAATCGTTACGTCAGAGGCGAAACGCGCAGGTTCGCGGTTGGGCATAACGATCGTATGGTGTTGTCGAGTTCCAACCTCGATAGGGAAATTGATAACCGCCACGTCACCCATCCTTCCGTGGTCTTGCCACCCTTTGTTGCCCGCACGAGAAGGGCACACTGCGCGCCTTTTCCCTCAAAAGAAATGTAGCCACCTTTATTCATCACCTGTCCCAAAGAATCCATGCGCATGCGTCCCACCATCTCGCTGGGCATATTACCCACTCATCTTCGCCATCATCGCAGGCACGGCATGGTCGATGCGTTTCACGATCTGGATGTCCCAGTCGAGCAACTTCTCGCCTTTGAAAATCCCTTTGTCTATCAAGATATGCGCGGGCTTCTTCGTGGAGCAACGGCAGCCCTTTGTCGTCAATCACCATGAGCTGGCGGGTATTCGTCGATGGTAAAGCGATTGAGTTCGATGGCCAATGGCAGCTCCTTCACGTCCTGCCGCTCGTCGAGCACGCGCCATTCGGGCTTACCCAGTTCGCAATACATCTTCATGCGTTGCATATCGGCCGAGCCGAGGGTGGCCGTTGTGAGCACAAGAAAGAGGCCTACGTGGCTGATGAGCGATGGTATGCCTTCTTGTTGAGGTGCGTCAGCTGATGAAGCATGACCTCGCCCACGATCAACCGTCATCCAAAACAGTAGACAAGAACGATCGGCTGAAGTTGAGCATCTTGCCCAATCCAATCGGATGCAGCAGTCGGCTTCACCTTCCGCCACCTGGTTTGAGTCAGTCCCGCGATGACCGTGAGGAGGGCGGCGGCGGCCAAGGCCGGAACAGAGCCGCTTCCCACGCCCATCACTCGAAGCGAAGAGGCATATACCTGCTTGCAAAAGCGGTAGGTAACAATGACGAATAACATCAAAAACAGCCAGCACAATGAGATTGGCTGCACACATAAATATCTTTCCATTCTGAGTGGCCCACGCTATATTGCAAATAACATGAGACCCACAATGATGAGTCCCAAGGCACCGCTGATCCTCCCGATAGCTCCAGGGTTTTGTCCACATAGTATAAGTATAGGATAACAAATGGGATGGGTGAGTCAGCCCATTTCGTATTGGTTTACATCGGTTTCGTGATAAATCTCTTGTTCTTTTCTCGGCCTCTTCGAGTCCACTTCGGAACGACGAGTGTCGAGGAATTGCTGCTTCTGCTGTTCTCAGCTTAGGCATGTCAAGGCCGATATAACGCTGCGCTTTTTCCCTTGGTAGACACGATCGGGCAGCGGAATAGGCTTGGTCCAACCATGTTGCGCACAATGCGGGTGCATCTACCTGAGCGTCTTTAGCCAACTCCATAGCGTCGGCCAAGAGGCGCATCACTTCCTGTGAGGCGTGGAATGCGGCACCGTGACCGGCCGAAAGAGTAGTCCCAACGCCACTGACTCTTGCGTGAAGATCCGCCAGCACTTTCTGCATTTCGGCTTCGGTTGCGCCTTGCTTCCCACGCAAATCGGCATAGAGATGAGCCTTGCCCAATTTGCTTTCCATCCGCACAGCAAGGTCGTCACCTCTTTCTGACGCTCAAACGTTCTGTCGAAGCGTCTCCGCGTCCTGACGATGGCAGGTCTGGCAGGTGATCGATCTTTTGCCAATGAGCTGTACTTGACGATCGGTAAACTTCACGCCACCTTCCCGCTTGTAAGGCATGTGGCAACGGCACACGAAAGGCCGCGCTGACCGTGAATACCTGCTTAAACATTTGCAGCCCGGGTGCTGCGCCTCAGAATCTTGGCGTGCGACAGCGGGTGAGGATATAGTCAGAAACTCGAGCGCTTGTCGAAATATGCCTCGGCATCTTCGCAGGTGAGACCCTTGTCCTGTGGGAACTTCTAGATACTGATGGTTCCTCCTTTTCAAAGTAGTATTCGGTGGGCACTGAGCGCATACCAGCGAGCGCATCTCCCGATGGCTGGCCTTGCGTACGTCCTTACCGGCTCTTTGCCAAGCCTCATACAGAGCGGGACGAGCGACGCAGCTCCATCGTGCGGGCATCGTGGCAGTCGGAGCAGCCCACGTGTTCATTACTTCCGCCCCCCAGTCGCTCCATTTCGCGCCATAGTAGGCATCCAAGCCCTTCTCACGCATCAGGGCGGAGCACATCCGGGCCCTCTTACAGGTCCAGCAAGTACCGGGTTCATGTCGTCAAGGCCATCTACTCTGGGCTGCTCAAAGCGCAGAATCTTCCGCAAGTCGTCGATACAGTGGCGGTGACCACGGGGCGTATTGTACTCACGAGAGAAGGCGTAAGACGGCCCAGTTGATAACACAATATAGGGGTTGATAGCCAACACGTCGCGTCTCGTTAGAGCTGCTGTTATACATACCTTGAAGGTCGTATCTTCGGTCATGGCCCATGTTTGATACTCACGCGGATAGTCTTGGGCGAACTTCGTTTTTGCGCGACGATGGAGTCGGTAAACACTCGTTCGCTTGTTGTTGAATACGCTTACGACCTCGGCCCGACGTCTGAGCAGAGAGGAACAAATGAGTCCAAGAACAAAAACAATGACTATAGCGCTCCAAAGAGGAGCCATCCTTTGCCATTTTTCAATTGCTTTGCCATATTAATTAGGTATTGGTTTTTAGGTGTTAGGTGATAGATATAAATATGCAGAGGTGATGGTGGTGGCTGAAAGGCCGACTCGGCCGCATCCGTCTGAACTGTCAGCCGGGTCGTGACGCCAAGAAATCAGCTTCCTCCCATACTTTTTGCAGCCATTGGGGCACGGGCGATGGCGGAATGGGCACCTGGCTCTCGCCATTCGGTGTGCTCGTCAGGCGTTCATGCCGCCATGGGGGTGCACGTTGCGGTGACAGTCCCAGCAGGCCATGCCTCGCCGCGCTTGGCACAAATAGCTGTAGTCGATGCGCCCCGTTTTGACAAACTCCGTGTTGAGTTGTGCGTGACAACGGATGCAGTTGTCCACGATTACTTCCGCGCTGGCGGTCTCGGCACGGATGGCCTGATGCTCGGCGTGGGTGACAAAGTAAGCCACTACGCTTCACGCCATCACTCCCTTGAAGCCATAGTGAGCCACAATGTTGCTATGGGGCACATGACAATCGTTACACGTGGCGTCACGCCCATGCGACGAATGCGACCAGGTAGCGTAGTAAGGGGCCGCGATATGGCACGGTTGACACAAGCGGCAGGATCGTCGCCGGCACATAGGTGTGCATTCTCAGCAGGTAGAGGAAGAGGAATATCAGGACCTACTATCGTGCCACATCTACAACCAACAGAAAAACCTTCTGGCGGTAGCGGAGAATGTCTTTCCATGTTATCAGTTTATGCCAATTCATAGATTAATAGATTAACAGATTAATGAATAATGCAAATATAAGTAATATGTATTCAACATTTTGTAAATATAACAGAAAATATACTCATTAATAGGTATAAAAGTCATATTTTTCCAACTCGGAAGGCCCAATATCGCCAAATTGTAATCTCAGAGATAGCAAAATGGCCTATACATCATGGCACGGAGCATGATTTGCAGAACCACTCGAAAGTCGTATGGGACGATAGGCCGGACTGCAATTCAGACAAACCTATTTTTGTAAAGTTTCTTATTCAAAAATGACTTTGGCAGAGTCAAGTACCAAGTGCGAATTTACGTTATCTTTTTGTTAAAAACAAATTCGGGTGTTCTAAACCTCAATTTTTCCCTTGGTCTTTCATTAATTCTTTTCTGAACATGAGTTATATATTGTACTGACATTTGACTGATATTGAATCTCTGTATATATTGTCTGATAGCATGTTTGCGTTTTCCACAGCCCCTTTTCGCTATGGTGCATATGGTCTTGCATAATAAACCTGACATTCGAGGTCTCTCTCTATGTCTCAGTGCAAGCGAACTCCGGTCCGTTATCTGTTGTTATGGTCAACACGTGTAGTTTTGTGTGGCAACAGAGCCTCTATGATGGCCTGTCTGACATGTGCAGCTTTACAATAGGGCGGCAGCTGCATGATAATCTTATTTGTACTGCGCTCTATAAGTGTCAGCGCTCCCGATCTTTTGGTCCGACGATGGTATCTGCCTCCCAATCTCCGAAGCGTTTCGTCTCGCTTCGGGAGGCCTCTGGTCTATACCCTTCTGCTGTCCGGACGTGCGATACCTTTCTTTTGAGCCAGTGATTGACATGCTTCATGGAAAACCTGCAGTGGCAGTCACAGATTGCCGTCACAGGCTTTGTCACGACGAATCATTTCATAAATGGTTTCAAGAGAGAACTGTAGGCCTTCCAGATCGTTTGAGCTGACTCTGATATCTGCTTCGGGTGACCAATCCTTTTTCAAATATCCGATGATTGTGACACGCATATCCGGCGTTAGCTTACGTGGCCTTTGATAACGCAGCTTACGTTTATCGGCGATTCGTTGGAGCCACGGTATAGCGGTACTTGCCCGTGTAAGGGGAAGAATCACGCTTGACTTCACGATACAGCGTGCTCACATGAACATCTTATTGCTGTGGCAATCTCTTTTTAGGCAGGTCTTGTTGGAGTAAGACAGATATTGTGTATCTTTGCTCCGAGGTTAATTGTTTATACATATCAAATACAGTTAATTAATCTTGGGAAACTTCGGGTTCTCTTTCATTTAAAATTATCACCTGTCATGTCTCTTGGGGGCTGCGAGCCCCTCGCCGCAAGGCAAACCCTCTGGTGTTTTTCATAGGTTTTTGTAAACCTTTATTCACCGAAAAGTGTCGCACTCTATTTGAATCTAGCTCTTTCCAGCCGGCACCATCTAGCGTCGGAAAAGCCATATGCGCAACGTTGAAAAAGTCATTTCGACGCTCTTTTGTAAAAGGCTCGCTTTTACGCGCTAAAAGCATAGCTTTTACAACGCCAAAGGCTGCTTTTTAGCTGGTAAAAAGGCCACCACAACAAGCCAAAAGCACGATCATAACGGCCTTCCGACACCTTATTTTTGAGCCTAAAAAGCGTAACTCGCTGATTATCAACAAACTCCAAAATCGCACAAGAATGCGTTATTTCCGTCAAAAGTTTTGCGGTTTTCAGAATAACGCAGCCATTTTAACCCTTTTGTCCTAAAATTTCAGCAGAATTTAAAAGCCATGTTTTAAAAGAGTGGCCATAGGAATGGTCATGACATCTGCCTACTTACACAAAAGATTGATAAGAACTTGTTCTTTTTATGATAAAAAGCCATACATTTGTGCATATCTAATAGGTTTTCATAGCTTCACCAAAAAGAATTGTTTGCGTTTTAACTCACTATCCATTATCTATTATGAAAACAAAGAATATACTTTGTCACTCTCTTTGCTCTCTTCTGCTTCCCACGCATGCCGCTAAAATCACCGGAAGGATTTATGACGCCAAGACAAGGCATTTTTCTCGTGGCAAAGCTTCATTGAGTTGTCGTGCCTGAAGGATAGTTCGGTGATTCATGAACCATCTCAAGGATGACAGAGCGTTTGGTCTGATGGCCCATTATGAAAAAGAGGCATTATGAGATAGAGGTAGAACGAGACACAGCAGTTATATTCTTTGTTTCTCTATGTTGGGCTATAAGACCGTGTATAAGAATATCACGGTGAACCTGCTCAAGAACAGCGGGAGAGGTGGTTTTTCGGAAGATATTCTGATGCAAGAAGACGCCAAGGCGTTGCAGGAAGTGGTGGTTAAGGCCACGCGCGTCAAGATGGTGATGCGGGGCGACACGCTGGTTTACAACGCCGATGCCTTCAATCTGAGCCAAGGTTCGATGCTCGACGAACTCATTCGTCAACGCCGGGTGCCCGCCTGAAGGATGGCGTCATCACCATTCAGGGCAAACGGGTGTCGTCTTGCTGGTAGATGGGCGGCGATTCTTCAACGGCGACCCGAAGCTGGCACTCATCCCACCTGCCTCGCTTACACCGTAGATAAGGTGAAAGTGTACGACCATGCCGGGCGAAGCCAGCCGACCGATGGGGCGCGATATGGGCGATAAGGAATGCGTGGTAGACGTGAATCTGAAGAAGGATTTAAGCATGGCATAAGTGGCGAGCCGTTATGGCTATGGAACGCATGAGCGTTACTATGAAAATATTTTCGACATTCTGGGGTTTGGCAAGAAGAATAACATCCAACTCAGTGGCTATTTCGGCACGTGAGGACCTTCTCCCCGCCACGATAGGCAATGACATGGAACAAAATGAGGAGCGGCAGGAGCTTCCTCGAAAATGGCGAAATAAAAGGCAGTTATCAGCAGCAAGGGCAAGACGTTTGATGATGAGTCATCCGTGGTTTTCTCCATCACTCCTTCAACCATTCAGCACGAACAGCGCACGAGCTGACAAACTTTTCTGACGGGCGGCGACATCTATGGGCGCGCAATGCAGTATGATCGGGAGAAGACTTCTAAATCCATTGTAATGCTGTCGGGGCAAACGACTGAAGAAACAAATCATGAAGGCACTGCTTAAATATAGCGGTAGTCACGCACGCAATCAGCGGTCGCGTTCTGGCCAGCTTTCTGGCTTTCTCCTGATTGGGCCGGCGACGACTTGCTCGACAGCCTTTTTCAGCCCCGGTTCAGCAATCGATTGCGAGACATAACCATCAACAGACAGGGCAGTTGCGGCGTGACGGAACTATTCTGACCTCTTGGCGTTCCACCTTAGCGACCGCATCGGAATCGGCAGGGTACCGGCGACTTCGCCAATATGTTGAAATCCTGATTTCTATGGCAGCCATTCGAAGAAACGTAGTCGGTTGGGGATAGCGCTCAATCGATACGGACCATCTTCGGCACGAACCCACGACAAGACCATCGCCATGAATATACCGAACGCCCCAACGAGAATACCAATCTGAGGCCGGTAGCTGTCGTTCGAGCGACGACTGACACCCAGCGCCGATAAGATTAACACGCTGTTTTTGAATGTCGATTATAAAATGATGCTATAATTATCGGTCGGCCAACATCTCGCTCTTCAGACTTGACCAATTGCCCCATTACAACGCTGATCACTACCCATTAGGCGTGTTGTCCTCGTCAAGAGACGAACTGAAAGCCGTGCTCGACGCCACCAACATGCGACCATCTCTACCAATCATAGAGATCTCGAACATGCTGACCTTGCGTTCTACATACACGCGTACGAACGCCCGGTGGCCAAAAATCTCCATAAAAGCCTTGCTCCCATTGGATTTCGCGTATGAAAAGCTGAGATTTTTTCGACAAAAGCGAGTTTGAAAAAGAGCCGCAACAGCTAGCGCTGATGTCCCCGTCGGTGCGTAGCACTCTGAGTGGAACGACTCGACGGGAATGCGCGAATTAAGTTTCGAGTATACTTTACGACAAAATCAACGCGATCGATGAGGCATGCTTGACGTCCGCAGCGACGCCAATCCGCTGTACGTGACGCTGGGTAATCCTGACTTGAAGAAGGCCTTCAGCCATGATTTTTCGCTGAGATATGCCATTACCAGCATGCGCGTCTATCATCCCATAACGCTTTAACTTGAATTATGGCTTTTGTTAGAACGCTTTTGGCTACGTCGGTGAGCTACGACAGACACAGGCGTGATCGACATCGAAACCGGTCAACATCAATGGGAACTGGAATTGCGGCCTGGGTATGGATCATTCGCTGGGCACTGGACAAGAACGACAAGTGGAACTTGACCACCAGTATTCAATTTTAGCTATAACAATAGTGTAGACTTGATGAGCGTAGCCGGGAAAGGTCAGGGAACGTAGCCGCGTGCGCATCGTTCAATAATTTGGGGCGCAATAGATGCGGACATGGTCGCCCGATCGGAAGTTCATCATTTCATCTAACACAATGGCGAACAACTATATCGCCACCGGAAGTAGGGCTGATTTCACGAAAGTGAATGCCTGGGATATCACGCGAAACGTTGACATCGGCAGCGAAACTGCCTTGGAATCTGGAACTGAAAACCATGCTGACGTTCAACAAACGGGTCGGTTACAACGACACTCAAATGAATACTACGAACAGATTGCTGAATGCCAGCCTTACTAAAACGTTGCTGCAAAACAAACTGAGCATAGCTCTGCACGCCTACGACCTACTGCATGATGTGAAGTCGGTGCGATTCGAACTGAACGAACAGGGGTCGTTCGGAGACATGGACGAACAGCATTCCCAGCTTTGTTATGCTGCGAGTGAGCTATAAATTCACGGGAGGCATGAAGTGCTGGTTCTGAAAATCGAAAGTCTGAACACGGACCAGTAACGAGGGCCCGACCCTAACTGGCAGCGAATGGTTGAAGTCGGGCCTTGCCGTGCCAGCCGATAATCACGTGAAGGCATGTTTTTATTTCGACTTTTTGCGATACAAGATTGTGTATTTATCTTTGCAGCTAAACGATAGAAAACAAGCCTCAAATCCCTAACACAATATGAAGAAATTAAAGCAACTGATGATGATTTGCGCCTTGCTTCTGGCGGTCGCTCCGGCCGTGGCACAGCGCACGTTTGAATTGAATCTGTGGCCTCACGGGTGCGCCTGTCGCGCCAGGACCCTACCGATACGGCCAAGGTGTATGTCTTTTGCCGGAGAAACCTACGGGACGAGCCGTGCTGATCTGTCCCGGCGGCGGCTATGGCAGCCTGGCGATGGCGAAAGAAGGGTACCGATTGGGCCGGTTTTCTCAACAATATGGGGATTGCGGCCATCGCATTGAAGTATCGTATGCCCCATGGCGTGAAGGAAGTAGCCATCGGCGATGCCGAGGAAGCGATGAAACTGATACGCCGCAATGCCGCCAACTGGAAGATCAACCGCCACGACGTGGGCATCATGCGGCTCTCTGCGGGTGGTCATCTGGCCTCAACGCTGGCCACACACAGCCGTGGTGATGCCAAACCTAACTTCCAAATCACTCTTCTATCCCGTCATTACGATGGATCCGGCATTCACGCACAAGGGGAGCCACGACAACCTTTTTGGGTAAGGACGCTTCAAAAAGACGAACACCTGTATAGCAACGACCTGCAGGTGTCGCGCGTAACGCCACGGGCTTGGATCGCTTTGAGCGACGACGACCAAGTGGTGGCGCCTGCCAATGGCGTCAATTACTACATGGAACTCTATCGCCACGACGTCCCAGCCTCCCTTCATGTCTATCCGTCGGGCGGTCATGGCTGGGGCATCCTGCCTCGTTTCCGCTTCCACAACCTGCTGATGCTCGAACTGGAAGGCTGGTTGCTGCAGCTTCTAAACGAAGCTTTGGTAGTCGCGAAAACGATATGCTGTAGTCTTAACCTTTACCGCATGAACCATAACAAACGGCAGCAACAACTGGAACTTCATTGGACAATGTTCCTGAACAGTGAGGATGAGGAGGGTCTCAACGAGGCCTTTCATCTCTCTATTTTCTGTCTGTAGACGAATTGATGGCCTACGGTCGTGGTATGGGTTTCGATGAACCTACGTGCGAAGATGGTGTTCATGACGTGTTCTGCCATATCTATATGAAGCGGCGACAGCTGACTTCGGTGGCGAATTTTTACCGCTTATCTCTTCCGATCGTTTCGTAACGCCATGCTCAACGTGCACAAGAAAATGCCAAACAGGCTGACAAGGAGGTCGCACAGTTGCCTTTCTTTCACCGAAGTGACCATCCTCGACACGATGATCAGCGATGCAAGAGCGTCAAGACATTGCCGCCACGATAACCCAACTCATGGGGCATGCTCACCGATCGGCAGCGCGAAGCCATCTATCTGCGTTACATGCACGGCATGAGTTATGAGGAACTAGCCGAACTAATGGACTTACAGGTGGGGTCGGTTCGCAAACTCGTGTATCGTGCCATTACCGTTTTGCGCGAAAAGCGGCAACCCGAAATCCGTTGCTTTCGGTGTTGGCCGCTTGGTGGGTATTATCGTTGATATTTTTCTTTTTACAGGCGGATGGTGGCTTTCTGTCGGATATCGGCCGATGAAGCACCCACCAAAATATCGAAAAACGCCTCGTTCCAATACGCATTGATGGCGATGCTCGTCGTAGTATCGGAAAGCATCGGCCTGTAATATCATCTCTATATGCTTGGTTTCTCGGCCTTGAGCCATACCTTTTCAAAGTTCTTCAGTTCCTTATAAGGCCGATCCACCTTTTGAAACGGGGTCGTGCACGTATAGCCCACCACCTCGGCACCTTCTTTTTGTCCCGTATTCGTCACGTCGAGACACCTTTACCACGGCTTTCTTCCGGTCAACGACCGACACCGTGAGGTTTTCGTAAGCAAAAAGATGTGTAGGAAAGGCCGTGGCAAAGGGGAAAAGCGGCTTTATGCCCTTGTGCTCATAGCCTCGGTAGCCCACGTAGATACTCTCACGATAATACACTTTGCGTTCTTTGCGCGTCTCATCGTAGCTGCCATAGGCCGGCGAATCTTTCCATTCGCGTTCAATGGTAAAGGGTAGTTTAGCCGACGGATTCACTTTCCCCGATAGAATGTGGCCCAATGCCGTGCCGCCTTCTTGTCCGGGATAGAGCAAATGAAGCACAGCGGGCACGCGGTCTATCCACGGCGACATACGCATGGCCCCACCCCCATGCAGTGCCACGATGATATTGGGATTGGCCTGTGCCAAAAGCCATAATCAGTTCAGTCCTGCCCATAAGGTAACTCAAAGGGGCCTGTCGGTACCTTCAAACTCCAGACTGGCGTCCAGTCCACTGCAGAACACCACGCAGTCGGCCTGCTTTGCCAGTCGAACGGCTTCGGAATAATCTACGGCCGACGCGTAGTCCCAGCCCATTCGTATCTCGCCCGGATTGCAACGACGATTCCAGTATTCCAGTCGAACGGCGTGCTTGCGACCTTTTTGCGACGCTATCTTCACATAGCGGTTGGCAAACGATTGCGACATTCGTTCGTCGATGACGACCTTGTTGTCCACAATCAGCCGATAACCGCTTTGCGCGTCGACGAAGAATAAAATGGAATCATTCTTCTCCGACGCCATCGTGCCTTCCCATTCTATTTGATAATCGAGTCCCAAGACTGTACTAGCCGATGCCCCTTCTTCCCTTCTGAAATTGACATTTGGGTCGATACGGCTTATCTTCGGCTCGTTGCTCATCCGGTTTTCCTGCGCGTCGAGGCTGCATAGTAGCGACATATAGTCCTCGCTTTTTCCATCCTTTGTTCTGAGCGCTTTTTGCTTGAACAGCTTACGCTTGTAGGCATTCGACACCCCTTCGTTGTAGAGAATACGCGCTGGGGAATGCTCTGCGAATACCCTCCATATCATTTTACTACGTACCAAGGGTTGACCTTAGAACTTCCTCCGCCCCCAAACAGACAGCCTTTTACGTCGAACGTATTATCGTCAACGACGTTGGGATTGGCATTGGGGCCTATAACCGCAATCGTCTTGGCGACCGCAACGGTAGGATATGACGCTCGTTCTTCAGCAGGATGATTCCTTCCGCAGGCTTCGTCGTAAGCCATGCGATTGGCTGCTTCGTTGTAGGTGGGAATCAGAAAGTTCCTTTGCCGTGGGGCGATCGAAGAATCTAACGCGAAGCAAGGTTCGAGAATGTGTCGCACCCTATCATCAATCTGACTTCTTTCAGCTTTCCCTGATTCAATCAGTGGCAGCAGTTTCTCCCGATTTAGATAGTCAGAAGGTGCCTAACTCCATGTCAAGGCCAGCCTCAATTGAAGCCAATGTGCTGTGGTGGCTCCCAGTCTCGGGCATGATAGCTGCTCGAAGCCCCACGCGTTGCGCAGGATGTCGGTCATCAGGTACTTATTTTGGGCGCAGTAAACGCCGTTTACTAAATTATAACCCATCATTACCGCATGCACACCACCCGCTGTATAGGGCTCGCCTTTAAAAGGGGGATAATAAATCTCATGCAAAGGCTCTTTCCGACACTGCCGCTGCCTTGCTGCAACGATCGAACTCTGATCGTTGGCCACAAAAGTGCTTGATGGTAGGCCATGACGCCATTCGCTTGATGCTTTGGATGAATGGTACGGCCATCTCAGCGGCTAAGTAAGGGTCTTCGCCCATGTATTCAAAGTTGCGGGAGTCCTTCGACGAGCGGTAGATATTGACACCTGGACCATAGAAGACGTGAATGCCGCGAGCCCGACACTCCTGCGCGTAGACGCCACCGACGCGTTGGGCCAGGCTCCTGTTCCATGAAGCTGCCAATGACAGCTGACTGGGGAAAGCCGTGGCCCGTCCCTTCAGCCCCCAGGACGCTATTCCTAACGGGCCGTCGGTTTGTCTCGAAAGGGGCAGTCCCAGCCGTTCGCAACCCCGATCAGAAGAAGTCGCTTTCGAGCATATCGTCAATCTTCTCGTCCAGCGTCATGTGGGCAATCAGGTCGTTGACGCGGGCTTCGGACGACAGATTTTTATTTCTGAAGGGGTACTCCTGCGCGTTGGAGGATACACCGATATTGATGAGCAGGCAAGCGATTGCCGCAAAATCTTGTAGGATTCGCGATTGCTATATATATCAGTATTTTGTATTTACGAAAGGAAGATGACTGTCATTCGGCTTTTCGCAGCGGTCTTTTATCTATCGCTTTTTCAAAACCGATGGTTGCCATCACACGGTCGACCATCTGGAGATAGTCACCCTTAGGCTCGGTAGGATAAGTGTTATTGTCCTTAGCCGCATGCTTGTTCCATGGCGAAAAAGTTGGTTTTAGGCGGATCTGACCACGTAGTTGAAGGCTTAGTTCATTGAAAAAGCAATCCAACGGGGCACGTAGAAATCGTAACAGTCCCGACCATTCTTTGTTGGCATAGTCGTGAACGCGTGTTGCCGGGTCGTCGGGCGATAAGTAATCTGCGTGCGAGCGTTTGAGCGACTGTCGCCCATCGGCTTCACTGTCGCCGTAGGATTGACCGCTTTCAGCCAGTTGCCCAAAAGGAAATGGCAATTGGTGGAAAGGAGACCGTCCTGTAGGAGCACGAGATTGATGAACCGCCGTGACGCTTCGGTCAGCCGCAGCGTGTCTTTGGCACCTGATAAGCCTCCATGGCCCGGCGGTGAGACCACGCGTCCATGGTTGGCCATAACCTGACGGGCCAGATCGACAAGGTCGTACTGATGGTGCAGCAAAACCGCGAACTTATCGGCTGCTTGCCTGAAGAGCGTCAATGCCTGTTCGAGTGAGCCGGGGTTGTATTGCATCCGTTTCGGCCCCCAAAGTAGAGACGCTGGTGACGTTTGTGGATGGGCGGGCGCAGAAAATAGACTCAAAACGTACCTTCGCCCTCTGAACTCAAACTCGCCAAAAACCGACTGGCTGAGCAGCTGCCATGCTTTGTAGAGCTGTCCGTCCCACCGTCCGTAGCGATAGAGAATGTGATGGCGAAGCATTTGATTGAGGTCGGCGCGTGGTCGTTCCACGCCGTTTTCAGCGCAAAATCGTAGACAATGGGGATTGGTGAAAATACCTTCGGGCAGAATGCCGATGCCTTTCATTACGTGGTTGGAAGAGTTTACTGGAAGGCCCGATGCGGTTCATTCACCAGCACAGGAAGCTGCCCACCCATATCGGTTTTGCCGCCGAAGTGGTTCACGCTACCCCAAAGCCATGGCGTTTGGCCGAACTCCGCGACTGCTCCCATGAGGTGGCGATCTCCCGGCCAGATTAATGAGCAACTACATGGTGCTTGTCTAAGCCAGTAAGTAGTGAGGGGCGGCGGATTGTTATTCCAACCTTGCAACACCCATCGGGCCTGCTGGGAAGTGGGGTCAGCATACGTTGTTGCACCAGCGCGAAGCCGTTGCTGGCGAGGTCTACCCTTGCGCGTTTCCACCCTCATGAAACAAGTCGCCGCCGAGGAATCGGATGTCGGATCCATAATATTTCTTGATGTTCTGATAGTAGAGATCGGCCACCGATTGAATGTTTCATTGCCCGGCAGCAGAATATAAGGCCGTTGAGAAGCCCCCAAAGACCTTGCGGAATTACCGGCGCGTTGGGAAAACTTGTCCTTGAAGAATGAGGGTACGATGCCGGGGAAGCCCTGTAGCACGGGTTCGATACCCAACTGGCGCATCCTTTTCAGAATTTTTGACTTCGCTGCCGGTGGCGTTTCTCTATCATTGATTGGCTCATCGGACCGCCCCAGCCTTCGAGATTACCCATCAACCACCATGCTGTGTAGGCAGGGGCCAGGGGACAAACGGGCAATGGAAGCCTCGCTAAAGCCCAATGATTGCAGTGTACTGTTGCCACACAATTTCGGTTCCCAAAGGGAGCCAACATAGAGGTTAATAGCCGTTAAGGCCATCCAGTCGAGTTCGCGTTCGAAGTCCTCCCATTGATAAAAAGCGTAACTATAGCTACATGTGCAGTAGTTGGGCGCATAGCGATAACGGAATGGCGTCGACACACGGATGGGCCTTTTGATGGGAATCACCTTAACGGTGGATGGTAGGTTATCGGCAGCATGCGAGATACTACTGCGGCAAATGTTGTTCAGATAATGGTTCACAGCCGTTGAAGCCGCGGATATCGTATTGGCCTGAACAATAACTTTTCCGTTTCGGGTAGATAAAATAAATGTTTCTTCTGAAGAATTTTGGGAGCGATTTGAATACGATATATCCGATGAAGCGATGGTATTCTGCGCCTCACGAGTTCGCTTACGCCGCTGAAATTCTGTGCCGGACAGAACTGCGCCAGAGTAAGAGCAATTAGTAGAAATATTGTTCTGGAGCACGGAAGAAAAGCATAGATGGTATTATTTACTTGGATGTTCACGAAAACGGGGGTAATGATCCGATACAGTGGAAATATCCTTTTTGGTCGCCCTCTATCGACAATCTTTTTACGACTTTAGTCTTCTTTTACTGATATGTTTCCGTGTGGGCCGTATCTAAGAGGATGTAATCGATGGTGGTTCCGGGCTGTCCGGGCAGACTGCCTGCAGTTTCGCTGACAATGGTAAAGGTCTGTAGAAGCGCAGGAAAGGCTGATTGGTCAGGTGCCCAAGCCGGTGAATCGTTGAGGTCGCCGGCCAGAAAGCTGAGGCTGTGTCTCGCTTTTAGCCTCCTTGTTGATGATATCCGCACTGTTCTTACGGGCCAAATTATTCAGGTCGGATGAGTAGCGAGGAAGGTGAATTTGGGCAAATGGACTTTGATAAGGGCCCGTTGTTCGTTGCCCGGTAGTGGAATGATTTCGGCCTTCTTCACCTCCAGCGTCTTCTACCATCAGTCCACAACCAATACGGCCACCATCATAGTTAGCCGCCGATCCGAGAAGAAAATCTGATAGTCGATGCCAGTGGCCTTCTATGATGTCTTCCAAAGAGGTATCTTTGGCTGCGATGGGTGCAGAAACTGTCTAACTCCTGAATGGCAATGACGTCAGGTGACAGCGCTTTGATGACATCGGCGAAGTCTTTGGTGTGGGCTTCACTGAACGACTGTGTTGCGCTGTTGCTTTTTGCAATAATAAGAATTATAGGTCATCAATCGAATATCGCCCACAGCTTTCGTGTATTTGTGGTCTTGCTATGACAATCGGTGGATTTTTCGCCATTGTTATCCTCGTTATTGGAATGGCCACTGCCACCACCGCAACTTGTGAGCGTCAGTGACAAAAGTAGTTCAATTAACATATAAAAACGTAAAGTATGATTCTTCATGTAACAGATTTTTAAATCATCCCGCGCCCCTTTGACGGGTGACGCAATGGATACTAACCTAATTTTATAATGCTTACCAATTTGGATTTTGGGTGATTTTACCGCCATAGAGTGTAATCTGATCCTGTGGAATCGGGTAGAGATAATCTCTGTTTTCGTTCCATGAGCGGGGCTTTGTTTTGATATCGTGCACAATGATGTGCCCACCATTAGCACCGTTTTTCCAACGAAAGGTTTTCGCCCAGTTTGAGGAGATGGTGATTCCGCCCAATTCTGGATAGTTGGCAACAGTGGGTGCGGCCGTTCCTTCTGCAGATACAAACATCTTGCGAGTCGCTGGTACCGTTGCCGTTCAAGTCTAAGATGACGAAACTTTTTCGTAGAGTCGAGGGGCGGAACATACATTCCTTTGAATTGTTTTTCAAAGGCTTTTACCTCTTTCCAACGCATCAGGTCATCGTATCGGAAGCCTTCATCGAACAATTCTATCGTACGTTCGCGGCGAATCTCTAAGATAACGCCCTTGTTGGTGCTGCTGACGTTGGGGTAACCCGTTTCGGCGGCGGTCAGATAAGGGTCAGGATTGGCATTGGCTGCAGCCATATTGAGTGAGGGGCATGCCCACTCTCGCCCGTATCTTCGTAATCGTCTTGTCGAGATCTTCTTGCGACAGCGTGCCTAATTCCAGCCTTAGCTTCGGCTAAATTCAGGTAAACCTCAGCTGCGCGGAAGAGAATCATGTCATTGTGCGACTTGTTATAACTGTCCTGTCCTGCGTCGGTCACCCACTTGGCAATCTGATAACCGGTGGTTGCTGATGAGAAACTGGGTGAGACAACGTTGTTTTGATCCGATGCGCTTGTGGCCCGGTGCTACGATCGTTTGGGCCAGACGAGGATCACGGTTTTGCATTTTCGTCGTAGTAAACCATCGTTTGATAGTTGGCCTGATCGGTGAAACGGGAGCCGTCTTTCATCAGATAGCTGTCGACAATCTTCTTATTCATGCCGGGCTTAGAGCCACCGGTAAGGAAGTGTTGATTGACGCTATGGACGATGTTGAGCCCCAAATTATAGTTGCGGGCCAAGATAACTTCGTCTTTCACCGCATTGTCAGCCACGAATAGTTTTGCGATAAGGTCTCACCGGTAGCCGTATAAATTTTATACGGACTGTTCGTAATGAAGTCTTCAGCGGCATCGGCTGCTTCGCTTCAGATAGGTTTCGTAACCATCTATTCCGTGATATTTTCTATAGGGTTCCCTCGTACAGGAAGATTCTCGATTTCAAAGCCAACGCCGTCCATTTGGTTACACGATAGAGGCTGGAGGTTGTCGGTAGGTTCTCAATGGCATAGTTGACATCGCCAATATTTTCTCCATGAGCGTGTTGCGATCGGTCCGTGGGTCATACAGCTTGTTGTCGGTAGAGCCAAGCGGGGCGTCGAACCAAGGCACTTCATCAAAGCGTTTTACCTTATTATAATAGAAATAGGCACGGAAGAAACGGGCCACACCGTCGTATTCCTTGCGTGCGGCCTCATCAGGACAGCGGGAAGAACGCTGCAGATAGGTGTTGATGTTGGCCAGACTGCTCCACGACCAGCCGCCGTCTTTTTTCGGGAACAGAACGTGTTCCCATCACTCTGTGGTCAAACCGGTAGGGATAATGGCGTCAGCTGTTTCGCCATAGAGCGTTTCTGCCTTAGGAAAATCTGCGTAGAAGCCATTCGTAAAGGTCTGTAGTTCGGCCCGATTATTGAAATAATTCTCAGCCGCCAGCGTGTCCAACGGCTCTTTGTCCAATGAACAGCTCGACAAAGTGAGTGCCGCTAAGGCTATCGGTGAATAATATAGCTTTTCATAGGATTCTTCGTTTATTAAAATGAAATATCAATACCAAGGAATAAGTCTTCGAAAATGGATAAACGCGGCCGTTGGCATCGGCGTCATCTGTTCAGGATCCAGGATAATCATTCTCAATTTGGTCGTGATAAAGAGGTTTTTCGCCGCTGAAATAGAAGCGAACTTTACTCAGACAGACTTTCTGCGTCAGGAAGAAGGCAACGTATAGCAGACTGATCAGGTTCTTCAAGCGGCGAGTAGGCCAGATCTTTGAAGGTAGCGGTCGTTCCGGTCGTTTCATGGCAAAGAAGCGGGCTTGATCGGCTCCTGCCCTGGGGAAATAGGAGTCTGTCTTGGTCGGTGTCACACACTTTATCCACGAAATCTGACGGAATGAACGAGCTGTAAGAGCAGGAATAAGCCCCCAGAACAACATGTTGTTATCGCCGAGGTACAGATTCTGCTTGCCCGATACCTTGCCAGAACATCGCGAGGTCAAAAGCCGTTCCACGATAGATTGGCAGAGAAGCTGTAGTGATAACGTGGCTGACTGTTACCGATTTTCTTTAAATCGCCATGATCTTCAGGGTTCCTTGCCGTTGTCGATTTTCTTTGAGTTGTCGAGGTACGGCAAATATCAAAGTCACCCGCATTGGAAGTGAAGCGATTACCGCCCAAGAATGTTTGGTCAATGTGACGGTTTGCGGCCTCTGCATCGGTCTTATAGATTCCCTCGATATGGTAACCCCAGATTTCTCCCCATTCCATGCCTTCGTAGTTGCTGCCCAAAGTCTTGGTCTCATTGCCGGCAAACTTCACTAATTTAGACTTGCTGTCGGCCAACGATGCGGAAATGCCGTATGTGAGGGATGCCCTGCCACATTCGAAGCGGTCGTTCCAACTCAATACGATTTCATAACCATTGGTGCGCAACTGTCCGTTGTTCTCCAGCGGAGCATTGTAGCCATACACGTTGGGTAAGGTAAGCGAAGCGGCCAGCATGTCCTTCGTGTCGCGACGGTGAGATATCGATGGTGGCAGAAAGGCGATTGTTGAAGAAGCCAAGGTCGAAACCGAGGTTCTTAGTGACGATGGTTTCCCAAGTAAGACGTTCGAAACTGGGGCATCGAGCTTGATATAAGATGCCTGTGCGTTATCAAAGATGTAACCGATGGTCGTGGTATTGACTATGGAAGCTCTACGAATGTAAGGATAATAGGCATTAGCATAGCCGTCTGTTACCTGATTTCCCAGCGAGACCGAGAGAGGCCTCTGACCTTGAAATTGCTAACGACAGCCTTCAACGGCTCGAAGAATTTTTCATCACTCATGCGCCAGCCGAGAGAGCAGAGGAAAGAAGCCCCAGCGGTCGCCCTCGCGAAAGCGTGAAGAACCATCATAACGCATGTTGACTTCGGCCAAATACTTACCAAAGTAGTCATAGCTGACGCGGCCGAAGTAGCCCAACAACGCGTATTCGTGCTGTCCTCCTTCACGCCTTTGTTACAGTACCCAGTGCCAAATCGTTCAATACCTCCGATTGGATGTTATAAGACGAGGCTTCTACATTCTTATAATGTTCCGTTTCGTAATTTGTTCCTGCACAACAACGTTCAGGTTGTGAGCGTTGTTGAAAGTCTTGGTATAGGTTGCGAACAAATCATAGTCGGACACATCGTCGGTCGTCCGGATGTCTTTTAGGCGATTAGCAAAGAATCCAGAGTTAGCGGTTAGAATCTTTCCGAGGGCGCTCTGAATAGTCAAAACTGGCGGATCTGAGTGCTTGTCTTTAATAAAGGTGCGATACGTGTACTTTCCGACGAGGTCTAAGCCCGGTAAAATATGAATGAGTAGCACCCAAAGCGTAAGTATGCTGTGTCTTGTTCACGCCTGTAAAACCATTACCCGTGCGGAGCATAGCCGTAAAACCATCAGCTGGCCGATCGCCGGAATTGGGCAAAGTGTAAACATTGGTGCCATCAGGTTAATCGGACTGATCCACGTAGCATGAAAGGTAAAAGGTTACCTATACTGCCTCCGTCTTCATAGTCATATCCCGGTTGTTTATTTCGGTTGGCGCGACGCTGGCTGGAAATATCCAGCCATAGGGTTGCTTCCGCGTTGGTTGGCCATCAACGTGCGGGTGTGATACTTATCGGTGCTGACGGCATATAGCGTGTGGTCGATGCTAACTGCCACTAATCACGTAGTTGAACTTTTTATTACCACCGGTGATGTTCAAATTATTGTTATTCAAGTAGGCTGACTATAGTCAAATAAGTAGTTGTACCAGTTGAAGTTACCATAATAATGATACCTGCCATCCGCCTGTACGACCCACGGACGAGGCCGGATTCTCCAGTCATGTCATTGCGGCAGGCTTTCAACTCGTCGTAGTCGGTCTGCGTAAAGTTGGTATAACTTTCGCTGTTGTGGGTAGCCATATTGAACTCATCTACCAGCTTGGCTACATCGTAACCACTTGTCGCTGAAATCGGTCTTACGGGTCGGGCGAGAGCTATATCGCCCATTGTGGGTGATATGCACCCTGTCCGTCGTTGTTGGACTTTGTTGTGATGAGAATCACGCGAAGCCACACGTGCTCCGTAGATAGCTGCCGTGCCGCGTCTTTCAGTACCGAAATGGATTCTATGTCGTTCAGTTGATTCGATCCGAGTCGCCTTCGACACCATCAATCAAATACCAGCGGTGCACCGGAGTTCACAATAGATGTTGCGCCGCAGATGATTCATTCGAGGTTCTTTCGCCCGGTGTACCCACGACGAAAAGGTGATAGTAAGGTTCGGAACCTGTCCTTGCAACATTTGTCCCACACTGCTAACAGGGCGGTCTTTTAGTTCTGCCGCCGTCACTGTGCTCACAGCACCAATCAAGTTGGCCTTTTTCTTGGTACCACAACCTGACAACGGCTGTTAAGTGCTTCGCTGTCTTCGCGCAGGTTGACGACGACCTGTCTGTCCGGGTGACTTGATGACCTGTGATTGATAGCCAATATAGGACTCTTTCAGATCTTTGCCGTCTTCCATATCTATCAGAGTTGCCCTCCATATCGGTCACTGTGGCTACGGCCTTGCCCGTTCACACGTGGTGGCACCGATGATGGAGTTCCCCACGGCTGTCTACGACCTCGCTGACAATACGCTTGCCCGCTTGCAGCGTTTTTGTGGGCGTAGGTTCAAGAGCTTCGGCTATCATCTTCAGCTTTGTTTATTTTCTTGAATAAAGTAATTTGTTTGCCCGAACGCTACAGGCTATGTTCGTTTGGGCAAACAACTGTAATCGCCTCGTCAATGTTGCGATTGGGGCCTGTAATGACAGCAGCGTTGAGTTTCCGACCGGAGGTTATCATTGTAGATAAAGACATAGCCCTCAGTCTTTTCAAATCCTACTGATGGCTTCCTTCACCGTCATATTGGTAACGTTCAAGGTTACTTTCAGGTTTTGTGCAGCATCGGACCGGCCGACGCATAGTACTCCTGCCAGCGAGGTAACACGGATGGGACTGTAATATGACTATCCCTATGCGGCTGCAGTAGATCACTGCTGAAATTTTAGATTTAAATGGATACATTTGTATTCTGTTTAGTAGTAGGAAAGATGTTTTTCTATAAATTCAATAGCCTCCGGGCTGTCTCAGAACACCCTTCGACTGTAATGTAGGGTCAATCTGTTTTGATTCATAGCGTTATCTCCTTTCTTTTTCTATAAATTTTACAATGTTTTTATCTCGTTTTATAAGTGGTTGCTGTCATGGGCAGAAATAGAATTGGGCACGTCGTCTATCTGATTCGGAGATCGAGTTTACCCGATATTCAACGCGGTGAGTATCGTATCGGCGTCGTGAAGCGGATATTATAATATTTCCCCACCTGTTTGAGCACCTTTTCTATCAGTTGTATTGTTGAAAGAGAAGGTAGTTGTCTTTCAACTTACGTAGTCGGTCACGTCTACTGTCTGCTCTCCAGCTTACCATTAATTCAGGGCCACGCGCTCGTCAGGCTGCATCATCCATGCCTGCACACTGCGGGTGTCGCCACCATAACTTTGCCTGACGAGCACTACGGACCGCGCAACCTCATCCACAATGCGCCAAAACATCGAAGCTCGTACCGTGGCACTCGTTACGCTCATTCGATCGGTACGTACAATGAAAGGTTGCGAAGGACGGTGGGCCGCATCTGCTGAAAACTTCACCATCTATATATCACGCGTACCTTTGTTAAAGCTCGTGGGCGGTTTGACAGTCGTTCCGAGCGTTGATCCAGAGCTGCGAACGATCAAGGTAACGTCAGCGAAGTATGCTTGCCACTGTGGTACCGTTATACGTAATGTTTGCCTTTCAATGCGGCCACTCTTTTCGCCCGCTAGTAGACATAGCCGTCTTTAATCATCATGTTGATGGATTGCGGGAGCGTCACTGTCTGCCCATCGACAGCAACGTGATATCTTTTGATTGAAAAATCTGTAATCAGTTCTTTTGCGGTTCATCGTGTTGGTTCCATTCACGCATACCGAGATAGGCCAACGGACTTATCAGATAGCAAGAGAATAGCCGCAGCCACCATTCGATAAATGCGTGCGCACGACGGCGTTTTTGTTTGGCCACGCGATTTCTGATTCATCGCATACAAGACCTGCTGTCCGGTATATTGATTGCTATTGGGGCGTACGCTGTCGCATACGCGGATGCGCTCTCAAATTCATCTTTCAGGCTCCGGGTGCGTAGCAATGAATTGCTGCCAATAGTCTTCCAGTTCTTGATTGCGGGTCCAATCGCCACATCACGAACCGGTTATCTTGAAGCTGAAGAAGTCTAAGTAGGTTTTGATAGAAGGTTGGTTGCACTGTTTCCATTGTGGTCCGTTGTTTATTAAAAGGACAGACAGCTTTTTGTAGACACATCGTAATGGGAAACACTTCCTTTTAACTTCTATTAAAGATTCTTCTGGCGAATTCCTTGGGGACTTTATATTGCATCAGACAAAAGACAAGTAAACAAGTTGTTGCTTTAAAAGCATTGTCTGCCTGCGCAACACGATCGGCTTGTTTGCGCATCTACTATGGGCTCGGTGATCTGATGATTTGTCAACGCGGTTTGCGCCAGACAAGTAAGCTTAGTTTGTCCTCTTTCCAATGCTCGCGCCTTTTCTCTCCAGCTTAGCTGTAAAATTCAGCACTGACACGTCCCTTCGGCCTCCTCTTTCGAGTGTGGCGAGATGCGTGACGAGTAGCCTTTCACGGTGAATTCCCATGTGGCCGCATGAAGTCGGGCACGCCACAGGCATGCCTGCCATGGAAGTTCATAGAAACACTGCCGAGTTCAGCCAAACAGCACCATTACAGCTAAGTCCGTAAACGTCCGCTATCGAGGAAGACCATGCTGGAGACAATAAACCAAACGGCTATCCATGATGAAGTCCATACCACCGTGGCCACCTACCTCTTTGGCTTTGCCTCATAGCGCTTGATGATGGGGCTTATCACTTTGCTTCCAGTGCCTTGCGAGTCAACATCCTTCATAAAGCTATGGCCTGAGAGGTCGTCGGCAGACGGCTTCACACCCAGCTTTCTTCATTTCTTCGCCCGACAAGGCATACAGCCTCTATAGGATATTTATTGGCAAACGTTGTTCCCACCAACTGATACATACGGCTATAAGGCTGTGGAGTCATCGTATTGTGGTGGATTTCCATCATTTTACCTTCCTCAGTGCGTATCATCGTAACGGTGTGATCGCCGTTAGCAAAGTCCTGCATGCGCTTGCCCGACATCTGCTCAACCCGACTTCTTGCCGTTCACCGACTTGGTATCCATGGCCACAAGCGTAGTCGCGTGCGGTCGCCACGGTGAATATCCAGTGCCTGCGCACTGGGGCCGAGGCCGTGTGTAGCGTGCACATCGCCACGGAATTTCTGGTTATAGTCGAGGCGCCAGCCCAACTTATCGCTGGCGTCTTTTTCCAATAGGCTTTCCAGGGATGGAGAAAGGTCGTGACGATAGGCACCCGCAGCGTAGATTACTTCGCCGAAAACACCATGCTGGTGCCAGTCGTTGAGCGAGTTGAGCTCAAAGAGTCATAGCAGCAGTTTTCGAGCATCATGCAGTGCAGACGCTTGCTTTCGGAGAGAGCTGATGAGTGTCCAAATCTCGGTCATACTCATGGCCGAGGGCACTTCGATAGCCCACATGCTTGCCCTGTTCCAGGCATATTTGGCCACAAAAAAATGGTGGAGCCAGTCGGCAGCAATGTAAACGGGTCGATATCCTTGCGTTCGCAGAGCTTTTTGTAGCCTTCTTCGCCGCTGTAGATGTCAGCTGCCGGCGTGCTTGCGTCGCGAAGATATTTGTTGCAGGCTTCGGCGCGCTCGACGTTCGTAGTCGCAGAGTGCCTTGATTTCAGTACCGTTGATGCGCGTCCAGCGGAAAACGGCACCCGGTCCACGCATGCCAAGGCCGACAAAGGCCACTCTTTTACGGTCTTCATCTTCGGTGCCGTGAGGCTCCAGCTGACTGTTGGCCGGCCGGCTGTTGAGGAACTTCGGTAACGATTGTACCGTCTTTTACCTGATAAGGCCAGTTGAACGCAACTTCCTGACCCATAGCGGCAGTGATTGTGCTGAAGAACAGCCCATGTAAACAAAGAATTTCTTCATGATTAAGTTAGGATTGTAATAATTGCGGATTGATAATGATTGTTCCCGAAAGGGAAACAAGGTTGAATTTTTCATGTGAAAACCATGCATCGCACTCTTCCGGGCGATACGTGGTTATACTTTTCGGCTGCCGTTGCTTATCGGGCCAGCAGCGCTTTGATGTCGGCATCGATATCCTTCACCTGCGCGTCGCGCTTCACGAGCGTATTGTTGCGGTCTATTAGGAAATAAGTAGGAATCTGAAGGATGTTGTATGTGCGCATCAGTTGGCTGTCGCTGCCGTTTTCGTCACGCACGTTCACCCATGGAAGGGCTGCGGTCTGTGTCTTCCGAAGTGCTCACATTGGGGTCGACCGACACCTGATAGATTTCCAATCCCTGCGCGTGATACTTATTATAGAGGTCGCGCAACATCATAATACGTTCCATACTATGATTGGCGGCGAGAGAGATGGAAGTCGAGCAACACCACTTTACCACGCAGCGACGACAATTTGCGCACGTTACCTTTATTGTCGGGCAAGGCGATATCGATGATACCGGCCGATTGTACCTTCTCGGCGTCAATGTATCGCTCCTGCTGACGTGCTTTCACGATGCGCATATCCTTCATTCCTTCGATAGCAATGTTGTGGAGATTCTTACCGCGTTCGGCGTTCAGATAATAGGTATCCCAACTCGTTGCCACTGCCGCGTAGACCTTGATGTCGGCTTCATTGCTGCGCGGATTGAAGATAAGAGCCTGCTGCATGCCCAAAGCGACGGTCTGGAACAGGGCAAAGTAACTATACGCCTTCATGGGTTCCTTGAAGATATAGTTACGTTTCACGTTATCCTTGTAGGCTATCAGCACCTTATTAATACTATCTTCTACGGCGTCAACGCCCAAATTGACATTCTTGGCAATGGCGTTCAGCCTGGCCTGAAAGGCCTTGTTGCAGAGCGTTAGTTCCTTTATCTTGGCGCAGTTGTCCGATCCCGACACCTCATAATTCACTAGCCATCGTAGGATAAGCGGCCTTAAAGGTGACGGTTTCAGTCGAATCGATGCTCACGTTAATAATCTGATTGGCGATTCTCAGTCGATAAAACTCAGGGTTATCGGCAATGCTTTTTCTCGCTGAAAGCAAACGAACCGTCTTCGCCCAACTTCACGGAATCCACCACTTGAGGGCCATTCAGCGACATATTTTTCAAGATAAAGGATGGAGTCCTTAGCTTCGGAAATCGTTCCGTTTACTTGGAATTTCTTGTTGTTACAGGAGGTAGCGCAGAGTGCCATCAGGAGAATGGCGCCCCCATAAAAAGGCTTTGTTTATCTTCATTGTTTATCGTATGTATTTCAATTTTGCAGTAATGCTGCAAAGATACATAATATATTTGGAAACGAGAACAGCATTATGCAAAAACTTAGGAAGGCTTAATAGCCCTTGTTTTTGTACGAGTTTGACATTCATCGCCCTGACATCGGCCGGTATCGGGATAGACGGTGGGTGTCCGTCGTCCTCTTTCACTCGATCGTTGCCATCATACGCAACGAACGGAAGAGACCAAACCGAATGAGATCCTGACGGCGCCAGCCCTCCCGAAAGTCAGCTCCAACAGTCGCTCGTCGAGGATATTTGACAACGTTGCCTCACGATGGACGCCGGTGGAACGGCTGCGCACACGGTCGAAATCCGCCTGTCCTGCCTGCCCCATCCTTACCTTTGCCTCAGCCCGCATGAGCAAAACGTCAGCCAGACGGAACAAAAACGATGTCGTTATCCATCAGCTTTCCGTCTTTTCAGAGCATTCTTGTCTATCTCATACTTACGCATTCTGGCCCCCTGCCGTTTCTAAATACGGGCTGCCGCTCAGATTCATTTCGACGGCTGTGGGATAATAGACGAGCTGCTTTCCGCCACGATCCGCCACGGCATTGCCATTGAGATCGACCACCGGACCGGCAAAATAGTTTTTCCCCGAAGCGTGGATCCTCTGCCTTTGTAGCATAGCCGAACACCTCTAAAACCTTACGCGTGGCGCACGATCCGTTCTCGCCGGTGAAGCCATAGGCCGCCGCGTGGCGGTAATGGTACGACCGGAAGAGGTTCTGTTGTTGCTGACGATAGAGGTTTTTGTCCATGGGAATGACGAAGATGTTTTCCGTTGACGTCTCGTTGTGCACACAAGAAATTGTCACGATAGTTAGGCATGAGCGCGAACGAGGTATCGAGCTTGTCGCAATAATACACGGTTGCCTGCCAGGCGTTCATCGTTTGTCCGTCGACGCTGAACTTCATCCGGCTGCCGTCGGGTCGTTGCCCGTCGGTCCAGTCATCATCGCCGTACACTTCGGCATTAAGCATGAGCTTGGCCAGTATAAAACAGGCCACAGGACGCGTCACCCGACCATAGTAATAGCCCGATTTCACACTGTTCTCGTCGGCCAGATCGGGCAGTACGGTCTGCAATTCCTTGACGATAAAGGCAAAGGTGACACTACGCTTTTCCTGCGTCACCTGACTCATCGACACGTCTGAAGACGTGATGAGTGGCACGTTGCCGAAGAGATCCATCAGATACCAGTAGTACATCGCGCGACAGGCGCACCTCTGCTTTGATAACCGCGTAGCTGGCCGCGTCGACAAGGTTGCCGTGGGCCTGCAATGTTTCGAGCGAACGGTTTGCAGAGCGTGATGACCTTGTAGAGATAAAGCCACGCGTTCTTGCAAAGGTAGTGGCCGGGAACCCACGAATGTTTGTACGACAGCTTGCCAGAGGCCGCCGTCATACCAGTCGCCGCCACGCGTGGGCAGCATAGCCTCGTCGCTACCGAAGGTGTTCAGGTCGTAGACTCACGACAAGTACCCTGCAGTCCCTGACCGTCGGCGTCGCCACCTATATAATTATAGAGTGTCGCCACGGTGTTCTGATATAATTGTCGGGCCGTGGTGGAGGCTTGTTCTTCGGGAATCTGGTCTTTTCGGATGCTCGGTGAGCGAGCTACGAAACCAGCAATATCACCAGTAAGGAAGGACGTTTCATGGGTGAGCGATGGTTTAGAAATTTAATGCTTAATCCGAAGGCATAGAGCGATAGACGGGATAGTTGCGCTTATCATCGAGGCCCAGCGTGCCGTCGATAACCGAAGAGTTGATCATCGGAGTGAGGGCCGCTGTAACCCGTGATGGTGGCCAGATTGTTGACCGACAGCGAGAGCCGAAGGCTGCGGATGTAGGTCGTTTTTCACCGGTACAGTCCAGCCCAAAGTCAGATAATCGATGTTGAGATAGTCGCCACGTTCGAGCCAGATAGTCGCTGATCGTCTGGTCTTGGATATTCTTTTGTGGCGCGCCTTTCATGACATTATAGTTGGGCAGCGACAACATGTTCATGTAGGTAAGGGCCGTTCCGTTGTAAATCTTGTGACCGAAGGCTCCGTTGGTCTGCATGGTCACGTCGAAGGCCTTGTATCTGAAGGCGATGTTCGAGCCGAGTGTGGCCTTGGGCGTGGCCTGACCGCAGATGTATTTCTCCTTGGTCACGTCGTAGCGATAGCTTCCGTCGTCATTGCGGATGAGACCTTTGCAGTGGGGAAGGTAGAAAACGCCCAGCGGTTGGCCCACCATCTGGAACACGGCGTCGCTCGCTCCGTGGAAACCAGCGCCACCGAGGGCCGCGATTCGCTTTGATATCGGGCGTTGTGAGATACTCTCCGTTGAAGTAGCCGTTGAGCGAAACGAGTTTGTCGCGCGCGAAAGCCATATTCATATTGACACTCAGTTCCATGTCTTTCGTGCGCAAGGGCGTGATTCCGAAACCGATTTCAAGTCCGCTGTTGCGCATCGAGACCGAGGTTGGCCAGCACCTTATCGTAGATAAACGGCGGCACGCTGGCGTCGTAAAGATAGAGCATATTGGAGGTGTGCGACGTGTAGTAGTCGGCTGTCAGCACCACGCGGTTGTTCCAAAAAGCCCATATCGAGTCCGACGTTAAACGTGCGTTTGATTTCCCCATTTCAGGTCGGGGTTGGCGTTGCGGATGATTCCCAACGTCGTCGTTGGTAGCCGCCCACCGACACTACGCCGTTGGGCATGACCGACTGTTGTGAGATGTAGGGCGTCGATACCGCCCAGATTACCCGACACACCATAGCCCATGCGCAGCTTCAGCTTGCTGATCTGTCGCAGCGGCTGCATCATGGCTCCTTGTCGATGACCCATGCGCCCGACACCGAAGGAAAGAAGCCCCACCGATTGTTGCGTCCCACCTTGGAAGAAGCATCGGCACGCGCGTTGAGCGACAAGATATAACGATTGGCCAACACGTACTGGGCGTGTGCCAGAAACGATTCCATGTGGGGTCTTGGTAATACGACCCCGTGCCTTCCCACAGACGGACGGCTCCGGCAGCCAGATTGTGATAGCCGAAGGCATCGGTCGTGAAGTTGCTCACCTGCGTGGAAACCCTTTCCTACGCTATGCTGCACTTCCGCCAGTCCCAGCAGCTCAATTGGTGCGCTCCTCGGCCGGTTCGGTGGTTAATCGACAGGTTGGCAAGCATATCCTCGCTCTTGTCATCGCCCCTGATAAGCCTCGCCGTGCGACCATACAAAAGGTGGGATAGTGGTGTGAGAGGTTGCCCGTATTGTAGGAATAAGAACCGAAAGCGGTCACGCTGGGCCCTCTCGTCCCTAAGTCCATGCTCATTCGCAGATGGGCATTGAGTAGCCGTCATCCTTATCGTTCTCCATCTTGAGCAGCGAGTTGGGGTTGGTAATCCACGACGCTGCAGGCACCTGATCCCATCCGCCGGCGGCGTTGAGCCCATTGCTGAACGTCGGATTGAACGCGAGCAGCCAGTAGAAAAGTCTCCTGGAAACGGAATCGGCTTGCTCTTCTGAATGCTTCCGAAGATACCAAGGTCGACAGAGAGGCCGTTCGTCGAAGGCTTTCTGCGTGATATCGAGTTTGGCGATGTAGTTGCGATAGGCGTTTTCCTTCACGACCATCCGATGCTCCATCACGCCGACAGACGCCCGATAGTTGCTTTTGGTCGCTTCCTCCGCCAAAGGCGATGTGGTGATTCTGCACCCATCCCGTGCGTTCGATGGATCGCCTGAAGTCGGTATCGCCACCATGGTCCGCGATCGTCATGCCCAGATTGGCCGCCGCTTGGCGAAACTCGCTGCCCGAAAGCATTCCGACGCGTTTGTAGACGGCCTCCCACCCTACGTTACCGTCGTAACTGATGTGGAATCGTTCGCCATTTCCCTTCTTGGTGGTCACCTCAATAACGCCCGAAGCGCGCGCGCGAACCGTATTGCGCCGTTTCAGAAGCGTCTTTCAGGATGGTGAAACGCTCAATATCTGCGGGATAGATGGTGCTCAAGGTGGCCAAATCGGACGACACGCCGTCGATAATGACAAGCGGATCGTTGCCTCCCGTGAGCGACGTTGTACCACGCACGCGCACCGCATTGAGCATGGCTTCCTGATTAGGGCCTGTCGATACGCTCACACCCGCGGATTGACCGTTCAGCGCACTCAGCGCGTTGATGTTCAGACCTTTATTCAGTTGCTGTTCCGTCACTTGGTCTACCGAACCCGTAATGAGCCCCGATATACCCTTGGTGTAGCCTGTTTTCAAGGCCGTAGAGTCTTTCTTAGCAGGCGATTGAGCCTGAAGCGAAAGGGCTGTACCTAAAAAGAAGATGAGGAAAAGGTTGTTTTTGCCATGGCGGTATATGTAAAAAGGATAATAACAGATTGTGAGGGCAAATGATTAATTATCGCAAATATGGTGAAAAATCCGAAATACCATCATGGTATCGCCCTTTTTAACCTAAATCGGCCATTAGGAATAAAATCAAAAATCTGATTCCTAATGACCGATTTGGGTTCAATAAACCGAGTCTTATCGAATAGTAGTCATTCGTTTAAGCTATTCTCATTTTTAAAAAGTTTTGCACCAATCTGCTCATACAGCCTTGTCCCCATGCACTCGCTTCCGGAATATAGAAAGGAGCCGGCTTCAAGTTTAACATGCAATATACCTGATGACCAATATGAAGAGACAAAAGTAATGCTATGATTTCCCCACTGTACCAGAGTCTTAGAACCAGGTGCTCTATAAGCCGTCAATGGAATGAAGACTGCGCCACTCGCCTTAATCAGCTCATAGTTGGTCGGATTATGGTGGACATTATATGGCTCATTTCCGAATTTAGGCTCACCCGCCTTGTCTGTAAATGCTTTTTTGGCATCCTCAATAGTCATGTCATCTGGGAAGATAAGATAACCGCGCAACTCTGCAGGACTCCATCCTCGTTGACCATTATCGTTCTCGTCAATATAACATCTTGCCCATTTCGCATAGAAATTATATCTTTTTATAGCACTACCAGTCTCGATAACCCAATAGCGATTATATTTGGGATCCTTATTGGCCAATTCTTGCTTCTCTTGCGCAGAGGGTTCTGGTTCTTCTTGTTCAAAGGTTGCAGGTAATTCCATTCATCCGTTGTCAATACACGTGTCTTTTGAGAACCTACATACAACATGTTACCAAAGTCATTATCGGTATCCGTTCCTTTGCCTGAATATGTAAATTGGGGGTTGGGAAATCATTGTTGGATTTTTCATTTTTGCCCCATGATGGCGTGTCAAAATAACGATACGCCTCTGGCGATATGTATGTTTTACCATTCTTCATAATCGTAGCATAGTCATAGTTAGTACCTGCATTAACCTGTTTAGGTATAGCCATTTTCCACTGTTCAGGGGCTAATCTGTAATAACCGGCATGTATGGTGGGCTTACCTGAAAGTTGGATTGGCTCAGCCATTGCTTTTCTGACAAGGTTATTGGCTTTCAGCTGTCTTGGCTTCATGCGGGATGTATAGGTACCCACCGGCATTACATACTGCATATTGCCATTGGTAATAGCTACCTTCTGATTATCGCTGACAGAGAACGCTGCTTTACTGCCTTTATAATAAACAAAAAGACTTTGCTTCTTCATAGGTACGAGTTTCTGGTTCTGTTTCTATCACACTGGTATACGAGCCGGCATAATAAGCATCGAAAGCCGGAGCGACCGTGCCGGGAACAAGCGTTACATAGAAGTCTGTTTTCCCATTGGGGAAGAATAGGTTCGTCTCCGGGTCAACCTCTAAGCCTATTTCAGAAGTTCCAACAGCCATTCCGCTACCCAAATCTACACTGGCAGAGGTGTAAACACCCTCGCCTCGCAATCCAACCTTGGTTATCGGCGTATGATCATTGGCTGTTATCATGAAATGCGCAACGGCAAACGCGTTCTTCAATGAGATACCACCTTCTGTTTTGCTACTTTTTCGGAAGCGGTTTGCCTGGTTCCTGAATCTCAGAAACAACAATCTTGCCTTCGCCCGACAACACAGTTCTTCTTCAAATCAGCTAAATCGCCCGTCTGGTTAGCAAGATCTATTTCAATTTTACCTTCCGCAGCTTCGTCCGCACTGATTGTTCTATCACCCACATAGAAGAAACGATAGCTATTCCACTGGTTACGTTATTCGCAGGAATCTCTCCTTTAAATGTACCTATGATCTTACCGGCTGTCGACGCGTCCAGTTTAAGCTCGGTAACAACCTTTTGTCCTGCCGGGTTCGTCGTTATAAGTTTCAACTTGTCGTTTGCTTCCCATTTCCAAAGGGCTGGTAGCACCGGCCTTCTCTTCAATGTGGCTCTTGTCGCAGTGAAGTCTTCAGTTGTTCCTGCCGTCACGGTAATGGTTAACATATTTTTCTGTAGACGCGCTTTTTGGCCCTAAATCATCCACAATTTCAGTAGAACAAGATAGCGTGAGTGCGGATATTACCAAGCAAATAGCTGGCAAAAGAATTCTTTTTCATTCTTAATTTCATTAATAAGCCTAATAACAGGCATTAAAAATCTTCGTATTAATATTTTTCAAACAGAAACGCTTTGCGATTTCAGTATCTTCTTTCGCAAACTTCCATAGGATACTCTTGTCACTAATCAACAAAGCAACGCTAGCGATTAATCTTCTTCCATGTACCAAGGATCATTGGGATCCTCGCCCACATCCTTGTTGTCCATACTACCGCTCACATTATTAAAGCAGAGATTCAGGTTCTAAATAGAATGCTTCGCACATCGGTTTCACATATATCCGCTTTTCATCTTTGCTAACAAACTCCATTAACATTAATCCTATCCATTTATACTATATTAAAAACGATGTAATTCTATGTTCAAAAATTATAACTCTCACATGAATATGAAATACAAAATTATTAAAAACGCCCATTACCAAATAGTTCACATTATTTAATAGCGCATAAAACTCCAAATCGACCATAAGAGATTCATCATCAACTGCATTTTATATTCTAACGATCTATTTGGCTTTAACGTTGTTTTTACGCACGAAAAGCATTATATTTGTGGCAGGTTATTATCTCAAAACAAATAAATATGGACAAATCTCGTTGGCTTCTGGCAGACGTTACTGCCTTTTTATTAGTGCATTTTTCGGTTTTGTAGCCCTTTTGGTGCTGATTTTCCCACTGGCTTACATAACTTTGCACCGGAAGGAGAAGCGCAAAGCCAAGAATCTGACGGCGCAAACGGTTTTTATCATTCGTTAGCGGAAGTCGTTGAAAAACATGGGAGAACCCACCGACACAATAACGCTCAATGCCGCGCTGGGCAACGAACTTACCGGTGTTATCCTTATTTATGCCGATACCCGGCAGTTGATTGCGCGTGGACAAATCTATCGCTTTCGACACGATTCGTGACATTAGCTTCGTCAACAGTGCCACACCTTATACCGTCGGCGAGTATCAGTTGTTGATTTTTACCGAACAGGGAGACGCTCCGTTTGCCTGTGGGTTACGACAACGAATACGCGCGCGACTTAGCCATTCGGCTGTGGCAGTTGGTCAAAGATAAGCCTCTCGAAAAGCGAAAGGCATAGAAAATGTAAAAAATCGGTCACAAAAACGGCCTCTAAAAATGCTTCAATTAGAGCGAAAAACAAGGATGAAAAGCCGTTTTTACCCTTTCATGTTGTCGTTTTTCGCTTTTTCGGGGTCAAAAACATCGCTTTTGCATGGTAAAAGCAGCCCTTTACACGCTAAAAGCTATGCTTTCGCGTGGTCATAGTGATGCTTTGACAAGGTAAAAGGGCTGCTTTGAGCCGTTTTTTTCTTGATGTTTTGGGCCGCTTTTACCTCAACTTTTGGGCTGCCACTTCTAACAAATCACTGACTATCAACAGCTTATCGTTTTTCTACCAATTACCCAAAATGCTTGGCTTATTTTGCGAAAACTTTTTCTTGACGCAAAAATAAACGAGCGGTTTGTACGATTTTTCACAATGCGTTATCCTCAAAAATAACACGTCGGACGTTATTTTTAGCCATCAAAAAACAGCATGCCGGCAGGGTTGCCAGCATGCTGTCTGATGATGAAAATCTTGATTCGACTTTCTATAATTACTTAATCGGTGTCAGCGTAAACGACCAACGATATTCTTGATTGGGCGCGATCTGGAACCATTTCTCGGGCCGTGAGCCCCAACTGTCGTAACCTCCCACGCCCACTGCATGCGCCAATCGAGGCATAACTCTACAAAGTTGCGTGGCTGGATGTCGTCGATATGGTGCTGACGACGCATGTTGTTCTTGGCCTTAGCTTCGTCGTGATTGGCGATTGCCTCCGCGCTGAAGTTGTTCCATTGGTACGGATGGGCCGTAGCCTCTTCGCTATCGAAGTCTTCGATGCTGTTGCGCAGCGCGTTAAACTCCATCAGGCTGTCGGTGGCGAAGCGTAGTCCGCGACCATCGGCATTGCGCAGTTCAATCCATCGGGTGCCGGGTGCGGTGGCCATTTTCTTGCGGACGCACGTAAGGATAGTACATCGCGTCGGCGGTAGTTTGGTAAACATCGAAGAAGGACCCGTGATTGCGGTCGATATAGTTCTCCTGTGGGCCGCGACCCAGATAAGAAATGTTGTTGAACGCTGCAGGGGAGACGCATGCGCATGCCCACTCTCGGCATTTCGCCCAGACCTTCCTTGGCGGCCGTAAAGGTGATATCGGCCTTCACCATGCCGTTGCCCATGAAGGTGTAGTCCAGCAAATAGCGGTTGCCGGCGGGCAGGTCGTAAACGACGCGTAGCACGGTTGCGTTCTTGGTCTTGGTCGCTTGAGCCGTAGCAACCTTAAATTGGCGGCTGGCTTCTTTCCAAACCCTGACTGCGAGAGGGTGCTCCGTTGCCGTAATCGTTGTCGGTCGGCGCACGCCAGAAGTTGGGTTGCGAGTCCGAAACCATCGTGGGCATACTCCTGTCCATCCACCTGATAGCTCTCGACGATACCTTTCTGCTTGTTGAAAACAAAGCAAAGCTGAGCGTCGGTGATGGTTATCTTGCCGTCTTTCACCACGGTTTTTCACGGGATTGTTGGCTACAGCCGAAGTCGCACAGCCGTCTTTGCACTCGTAAACAAACTGATCGCGCGCAATCTCGTAGCCCTTGGGCAAGCCGAGAGTGGCCTCACGGGTCTTGGCAAAGAAGTTAATAACGACGGTTTCTTCTGTGGCCAGCCTGTCGGGATAGTCGATATGGAACGACGCCCACTGCTGTGGAGCGGCCTCGATGTTAAGCTTTCCATGGGCCAGAACGGCAGGCTCGTCGCTGAGTCGCTTCACTTCGTAATAGAAGTCGTAGTCTTTCAGATTGGTGAAATAGAAGCGGTTGAACACGCGGAAGTTGCCTTTCTTCAAGTCTTTGGCCTCAAATTTCATGTCCTGATGTACGTATTTCACTTCGCTCATGGCCGGATGGGGCGTGCGATCGGGGTTCACTAATCCGTTGCAAAGGAAGTTTCCGTCGCTCGGCGCGTTAGTTCCGAAGTCGCCACCATAGGCATAATAAGGAGTGGGCTTTTGAGCATTGGGCAACAAAAGGATGGTTAGCCACGAGGGCCATTGCTCTTGCCATCGACAAGCAATCCTTGGTCTACCCAGTCCCAAATGAAGCCTCCTTGCAGGTTGGGATATTTATAAATGGCTTCCCATTGACCCCACAGATTGCCTGTGGAATTACCCATCGCGTGCGCGTATTCTGATGGCATGACGGGGCGATCGCTGCCTTGCTTGCCAATCGATTCGAGCCAGTCGGCTCCCGGATACTGCGGTACAAACATGTCGGTGTTCCATTCCACTGCGCCCGCTCGTAGTTGACGGGGCGGTTCATCCATTCTTTGTCCTTGGCTTTGAGCCACAGATAGGGTCTGATAGAAGTTATAACCGTTGCCGGCTTCATTGCCGAGCGACCAGAAAAGTGACACAAGGATGGTTCTTATCCTGCTCATACATGTTCTCCGTGCGTGCAAGATGCTTCTTGAGCCATGCGGGATTGTTGCCCAAAGTACCTCCCTTGCGCAGGTTATAGTACATACCGTGGCTCTCGATGTTGGCTTCGTCGTAGACATAGAGGCCGTATTCGTTGCAGAGTTCATAGAAACGGTGGCCCTGCGGATAGTGGCAGAGGCGCACGGCGTTGATGTTGTGCTGCTTCATGAGCTCGAAATCGCGCGCGCATCAGTTCTTCGGTCACGTAATGACCGGTCAGCGGATTGTGCTCATGGATGTTCACTCCCTTGAACTTAATAGGGCTGTCCGTTGACGAAAAGGCACACGTCGTGGCGGCCGTTGGGCGACAGATTGGTCACGTCTTTCAGTTCGATGCGGCGGAAAACCTACGTGATAAGGTACCGTTTCGCTGGTCTTGCCACTCGAAACGGTAATCAACAACGTATAGAGATTGGGCTTTTCAGATGTCCAAGTCTGCACGTTGGGCAAGGTGGCGTCGAAGTCTACCGTAGCGGCAGTGTCCCTTGATGAGCACCTGTTGACGGCCGGTGGCCACCTCGCAGCCATTTTTATCTAATAAGGTATAGTCCACTTGTGCCTTCTGACTCTTGCCTGTGAGGTTCTGCAAGCGGGTGCGCAGACCGAAAATACCATTGCGGTAGCTGTCGTCGAGCGTAGATTTCACGTTGAAATCACAAAGCGAAACCTGTCTTGTGCCCACAGATAAACGTCGCGTTCAATACCGCTCATGCGCCAGAAGTCCTGACATTCCAGATAGGGAACCCGTGCTGTAACGGAAGATTTTTCAGCGTCAACGTGTTGTTGCCTTGGCGCAAATAGGGGTTGATACGGTATTCAACCTTCGACTTGGAGTCTTCGTTGTAGCCTACTTCATGTCCGTTTACGTAGACGTAAACACCCGATTTGAGCTCCGTCGAGTGCCAAATAAACTTCCTTGCCGGCCCATGCTTGGGGCACGGTAAACGTGCGGCTGTAAACGCCTACGGGGTTTTTCTCAGGCAATTGTGGCGGTTGCGGGTTAGACGGAGCGAAGTCGTAGCCGTGATTCGTGTAGATGGCGGTGCCGAAACCCTGCACTTCCCAGTTGCCGGGAACGGTAATATTCTTCCAATCCGACGTGTTGTAGTCGGCATTGGTTGCGCCGATGAGGCAGTTGCTTGTAGGCGTCGACGTAGAGAAATTTCCACGTTCCATTGAGCGATTGGTAGCGCCGGCTGTTTTCGTAGCTGCAGCGTGAGCGCGTTGTCTTTTCGACTCATGGGTCACTGAAATCGGTACGGGGCTTCACCGCGTTGACGCTGGTGACATTCACGTCCCTGCCAAAAACGGTACGATTTGGAGCACGGAAAGAAGAAGCAATAAAATGTTCATAAGGTTCTAAAAATGATAGATTTGAATGTTTCTGTAATATATTTTTCTTAGAAAAATAGGACTGCGGACAGGAGAAAAGCACCTGTCCGCTGCAAAGATAGATAAAATAATATGAATCCTTTTGATATAACGCCGCAAAAAGTGTGGTGTAGCTTTTCGACGTTAAAAGGTTTGCTTTGGGTGTATGGATGTCAAAGTGTGACGACATCGCCTCTGGTCGACGAACTGACTATTGTTGCGCGGCCAGCTTTTTGGCAGCCAATAATGCCAAGGCGATACCGATGTCGTTGTAGGTAATCTCGGGCGGACAGGGCGGCCTTGATGTCAGCCTTTGGCGACATGGGAGGCATTTATGTATCACGTCATAGATAACCGGCAGCTTGCTAAGATCCATCAATTCGTCCGGTTTTAGAACGCCACGGGCGATGAAATAGATGAGATGGTTCATCACGGTGGTCTCAGTCAACTTGCGTTCGCGAGCGATCAGGTCGGGCTTCAGGCCCTGACGGTACATGGCCAGTGTCACTTGGCGCGTGTCGGGCTTCAGTTCTTTCTTCTCTTTCTTTTCCTTCGACTTCCGGCGCCGGGGCTTCCGATCCATCGCTGCTAAGTAAGCTTCCTGCTTATGGGTGAGATACGTGGTGGTCGTAAAGGCTTCGTCGCTCAAGTCTTCCAGCAGATAGCGGCGTGCTTTGTAAGCCATTTGGAGGTCGGAGAAGAGCTGTTCCAGTCGTTTTGGCACCGTCTTGTTGTCGCTCGACACGCCTTCGGTGGCCGTAATGAGCGGATCGAAGATGGCGGAGAGCTGTTTGGCAAAGTACGAAGCGCTATTGTTGACGCGGTCGAGAAACGTTTCGCCGTGCAGTTCGTCTATGGTCATGCTCGCGATAAGGCCCATCCACTTGCGGCTTACCAGCACAATCTCGGTGTCGAGCTTCTTCATGAGCACGCGATGGAGCTGCTGTACCTTTTGGAAACTTATAGCAATACTCCTGCAACACACGGAAAAGCTGACTCTCAAGCGTAGCTAAGTCGTTGAAATTAAAGGCATCGAGGAGCAGTTCCCGGTAGTATTCATCCTTCAGCGATGGCAGTTGGGCGATGCTTTGGCGTGCAGCCTCGGCCTGATGGTTGATGTAATCATCCACCCGATGGTCGCCAATGATGGCATGTTGACCGATGGGCGACGAGGAGAACCAGCCCTTCGAGCGTCTTGCAACGGCTCAAGCGCCACATACACCTGCCCTGCGGCAAACGACAACTGGGCGTCGATAATGGCGTGCTCGAAGGTCAATCCTCGAGCTCTTATGGATGGTAATGGCCCACGCCAATCGCAGCGGCAGCTGACGGAAAGTGCCTTCTACGACGGCGTCGATAGACCTTATCTTGGTGTTGATTTTATATTTCGTGTTCTCCCATTGGGCCGGTTCAACGTCGATTTCCTTGTCGTCACCCGGACAAAGCACCTGCACCCGCTCATCGTCGAGGGTAGACCACGTGGCCGATACGCCCATTATAATAAAGGTGTTCGGGCGAAGGATCGTTGCGAACGAACATCACCTGCGCGCCCACTTTCAGCTCCAGCCGGTCGTCGGTGGGATAAGTAGATTCGGGAAAGTCGCCTTCCACATCGGCCAAATAGGTATGCGACCGGCTCTCCAAGCGCTTCAGCTCCTGCGTATTGTAGCGATTGGCCATGGCATTGTGGGTCGTCAGCCGGATGTCAACCTTCCTCTGCCTGTGGGTGAAAGTCAGGGAATATGGCGCTGATTGAGCAACGCCAGATCATCATCGCTCACCTGATTGTCGCGGATATGGTTGAGCAGGCGGATGAAAGTTTCATCTTGCTGGCGGTAAACGTGGCGCAGTTCAATGGTCACATAGTCGGTCATGGCCAGTGCTTTTGGAGCCAAAGAAGTAGGGAGTAGCGTAATAATCGGCCAGCAGACGTTCGTCTTCGGCCGTCACCACGGGCGTCAGCTGTTGCAAGTCGCCAATCGTGAGCAACTGCACGCCGCAAACGGCCGGTTATGGTCGCGATAGCGGCGCAGCACCGAGTCGATAGCGTCGAGCAAGTCGCTACGTACCATACTAATTTCGTCGATAATCAGTAGGTCGAGCGTGCGGATAATCTTGCGCTTCTCTTCGCTGAAGTCGTATCGACTCTCCATCTTCACACCCGGAACGAAGGGCGAAAGCGGCGGTTGAAAGAAGCTATGAATGGTGACTCCGCCCGCGTTGATGGCAGCAACGCCTGTCGGTGCCACAATCACCATGCGTTTGGTGCTGTGGCGGCAGACGGCTTTGAGGAAAGGTAGTCTTACCTGTTCCGGCCTTTCCCGTCAGGAAAATGCTCTTTTCCGGTATGCTCCACGAAGTCCCAGGCTTGGCGGGTTGTTCGTTCTTTTCCATATAGATCATATTAAATAAGCCCGTGGAATCGCTTTTTCCATGGGGCGTATGGAGTTATCGTGCGTGGCACGTCAGTCGATTCACCGAGCGTTCAATCTCCGCTTTCAAGGCAGGATTATCGCTTTCGATTTGCCGCAACCGGCGTGCAATCATCGTCACGCTGGTAGTGGGTATCATACCATCCGAGCGTGTGAATGGCCGCGATCTCAGCGTCCATATCTTCCTTTTTCGTTGGCCGCTGATTGGAGAATCGTCTCAATCATCTTGGCCCGTGGCATGTTGCGGAAGCGCAAAATGGTCGTTCTTTTCGACGTGTAGGCTTACCGCCAAAGTCGTTGATTTCGTCCATGATTTCCCTTGTAACGCAAAGGTTCTGGCGCAAAGCCGTGCGCAACTTATTCACGATGGTGTCGCTATAAAGCGTGTAACGACTCTGTTGTTGGTCGAGTTCGTGCAGCATAGTTGGGCTGTCGAAAGCCCTCAATGTTATTTAACAGCTGGAAACTTAAACGGGGTCGTGCCCTCGTTTCCAGAAAGTAGCGACGATGGCGGGTATCAGTTGGGGACGAACCGTTGCGCTCGGCGTAAATCGCGGACAAGCGCCGAACGAGCTCGTAACTATCATTGAGCGACTCTTTTTCAGCACCCTCGACGCTGGCGCTCGGGATAATAAAGACCGAGCAGTTTCACGGCTTCCATGCGCACAACGAAGTTATCTGACGTTTCATAAGTATGTTTCAGCAACGCGGGCATATCCTTTTCACCGGCTAAATGCAGCTAGCGGCGCAGGGCCATAGCTTGGGCATCGGGAAGAGGAGAACGGAGTATTTTGCGCCAGAATTTGGCGTCGCGGTAGTGGCGAGTAAGCCCTGATTGATATCGAAACCTCAAAATTGCTATTGTCTTGAAAGCGCAGCGTGGGGTCGCCAATGACATGACTTTTCCAAGTAACCGCTGAAGCGATTGAACTGCCCCACACGCAGTCCGGCTGACAAAAGACCGATAAACTCGTCGGGCCACTTGTCTTGTAAGGCGTTGACGGTGCCGCCAATGGTAGCCAGCGTCATGCCATCGTTGAAGATATAGGCTCCGGCAACATTGTCATCTCATGGAATGAGCCGTTGAAGCATGCGTCGAAAAGTACAAAACGGGCATTCGTCTTGAGTCGTCGCAGGTCGACGGTGTAGATATCTTGAGCCGCGTCGGCCAGAGAATCAGCCTTTTGCCCCGCCGGATCAAAGGCTTCGCGGCACCAATGTTCAGGAAACGTCGAGCCTTTGAGCGTAGTAGGTGACAGCACTGTCGCGCCCCGTTTTCTTCGAACGGTCTAAAACCTTGCCGTGCGAGATAGCGTTTGATGTTGGCAATGCTGGCCTCCACCCCCGACACTTCGGATAACCATTGAGATATTGCGTATCTGTGGCACCCGCGATGGTGAAACAAGAGCACGTCAAGATCTGGATTCATCACCTCGTTGAGATACAGATTCTGACCGGATACATCATGTTGAAGTCATAAAACCTTCACGGTATGACCACGTCGGAAGAGCTGGCATTTGTTCCCGCAAGGCAATCTGCTCGCCGGCCCAGGCCAATGGATCCTCTGAATTGTAAGAATGACCACGGGCCATGGTCAGGTTGTCGAGTACGTTGTGGGCTTCCTGCCGTTTCAGTCGGGCGACCTTGGTGAGGTAATCGGCCAGCATTTTGTACCTCTATCGTGGCCTTTTCAGTTCAAGCGGTTTGATGCGTCCGCCGTAGATATCGGGCGAAAGATAAGGTTTACTGTCAGCCGTCAGACTGTAATAGAAATAAAGAGGCTTCTCCTTATCTTGCTTTAAGAAAACCGAAACGCAGCCCAAAAGTCATCGTAAAGCGGTCACTGGGTACGCTTGAAACTTTTCCAATCGTTCCTGATTCATCTTAAACGCGGGAGGTAAGGTACTGCGCGTCGTACGTGTCATCGGTATGAAATATCGCCCACAAAGACCGCCCCTCTAAGGGTTGCTGCTGTCGGCGTGCCATTTTTGCAATAGTTGTCGGATATCTTCGGGCTTTGCCAGTCGTCGATGGCGATATAAGTGCCCAGATGGTCAGCTTCTATGCTATTGCGATAGGCCCTCAACGGCCGTCTTTGCTTTTATTGTAGCTCCGCCGATCGATGATGATGGCAAAAGCTGGTAGGCGTCTGCACGCTCGGACGGATGATGGTTTGCGCCATTGCGGCTACGTACAATATCAGTCCGAGGATAAGTAATACTCCTTTTCTCATAGTCTTTGTATGTTGGAAAATAGGACTTGCGCCCTATGTGAAGTTAGAAATTAACGCCCAAAGTCGCGTTGACGCGACTGCGATGGTTGGAACATCGCGGCGTTGGCAGTGGGCGTAGTCGAAGGCCAGTTGAGCAAAACCATTGACCTTAGACTGGCTTTTCAGCAATTGCGAATAGGTGATCGCGCCATTCGCTCCCCCATGCCACGTCGGCCGTCAGATAGGCCTGATCCAGCGGTTCCATTTCGCGCACGGTGACGAGGTTGGCATTAGCTCCGGTATAACGATATTCGCCCCGCAAGGCATCTTTCCACATGCCACCGACAGCCAGCAGCAAAGCGTCGATTCATCGACCGACCTACGATGATGTTCCTTTCAAGGTTAAGGCGAAGATAGATATTCTCACTATTCTTAACCGAAAGCGGCAGCAGATACTTGTCATCCAGCTTCTGATAGGCGACGCTCAGGTCGCTTCGCCAGCTGTATTCGGTATCTCTGGGGCGCAACAGCGTGTAAGCTGCGCTCAGATCAGTAGTCTTATAGGTGGAGCGGATGTCCTGATGAAGCACTTTCCAACCCGCCTTTTTCCTGCGTGTTGTCATTCTGCGAGAGATACATAATGCCATTGACAGCACGGCGGTTGAAGCCTATGCGAACCTGATGGGTCAGCAAACGTCCCCACAGCATGGCCTGAATGTTGGCTCCGAGGTTCTTTTCTTCAAGTTGACTATCCTTCTGGGGGTAGTGAAACTAATCTCATTATTCTCACATACTTATCTCGCGGTGAGTTCGGCCAATAGCTTCCAGCCCTTCATGTGGTGTTCGTATTGCAGTCCGAAGCCCCAACGGTTGCCGAAATAGTTGGTTTCCGGCCCGTGCCAATGCCCCGATGAGCGGTTCCAAGGCCGTAAAGTTCAAAGTAATGAGGCTTTTTGCACTTTGATAGTTTTCAAGCTCCATATTCGACTCTTCTTTGACACTGGCATAGCGCAGGTTGACACCAATCACGTCGTTGTATGTAGGCGAACAGGGTGACACCGAGGCATGAGTTGCAGCATAGAAGCGGGCATCAACGCGTGGATCACGCTGTTTGGCTGCCAACTGGGCCTTATAAGTGCCTTCCAAACCAAAGGTCCAGCTACGGAAAAGCACAGGCGTGGCAGCCCGGAATCGCAGGTGATAGTCTGATTACGCCACTACTTTGAACTCCTGAGTCAACAACGAAGTAGGGTTGTCCACGATATGGGTCATTGATAGAGGCATTGAAGCGGGCATTGCCCACATTCTCGTGCGTAAACTTGAACTCTCCCCACACGTAAGCTTTCGGCCTAAAATTGACAAAACCTTCAGTGTAAATATTGGCGTCGCGCACTGTTTTTCCGGTGTAAACGCGGTGGAAGTCGCCCGACTGAACATCGTAGTTGACTTGCAGGCGTGAGTAGTTTCGGGTATTATCATGAGCCGTTCCTGCCGCGTTGCCTGTCTGAAGCCACAGTCTTTGGCCCTTCAGCAGCGACTGTCCGGCCACGGAGAGTCCCTCGTCGGCTGTCTGTGCCATCGTTGCGGTACCGCTGCCGAAGGCTAAAAACAACATGATAAATTGATAGAAACGTATGTTTGATTTTTCATTGCAATCTGTTTAAAATATGAAAAACTCTGTTGAACGAAGTGATATCAATAGGTTTTGTTCCATGAAGGCACTCCGGTATGATAGCGATGCAGCACGGGCACAACACCTCGTTCGAAATCATCGGTGCTGTTGTTGGTATCTTGAAAGATCAGCGCGCCATTCTCGCGCTTCAGCGTGTCACCGTTTTTCGATCATAAGCTTTACGAACAACTCCCAATCCGCAGTACGTTGAGCCCAACGCCCATGTCATGCCGGCGTCGATGGCGGCAGGGATACGCTTGGCGTCGGCGTAGGTTTCGTTGTTGATACACCCACGGCGTCGAGCACATATTGAAGCGGTATCTTTGCCTCGAGGGTCTTTTTGTTCACCCTCATGCGCCTGAAAAGCCGTGTTTTTAACAGGATCCCAGTCAACTCCCTGCGGGCACTTTGAAGATTGCGAATGCTCCTCCAAAGACCGAGGTAAGGAACTGCGGTATCTTTCCGAATGCGCTTTTGCCGTCGTAAAAATACGTGTTCCGCGTTGATGGCAGGCATATCGGCGTGCGATTATTGAACGGGAAGAACTCAAACTCCGCGTGCGAACAATCGACGGGTGAATTAGGATTGTATATTTCCTGTTTGTGGTTGGCGGCAAACTGCGCGATGACAGCGCTCTCGCCGGGTTGTAGCGGATATTCCGTGCCCGTTCCGGGGAATGCCATGACGCGTTCGCCACAGCAAACGTTTTCGTCCAAGCCACCATCCCACACCGGCAGCTTACGAGTGGCGACGTTAAGCGGGAGTTGGGCGAAGTAAACACCATCCAGATACTGCACTTCAGCAGAGTTGTTGTAAACTTGTAGAACTGATCGCGGAAATAAGAAGTTCCCTTCAGAGGCTTACTGCCCGCGAAATAGATTTCTTGAATACGAGCGGACTTACCTTTCAGTCCTCTCATTGTGATTTGAACAGAGGCTACCCCTGCATAAAGCGCCTTGTTGACGGCATTGCCGTTTACGTAGAACTCGGCTCCGTCGGTGTCGTAGGCCGTGCCTGACACGCTGACCGTATAGATACCGGGCACCACGCCGTCGATACTGGCTTGGGTATCGTTGAGCTTCTTACTATAATGATAGTCGTCGCATAATTGTCGAGTTTGAGTGTAAGGTTCTTAACCGAGGCCAATTTTTCCACAGAAACGGTCAGATTGACACTCACTTGCAGCGGTGTCACCTTTTTCCGACTTGGCTGCTTCGTCGAAGCCCGTGCAGGAAACGGTGCCCAAAGCGATGGCTGCACGAATAGCCCATAAATGATATTTTTCATCTTGAATACGTACTTTAGAGTTTTAGCGTGAGTTCCATGCCGAAGAAGAAGTCGCTGTTTTTCCCTATCGAACGTGCCGGGATAGCGGTGACTTTTTCTTAATGGGATAGCTACGGAAGAAGTTATTGGCGAAGAATGAAATGCGAGCCACGTCGCCGATTTCTTTTCGTTAGGTTGAGGTTGAATTGGAAATACGGGCTTACCGTTTCCTTTGATTGCTTTGGCATGACTGACGTTTTGTAGCAGATAGTCGTAGCCTCGCCGCCTTCACGTCGTCCACGGTCTTGAATCGTCCGGGCTCGAAATAATCGAGGCTTACCGTCCTTCAACGACAGGTAGCCGATGGGGATAGAGTCGTTGTGAAGGTTGTCCAGTCGCTCTCATTCCATACCGCTTGAGCCGTCAACGTAACGACAAAGCCGATGCGAGGAATATTATGGGTGGCCCGAAGGGTGGTAACGAACTGCTTTTGGTAGTCATCCTGATCCTTTGGATCATAGATAGCGATATCGGTACCGACTGGCGGGAGCGCCGTTGGAGTTATCGTAGAAGTGGTATTTGCGCGACGCGTATTTCGACTCCATCCAAGCACCGCTAAGCTGGAAGGCCGTGCGGATGGCTTCGATACGACCCGTATAGAACTCAAACTCAAGTCCGCGGGTGCGCATATCCTGACCGTTGAGCGCAGTATAATAAGGTGTGAGGATGGGATACGTGCCTTTGGTCACGATTTTATTGTCGCTGTTGCGGCCGTAAATGGTGTAGTTGGAAAGGCAGGAAGCTACCCAGCGTGCTGCCCAAGCTATACAACCGTTGCGCAGATGCTCGTTGAAAGCGGTGACGCTCAGCGAGTCTTGCTCAACTTCAAATCAAGACCCACCTCGCTCTTGAGTTCTTGGCCACCTTCAACGCTTTGTTCTGCGTGTCGACAACGCGTGTCGTGGAGCAGCACTCGCTCTTCGGCGGGAATATTCTCCAGCGGCAACCTCGTTGATATGAATGTACCATAGTACGCTTTCTGCGGATAGAGATAGGTAAGGGTCGGCATTTTGGCCGTAATACCATAGCCACTGCGCAGCGTCAGGACATCGGGAACCAGGTCGAAAGCCACATTGACGCGCGGACTGAATGTGCCGCCGACCACCGAAACCCGGTCGTAGCGCAGACCGGTCTGCAAGTTGAGCGTGACGGCCCAGCGTCAGTCTGGCGTTATCTTCGGCAAAAAGAAGCTCAACATCTTGATATAAGGAATGTCTTTATAGCTTCGTGGGCGGTAACCGCTGTCGTAATCTCTGACCGAACGGAAAGGAGGATTCGCCATACTCCACTTAGTGCCCTCGCCTTTCGTTACCATCGAGCTTGACCTCGCTACCTAAAAGCAATCCGTTATTGAACTTACCGAACGACTGAAGAGAAGTTAGCCGTCAGCTTAGCGAAGAAGTTTACCCTCACGACCGTCAACTCTCGTTATGACTTGTATAGGCGTTGGGGCAGGTAGTGAGCGTAGTAACCTGCGCGAACGTCGGCGTCGCTGAAGTGGGTCAGTTCCTGCCATCGGCGCTGGCATAAACACGGCGTCCCGGCGATTGCTCAACGTGGTTCCATCGGTCATTGTGCCCGAATACACGGCATTGGCAGATGTTTCATCCCGCTCGGTCATGCTCTGTTTAGACGTATAACTGCCCCTGAACGACGTAGCGGATGTTGCGCAACCAGCCTTTATCAAACCGCCATAGTCCGTTGGTATTGAAGCGCAGCCCCGTGTCTTCGCCACGACTGATGTCGCGAGGCAGGTCGGGATTGTCATCCTCATGGTTCTTGGCGTAGTTAAGCGAGAGCGAAGTGTTGGTGCGCAGACGATTTCCGAAGAACGCATTGGAGTAAATGGCGAAGGTTTACACGCTGATAGGTGAGGTAAGAGGCTGCTACCTTATTATTACTGTAAGCATAGTCGCCGCTCAGATTGAGCGCGCCGGCTCTGCGTCCCAGCTCGAATCCCGTGCCAACGCTACCCTGATAGATGTTGGGATTGGCCTTGGCACTGACGCGGGAGAGGCTCGCGACCGGCCTTGTGCAGAATAACCGCTCCCGAAGTGAGGTCGCCGTATTCTACCGAAGGAATACCACCGCACGATTTCAACCGACTCTATGTTCTCGGCCGATATGCCGCGGGCGTCGACACCCGTATTGGCTGACGCTCCTCCGGCCATGGCAGCCGTGCTTCCGTTGACAGATGGGTTGAGCGCGCCCGTTGGCGTTAGCCTCGAAAGGCGCGCCATCCTGTATAAGCGTCGCGCCGAAAGAGTTAAGCTCGTTTAGTCTATTGTTATCGACACCGAATGGTCACTAATCCCGCCTTATTCAGCGTTTGCTGGACGAAATGGCGCCCGGTGCCAAAGCTAAGATGTCGGTCAGACTGGTTGCCCTGCAAGTGGTCGATGGCGTTGCGGTTGACGTAGGACGCGGTAGAAGTGCCGCCGGCTCCTTGGTCTGATGCCACGACCACAACATCGTTCAGGCGAAAGTTTTTCGTCTTCCATGGTAGAAGTCGAGCTGCTCGACTTCCGGTGATCGTAACAACGGTGTCAATCTCCCGCTTGCCCAGGTATCTGACTACATGCCTCACTTTTCCCTGTGGCACATGGTTGAGTTGGTAGCGACCGTTGATGTCGGTCACGGCACCAAAACTTAAAGTCGGTCACCGAAACAGTGGCGCCAATCAGGGGTTGTTTGCCGGCTTTCGTAGACCGCCCGCTGATTTTTACTGCCTGCTGGGCATAGCCATTCATGCCTACCGATATGAACAACAACACACAGGAAAGGTCTGAAAAGTTGCTTCAAATTTGTCATTTGGATAAAAGAAATGTTAATTCGTATTTATAATTAGCGTTGCATAAAAACGCGAAGGCACATGCCTTTCTTTTGCAAAAATACTTAAAAACAATGCGCAACAATACCATTTTTATAGGTATTTAGCAAATATAAGGCTGCCGGCAAGCACTTGTCGCTCCGCTTCTGCTTTACTTTTTCTCGCGAAAATGTACTTCCTTGTCTACATTTTTAAGTTATTTAAAGCTCAAAACTTACACGTATTCTCTTTTTGTTTATTTGTATACATTATTTTTCATAGCATCGGCTCTACCCTATGATGGCTTTTTGCTTTTTAATCTTTAATGAAGTTATCGAGACCCCTGCCGAAGAACTTTGTTCATCCCACGTTTAGCAGAATGTTCTTCTGGGGTTTCTATCCCAAGACAAACGTAAAAGACATCAAAGTGAAGGTCAAAATCAACTAAGTAGAATGGAGAGATTCCATTGAGCCGTTGCCCTTTGATTCTGCAAAAGCTGTGCGCTCAGAATATGGTAATCGCACGAGCACCAGTTGTAGGGGCGTGATTCATCACGTTCCGCCTCATACATAAAGACGATACGATGCGTGATTCATCACGTTCCACCTCATACATAAAGACAATATGATGTGTGATTGAGCATATTCAGAGATAGAGTTTGCTTCTTATTGCAAACTTGTTTTTGCCGAATTACCGTAAACGAGATATATTTTGATTATGCGGAACGTGATGAATCACGCCCCTACGACTCACGCCATCCCATTTCTAAACACGAAAAAGAATAACTTAGAAAATATAAATCAGTAGCCACGCGCCAGCCGTAGGGGCATGATTTATCATGTTCCGCTCATACATAAAGACAATACAATGCGTGATTGAGCATATTCAGAGATAGAGTTTGCTTCTATTGCAAACCTTGTTTTTTTGCCGAATTACCGTAAACGAGATATATTTTGATTATGCGGAACGTGATAAATCACGCCCCTACGGCTCACGCCATCCCATTTCTAAACACGAAAAAGAATAACTTGGAATATATAAAATCAGTAGCCATGCGCCAGCCGTAGGGGCGTGATTTATCACGTTCCGCTCATACATAAAGACAATACAATGCGTGATTCATCACGTTCCACCTCATACATAAAGACAATACCATGCGTGATTGAGCATATTCAGAGATAGAGTTTGCTTCTTATTGCAACCTTTAATTTTTGCCGAATTACCGTAAACGAGATATATTTTTGATTATGCGGAACGTGATAAATCACGCCCCTACGGCTCACGCCATCCCATTTCTAAACGCGAAAAAGAATAACGTGGAATATATAAATCAGTAGCCATGCGCCAGCGTAGGGCGTGATTCATCACGTTCCGCTCAAACACAAAGACAATACAATGCGTGATTCATCACGTTCCACCTCATACATAAAGACAATACCATGCGTGATTGAGCATATTCAGATATAGAGTTTGCTTCTTTGTTGCAACCTTAATTTTTCGCCGAATTATCGTAAACGAGATATATTTTGATTATGCGGAACGTGATGAATCACGCCCCTACGGCTCACGCCATCCCATTTCTAAACGTGAAAAAGAATAACGTGGAATATATAAATCAGTAGCCATGCGCCAGCCGTAGGGGCGTGATTTATCACGTTCCGCTCATACATAAAAGACAATACCATGCATGATTGAGCATATTCAGAGATAGAGTTTGCTTCTTATTGCAAACCTGAATTTTCGCCGAATTATCGTAAACGAGATATATTTTGATTATGCGGAACGTGATGAATCACGCCCCTACGGCTCACGCCATCCCATTTCTAAAATGCGAAAAAGAATAACGTGGAATATATAAATCAGTAGCCATGCGCCAGCGTAGGGGCGTGATTTATCACGTTCCGCTCAAATACAAAGACAATACAATGCGTGATTCATCACGTTCCACCTCATACATAAAGGCCATACGATAAGCAACAAATGTAAAAATACAATCACAAAAACAGCCTAAAAATGCTTCAAATAGAACGAACAATAGCAATGAAATGGAATTTTTGTACTTTCGTACTCCCATTTTTCATCCTTCACAACCTCAAAGCATAGCTTTAGGTTGTAAAGCAGTCCTTTTACCCGCTCAAAGCTATGCTTTCGCGTGGTCATAGTTGCGCTTTTGCGTGGTAAAAGCTATGCTTTTCAGGTGCTTTTTCGATATCCCGAGGTGTTTTTGATACGCACAAACGCTATCATATCTAACAAACCGCTGATTATCAATTACTTATTTCGTGTGTACGAACTACAAAATGCTAGCTTTATTTGCGACAATCCTGACGCAAAATAAATGAGCGGTTTGTACGATTTTTCATGCCGAATTAAAGCCACGAACCTATAAGGATTACAATCGTTACTTCCCTGATTCCACAAAAACAACATTGACAATAATCCAAAGTTGGCGCAGAACGAAGGTTATAGTAAATCATTCAAATAAAAGAGATATTATCTCGAATTATTGATATAGAAGGGGAGCTATTGGGGGATATAATCAATATATTTGGTTACATTTTCAGTTAGTTTCCTCTTTTGGAGTGATAGGAGTTGGTTAGTTGTTTGTTTCTATATGAAATATACTATCTTTGTAAAACAAATGATTTTTTTATTAAATTCAATACCTATTAGTATTCAATATGCTCACTCTTTTTACTGGCGTCTGCCACAGCTATGGCGGCGGGCGCGAACAATCCGCAGGCTAATCGTCCCTAATATCATCCTCTTTATGGTAGATGACATGGGATGGCAGGATACGTCGGTGCCGTTCTGGACGCAGGAAACGGAACTCAACAGAAGATACGAAACGCCTAATATGGAGCGGTTGGCGGCGCAGGGCATGCTGTTTACGCAGGCCTATGCGTGTCCGATTAGTTCGCCGAGTCGATGCAGTCTGATGACCGGAGCCAATGCCGTGCGTCATCGGGTGACCAATTGACACTCGAAAAGGCAAACGACCGACGAAAAAGGACGACAGTCTTGTGCCACCGGACTGGAATTATAACGGAATATGCCAGACCGAGGGCGTAGATCATACCTATCCGGCGGTGTCGTTCGTCGAGTTGCTTCGGCAGAATGGCTATCACACGATTCATTGCGGCAGCGCATTGGGGCGCTATCGACACACCGGGCGAGAATCCGCCACATTTCGGCTTTGAAGTGAATATCGCGGGCCATGCCGGAGGAGGCCCTGCTACTTATCTTTAGTGAAACGAATTACGGACATAAGAAGGACGGCACGCCCACATCGCGCTTCTCCATTCCGGGATTGATAAATATTGGGGCACCGGAACGTTTTCTAGACGCGCTGACGCGGGAAGCATTGCATGAACTCGACCGGGCAAAGGCCTCACGGACAGCCCTTCTATCTCTATATGTCGCACTATGCGGTGCATGTGCCGATAGATCGCGACGAGCGTTATTTTGCTAAATATATACGCAAGGGGCTTTCTGACAAGGAAGGGCTTATGCCTCATTGGTGGAAGGCATGGATCATAGTTTGGGAGAGATTCTCGATTGGCTGAAAAGAACCACGAGAACGAGCGCACAATCGTGATTTTCATGAGCGACAACGGCGGTTATGCCACGGAAGTGATGACGCGACGAACCATTGTACACACAGAATGCGCCATTGAACTGGTGGCAAGGGTTCGCTTCACGAAGGAGGAATCCGTGAACCGATGATTGTGAAATGGCCGGGACGCGTAGAGGCGAGTGCAGCCGGTGCGACCGCTATCTGATGATTGAAGACTTCACCCCACTATTCTTGAAATGGCAGGAATAGAGCATAAGGTTCCGCAGCCGATAGACGGAAAGAGTTTCATGCCTTTGCTGACACGGACAGGCGGATCCGTCACGCGGACGCAGCCTTATTTGGAACTATCCGAACGTGGGGCAACACGGGACCGGCCATCAGCCTGAACTGCGCTATCCGAAAAGACGAGTGGAAACTTATTTATAGTTACAAAACGAGAAAGAAAGAACTATATAATATCCCGCAAGATATCGGTGAGAAGAACGATCTGGCGGCCCGTTATCCGCAAATCAGCTCGTTCGCTTGCTCGTGAGTTAGGCAATTATCTCCGAGCAAACGGTGGTCAACGCCATCGTCTCGCTGGCCACAGGAAAGCCCTGTCCGTGGCCCGATGAAGCGTTCAACCCATAAAATTACAGAATCGCCCCTACGCTTAGATCAACGATTTCATCACCAATCGATCCGCGTAGGGGCGATTTTTATTCGGCCAAAGCGAAGTCGAGTTGTTTCTTTCTAAATTAGCCTTTGCCACCTGAATACGAAATGGGGTCGCCCAACTGATACTTATGATGGCGGCGACGGCCCATAGCGAGAAGTTGCGCTCATCGAACTCGTAGTAATCGTCGTCGAGGTCGCGCATCGGAATCATGCCTTCGCAGTGGTTTTCGTCGATTTCGGCATAGACGCCGTAGCTCGTGATGCCGCTGATATGGGCGTCGAACACCTGTCCGAGTTTGGTCACCTGCGAACTCCACCATCTTATATTTGATGGAATCACGCTCGGCGTTCTCGCTATTTGTTCCCATTTCAGAACAATGTTCGCACAGTTCCTCGCAATGTTTCGTTGGCCGACCGCCCTCCTTCGGCATAGCGCGTGAGCAGTCGGTGCACCATCGTGTCGGGATAGCGGCGGATGGGGCTGGTGAAATGGGTGTAATAGTCGAAGGCCAGACCGAAATGGCTGATGTTATGCGTGGTGTATTTTGGCTTTTCATCATGGCACGCAGGGCCACCGTCTGTATGAGTTTGCCTCGCGTTTGCCCCTCGCAGTCGTCCATCAGCTTGTTGATGCTGCGGGCCATGGCACCCTTTCGTGCCGTCGGTTTTGACCTTATAGCCGAACTTTACGATAAACTGGCGCAGCGTTTCTATCTTCTGTGGGTCGGGATTATCGTGCACACGATAAGGCAAGGTCTTGGCTTTCTTGCCCTTTTTAACATGGCCTATGCTCTCGCCACAGTGCGATTGGCCAGAAGCATAAACTCTTCGATGAGTTTGTTGGCGTCTTTCGAGCGTTTGAAGTAGCATCGTGTGGGCTTGCCTTTGTCGTCGATATCGAAGCGGAGTTCCTCGCGGTCGAACTTTACCGCCCCATTTTTGAAGCGTTTGGCCCGTAATTGCTTCGCCAGTCGGTCGAGCGTGATGAGTCGCAGGGCGTTTTCGCCCTTGTAACCGCCCTTTCCCGGTTTGGGCGCGCGGCTCTCCTGTGCCGTCTACTACGCCGTTGGCTTCGAGCAGTTGCTGCACATCCTCGTAGGCGTAGCGGCGGTTGCTGCGGATGACGGTGTGCACAATGCGCGACGATTTCACGTTGGCTTCTGTCGTCGAGGGTGAAGATGACGCTGTAGGCTAACTTATCTTCATCGGGCCGCAGCGAACAAACGAAGTTGCAGAGGTGTTCGGGGAGCATGGGAATGGTGCGGTCGACGAGGTAAATACTCGTGGCCCCGCTTCACGGCTTCCCTTATCAATGATGCTGCCCTCGGTCACGTAGTGGCTCACGTCGGCAATGTGGACGCCCACTTCGTATAGCTTGGGGGCGGAGCGTTGGTTGCTTTTTCTATGTCGATTTCTTACCGTTGCCATCGAGAAAGCGAATAGAGAGGGCGTCGTCGAAACTTTGCATCGTGTGGATCGATGGTACAGGTGAATACTTCGCGAAAGTCCTCGCGCTCGGCCACATCCTTTGGCGTTATTTCGCCCGTAATTTTCTTGGCCGCTTCCTCCACGGCCTTGGGGTATTTATAGGGCAACTCGTATTGGAGCAAGGATGGTATTCATCTCTACATCATTGTCGCCCGTCTGTCCCAGTATGTCGATTACTGGCCACGGGGCTCTTGCGCTCTTCATCGGGCCACTGCGTGACGCGCACCACCGCCTTATCGTCGGTCTGTACCTCCCTTTACCTTTGCGGCGCGGAATGATGATATTGTGGGCCAAAAACGTCCGACTGGGGAATGAGATAAGCGATGTTCCTGCCTCACTGAGCCCGCTGACGAAGGTGTCTTTCTTGCGTTCGAGAATCTCAAATGACCCAGGCTCTCCTTGATATGATTCATGCGTCGGGCCATCGAACGAGAACCCAACGCGGTCGCCGGTCAACGCTCCCATCGAGTTGCGCCCGATACGAAGATGGGTTTGTCGCCGTCTGTCGGTACCACAGAGTTCTTACCGTTGGCCTTGCGCTGGAAAAATACCTTCCTGAACCTGACCGCTGGTGTTCAGTTTGTAAAGCGTTGTCCAGCACCTCTAGCCAGCGTATCGTCCCACGACAATTCCTCCATGATGTCGATGGCCCTGCATCTTGAGCGGATGCGTGTTGAGTTTAAGAGTCCTGAATATTTCCTTGAACGTTAAGGTTTTACCCGGCTGCGACGAGATCAATCAGTTTCTCAGCCAGTTGCTTTTTAGTAAGGCGCTTTCCGGCCTTCTTTCCTTTTCCCATAACTATGTTGATTTAAATAAAATCTATATCTTTTACAAAGAAACTAATTTTTATGGAATTAGTATCATAATTATATAAAAAGGTTGTTGAGTTGTAGGGTGTTAGGTGTGGAGGTGTTGGGATGAATAGTTTGTTTGGACAATGTGATAGAATAGGTAATCATTCATCATTACACCTCCACACCCTAACAACTCAGCTACAACTCCACAACCCTTAAATAATTATTAAAAAGATTAGGGTTTGCGGATATTTTTGCCGTAAATTTGCTCGCCTGACGATTACTAATTATATTTATATCAACCATAATTAAACCATTCAATCAACCAAAAACATGAAGAAAACTTTATTATCCGTGGTTATCGCCATGGCCGCACTCGTCGTTGCAGGCTGCCGATGTCAACTACAATGTAGTGCCGTTGCCGCAGAGTATCACCGCAGAGAAGGCAACGCTTTTGTACTTACCGGCAATACGTCGGTCTATGTGGCAAGTGAAGACGAAGCCATGCTGCGCAACGGCGCCTTCCTGAAGCAGTATATCCGTGAGGCTACAGGCATAGAGGCCAATGGCGTAGACCAAAAAGGCGCGACGATTACGCTGAAAACTCAATGCTAAAATCGCCAATGACGAGGGCCATATCATCACCGTGAAGGGCCAAAGGCGTTACGATTGAGGGAAAAACCCGCAGGGTGTGTTCTATGGAATACAGACATTGCGCAAGTCATTGCCGCTGGAGAAGGTGCAGAGTGAGCCTGCCCGCCGCCCGCATCGTCGATCAGCCTCGCTTTTGGCTACCGTGGCGCCATGCTCGACTGCGCCCGTCACTACTTCAATCTCGAATTTGTGAAGGAGTTTGTGGACATGTTGGCCCTGCACAACCTTAACGTTTTCCACTGGCATCTGACCGAAGACCAGGGTTGGCGGCGCAAATCGATCGCTATCCGAAGCTGATCGAAGTGGGATCGAAGCGCGATCAGACCGTTGTAGGTCGCATCGCCCGTGTTCGACGGCACCCCTACGGCGGTCACTACACAAAGGAAGAGATGAAGGAAATCGTGAAGTATGCGGCAGAGCGTTATATCACCGTAATTCCTGAGATAGACATGCCCGGTCATATGCTTGGAGCGCTGGCGGCTTACCCTGAACTCGGCTGTACGGGCGGCCCTCACAAGGTGGCACAGCAGTGGGGCGTGTTCGATGACATCCCTTTGCTGCGCAGGCAATCCGAAGACATAGCGAGTTCGTGAACAACGTGCTCGACGAAATCATCGGAAATCTTCCTGTCGAAGTATATCCACCTTGGTGGCGACGAAGCACCTCGCAAACGCTGGAAGGAATGCCCCGTTGCCAGGCCGAAATCAAGCGTCTTTGACCCTCGACGGGAGCCAATGGTTTCTCGGCCGAAGCACAGTTGCAGGGCCATTTCCTCAGCAAGGTAGCCAAGCATTTGGAGAGCAAGGGCCGCCATATCATCGGTTGGGACGAGATTCTGGAAGGCGATGTAGAAACCCGGAACCACCGTTATGAGCTGGCGTGGCGTGGCTGGTGGCATCATCGCGGCTAATCGCGGACTCGACGCTATCATGTCGCCCAAACGATTATCACTACTTGATCACTACTAAAACAAGAGCCGCGATCTCGCTCCTGATTGGCGGTAACCTGCCCGTAGAGAAGACTTACGGCTACAATCCCGTGCCCGACGACGCCACACTGGTACTGAAGAAGCACGTCAGCTGTGCAGGTGAACCTCTGACCGAGAGTATATCGCTTGCAAAGAACTGGCCGAATACCAGCTGTTGCCACGTTTGGCAGCCATGTGCCGAAACGGGTTGGACTGAAAAATAGCAAGAAAGATTACAACTCATTCAAGACGTTGAAGGCAAACTTAACCAACTCTACAAGCAGTCGGTTGGAAAGCTAGCCAGGATATGTTTGAAAAACAACAATCAAAAAGATGAAATAAGGCGTGAAATGAGAAATGATTGATAATTCATTTCTGTAGCTTCTCGTTTTATTTTCTCTATTCAATAGGTTTACGCTTCACCGTTTACAAAAGCGCGCAAGCGTAAACCTTTTTGTTGCGAATCATCCATTCCCTCCTGTTTTTATTCATGCGGAACGTGATAAATCACGCCCTACGGCTCCACGCCCTCCCATTTCTAAACGCGAAAAAGAATAACGTGGAAAATATAAATCAGTAACCACGCGCCAGCCGTAGGGCATGATTTATCATGTTCCGCCTCATATAAAGACAATACCATGCGTTATTCATCATGTTCCGCCTCATACATAAAGACAATACCATGCGTTATTCATCACGTTCCGCCTCATAGCATAAAGACCTTACGATAAGCAACAAATGTAAAGATACAATCACAAAAACGGTCTCATGCTTCAATTAGAGCGAAAAATAGCGATGAAATGGCGTTTTTGCCCTTCCGCACAATCGTTTTTCGTTTTTCCCGGTGTCAGCATAGCTTTTAGCGTATCAAAGCAGCCCTTTGACAGAACAAAGTTATGCTTTGACATGCTAATAGTGACGCTTTTATCGTGTAAGCTATGCTTTCAGGTACTTTTTGATATTTCAGGGTGCTTTTGATACACATAACCGCCATTGAATCTACTAAACAACTGACTATCAATCACTTCTCTTATTTGCGACAACAATCCAAATGCTTGGCTTATTTGCGACAAAAATCCCTGAAGCAAAATAAACGAGTGGTTTCGTACTGAAATTTTCATGGCTGTTTCATACCAGTTTCGTCCCCGTGCCCTGCCTTCTATCGCGTCGTTGGATTTCGCGGTCAGCGCATTGAATCGTTTTGACCGGTAATATAGTTAGTTTAAAAGGGGATGTGCCTGTTTTGACACATCCCCTCTGATTAGAAAATGAATAAATGGTACTACTATACCTTTGATTATAATTATCTCTTCTGAATATGAAGGTCCCATCATTTCGCCATCCCACCTGCACAGCGTAGTCGTTGTTTTCGCGATCCTTTACCAACTCGTTGGAAGACCACTGATAGTTCCATGAGGGAGGAATCGAACTGCCTGCCTGTCTGAAACCCATATCGAGCAGTGTAATTCGCCATTCCATCCATTTGTCATATTTTTGGCCCCGTCTTTTGCTTTTGGCCCATATCATAACCGGTGCCATGACCCACCGTATGGTAAGCTTTGTATCCACTCGCCCATCGAGGGCAGATACCATTTACCCCTCGCTATCGTTCACATCAGGCGAAGGGTTTAATATCCACGATGCGGTAGTACCGCGTGCCTTATAACGTGCGGCTACGTAAAAATGCGGGCAGATTTGGATTTTCCGCGTGGAGTTATGCCTTCATAGTGTAAGCAGGATCGTATGTGGTGCGGTATCCATCCATATCGTTAACCATATCGTTAGCGTTTGCCATCGTATAGTAGCGGCGGTTAAAATGACCATTGGGAGCTACCTTTGTCCAGTTCACACGTCCGTCGCCATTTCCAGCGACATCGCCGTGCGTGTTTTCATGCGTCGTTACAATGGCAATAGGTCTCTTTGTTAGCCCAGTTGTTGTTCTCGGCCAACGTGCCAACCGTTCCGTCACCAAAGAGATAACGGAAGTTATACGATCACATGTATGAACACTTTATAGCTGCTGTTGGCTTGAAGTGTTGTGAAGCGCGTCGCGAACTGCCAGATACAACTTGTCGAATGAGCTTTGGCGACCGTAAAGACTTATGCGTCCGTTGAGCCATTTATATTCTTTCAGCATCGCGCCGGCAGGAAGTAGAGGTTCATGCTTTGATATTCCTGGAATTTATTCGTGCATCCATTCATCCAAGGAAGGAAGTTGCTGGCGCTATATTCTACGAAATTATCAAACTTGAATACGCGTTTATTGTTCAGTTTCTCTGTTCCTGCAGCTCAGGCTCTACCTAGCTTTCGGTATATGCAACGGGCGTTAATGAAAGAGGATTCAGTTCGTGCGCTAAGCGTTTGTGGCGTGCTTACCGCTCCTCCCTCGCTTGATGGAATCATGGTTGTGGTTCCGCTGAGGTCGGCATTGTACGAAAACCGTTGGTGACAGAACCCTGTTGTAGAGTAGTCTTTATCGACATCAGGGTGCTTCAAACACATTCCTCCGACCACAAATTTTACGCGCGCCCAAGGATGGCTCAGCACAAAAGGAATTTTCATTTTGGTATCAGTGACATTGGTGGTAACCCGTCCCACCAGAGCCTCATCGTAGTCGGCTGCAAGCGTTTTTAAATAATCAGCATGGTCTTCATCGGAAGAAAGAGACTTGTCGCGGTCGTAGTTCACCATCGATAGCTTACCATTTTTCTCTTCCAGCTTGTCATTGAAGCAGACAAGCATAGGTTCCGGGCTCGAGACGCATTTTTAGCCTGCTCGTTGTTGATCGTGAACGTCGATCCGTCCCATTTGACTTTCAGCTCTGCTTTCTTCATGGGTGCCGCGTCACGTTCCTTGATAGGCAATGATTGTATAGTCGCTTACGGCAAGTGCTTTGCGTTTAGCCGCACGTGTTGAAGTTGCAGGAAATGATCTGTCTGCTGCTCATCACTAACGATGCTTACGTTAGCCGATACTTCGGGAGTAAGATTGACATGTATGGTTTTTAGGTTGTCGACTGTTGCCGTGGCGCGGCCTTTTGTGATGGGCGCGCCTATGGTTTGCCGCGCTTCCCAATCCGCTAACCATTGTAAAGCTGACACCTTTTTGCCTGCCGCGTCACTATCGCAACCATCTGCCGCGTCATTACAAGCCGTCATGCTTATAATGCCACACAGAAGAATCAATATTCTATGATGATATTCTTCATTTGTCTTGATGATTTCATATTTTTGCCTCACTATCTTGAAATTTACCGCTACGAAAGCTACTTTTTGCTGATAGAAACCTGAAAGTAAACTTTGTTCTAATCTCTTATTTCTTTTAGGGTCTAGTGTAGAGTGCGTCTTTTCCCGATATGAAAAGAAGGATGAGAAGTTCTGTTTACCAGTCGTTGCCTTCAAATTCGCACACCGCCAACCCAAGCCCTCCTTTGTTTTTATCTTCTTCAGTTCCAACTTTCTGGCGAAGCGTCTGTTTGATCTGAAGTCCGTGTGCCTACGGGAATAACGCTGGTTCCAACAGCGCGGAGAAGCTATCTGCATACAAGTGCATACAGGAGTAACATAAGTTCTTTTACTCATAAATATCAATAATAATATCTTTGTTTTCTTATAACTCTATTTTCTTTCAGTCAATATGGACGTGTATATAACTACAATGGTATAGTAGGGCACAAAGGTATATATAACAGATAACATGCAAATATAACAGGTGCAAATATTGTCGATAACACCAAAGCTCAAACATAAATCACGCCCTACACCGGCATATACAATACGGACAGACATCTATGAAGATATCTGCCCGTATGGGATTATAGCTTGCGTTTAGCTGCAGCAGACACTTGTCGAGTTCGGCGGTGATGGCCTCTTTGTCGAGCTTCTGTCCGATGAAAACGAGCTTTTGCATGCGGTCGCCATACTGTTCGTCCCAGTCGCGGCGTAGTCCGGCTTGCACGGTTTTGAGCGCTTCTGAGTTCCTTTTCGGGCATGGTGGCAGCTACCACAGGCCGGCATTGCGGTAGGCCCATCTGTTTGCCGGCTTGCTCGAAGATGTAGCAGGTGTCGGCTCGCCCTTGAACCAGCAGAGATACCTCTACAGCGGATAACGTTCTTGGGGGAACTTACGGGCTACGAAGTCGTCGAACCACGCCAGGTCGAACGGACGGCGGCGATAGTAGACGAACGTGCTGATACCGTATTCCTCGGCCTCACCTTCGTCGTGATGATGGTGGTGGTGATGGTGGCCATGGTGGTGCCATGCGTTCGTCTTCACTCATGCTCATCGTGGTGGTGTTCCTCGTCGTGGTGATGCTCACGGTCTATCCACGCGGCCGAAGTAGCCTGTAGCCTCGAAGTCGAAGAGGTGGGTGTCGAGCAGTTTGCTCAGTCTGACGTCGCCATAGTTGCACCTCGATGATTTCGGCCTTGGGCTGATGGTCACGGATGATGTGTCGGATGCGGGCCAGTTCGTCGGGCGTCACTCCGAAGCCTTGTTCAACAGGATGATGTTGCAGAACTCTATTTGCTGAATGACAAGGTTTGCGATGTCTTCCTCGTCGATATGATCGCGCACGAGCTGAGTCGCCGCTGCCAAATCTATCGCGCATGCGGAGCGCGTCTACGACGGTCGTGATGCAGTCGAGGCGCACAACGCCGTCTTTGATGTATTTCGGCCCGAGCGTCGGAATGCTGAAATGGTTTGCGCGATGGCGCGGGTTCGCATATTCCACTGGCTTCGATAACGATAGTCAAACTTCCGCATGGTCGTGATGTCGAATCTGTTCTACGAGATCCATCTTGAGCGTGCAACAGATGCAGCTGTTCTGCAAAGCTCACGAGGCTTTCGTCTTTCTGTCCCACAACGCCGCCCTTCTCGATGAGGTCCGCGTCGATGCTGACTTCTGCCGATATCATTCACGATGACGGCAAATTTAATGCCGCGCTCGTTGGTGAGAATACGATTGAGTAGTGTGGTCTTGCCGCTTCCGAGATAGCCGGTGAGCAGTAAGACAGGCAGTTCTTTTCTTTGTCATGAATTATCCTTTTACCGTTTTCTATTGCTTTCTGACCGAGCCATGCATCAGCAACAGGCGTTTGGCGTGTTCATAGTCGAGTCCCAGTTCGTTCACAATCATGCGTGTGCCTCGGTCGATGAGTTTCTTGTTGGTGAGTTGTGCATGCTGACCATGCGATTGCCTTTGACGCGTCCCAGTTGTATCACGACTGATGAAATCATGTTGAGAATCATTTTCTGGCCCGTTCCTCGATTTCATACGGCTGCCGCCGGTGACAAAATTCTGGGGCTCTACAATCATCTCGATGGGTACATCGGCTTCGGCAGCCATGGGACTATCGGGGTGCTGGTGATGCAACCGGTGAGGATGCTGGCTCGTGCCTCGCGCAGCGCGCCGATAACATAGGGCGTTGTGCCCAGCGGCGATACCGATAACGGCGTCGTGCTCGCTGATGTGGTGCTCCAGCAGTTCCCGCCAGCCCGTTGCTCGTCGTCTTCAGCGTTTTCGACGGCGTTGCGCAGCGCGGCGTCGCGCGGCAATGAGTCCGATGATGTGGGCTGGGGCACCTCTCGAAGGTCGGTGGAATCTCTGACGCGTCGAGAACGCCCAGTCTCCGCTCGTGCCGGCACCCATATAGAAGATGCGTCCGCCCTTTTTCATACGCGGAACGAGTAGCGTTACGAGTTTCTATCTGTGGAATGGCCTGCTCTACGGCCAGGGCCACCTTCTGGTCTTCACGATTGATGTCGACCAGAAGGTCTGAACGCTTTTCTTTCGAGGTCGTCGTAGAGCGACGGCTGCTCCGATATTTTGACGAATGCCATAGCTACTCCTGATTGGTGTGATAAGCGATGAGCCCCTTCCATGGGAGCTTGGATGATTTTGCCTAATGTCATGCCTTCAGCCTTGAGCGCTTCTTCCGAGCGGCTGCTCAGCGAGTAGGCAATGGAGCCGTTAAAGCCGATGGGTAGTTGGTCCCAATGGTCGTATTGTTGACATTGCGCACGAGGAAACGGCGGAAACCATCGACCACCAATTGGCGAACAGCCGCGTTGTCGATATGCTCGCGAGGAAAAGGAAACAAAAGCCGGCGAGGAACGGTTGGGCAGTTTCTGGCGGTAAACACGGTCGATGATGTCGGCATTGGTCAGCTGATACTCGTCGTGGAAAGCCTTTTCATGATGTCTTGCGGCAACTGGTTCTTGAGCACGTCGCCCACCAATCGTCTTGGCCCAAAACGGCACCACTGCCTTCGTCTCCGAGAATAAATCCGAGCGGAGAAACGTTCTTGATAATCTTCTCTCCATCGTAAGCACAAGAGTTACTGCCCGTACCGAGGATACAGGCAATGCCCGGTCGGTGGCCACAGGCTGCGGGCTGCCGCCAACATGTCGGTGGCTACCCTCGCACCGACCCGTGATGTGGAGGTGCTTTCGAGCGCGGCCTCAGAATGGGCAGCTGTGCGTGCAACCGGCACCATAGAAGAATACGTCTTCGATGTCGGTCGATGGAAGTTCGGGGAACGAGCGCGCTATTGATTTCCCTGCGCGATTTCTTCTTCGGTCTGGAAGAAGGGATTTGTGCCTTTTGTCTTGATGGTCAGAACGGTTTGACCGTTGTCTACCACACACCAATCGGTTTTGGTAGACCCACTCATCTGCTAATAATATCATAATTTGATAAAGATCTTATAAAGATAACAGCCGATGCCCCATACAATCATCACGAAGAGCAAAAGCCCATGCGAGCGAAGCAGCCTGCGTGCCGATAGGGGTTGCACGATGCGTCGTTGAACATACGACGTTGCAACGTTTGTCCGGCTATGGGAATGATGGATAACGGGATGAGAACAAGGTCGGCTAAAAATGTAGAGTGCCAACGGATTGACACCAAAGCGTCATGAAGAAACGGCTGAAATTGCTCTTGATACCGACGTTTATCGATGAGCCAAGAAAGCAACGCCAGCAGCGTAGAGCCCAGTCCGCACGTCACCATGGCAAAGGTCGGCGTCCATAGTTTCTTACTGATGGGGCAGCCATAGCTGAGCAGGAAGCCCTGCGAAGGTGAGCAAGGCACCGATGATAAAGAGGCGCCTCGATTTTGTCGTTGAGATTCTTCAGATTGGTAAGAACACGTCCCACGCAGTAGCCGATGAGCACATGGGCCAGCGAGGGCAGCGTACTGAGCAGGCCTTCGGGGTCGGGGGTGTCCCATTTGTAGAGGTGTTGCTGACCGACAATGCTACTGTCGGAACACCGCGAGGATGTTGGTGGCATCGGTGCCCAGCCATTGCCTGTTTCCAAAAAGAATGAAATAGCCAATAAAAATGAGGGCAATGAGCCATGGAATGTACTTTATGCTTCAGGCTGAGCGCGATACAAGCGGCCAGTCCGTAGCAGATTGCGAGGCGCGGAAAGACGCTCACCAACCGAATCTGCAGCAGCTGTTGGCCGACACCAGCATCCGTTCGAGGAGAGGAAGTGAGGGCATTATCGGCACTGACCATGCCATAACAGAACTTCATGAGCCAGCTGATGGCAATACCAATGAAATAGAGCAGGACGGCTCTTTTTCAGGATTTTGCAGGGCACAGAGCCATGACCATCTCAAAGTTGAACTTGCGCAATGAAAGGTAGGTCGTGATACCCATGATGAACATAAAGAACGGAAAAACGAGGTCGGTGGGTGTCAATCCAAAACCATTCGGCATGCTCCAAAGGCGTATAAAACGGGTTCGCCGCCGGGATTGTTGACCAGTATCATGCCGGCAATGGTCATGCCACGCAGGATATCAATGGCCTGAATGCGCCGTTTTCACTCAGTCATGATGCTTATTTGTAAAGGTAATACTGTCGGGATAGCTTTTTAAACTTGTCGGCATCCTTATCCCAATAGGCTTTTGCGTCTTTCCAACGATGGCGACGCAAGAAAAGTTCGACGTATTTTTCGCTTCCGCACACCCTAGTCGAACATGCCGGCACGCCGTCCGGCTTGCTTCAGGATGTCGTGATTGGGATAGAGTTTGTAAAGCTCCTGTAAGAGTGTAGAACCGCACATCACACAGGCGGGCTTTACGCATGAATTGGTGAAATGTACTCTGAACGCCCTGCAATTGGCGTCCTTTATACTTGCGTGTAGAAGGGCGAGTAATAGATGGGGCGAAGGTGTAGCCCCGCAGTCGCAGCGCTGTTCCATGCGATCGGCCAGCTCGGTGGCTTTGATCCAAGGTGCCGCGAAGGTCTGGAAAGGAATCGTATAGCCTACGCCGATGTTGATACTATCAAGTTCGCCCACGATGCCCGACACGGTATAGAACGGTGCCGACGATGCTTCGGGGATGTGACGAAAGTACCCACTTCAGACCGGTGTCGCCGTAGGTCATCGAGCGTTTCCAGCCTTTCATTTTCACCACTTCCAAGTCGCATTTCTCGCCCAACAGGCCTTCGTCGTTCAGCACCGGGCGAGTTCGCCGGGCGTCAGACCATAAACGTATGGCACTTTGAACTGGCTGACAAACGAAATGCAGTCGTCTTCCGTGACGCAACCTTCTACCTTTTTGCCTCCCAATGGATTGGGACGGTCGAGCACCACCACTTTGATATGGTTGCGGGCAGCGGCTTTCATGATGTTGGCCAAGGTGCTGATGTAGGTGAACGAGCGGCAACCGATGTCCTGAATGTCGTAGACGAGTACGTCGATATTCTTCAACATCTCGTCAGAAGGCGTGCGATATTTTACCATAGAGCGAATAAACGGGCAATCCCGTAACCGGGTCGGAGTCGTTAGCGACCGCGTCACCGGCATGCTGCATTGCCTCGCACACCATGCTTAGGGCCAAACAAAGCCACCAACTTTACGTTCTTGGCAGCATGCAGGATGTCGACATCCGAGCGCAAGTCGTTGTCTACTCCCCGTAGGATTGGTGACCAGACCGACCCGCAAGCCCTCCAGTATTTTGAAGTTCTGCTTTTTCAAAAACCTCTATGCCGGTCTTCACTTTCTGCGCCGACGCGCTTCCGAAGGCCAGCCATAAGGCACAACAGATGAATAGTAATCTCTTCATTGTTCGTAAATTATTTTGCGTCCGTAGTTCTCGTCTATCTGCTTTCGGATGACAAACGTCACGCCGATGGTGGCCACACAGCAGAGCATTACCATCCAGAAGAAGTTCACATAACCAGTCGGCTTCTTTGAATATAACCTATAAAGCCCGGAAGCATCATGCTCAAGGCCATGAAAAGTGGCACAGATGGCAGTGAGAGGTCTTGAATCTCGCCTTCGGAGAAGTACATCATATAGAGCATATAGGCTGTGAAGCCGAAGCTATAACCGAACTGTTCGATGCAGACGGCCACGCTGATGACGGTGAGATCTGCGGGGTTGGTAGACGGCCAGATAAACGAAGGTGATACAGGGAAGCGTCATGCAGGCTGCTCATAATCCACAACGACCGCTTCAAACCAACGCGTGAGGCGAAGATTCCGCCCACGATGCCACACCGCCCAACAAGGCCATCACGCCAAAGGTTCCATAGACGACCGACCCATATCGGTATCTTTAGCCCAGCCCACCGCTGTCTGTGCCGTGAACGAGGAATGGTTGACACATCTTGATAAGGAATCCTTCGGGCAAACGATAGAGCAACATAAAGGCAATGGCCCAGAGCTAATAGGGTTTTTAAGGGAACGTGACAAACGAGTTGATCAGTTCCTTTCGCTTCAAGTCGGCGGCTTCCTTGTCGTCGACGTATCAGCAACGCGCGGTTTGTCTTCGGCCGAATGAGGAAGGAAAACAGGTGTGATAAAGCGTATTAAGGAAGCAAACGACCGCGCTCACGCCCAGCGTAATCTTCCACGAATAGGGTATATTGCCCGTATCTTTCTCGATACTGCCGGCGATAAAGACCAATACACCCTGACCAAAAACAGAGGCGATGCGGTAGAAAGTACTGATGGATGCCGATGAAAGCGGCCTGACTGGCTTGGATTATGGGCCAGCATGTAGTAAACCGTCGGCCGCAATATCGTGCGTGGCCGAGGCGAAAGCGGCGATGATAAACAGTACTAAGGTCAGCGTAAACATGCTGATTGGCGTCTGTCCGCTGTCAATAAGCTCTGGCGAAGGGTTAGCAGCGTGACTGTCAGCAGAACAAGGAACGCGGTCATAATCATCTGCATGCAGACAATCCACCAGCGTTTGGTTCTGATTACATCGACCAAGGGACCCAAATGCCCTTGAGCAGCCATGGAAAATACAGCAGTGTCGTGAAGAAAGTTATATCGCCGTTGGGTACACCCATCTTTGTGAACATCATAACAGAGATGTTATTCACGACAAAATAGGGCACACCCTCGGCAAAAATACAGCGTAGGCACAGCTGACATGGAGATTTTTATGTTGCTTTTCATTGATTTTTAGTGTATTGTTGACAACGAATAATCCTTATTTATTCAGCTGCAATGCGGGCCTGCAATTCCCGTGTGCGGACACGATCCTTGTACGTATTGTTGCGATTTTCCTTCTCAATGCTGAGCGCGGCATCAGAGTTGTCGTCCCAACGACGGCAGCAATAGAGCACATCATAGATGCGACCAATCTGGTAATGACGTGAAATGGCCAGGCCCAAAGCATAGTCTTCGCCATAGTTTACATGGGAAGGTTGACTGTCCGTATCACCGGTGTGAAGAAACCGCGTGGCGCACCGAGTCCGTTGATACGCAAAGCATTGTTGCGACCGTTGTCGGGAGTCCACCGCGGTGGTCGATTTTGCCCAGGGAAGCATGTTCTTATCAATATCTGTCAACATATAAGAGCCGATAACCATAGCGCATTGTTGCTCGCGGAAGGCGTCTCACAAACTTCTGAAGCGTGTTTTCGCTCAGAATATACATCATCGCTGTCGAGCTGAACGATGAAGCGACCGCACTTAGGATGGTGGGTAGCCATGTTCCAAGCCACCACCAACACCGATGTCGCGACGGGTCGGAATGAGGTGTATCAGTCGCTCATCACTCTTGTATTCCTCAATGGCTTCGGTGGTACCGTCGGTAGAATGGAATTCAGGACCATTCTCAACAACGAAATACATTGTACTTAAAAATTAGTCTTTTGGCTCAACGCGCTGTCGATGGCATCACGGATTGTGCGGATGCGATTGCGCACGGGAATCAGTGATGGTTGCCTCATATTCAAAGGCTTCTTGATTGAAAATCAACGGGCTCAAACTTAGAGCGAGGTAACCACCGATTTCCTTCAGATGCTCGTGCAGGCCTGTTCCATCTCACTTTGTGAGGCACGGTTGCGTGGATCTACGAGTCAAAAAGCTTTTCTCCTGTTTTGCGGTTGTCAAGTTCCACCTCGCTGTAGAGGTTTTCGTTGATATGAACAAGCTCTTCGCATTGTGATAGCTTCAGTCGGAGGTCATAGAAGCCGGCTGCCTGATAGTGAGAAGTCATCTTACCGGCTGCTGTCTTGAGGGCGTCGGTGCGGAAAAAGAGTACCGAACCGAAGTCGAAATCGTCGCGCAAACTACCTTTCTGGTAGTCGATAACGGGTGATTCCGAGCGGATTCCTTCTGCAGATATTTTGTAATGGTCGGCATATACCATGCCGGCATGGGTGCATTGAGCAATGCCGGTCATGCGTCTGAGCGCGTAAAGACCGATTTCCATGTATTGCTCCTTCACATATAATAAGGTGAAAGGAGCCCTCGGCAGCCTCAGCCACCTTGCGCATCGTGTCGCTGCTCTTCAGCGTATCGATGGTCAGAACGCCGTCAACACCTTCTACGGCTACCGGTTCACCGGACTGTAGGATAATGATGCGATTTACGATATCTTGCCCTTTCAGGCCTTCAAGGGTTCTTTTTTAACTCTTCCTGGCCCGCCATGGGAGGAAGCAATCTACCATTTTCTTCTGCTGATTGTTATATTGTTAGTGATTATTGTTGATTGAAAGTTTTCCTAAAAAGCCGTCTTCGTCTGTATAGAGCACAATGTTGCGGCTTAAAGGAACCACCGTGTTGACGAGCGTGTTGCTCACTTTATGCTTCCATAGCAAGCGTCCGGTCTTCGCTTCGATGGCGAAAAATCAGACCATTCTTAGTAGAAGAGAATACCACCTCGTCTTTTTCGGGCAGCGATGACGGTGGCATGTTCGTAACCAAAGCCTACATGGCAGGCCCATAGTTGTCGTGGATGATTGTCCAAAGCAGAATAACAGACTACGCTATCACGCATGGTCTTGGCATAAATACGTTTCCGATCTTTGAAATACCAATGGATTCGCGCACCACACTCTGCTTGGTGGCGTAGATTTCGTGGCCATCGCGAGCGTCAATGGCTGTCAGTACGCGGCGTGGATCGACCACGAATACTTTCTGATGAGCCTCTACAGGCCACACTCCGGCTGGCGAATAGTGCATATTTTGTCGTCCGGTGGTCCACTCCCACAATGGATTTCCGCTTTGCGGCGCAGCGCGTAGACCGTATTGGCCCAGTCGCCGAAGACAACCATGCGCCGATTAACGAGTGGTCGTGTTTTCTACGCAGCCCCTGAATGCCCTGTCGGCTCCAAAGCGATTGTGCCATCCTTGACGCGGATAGCACGGAAAATATGGTCGCCACCGCCCACGTGAGGCTATACCGCCACGGATTGTTACTGCACTCACAACGGGTCTTTGCGTCCGCACTTTCCATCGTAAGGTTCTGACGGGCATCAAGTCCATAAACTAAAAACCATCGGCCGAGCCAGCCACCACGACACCACGGCCGATTGCGGGCGTACCAATGATGCGGGCACCGGTGGTATATTGCCAGCGTTGCCGGCCTTGATGGTCAAGCAAGTGAGGCGTCCGAGGTTGTCGGCCACCACAATTCGTTGCTTGTCGACGGCCGGTGATGAATAGATACCGGCCCGAAGAGCGACCTGCCACGTTTCTTTCACCATGGGATAGGTTTCGTTGACGCTGAAATCAGGACGCAAAGGCGACGTGGCTGCTGCAGCCGGGCCAAGTCGCTGACCAAGAGCGATAGCGGCCCAGCGATAACGGGGCAAACCAACGGGATGCGTATAAGCGATAAGCGAGTCCACCGTTACGTCGTATTCTGTTGTATTGTCCGGCCGTACGGCCTTTCTGTCTGAGGTTGGTGATATTGATAAAGCCCGGTATTCCATCGTATGTCTCAAATCGGTTGCGATGGTAATGGCCGTTCAGAAAGGCCTGAACGGAAAGGATCGGACCGCGTCTGTCACATCAAAACAGTTGTCGACGTCCTCCGGTAGCATGGGCATGTGGCTCACAAGGAATACAGGCTTGCCATCAGTGCCGTTCTTTTTCAGTTCTTCTACGACCCAATCGATATCTTCCGGGGCCACATGTCCCAAAAGCCATACGCATGAGTGGACCGCTCGAAAAGCCCAAAAACAGATAGCCACGATGCTCAAACTTGAAACGTTCGTAGCCAAAAATATGCTTAAAATCCAAACAACCACTCTCACCCACTTCTGATCATGGTTGCCTTGTACGATGTAGTAAGGCCGTTGTAGCCGGTCAAGCTCCTGTTTAGCCAATCGCAACGAGGCGCCATCGCCCTTATCGGCAATGTCGCCGGTGACGAGAATGAAGTCGATGCTGTCCGATTGATTGATTTGATCTACCGAATTGCGCAGATCTTGTGTGGGGGTTTGGAGCGTTAATGTCGATATGAATGTCGGTGAGAAGGGCAAAGCGGAAAGGTTCACCGGCTTGTATTACATACACAGACACTAAGGAATGCCCACAAAATGGCAGCTTGTAAGTGCCACCGTTTTAGTTTCGTTATGAAAAAGAGTCATATTGTTTTACCTTTCCTATATGATGCTGCAAAGATATTAAAATAACATCATTCTTGCGAATACATCATTCTTTATTTTGTTTTTGCTATGTTTTATTAGGATTATTGGAGAGGCTTGAATTAAACCGTTCGCTATATTCAACGCCCTTGCGTAATAAGAAACGCCATAATCATCTTCATCATTTCATCGCGTAGAGCTTCGCTCTTCACCGCTTCAAAAGGAAAACCAAGCACCACCGTGCGCCACCGGTCGGTCTCATTCTCGCCGAAAACGATGCCCGCGCTCTTGTTATTTTCGGGATAACGGAAAAGCCGATAGGCGCAAGAATCTGCGGGATCGATAGCGTCGGGCGACTCTACTACGTATGATTGTTCGTTGGGGCGGTTGAAATATTCCATCCGCAATCGTTTATCGGTCAACGGCGACACCACGGTTGTAATCTCACCTTCGGTTGAAGCCTTATCGTTGCGCCACTGGTACTTCAGAATACCACGCGCAAAGGCGATGTCTTCCTTGTCGGCCTTGACGATGGGATTCTGCCAAAGGTCGGTAGCTACATGAACCCGACACAAAGATACGTCCGCCGGCTTGACAATAGGTTGTAATCGCTTTGCTGCAACGGTTTTGGGAAAGGTCTTGAAATCAAGTCCCTTTATGGTTCCGATACGTCCTATCTTGGTCTGTTTGTTCTTACCCAAGATAAGATCTACGGCACTGAATTCTCGCTATCGAAGAGTTGAAGATTAACAGCGGCGTCACGACTAACCGATATAAAGCTGTAGCCCTGCCTTCAGAATAGAGCGGCCATGGAGTGCCGGATAGTCGAAGGTATTGCCTTTCACCACGATGCGTTCATAGTTGCTTTGGCTGTCACCGTAGCCCGAAGCGTCGTCGTCTGTCCAAGGAATGGCACGCCGGAACTCCTTCATCTTACCCGTATAGGAAATCATTTCGCGGTAGGGCACGCCATTATCATCGTCTGCCAGAAAGCCCGCCTGCTCATCATCGGCACTGCGGAAATCATCGGGCGCGCTGATACGGTCGAAGCCATTGACCACAAGCACAGGCTTGGCAGTGGTCGTTGAGGCTATGCCGGCACTTAATATCTCTGACGGGAAGCTCTTCCGCCCTTGTTCAAGGCACACACTTTGAAGCTCACCACCTGATCGGGAGCTATCGTAGCGGTGTATTGCGGTTTCTTCACCACCACTCCATTGTCCCAACCGCCATCGCCTCAACCGAGTGTAGACGATGTATTTCTCAGCTTTGGCCGTTGCTTCCAAAGGGTCATCGACGGGGTTGCCAAGTCAGCATCACCTTGTTATTCTTGGTCAGTTGGAGCGCAAAAGTCCTTGACAGGAAGCGGTTGAACCACATAATCCGTGCCATAGTTGTCGGACAGGAAGCGAAGCATGCCCCTTGTAGATAGCACGCGAAACGGAGAATTGGAAGCGGGGATCGCGCACCATAGCGCATGTCGGCGAAGTTCTCATGTGAGAGCAATTGAGCAACATGCCAGGCACACGGGGTGTCCACGCTTCGAAATAAGACTGGTTCCACATGCCCCGTCGTGTCCATTTAGGTTCGTAGAGCGTGCGGATATCGTTCACAATCTGCGACTGAACGAGGTCGCAGAGGTCGTGATTGATTTGTCGGCTGGTGCCATCAGCAAACTTTCCGCCATAGCGATTGACCATATAAATGCCCAAAGTGCCGATGATAGAGTCGCCATAAACGGTGCCGGCATCGCTGTGGAAAGCGAAAGAGAGGTCGATGGGGATACATGGAGTCCCTTGCCTTCGGGCCAAGCTTTGGTACCTCCCAGCAGGTAGTTGACCCATGGACCGCGGTTTTTGTAGTCGTCGCGATAGTCATCATTGCCATGCGAAGGCGAATAAATGCTGTCGGGAATGCCGGCCCACTGCATGTAATAACGGGCTCCTTCTAAGTATCGGGGATAGCCACTGGTTTCGTGAGGATAGTTTTAGTTGGGGCTGCCAGGCATTACGAGCACGGTAGCCCGACTGGCGATCCATCTTTCCGTTGTAGGCAATGCTATCGCCGTCGGCCCGTCGGGCGATATTGCCCATGCCGCCTCCGAAGCGCACGGCATCAGCCGTCACAACGGTGCCTTTCTCTTTGAATAGTTGGAAAGCGTCACGTTACCCTTGCGTTCCTTCGTCAAATTCAAAAGTACCGAGGTAAATCCACGTGCCTCCACCCATCTGTTGGTTGACCGAAAAGTGAGTACTGCCTCCTTTGTGATTCACCGTATAGAGGGCTTGCGTGGTACCATTGGGTAGCGATTGATAGGCCACATAGACCGCGTAGGGCGACCGACAGTGATGCGGGGAGTCCATTTGATTTCGCCGGCGCGGCTCTTGTTCGACGTTGTTTCCGCCATGCGGTAGGTTCCTTCACGGAAAGGATTCTCAAAAATTCTTATATTCTTGTCGCGTAGGCATGCCAGGGGCTATTGCCGGTTGTCCAAAAGCTTGTCGCCATCTGGTTTCTTGATAAGGCGAAGAAGCCTGCTTTCCGTCATTGTCAACCACCACTTCATAGGGGTTGGTGTCGCGTTCGCGGGGTGTCAATACGTAAGCACCCGCGTTTTCGAGCATGGGAATAAGATAAGGGAGCACGTATTGTTGCGTGTATTTGTCCCTCTACGGTCTCGAAACATACGGCCCCGTTGCTACATTGCCAGCGTTGCCGTCCCGGTTCGAAAAATAGAGACCATGGCTCTGCCACATGGCGATGTGACGACCATAAAGGCCATTGGTCGGTACAGCGGGACGGCTCAGATTACGCACCAATGGCACCGCCTTTATCCTGCGTGAATACAGCCGGTTTTGTCGGCTTTTGGTCGCAAATAACGGGGAATCAGATCATGAATATCCACACTCCTGTGATGATCACGCACCTCGTTGTTCTTGTAAGTGTCGGGCAACGCGGCTTTGACACCACTGATGATGGCGTCGCATTTGGCCTGATTAAACGAGATATATGAAAAACCCGTGCTGGCATAGATCACGAGGCGATTGCCATCTACTTGAGCAGAGTTCACGCTTACACGTCCGGTACTAAAGCCGGGCGTGAATTGTCTCAACACGGTTTCAATGGCAGACTTCTGCGCAGGAGCAAAAGTTTGGGCATTGTTTGGGCCGGCATGAACCATCCGGCAATCATAGAGAAAACGAAAAGCTTGTTCATGAGGAGATTACTAAACTACCGGGACTGTACATGGCAAGTCTCGGTAGTCGATATTGTTCGTATTAATTATACTAAGACGCTTCATGCGTCTGATTTTTACCAGTTCGGGTTCTGCTTTACTTGCTTCCTCATTCAGCATGATTTCGTTGCTTGGAACGGGTACAAGTAATATTTTGCCTCAAACTTACGAGTAGCTGACGTACCGATGAGGTAGTTCTTCGCGTCCACGTTTTGTCCGGTCTTGTCTGCCAAATTGGTAATATTGGCACCACGGTTGATAGCCGGATAGGTGTTGCTGTCGAGCTTGTCAAGCTGATGCCAGCGCACGAGATCCCAATAACGGAAGTCTAAGTCGCACATCAATTCGCAGCGACGCACGCGACGTATCTCCCAAATCAAGTTGCTTACGCCCATATTGTTAGCGGGATCAGCATCCGGAGTGAGCGTCATCTTAGGCAATTCTGCACGCGCTTGCAGCAAGTTGATCGTCTTGTCGAGGTCGGCTTGTGTAAGTGTTCCTAATTCAGCTTTTGCTTCAGCATCGTTCAACAGGATAACAGAATACCAGAACAAAGGGATGTCGGTATAGTTGGTCGTTGTATTGGTACGATAATACAAGTCCATCTGTGGGTTATCATACTTATAAATGGTATAACCGGTAGACGCTGTTGTCTCAGCTGGCAGCGGACCATTGGGCGAAGGTTCATTACGAATCCAGCCATGACCCTTAAAGCAGATGATAGAGTCAACGAGCAGACTCAGGCGTTTGTCCTTTACCTTCAACAGATGACTAATAGAATAGTTACCATTAGCATTCTTAACAGCTGCGTCGTTTGTATCCATCGTCGTTGTTGCCAATGGTTTTCCATCCTTAAAGAGGAACGCGTTGACAGCGTCTTGTGTAAGACCATTCTGTGTTGTTGAGCTACAAGTGAAGTCGCAGAGGCCATGACCTTGACATCTTTTTCATAATTGTTGTAGAAGATAACTTCACTGTTGGTCGACAAATCGAGCGAATTATAGATGGTATAAATCTTCCGCTGGCGTTAGGCTTCCATTCGTTGAGCTTGAACTTGCCGTTCATCAGTGCTTCCGAAGCCTTTACGCTCTCGCCCTAAATACTTAGCGGCACGGGTGGCATCGGCAGCCTGCCGTTGTCGACTTGCGTACGATATTTGCAGAAAGTACCTTCGTAAAGACAAACCTCGCTCTTTACGGCCAACGCCATTTCCTTTGCTCCACGTAGTCTTATCCTTACCGATCGTCGGAAGGTTAGCTATCGCGAAGTCAAGGTCTGCCAACACTTTATCCATCACTTCATCGCGGTCGTTGCGTGGGCCATAAACAGCTTCGTCGTTGGGGTCGAGAATCACTTTCTTCCCACTGAACGTCACCTACATTTTCACTAACTCGTAGTAAACCCATGCTCTGTTAAGACGACCGATAGCTTCAAACTTAGCCTTTTCCCGCGTCAGAGAGGCTCGATGTCTCGATGCCGTCGAGCATATAGTTGACACGACGCACCTTCGTAAAGCGTCCTGACCATGCGGCGGACTTATTAGGAATCGTGCGGGAAGTCCAGTTGGCGAACGTAGGACTCACCTGATTGTCGTTCAAAGCGTCGAAATAAAAACTGCTGGCAGTGCCGTAGAACGAGTAGAAGGCGTTGCTGTAGCTCTCCACCTCATTGACATTGCTCCAAAAAGCCGGACCATTGGTGAACGTATCACGTGATTCTTGTCCAACAGGTCGTTACAGCTGCTCAGCACTAAGGCTGAAGCCGCAAAGATATATAGAATTGATTTTTCATGATGCTTGATATTTTATATGTCCTTTATAATGTAATCCTGCACACCCTATGGCGAACGAACGAGTAATCGGTTGCGTACGTCCCCAGCCTCCGTAGTCTATACCTTGGCCTTCGTTTACTCCGGATCGACTGGCAAATTGCCGTTGCCCTTGTGAAGCAAGAAGAGGTTGTTGGCACTTTCACATAGAGTCTCAGATTCTGGATGTAGGCCTTGCGTGTCAAGTCTTTTCGGCAAGGTGTAACCCAACGTAATATTCTTCAGACGCAGATAAGACATGTGAGTGAGGTATCTGCTCTGTGGATAGTAGTTGTGGTTACCCTTGGCTTCTGCCAAAGCGGTACGTTACCGGCTGTTTCGCTACCAGACACAAGCAAGGATAATCGTTCTTCTGATCGATTTTCACTACTTTCTTACTTGGATCGGCATCCCATGTGTAGATGTTATAGTTGGTCTGGTGTTTATAAACGCCCAAATCGGATTCTTTCCAAGAGTGGGAAGTTGAACGAACTGATTGTCCAGATGTCGCGCTTGCCTACACCTTGGAAGAAGAGATCGAGGTCGAAACCCTTGAATGTACCACCGATGTGGAAGCTATATTCATAACGTGGCAACGTGTTACCGATAACCTTGAGGTCGCCATGGTCTTCCAAAGTACCCTTTCCGCCATCAATGACACCACTGCCATCAAGGTCTTTAAACTTAATATCGCCGGGACCATAAACAAAGTTGTGGGTCTGGATACCCGTTTGATCGGCTACGCCCTTCTTATAAATCCAACTACCATCAGCATTGCGGCCCTCAAAGTCGTCCTCCGTGAAGTAACGATCGGTTTCGAAACCCCAGATATCGCCCCATGTCTGACCTTCATAAGCGTATGAAACGTTGTTCGTGTGACCGATAATCTTATTAGAACTGTTCCACTTCTTTACCTTGATCTTAGAGTCGCCAATGCTGAAGTTAGCGTAGAGACCTAAATCTTTGCTGAAACTGCTTGCGCTCATGCCAGCGACAATTCCCCAGCCACGGGCCTGCAATTCTCCACCATTGGTATAAGGTGCTCCGGCACCAACGGCCGAAGGAATGGCGTTACCCGGCGCGAGCATGTCTTTGGTCAGACGCTCATAGATTTCAGCGGTCAGCGTAAACTCGTCGTTCAGGAAGCCGAGATCAAGGCCGAGGTTCTTTCGTTTGGATGCGTTCCTGCAAGCGATGGGTTCACCCAGGTAGGCATCGTAAAGCCGTTTACCTTAGCGCCACTGCCATTCAGCCACAAGAATTTAGTAACGGGTTCTACCTGATAAGGTGTCAGCGTGAGAGGAACATGTTGTTACCGATGGCTTCGTTACCGATTTCACCGAAAGAGAAGCTGTATCTCCTAAATCCGCAACTCCATTCCCCGAAGTGCTACCTACATAAAGAGAAATGGACTTTTGATTCGTAAGATAACCATTAAGTCCTCGCGTCCGTTTCAATGCGCATACCATCCCCTTACCCCATAAAGCGACTTGAGGCAATACGCAATCAGTGGCCATCAAGTGATGTAAATCATCCGGAAGAAGTTTTTGAAGGCTTCTGCATATGCATGGTTGTCGGTGTAGATATTCAGCACACATTGCCTTGCGGTCTTAATCCACTTGGCAGGTACTGAAATGAATTTGAAGACAAACGTCTTGATACGGCTGGTTTCCTTGAGCCCGAACTTCTTCACTTCAATCCTTTGCATGATGGCCTTGTAGAAATTGCGTATCAGTGCCGTCAGGAGCAGGAACACGGTATTTTCCGCCATGAAGGATTTAGGCAGTCTGTCCCATCCAAACCCATTGTTCATGTCATCAAAGACGCGTTCCTTGCCACCGCGCATGTTATAGAACTCCACGATGTCCCTCATGGATGATCTCGTAATCGTTGGTCAGGATGCAGCGGTATGTATATTCCCCCTCCCACAGGTCCGGTCCACTGCCCATGCGTCTCTGTCTCTGGATTACCAGGCGATACGGTTTGCCCTTCCACTTCTCAACGAGAATGGAGTTCAACTCAAACACGATGCCGTTTATCTCTTCCTTCTTCCACCCTCTGAGCGCGAAGATGTCATCATAGAGCGAGCAGCAGCGGTTGGCGCGTATGTAGAATGTCCTGCAATGCTTCCTGACCTCATCCACAATGTCTTCAGAGCATGAGCCGCAGTCGGCCCTGAAGCGTTTGACTGTCAGCTTCTTCTCTTCAAGTCTCTCCAAAAATCCCTCTTTAGCGTGTCCTTCTGGTGAAAGCGTACATTGGTGTTGCTGTCGCTGTTCTCTATGCCGACAATCATGTCGCCGATAACGGCCACACCGGACCTGTAACCAAGAAATTTCTTGTACGTGGGCTTTGCATCGTACTTCTCCGCCTCAATGAACTGGTGGTCAAAGTCAACGTCATACTCCCCGCCCTCTTTCAACTGCCCTGTGGACAACAGGCAATTCAGGAGCAATGTGTTGAGTGTGTCTGCCGTATTGAAATCATAGGACTTTCCGGCATCAGACGTGTATGAGATGTTTTCCCGGGTCAGTTCGTTTATTGCCCTAAGGATGGTGTCGGCGCTACAGGTGCGGAGTGTGGGGTGAAGGGAAAGATGACTCATTAAGTGGGCGGTGACATCCTCAACGCAAGAACCGCCGCAGAAGTAAACGCATAGGAGGGAGCGGATGATTTCGCTGTATTGATAACCATAGAGTTTGCATCTCAACCCAAGTGTTGAGTCAATTGTAGAGGAGAGAAGGGAGGTAACTGTTCCATGATTGAAATATGCCTCCAAAAAGGAGTGAGTCTTTCGGATTTTATTGCTACCTTTGCCATGCCTGTTGCGGTTTTCTTTGTCTTTGGATTCGCAACACTAAGGTAAGTGAAAACGCTGACATGGCAAAAACCTGGGCAACAAAATGTTGCTCAGAACTTATAAAAATAATTATCAATTATGTTGGTGGAATTAAGGATCTTACCATTGGAAACGATGTTGCGATAGTCCAATAGCCTTCTTCGCTGAAACGATAGCCCAAAGAGAAGCTGGGGAAGAAGGCCCAACGATCGCCACTGCGGGAAGCGGCTCGAGCCATCGTAACGACCATTGAACTCAAACAGGTAAATTCCCTTATAGTCATAGTTGATACGTCCGAAGTAACCGGCAGAAGCACGGTCGTCTGTTTCGATCTCGATGGTGGCGTCTTTCATTCTCACCGTAGGCCAGATTTAGTTCCGGATGAGTTCTCATCGTAAAGCAGTTTGCGAGTTGCTCCAGCAATCAGACGTGAAGCTTTCGCCGTTGATACCGGCCATCACGTTCAGATTGTGCACGTCGTTGAACGTATGAGCGTAGTTCAGATAGGCATTAGCTGTCCAACGATCCATCTTGCGGTTCCAACGTGTGGTAGCCGATTTACTGGAAGGAATGATATGCGAGGCGTTGTGCCCGACCCAGTTCATACCATATATACTTCGAGCGATTTCTTCTCATTGAAGTTATCAATCTGATAAGCATAATCGGCGTTGAACGTCAATTCCTGGTAATGTTGGCCTTCACAAAGCATCTGCATGCGCAGCACGTCGTGCGCGATGGTGAAGCGGTTGGCCTGCTTCTGCATGGCAACCAAAACGGTAGTCGTACTCTCGTTCCGTCGGCGTCCTTATAGATACCTTGATGGAACGAAAATAAGAACCCCAGCGCCACAGATACTGGAAAAATAGGATAGCTTTCCGGGTCGACCGCGCTGAAATGACGGCGTGTATAGTTGAAGCGAACGCTCGCTGTGAGCCAGTCGGTAACGTCTGTCTGCGGAATTGATTGTCGCGCTGTGACGGTCGCGCTTGCTGGGATTGAACTTCAGCGAGGTCTTGCTTGTAGTCGTAGCCCAGTGACGTATAGAAGTGGTGCGACCAGAAGAACCTGAGATACTAACGTCATGTGTCTGTGAGGGCGCGGCGTTGTCGTACCAGATTTTCCGAACGTCGTAATTGGCATAGTAGAGCGGAGAGCCTGAACGGAGTCGTAGTCGCCCACGGCTTCGTCACTTCTCGCCAAGGTTGCATCACGCTGTAACCCTTCTTTCCACCATATTGCTTTTTCCCATTTTTCAGCATACGGCAGCAGCTTATCAAAGCACATACCGAAGAGTTCGGGCGTTGTCTGTCCCAGCGCGCTTCTTAGCAATCAAGGCAGGTATCAACCGTTCGGGCACCGAAGGGAAGTCGGCAGCACCGTGGCTCGATCCCAAAGCCATCTCGACCGCTGTACTTCACCGTCACGCGATCGCCTTTCTTGGCCTGCTTCGTGGTGATGAGGATAACGCCGAAAAGCTGCTCCGCACCGTAGATGGCTGACGATGAGGCGTCTTTCAGTACGGAGATAGAGGCAATGTCGTTACCGTTGATCATCGCAGGTCATCGGTGGGAACACCATCGACAATGATGAGCGGCGAAGATTTCTGCGAATTGGACAACGTACCCAAGCCACGGATTGAAAGAGGACTTGCTGAGGTCACCGTTGTTGCTCAGCACTGTCAAACCGGCCACCGCGCCTTGCAATGCCTTGCTGACGTCTTGCTCCGACGGCTTCCGAGCGTCTTGTCGATATCTACATTGGCCACGGCACCGGTGAGATTCACCTTCTTCTGTTGACCATAGCTCACGACAACCACTTCATCGAGCAGCGCGTTGTCAGGCGTCATCTGCACGATGCTGCTGCTTTTTGGCCTTCAACCCTCAACGGTTTTGTAGCCAAGGAAAGAGATGCGGAGTTTGGCGTTCTCGGTTGTTTTCAGTTCAAAACTACCGGTTGTGTTCGAGACCGCGCCACGGGTTGTACCCACTCGGCAATGCTGGCTCCAATGATGGGGTCGCCATTCTCGTCGACAATCGTTCCTTTTTCACCGTAACGGTTGTCTTTACCGTCCGTCACACGCTAATCTGTGTAGGCGCTGCGAAAAGCGTAACTTCCTAGTTGCGCCACACGATAGTAAAAGCGCTCTATTAGCGCCACGTGTCTTTTCATAAGCGGTTTTTGTGAATTCATTGATGCTTTAGATTTAACTCTATATGGTATATGATGTAAGGCGCATCAGCATCATCAATAAGGTGATAGGATGTCTGAAAATGCCATTTTCAACTTGGCAAATATGACTCAAAATAAATGAAACTTGCAAGAATTTTTCTTAAATATCAGAGCGTAAAAACAGCTTTCAAAACCACAATCGTTTATGTTTAATCACTCATCTCGTCAGATTCCACCGTTTGTATTCTTTTGACGGCTTTTTAGCCTTTTCGCGGCGGAAGGTACCCCACCCGGCGAAAAACCACGAGCTTACAGCGCAACTCATCATGCTTTGGCGGTGGCACAGGGCAGCAAATACCGTAAAATGCAGTCACAAAAACGGCCTCTATGCTTCAACTAGAACGGAAAGAGAGATGAACGGCGGTTTTTGCACTTGCGTGCCTTCGTTTTTCGTTTCGCGATGTCAAAGCACAGCTTTTAGACAGCAGCCCTTTCGCGTGGTATTAGCTATGCTTTTACACGGTAAAAGGGCTGCTTTAGGTGGCTTTTTGCGGTATTTGGGGTGTTTTTGACGCACGAAAAAGGGGTCGCCCTCGCAAGTGCGGCTGGCTATCAGCTATTTGATCATTGTTTTAACAAAGTGCGAAATGCTTGGCTTTATTTGCGACCATCCTGACGCGAACAAACGAGCGGTTTGTACGATCATCATGAATTTGAGTTAGTGCGGTTGCGTTGCTGGTTTCGCCGGTGGCGATTCATGGCGCAGCCTTACTTCAGCGGGTCACGCGTGTTATTCGTAAAGGACTTCCGGTTGCTGGAATTTGTATAGAAATCACGCAGAAACGGCATATTCTGCACATGACGGCGCAAGCCAGCAAAACGCCCACCCTTTTCGACCGTAGCAAGGGCCGGATCAGCCGATACACCCGTATCGTCGGGCGACGCCAAATTCCGTTTCTGGCGAAGGCAACCAAACCTGCCTCGTCGCAGCGGCTTTTGACGCCAGAACCCGTGGCCTTCGCCCGCCGGCTTCGCCAGGTTGACCCACTCCGGGATGGTAGTGCATCATGACAGATGTCTCTACTTCCGTCGGGCATGGATCGCCCGGTTGGTCGAAGTGATTTTAGCCACCGGCGCCATCTTAAACCACCCACCGTGCAGGCGATCAAGAAGTCGGGGATAGGCAGTCGAGAGGTCGCGCATCATATTTCGGAAGTTATTGCTGCCGTGGCCATTGATGATCACCAGTTTGCGAAAGCCCCTGATGACGGGAGCTGATGCTACGCATCGGTGAGAATGGCACGCTGGGTGCTCGTAGGAGGCATGAATGCAGAAAGGCAGGTCGCGTTGTCCCGGATTCTGCGAGTCCGCGCGTGACGGGTGGCATCACTCATACATCTGACTCCGTGACGCCTCGAAGGCCACTTCGGGCGGCGTCGACGGCGATGTCGTGCAAGACAGAATACAGTCGGTCAGATAAAGGCGATGCAGGTTGCGAGGTTTGTGGCACCCCCACGGCAGCAGCACGATGTCGTAGCTGTGCTGCCGTAAGACGCCATAGTTGGCCATGATTAAATCATATTCTCGTTGTTCCATCCGATGGGGTTCGTTTTTAGGAACCTTTCAAGTATTTCATTACACAAACGTAAACGACTTGATCATCATGCGTGGGATATGGAAAGTCTTTAAAGAGGTTTCCCTGGCCGGTTGGGCCACCGTGCCGTCGCGATGCAGGTATCCGCACCACTCACCATACTCCTTATCGGGGAAAATGAGCGGCTGTCCACTCGCTGATTTGGCGGTGACGATAGAGGTATTCTTCGTCGCCCGTGCCCAGATAAGCGTAGAGCGAAGCGATGATGGTCTCACTCTGCGGCCACCAGAATTTCATATCCTGCGAGTAATCCTGTGGAGGCAGGTTGCGACAATCGCGGAAATTGATGATGCCTCCGTACTTTTGTCCCATCCCCAGTCCCATGACCAGTTGAAGATGGTGAGGGCCGTGTCCATCAAGTCTTTGTCCCAGTTAGAGCTGGCGCGCCCTTCCATGAGGAACCAGCTGGTCTCGATGCAATGACCGCGCTGATAACGCGGTCATATTGGTATCGACGAACTCGCCGTTAGGACCTACGCATTCGAGCAAAGCCTTGAATTCGTGCATGAAGTAGCGACGCAACTTGTCGATAGAGTCGTTGATCTGCAGCGTTAGTTTGGGGATTGTCCACCACGGCGCGCAAACGGCTGCCCACATTGATGAGAATCATGATGATGGAGTGGCTCTGCAACTGCACCTCTGGCTCGAATTTGGGCGCAAGGAAGCCCGGTGGCCAAGAAAACGCTGGGTGTCTTCAAACACCTGCATGGCACGTTCGGCATAGTGCATGTCGCCTGTGGCCAGCGCGCGTATTCCGACATGGCGATGGCGGCGAGTCTCGCTGAAGACATAACGGCGCTCCCGCAACGGCCGGCCGTCTGCAGTGACGGAGAAATACATGTGCCCGTCCTTGTCGAAACAGTATTTTTCGATGAAGTCGATGGTCGTTTGGCGACCTGAAGCCATTCCTCGTTCTTCCACATGATTATAGCGTAGGCGCAAACGAAGGCGAAGCGGCCTTGGAACCATACCGACTTGGTGGTGTCGGCATGAGCGTTCCGTCACGGTCTACGCAGGTATAGACACCTCCGTGTCACGATCGAGGCCGTACTTTCATCCAGAACGGCATGATATTTTGGGTCAGGTCGTCACTTGTAAGAACGTGCCCATTCGCTGATATATGCTTTTATATCTATCATAAGTCTTGTTTTTAGAATTGGTTGCAACGGTCAAAGAAGTGAATGCTTTCAGCTCGGCTTTATGCATTGTTCTTCTTCGTCGGTCATATTTTGAACGGCGACGCGGTTCGGACCTAAGTCAAGCCGATGAGTTTCATAATGCGCTTGCCGCCAACGATGTTTCACGGAAGTGGCAGATGACGTTTATCACCTCCTGAGCGAAGTTCTGATGGTCGCGCGCGGCCTCGATGTCGCCACGTTTCCAAGCGTCGATGATGGCCACAAGCTCACGGCCGTTGTAGTTGGTGGTACCTCGATGCCGCCCTGAAGGCGCCTCCTTGGGGCCCAGCGAAAGGCAGGATCGTTTCGTCCTGTCCGTGCAACATGTCGATGCTTGCCGTTGGCATAGAGGCGACACTGGTTGTACTCGCAGAAAGGCTCTCGAAGGTGTATTTTGATACCCGCAAAGTTAGGAATGCGGCCATCAACAGCCTTGAGCACGGTCGAGCATAGGCAGGCAGCGCCGTTGAAAGCGGGGATGTGGTAGTAGTGAAGGGCAACTCGGCGCGGCTGCGGCAATCTGTTCGCAGTGACTCACGAGTTCTTCGATGCGACCAATCTTCGGGAACGGAGGTGTATCGAACCGATACCCACGCTCCGATCTGCTGGGCGTGGCGGGCCACCTCGACACTCTTTGCGCAGACAACAGCTGCCCACGTGCACGATTACCTTGAAACCGGCGGGCACACAGCTCACCCATTTCTCGGCCAGAGCTTGCGTTCGTCGGTCGTCAGCACTGTAGCCTTCGCCCGAAGAACCATTGATGAATACGCCTTGAGTCCGTTTTTCTGCAACATAGCCGCATAAGCAGCGATAGGTTCGAGGTTTTACGTCACCGTTGGCGTGGAACGGTGTAAACGGCGCGTCTGCGAGACCGATAATCTTTTCCATAATGTTTATAGTTTTAAAATGATATATTTTTGTAGCGTGAAGGAGATGTTTTGGGGAGTTAAGGGAGTTGTCTTGGGGGAGTGAAGGAGTTGGTTTGGGGAGTTAAGAAGTTATGAGTTAAAGGGAGTTAAGACATTAGTTTTATGTTGTGGGGGGTATTGTTATTTCTTTGTGGTGTTATTTTGGGGGAGTTAAGGAGTTGTTTGGGGGAGTTAAGACATTAGTTTTATGTTGTGATGTCATTGTCATGTACGGGGTTGTTTCTATATTGTGGAGTTTAAAACATTCGTTCGATGCCGATGCAAGGATGGCAGGGATAAGACATACGTCTTAACTCCCTTTAACTCCTTTAACTCTTAACTCCAAACCAACTCCTTCACTCCCCAGACATCTCCTTCACTCTTCCTATCTTTTCTCCTAATCGACATTGTCCGTTTTGGGCTTCAGGAAGGTCAACTGAATGATGAGTGCCACGGCAACGATACCGCCGAGGAGGGCAAAACCTGAACCTAAAATTACCGCCGTCGGCCCATTTTCCGGAACACTTGCGTAACGGCAGCACCGGCAAATACGCCCGTCATATTCATGATACCATAGGCCGTGCAGCACGGTATTTAGAAGAGATAAACTGGCAGAGGATAGGCATGTTGTTGGCATCGAACATTCCGAAACCTACACCAAAAGAGCAGGCCTGCGCCCACGATGGCCGGCAAACTGTGGCCATAACCCAGCAGCACAAGGGCGGGAATGGTCAGCCCAGTCCGATAGCGCTGGTGTAGACACGGCCTTCAGGTTGCGCTGCACCCACTTATCCGACAGGTAACCGCCAAAAGATAACGCCGATGAACGACGGAGGGCGGCGATGGTAATGGTAGAAAGCGGACCGGCACTTTCCATCGGTATGCCCAGATTATTGGCAAAGAGCGTGGGCAGCCAGTTTCTTCGTTGCCCATCCCGGAAGGCTGGGAACTGGCGAAGAAGAAGAGAATAATCCAAAAAGGCCCAGTTGGACAAGACGACGCCAAACTCTTCAGCAGACCGGCTGTGTGGCTTTTCGGCTTGCGTGGTCGTGCTTGTGGCGTGGCCGGCCTTCTCCATACAGCAGTACCATCAGCACAAATGAGTAAGTCGATTCCGATGATACCGAACCAATGGAAGGTGCTCTTCCACGAGCATGGCAGCTACTACGGCCCGAAACCACCCACAGCCTGACCCACATAGATACCTGTCATGTGAATACCGATGGCCAGTGAGCGGCTCTTGCCTTTCGTGCCAGTCGGCCAAAAGCGACAGGGCTCGAAGGATGTAGAGGGCTTCGCTGACGCCCATGCGATTCCAACGCAAATAGTAGAGTTGGTCGAAGCTGGTGGCGAAACCCATAGCCAATGTGACGGCCGACCATACAAAGAGGCTGCCGATCACGAGCCACTTGCGGCTCATCCGGTCGGCTACGAGGCCCGCGCGAAGGGCGACACCAGACCGTAAATCCAAAGGAATACGGCTATCAGCGCGCCGGAAGGCTTCGGCTTGGTTCAGTTCTTCAATGTCGGCCTTCATGGCTTCCTGCATGGTCGAAAGCATTTGGCGATCCATGAAGTTGAGCAAGGCTACAGATCCACAACAGGGCTACAACGAGCCAGGGATATGATTTTTGTCAATCAGTTTCATAAGGATTTAATGGTTGAAGTTGAGTCGATAGATTTCGGGAGTGCGAATGCCGGGCTTCAGTTCGCCACCAATAATGTAGTAGACGGAGTTGCCTTGTTTGACCAGAGCGCGGCACCGGCGCGGGCGGCCACATGATTCTTTCCGGCGATGTACCAGCGCTGTCTTGAAAGACGCAGATGTAGCGATTGAACCGATACCACTCCACGGCGTGTCATATAGCCGGGCTTGGGATTGTTCACGGCGTCGAGAAAAGACGTCTTGTTCACCCCTCCGACAATGACAATGGCGTCATCTGACAGGTTCTAAGCAAGCCGCTGCCCACCGGAGGTAAATCTCCGTACCATTGTTGTCAACAGGAGGTGGGCAGCGTAGCTCTTTGGGCACCGAAAGACTGTCCCGGTATGTTCAACGTGGTCGGCCGTTCAGCGGTCTTGGTATTTGGCGGCATCCGCCCCATAGGCAGGAATGTTCCGTTGATACTGCCGCTGACAGGCTGGCCTAATTTCTCGTCACAGCCGGCCGGTGATTCGCCCAACCGTCGTTCGACGCGCCAAATCGAGTTGCATGAAAGACGATGACCACCGTCGCTGCTGTGTCACCGTGTTACCGCAACGACAACCCGTAAAATTGTCTCAAAGCTGCGGGCAAAGCGTAAGGTGTCACGACGGCACGGGCGTTTTCAAGATGGATTCGATAAGCGTCGGCAAAGCTCTGATCGGTATTATTGTTGCCGCCCACAGAGGATTTCCATCCTCTGGTGAAATACTAACGCCATAGGCAGCTGCTGTGGCAGCCGGCCTGCAAGTTTCCAATCAAGTTGATTGCCTGCAGGTTATTTCCTGGCGGCATAGATATCTTTGGTAGTAATGTTTCTTGCGCCTTTCGGCAGCCGGTGTGCGGAAAAGCTGCAAACCACCGGCCATCACAACTGTTGCCGCTCCCGGCGAAAGCGTGCCGATACTCCTCTCAATGCCGGCCTCGTCTGTCGGAGCCGAACCTCGCTCAATGGTTTGCAGTTGCCAAGTTCACGAGCTGACGATTTCTGACCGTTTGTAACTCATCCATGATGATACAGATTAATAGAATTAACTTTAGATGTTTCATGAGTCTATTTCCTTTTCAAATGTACTGCACGGAAGGCCGGCTCCACTTTGACAAGGCTGGCACAGGAAAAGGGCTGCCAACCGTATCGCACATGGTACGGGATGGGCCACCCGCGAACAGGTTACACATGACAACATCGGTTCCGACAATACGGTGCGTCGGCCGTGTGGTAAACACCATCTTCTCCGGCCGCCAAAGCCAACGAGGGTGCGTGCCTTGCGCCTTAAGACCAGTGGCATGTGATCGAGACGAAAGACGCACGGCCCGCCCTCACGGACAATCTCTGCACAGGCCGGACCTTCGCAAACAACCGGCCGATCATGCTTAGACATGACCGAGTGCCTGCCAAGCCAATCGCTCGCCCACGGGCTTCTTATCGCGATAGTGTACGTCGAGCGAATCGCTCCTCATCCATCGACACCGTCATCCACGTGCTGGCCACTCGGCGGCCAAAAGCCGCTGCGAGATGAAATTCGGGCCATGACGGTCGATTGGATACCGGCCAACTGAACAAACAGGAAAGGCAGATCGGGCGAGTGAAAGTAGCTTCTCCAGCTCTTTTCAAGGAGGCGGAAGAGCCGCTCGTGCAATTCTATATTGTGGGCATCTCGACTCTCCCTGATACCGTAACGCCTTTATGGCATATCCTTGTAGCGGAGGCTTGTGCCGGCTTCAAACATATAAGCGGGCTTCATAAGGATGGCGTTGCAATGCGGGAGTGGCGGCTTTGCGGACAGCGTAAAGCGCGACCACGTGCCCACGCCTGTCCGAAGTCGCCACATGATACCAGTCGCGGAGGACACAGGGAAATCCTATCTCAGTGTCCGACGATCAATCCACGACTCGAGTGGTCGTTCCGCCCACGGCATTACAGATGATACCGACGGGTATCCGCGAGACTGTCGGCACACACACGGCCGAAGTAGGTAGGCGATGGACGAAACCTTTGACCGATTGCATCCGCTTTTTGCCACGGGCTCGTCTGCAGCAGCTTCAACTGATTGACCGAATCGAGCGTTGCTTCAGCCCACCTCCACCGCGTTGGTGGGGTAACGTGACGGCATGTTGAACAAGCGCAGACGATGTTGCTGATCAGCTTTGGGCCAGGTCGTCGTTGGCACTTGTCGTGTTGCAAACGGGCCATTCCATGTTAAGGACTCGCGAACAAAGCCACGCTTCACCTATATATATATCGCGTGGCGACGCGCGCTTTGGCTTTCGTTGTTATACGAGCCTCGCATGGACCGCCCGCTTCATGGCCGGAAAGCCTACTTCCCACCGACCGTCCGCACCGGTTGTAGCGCCGTCATCGTCGCCGCCTCGTTGAAGGCCACATTCACCTTCTCTTGCGGCATTGGCTGCACCACGGAAGACAACAGGCTGATGGCGTTGCATCACGCAGACTCGTCGCCATAGAGGGACGCCATACGCAGTCCGCCGTGGTCGCCGGTGATGGCGGCAAACACCGTTTGAGCGATAATGGCCGCGCCTTCGCCACCATTGGGATGCAGAGCGTCCGGCAAACAAATCGGGACGTTTATAGAGCGGGTATGCAGGTCGATAAGGCCCGTCCCGTTGGCTCGAGCTGTTCTCTGAATGTAGCTTCTGAATGGCTAGTACCCAAATCACGGTGCTCACTTTGAAAGCGTGGATGCCGGTCGAAGATGGGCGACATGAGACAAATCCATATCTTGGCGTTGTTTGCGGTTCTGGAAATCAGTAATCAACTGCTGGTAATCACGCATCAGACCGGCTGTTGTGAAGTTAGGCCAGTTGCGTGGATCGGTGTCATTCAGACCCAGATGGATGACCACAATATCGGCCTTGAAACGCCATAGGCATCCTTGTATTCGGGCTTCTGTCGGTAGGGACATGATGGCTCTTGTTCGAGAAAGCGTTGTGCCCGAATGACCGAAGTTTCTGCACATCGTAGCTGACGCCCAATTGTTGTTGTCAAGCACGGCCGGATGAGGCCTTTTTCCTTATCCCATGTATGCCGCGTCCGAAGGTCACGCTGTTACCGACACAGAGCCACTTTAATCTTGTTTCCGGCCTGCGCCAAAGACTGTGACCAAATCATAGTTGTATGATAAGCAATAACTGTTTCATTGTTTTCAATGACGCTGTTGATATTCTTTGTTGGGATTCGCCTTTTATGTAGAAACTGAATACACTGAATGGCTGTGGAAAAACGATGTCGTCATCGCGAGTAAACGATGTCGGGTAGCGCGTTTTCGACCTTCTACATCCGTCAACACAAGGTAAAACATCCATTTGTTGAGCTTTCGATGCCATCGCCTTTCAGGTCGGGTAAGATCATCCGCACGTGATTCCAGCCTTCTTCAGACGCAGTTTCATGACGGGACGGCCTGTGAAATTCTCATTTGTTAGGTCGGTTTCGTTATCAACCGTTGCCCCGGTCGCTTCCATTCAGGGGCTTTCAGTGGTTCTCCATTCCACCAAATGCGTGATCCTCGTCGATCCCATTGCCCTTCATCGGGCACTTTATCCCGTTCGGAACGGCTGTAATTCTGCAGTTCAAACGAGCGCGCCGGCTTCCTGATCCTTCGGCGAATAAACGCTCGTCCATACGTAAGCCGTCTTGCCCGTAGGCTTATCGGTAGAACCAAGCGGGCACGATCTTGCTCCATGTGTGGCGCAGATAGAGCACCGGCGCCCCGCATTTTCAGACTGTTGACGGGTCTGCGGTCGGGCGAAAGGCTATCGGTCACGGCCCAAAGCACGTTACTTTGGCGCACGTAAGGGATGGGGCGTCTTCAACCAACGTGATTTATGGAAGAGAAAACGGCGTTCCCAGTCTTGGAAATCATCCAGTTCGTCACCCGTTACGGGCAGCGTGGTACCACCTTTTTCTATATATTGCCGGCCGCCACCTTGCCAAGCCCGCGATGCCGACGCGATAACGTTCGTGTAAAATTGTTCTGTCGGAGCATATCGCTTTCCCGATGACAGCTTATGATCGTTCCATAAGGCGCATATTTCGCCGGCAACTTCAGGCGAACCCTGTTGCTGATAGTAGATATTACTTTTTATAACGCCCACCACATCGGCAAAAACGTCGAAGTGATTGATGTAGTTGTAGCGGCAGTCAATATTGGGAATGCCGGGTACTAATCGGCCCGCCGTGCTCCAAAGTTGGGTCATGTCGGCCGCCATATAGTGAGCGTGGTTGGGTATCCACACGATAGCACGCCGCCTCGTTACGCACATGACGGGTCATAAGCCCGAGAAAGTCAGGATAAGTAATTGTTTTTCTCGTCGCCACCGATATGAATATAAGTGGCGAGCGGGGAACGCTACGGCCACCTCGTTGAGTATCTGTTTCAGTTCGTTGACGCCACGGTCGGTCTGCATACTATGACCCATAGCCTTCTCAAAGGCCTCGCTGTGACCGGGCATATCTATCTCGGGAATAATCTGTATGCCGTATCCGCGGGCATAACTTTCCAATTCCTACATTCGTTTTGTGTATAAAAAGGCCTTGATGACGGTCATGGACGTATCAGCCGTGAGCTGAGGGAGGCTTTTTACCTCAATCTCCACGCTTGATTTTCCGTCAAATGCCAGTGAAATGTGTTTTACTTTGAAGAGTGAGAGCTGTTTTTATTTCTTTTAGTTCTTGCATCGACAGGTAAGAACGGCCGGTGTCGTGCATGTAGCCCTCGCAGTTTGAACGAGGGATAGTCAGTGATGTCGACCGCGGCGACATCACTTTTGCGACCTGTTCCTTCAGCCATTTGGCGCAAGGTGGCTGCTGCCCGAATGACGCCGAGGCGCGAAAGGGGCCGTAATTTCTATGCGGTGGGGTGCTAATTTTCAGCCGGTAGGCTTCGTTTTCGTAGCCTTCAACGCGTAATCAACCGTGTTAGGCAAATGCTTGGTCAGCACAATGGTGACAACGGCTTTTCGCCTTTTCGTTCACGGAACAGCCATAATCCTGTGGAATTCCCGCAAAGGCAGGCAATCGGTTGGGTCTTCCAGCCGTATAGAACGTTGTAGGTAGAATGGCTTGGTATGTTGTTTTACATCGATATGCTTAGGCCGCGGCAGTATATGCAGCATCTCCGGCGCCGCATGGAAGTGCGGCGTAGAGCAAGAAAAGAAGCGCGATTACCAATTTCTGTTGGAAACGTTGGCCTGTCATATTATTCTATCAAGAGGATTTATAATAAGGAAAGAGCAGGAGGTGACAGTATCACCTCCCGCTCTATGGTTTTCTACCGTTTAATAACCCTTGGTCTGTACCAAAGCGTTATTGTTGGTCAGTGTGTTCTTATCGATTGGCCACAACACCTTTGCCAGATTCTGCCAATGAATATTCTGATGTTTTGCCCATCAGACGGATGTCACTACCAGCGCTTTCCTTCAAAAAGGAACTCTGAATCTTTCCTTCAGCACTGGCTTCCACAGGGTCGCTGTCGGCTCCCACGAACTTATTACCGTGTAGAAGTCTCCTTTGTCATTGGGATAAGCCACTTTTCGTCAGAATAATTCTCACCATACGCACGCTTACGAATCTTGTTAATTTCGGTCGAAATGTCCTCTCCCAGCAGTGCTAGCCTCTGCTAAGAGTAGCAGACAGTCTGCATGGCGATATAGCGAAGTCATCGAGCATGCTTCTTTCGGAAGATCCGCGAAGATCGTGCCTTGGAACTTATACGCAAAGGAGCTACGTAGGAGAGTTGTCATTCTCTGCCTTTTGTAAACGGCTCTGGTGATTTCTCAGGCGAGCTGTCACCTTCTCTAAACAGCTTGAAAATAAATGTCTTTGCGCAAGGCAAGTCGGGTAAGACCATTCAGTTGGCTATCCTTGGTGTCCTTAAACAATGTGCCTGTTTCGTCATAGAACGAACCATTGAGCAGGTAGTTCTGCTGTGGAAGCAGGTTGCCACGATAGCTGCCATTCATCGGGCTGGCTTCATTCTCCCGCGCTGACAAAGCTGAAAATAACCTCCTTGTTTTTCTTATTGTCGTAGCTAAGACTTTCGCGAAGTCATTCTCCAAACCGATACCAGGGCATTTTGTCTACCGATTCCAACGCGGCCTTTGGCTGTTTGATAGTCGGCAGTGCCGCCACCCATCTGCTTTCCGCTCCAGAGATATACCTCGCCCTTCAGCATTTGGTAGCACCCAACGACCAATAGTTCTTACCTTGGCAAAACGATAGTCGTTATTGAAGGCCTTTTCCGAAGCCTCGATGTCTGATTTAATCTGTTTCATCACTTCGCTGCAGAACTTTCTGCGTTTTGTTAATGTTGGCTAAGTCGATCGTTGTGCCCGAAGTATAATCCAATGGATGATAGCATCGCCCCAAGAGCGCAGCAACCGGAAATAGAGATAAGCTCTGATGCCATGCGCCGTACCGAGTAATAATTTCTGCGCGCAATGGCTGGTGAGTGTACCGGTGTCGTTCAGTTTGCTAATCATCAGGTTACACTGGTTGATAACACCATACATACCCGCGTAATTGCTGATAACGGGCTGAACTGCGGAAAAGGGTGTTGTAAGGCAACAGTTCCATACCCTGCGTAGCTCACCACCAAACGGCGTGTCGCCATAAAGGTAGGCACGAGCCTTCTCCCAACAAGAAGAAACTACCCGATAGATTTCCTAAAGTAGGAATGAATACCGAGCATTGAAAGCGTCAAACTGGTCGGAAGTCTTCCAACAGTTCGCGTCAGTGATGATGCTTTCGGCTCTAAGTCGAGGGATCGAGCCGTAAAGCCTAACGCAAACGATTGCTCCCGCGATAGACTGAAATATCAATGATAGTTGAATGGTTAGAATGTTAAAGATACGCCTGATAATATAGTACGTGGTGTCGGATAGCGTGCATAGTCTATACCTTCATAGCCACTGGTAACAACCGGTTCGGGTGAACTACCGCTATAACCAGTGATATAGAATAGGTTCTGACCCGTTACACGACAGAAGCGTTCTGGAGTGCCTTCTGAATGAGTGCCTGGGCAGTGTGACTAAAGTAAGTTCACGGCAAGCCAGATAGTCGGCCTTTTCGTAGAAACGAGTTGTTGCCATTCAGCGCAATGCCAGCACCATTGGCACGGGTGATATTGTATTTAGCCAACTGGTCGGCGTAGTAGAACTTCGGAAGGTCTGCGTTCGTGTTGGTCTCGGTCCACGTATCCTTCACCTTAGAGATGATATTGAACGAACATGATACTGTCCCAAAGAGCGAGCCATCAATTCATTGTAAATCGTATGGCCGAGGGGCGTAGTCGAAACGAGCATAGAACGAGAAGCCCCTTATAGGACATTGTAGAAGAGAAACCACCCGTAACCTTCGGGAATGCGTTGCCGATTACCTTCTGGTCGTATGATGTAATCTCACCATCACCATCCATATCTTCCCAGCAAACATCACCCGGCTCGATGGGTTTCAGCCTTCTTTGCCCTTTATATTGGCTTTCCAAGCCCGGGCCATAGAGCTTACCTACTTCGTCAACGCGGCTGTTGGCATGCGTCTTTACGTCGTCCCAGTCGCGGAAAATATGGTTTTGCTTGTAAGCAATATCTCCCAGCTTGCCACCTTCCTGACGGCCGCCTACCCATTTGGTCGTATATTTCAACCGTTGCCATCTGCCACAGCTTGTCCCGCGGCAACTTGCTAGCTACCCACACGGTTGTTTGGCCACGTCGTTGAATGCAACTTCAGAATCTTGTTGGCTACAGAGGTGATATTACCGTTACGTCCCAGTTGAAGTCTTTCTTCTTCAAGATGTTTGCACGGATTTCAGCCTCCAACCACTGTTTTGCAAGTTACCCAAGTTGGTCGTTATCGACGAGAAAACCTGTATAACCGGGCAATGCCTGTGAGGTGCAAGTCTTGTGTTCTGCGGTTGTAGTAGTCGAGAATCAACAAACCTTATTCTGCCACAAGCCAATATCCAAACCAACTTCAAAACGTTTTTACTCTTTTCTCCCACTTCAAACCGGTGTTTACCAGACCCGTATTGATGATGGAAGTAGAGTTATTGTATTTGGACAAACCGCCCGAAACTGTATGATCCATACACCGTATGAGTTGCCGATACCGTTTACATTTCCGTTCGTACCATAGCTGACACGGGGTTTCAATGTGCTAACGGTAGCGCTCATCGGAAGAGTCTTTCCAGAAGTCTTCCTCGATCGCATTCCAACCTACGGACATACCGGGGAAGAAGCCCCAGCGGTTGTCTTTCAGTCTGGAAATACCGTCGTAGCGACCCGTAAGCGAAAGAAGGTAGCGCATCTTGTAGTTATATTCCGCACGACCAAAAAGAGAAGAAAGGATGCGATAAGCACTCTTTTCGGTCGAAACATTGTCATATTCGGAAGCCACGTTCATCGTAGCGATATCATCGGTGGTGAACCATGGGCACCGCCATTCATATCAAAATAATCATAGGTATAGTATTCACCACCCACTATAGGTCGAGATTGTGAACATCGTTGAAGGTGTTTCTGTAATTCAACGTTGAGTTGAGCTGCACCTGATGATACTTTTCGATCTCAACGCTTGAGCCACGCCCGCAGTGACAGAACCCTGATTCTGCTGCTTTTGTGGCCTTGTTAAAACTCTGCTACTGGTATTCGTAGTTCAGATTCGACACGTTACCGTTGAGCGTCAGATGGTCTTTGATAATGTCAAGACCGAATCCCTGCGTTGAACGTATAGCGGGTTGTACTGTTCTTACTGCGTATTTAGGAATCCAATAGAGCGGGTTACCATCGGCTGAACCGAAACCGCTGGTCGGCGAACCATCTTCCATGTAGCGATTCCGCGTAGGACGCTGCGAACGGGTACGCGATAGAATAGCCTCGTACATACCTGTATAGAACGTCGGCGTCTTGACCATAAGAACGAGCGCCACCATTGACTGTCAAGATGGGAGCACCTTATAAGAGGCGTTAAGGGTACCGCGTGAAGCGTCTGAAGCCTGTACTTCTAACCGACCATCCTCACTATAATAACCCGTGCTGGCTCGCGAAGGTACTGCGATCGTTACCTCCCGAAATGCTCAGATAACGTTCGACGTAGCGGAGTTGGCGTCAAACACGGCGTCTTGAAGCAATCCCGAATAATCTCTATACAGCAATTTCTTGCCTTCATAGTAAGGATCGTCCATCGTTTGCCAGCCTTCGTTTACCAACGATGCCGTTTCGTCGGTGAGATAACGCACGTCAAACAGCTTGTTACCTACACCATAGCTCCCTGCTGAGTGTCAACTCGATAACCATTAGAATAAGCTGAGACAGCGCTATTGGTATTCTTTATACCATAACGGTTATACCATATATAATCACGGGCGTTCAAGAAGTCGTAACCTCTGCGAGCGTGCGTTTTCGGCCCACCTAGTTATGAGGTCACGCTGGCCGTCACCTTTCTTGCCTTTCTGTCTCTCACCAGAATAACACCACCATTGGCGCGCGCGCCATAGATAGCGGTGGCACCGGCGTCTTTCAACACCTAGTAGTCGACTCGATGTCCTCCGGGTTCACGTCGGCCATGCTGTTGCGGATGATACCGTCTACAATCACCAAAGCACTGCTGTTGCTTCCGGTGATGGTTGCGCCACCACGCAACTACAATCTGCGGACTAGTACCCGGTTGTCCTGACGTGTTGACAACGCGCAGACCCGTAACCGAACCTGCAATGCCCGACCCGCGTTACCGAAAGCACCATTAGCCAGCACCTTCTATCCATCTTCGAGATAGCGGTGGTCAGTGGCACGCTTCTGGTGCCTGCACCATAACCCGTCACCACAACTTCTTCGAGCGACTGAGCGTTTTTCTTTCATGGTGATGGTTAGGTCACCGCCACCCATACCACTTCGGTAGAGTTACAACCAACATAAGAAACTAAGAGTACTGAACCTTGGAAACATTGTTCAGAGAGAGCTATCGTCAACGAGAGGTAACCGTACCATTCTTGGTACCTTTCACCTGCACTGTGGCGCCACTAATCGCTTTCTCCGGCAGCGTCTTTAACAACACCACGACAAGCCTGTTGCTGTTGGACAATCTGCGTAGAGAAGTCGAGATAAGCCCATACGTTCGTGGCTGAGCACGCCAATAGTGAGCATACACTAAAATGAAGGTTTTGCATAATAATATTAATAGAGTTAGGTATGCTCTAAGGATAAATTTCTTTGCAAATATATACAAAAGCTAACTAAATTACAAAATAATTTAAACTAATTTGTCTCGCGTAACGCAAAAACTTTGTAAAAACACACCCCGAGAGAAAAGAAAAATGTTGACTAAAACCATGTCATTAAAGCAGGATTATCTGAAAAACGAGGGTTCATAAAGAATAAAGTAGCCAAAAACACGCAATCAGTCGCCATGCGCCAGCCGTAGGGACGTGATTTATCACGTTCCGCGCAAACAAAAAGACTATACAATGCGCGATTAAGCACATTTAGATATAGAGTTTTCTTCTTGTTGCAACTTGGATTTTCGTAGAATTGACTTAAACAAGATATATTTTGGCAAAACGGAACGTGATGAATCACGCCCCTACGGCTCACGCCAACCCATTTCTAAACACAAAAATGAATGCATTAGAAAAATATAAACCAGTCGCCATGCGCCAGCGTAGGGGCGTGATTCATCACGTTCCGCGCAAACAAAAGACAATACAATGCGCGATTAAGCACATTTAGATATAGAGTTTTCTTCTTGTTGCAACTTGGATTTTCGTAGAATTGACTTAAACAAGATATATTTTATAAAACGGAACGTGATGAATCACGCCCCTACGGCTCACGCCAACCCATTTCTAAACACAAAAATGAATGCATTAGAAAAATATAAACCAGTCGCCATGCGCCAGCGTAGGGGCGTGATTCATCACGTTCCGCGCAAACAAAAAGACAATACAATGCGCGATTAAGCACATTTAGATATAGAGTTTTTCTTCTTGTTGCAACTTGGATTTTCGTAGAATTGACTTAAACAAGATATATTTTTGGCAAAACGGAACGTGATGAATCACGCCCCTACGGCTCACGCCAACCCATTTCTAAACACAAAAAAATGAATGCATTAGAAAATATAAACCAGTCGCCATGCGCCAGCGTAGGGGCGTGATTTATCACGTTACGCACAAACAAAAGACAATACAATGCGCGATTAAGCACATTTAGATATAGAGTTTTCTTCTTGTTGCAACTTGGATTTTTCAGAATTGACTTAAACAAGATATATTTTTTGGCAAAAACGGAACGTGATGAATCACGCCCCTACGGCTCACGCCAACCCATTTCTAAACACAAAAATGAATGCATTAGAAAATATAAACCAGTCGCCATGCGCCAGCGTAGGACGTGATTCATCACGTTCCGCGCAAACAAAAACGCAATTATCATTCCCACTCCACCCATTTGATACGCCGACCATAAAAACAAATATTGAAATGAAAGGGAATGATTCATGTATCACATAGCCTTTATGGTACGAGAGGAACGTGATGAATCACGCCCCTACGGCTCACGCCCTAAAGATGAACCCATCACGGCACAAGGAATTGGGGCTTTCGCTTACTGTGAAATTTTTCGTACAAACCGCTCGTTTATTTCGCGTCAGGATGTCGCAAATAAGCCAAGCATTTTCGCGCTTTGTTAAAAACCGTCAAACAACTGATAACCAATCACTTGCGCGAAGCTGGCCATTCCTTGTGCCCCAAAAAGCACCCCAAAACACCGCAAAAAGCCACCCAAAAGCAGCCCTTTTACCCGCTCAAAGCATAACGATTACGATGTAAAAGCACAGCTTTGGCCATGTAAAAAGCTATGCTTTGACATCGAGAAAAGCGAAAAACGACAACACGAATGTGCAAAAAGCGCCATTTCATCGCTATTTTCCGCTCTAATTGAAGCTTTTTAAGCCGTTTTTGTGACTGTATTTTTACATTATCTACGCCTTTCGACAACGCCTGCGCTTCATAAATCACGCTCCATACCATGTCTGTTTTTAGCCGTTTCGCCTCCTTTCCGATGCCGAAAGAGGGCGTTTGTCGTACTGCTTTCGCCACAAAAAGGCAAAAGCACGGAGTTCTGACTTGCCAACTTTTTTATTACCTTTGCACGCGTCTTGCGCCGAAACACGGAAAGCAAGGCTTTTTATTATATTATTATGTACAAAACGATTTTCAACAAGCGCGGTAGCTTGCGGTTCAAAGCAGTTCTCGAACCACGGCTACGCTCTCTTCTCATGCTGGGCAGAGAGGTTCTCGTTGGCACGTTGAGCGTTGCTACGTTGACCTACGCGAAGGCCGACGGCATCAGCAACGATAGCGGCCGGGTGACCCTCTGACTCTGTTTACAGCTGGCAGAAGACGCTCGACGAGGTGCAGGTCACCGGTTCGAGGGCGCCGCTGACCCCTAGTCAGCAAGCGAGAATGGTAACTGTACTGAGCCGCGAGGACATCTCAAGCGGCGCCGGTGCAAAGTGTTAACGATCTGTTGAAGTACGCCGTAGGCGTCGATGTCGAGACAACGAGGGGCCATCGGTGCCCAAACCGACATCAGCGTGCGCGGTGGCAACCACGAACAGATCACGGTTTTGCTGTAACGGCATCAACATCTGCGACCCGCAGACGGGCCCAATGTGGCTGATTTCCCTGTCGATATCAGCGAGATTGAGCGCATCGAAGTGTTGGAAGGGCCGGCCGCACGGGTCTACGGAACGTCGTCGTTGCTGGGTGCTATCAACATTGTGACGAAGACGCCACGGCAATCGGGGCTCTCGGCCCATGCCGAAGGGGCAGCTTTGGCTACCCCAGTGTAGGCGGAAGGGGCCAATATGGCACGAGGAAAGTGGAACAACCAGCTGTCGGCAGGGGTATGCCCGCAGCGATGGTTACACCCGCAATAAGCAAGGAAAGCTCAACACCGATTATGAAAGAACGCGGGCTTTCTACCAAGGCAATTACACCGATGACGACCTGATTGTCAGCTGGCACGCCGGCATGAGTCTGAAGGATTTCGGTTCGACGCGTTTTACAGTCCGAAATTCGACAATCAGTTTGAACATACTTTCAAGAGTTTCACCGCCCTGCGGGCCGAAACGCGCCACGGACGGGTTCGCTTCCGCCCTGCTGTTTACTGGAACCACCAGTACGACCGCTTTGAGCTACTGCGTGGCGACGACGCCCGGACGGGCAAAATCCCGTTCAACTATCACCGCACCGACGTGATGGGTGTCAACCTCAACGCCTGTAGACTGGTCATTGGGCCGACGGCCGTGGCCGCCGAGCTGCGCAACGAAGACCTTGTCAGCACGAATCTGGGCGAACCGCTGCACCAGCCGCGCCCGATACATGGCACCGGCCGCCTATACAAGAAGCGATTGAACCGCACCGGCACGCAGTTTATTCTGGAACACAACGTGCTGCTCGACCGTCTGACGCTTTCGGGCGGCATCGTGGCGGCGAAAAATAGCTGGGGCGAACGGCCTATGCACGTCTATCCGAGCCTCGACGCCAGTCTGCGCGTGGCCGACGGACTGAAGGTTTACGCCTGTTACAACACGTCGCTGCGCATGCCTTCGGTGACGGAACTGTATTACAGCAAGGGCGGTCATTTGGCCGATCCCAACCTGAAGCCCGAAGAACTGGCCGCGCTGGAGGCCGGTGTGCGCTACGCTTCCAATGCCGTGACGGCGTCGGCGTCGGTCTTTCACAACCACCACACGAACCTTATCGACTGGATCAGTGACGGAACGAAGGACGAAACGGGCACGTTGGTGTGGAAATCGGTCAGCTTCGGCAAGATTAACGCTGTGGGCCTGGAAGCACAGATGAAGCTCGATACATGGCAACTACTGCGCAGTCAGCGACTGTTGCGCGAATTGAGCCTCAGCTATTGCTACATCCAACAGCACCACGACGAGCCTTCCGACATCCAAAGTCTTTACGCCTTGGGTATCTGAAGAACAAATTCGTAGCCAACGCGCGGCTGCAACTGTGGCGACAGCTCGAACTGAGCCTGCATTATCGGCTGCAACACCGCACCGGAAGCTATAAAGACCTCGCCGGTGAAAGCCATCGCTACGGCACATACGGCCTGCTCGACGGCAAATTACAGTGGACAACGCCCACTTGGAACGTGTATTTGAGGGCAACAACGCTTACCAATCGCAAGTTTGTCGACGTAGGAAACGTGCCTCAGCCCTGGCCTTTGGATAGTGGCAGGAGGGGCAGTTCAAGTAAGATTGTAGCTTTATTAAGAGTCAAAAGAGCAAAGGGAGGGGCGTGTATTTTTATGTTTTGATATAAATAAAAAAATATAAATTATACCACCATCCCTCGTTCTTCTTCAAACTATAAGACTGCAAATCACACCTATTTATTAGACTATCATATCCTAATAATACAATTAAAAACAATTACTTTTTTTAAACTTTTGAGTAATTTTAGTAATAAAGTAGTTAGTATTGAAAAGCATAAACTCTTTAAAATCAGCCTCCCCAATGCTCTATCTCCACACAAAACATAATATCAAGTAGCCAATTTAATACTCCAAAAGCAACTGCCAATATTACAAAAATCTTTTATGGTCTTCATTTGATTATGATAAAAGTTTGATGTTGCTAATATAATATTTTTATTTAAAAACTATAAGTATTTTTGCCGCAAAATATCAATAATCACCAATAAAAATGCTGTTTTCAATAGATTCCTAAAAGAAACCACAAACTAAAAAGTCCAAATAACGTCTTTCTTTCTAAAGTTATCCTTGAGATAATAGTAATTAGATTTAGCTATTCTAAAAAGCTTTTTACTTAACCTTTAGGTTCAAAAACAAACAGCATTTCTTCTTCTTTTTTTGTAATACTTTTTGGTTGTAAGTTTATCAAACATAACAAACTCTCCATCAAGATCACCTCTTACCACCCCTGACACCCCTCACACCTCTCCCCCTCTCATTTAACTTCTTTAACGCCCTAACACCCGAAACTTGCGCTATTTAGCTTAACTTTGCATTTAATTATGGTGTTAAACTACATTTTGATAGCGTTTTTATCATCGCTTTTATCTTTGCGAGTATCGGATTATTGATGGGTGATACGACCATCTTTCAAAAGATTGTTGATTCAACTTTCGATTCTTCCAAGACCGCATTCGAGATTTCTTTGGGTCTGACAGGCGTATTGGCTCTGTGGCTCGGTATCATGAAGATTGGCGAAAAGGCAGGGGCCGTCAACGCGTTGGCGCGTATGCTCAGCCCGAGTTTACCAAACTCTTCCCCGATATTCCAAAGAACCACCCCGCCATGGGCTCCATGTTCATGAATATAGCATCGAACATGCTGGGATTGGACAACGCCGCCACGCCCACCGGACTGAAAGCGATGGCCCAATTGCAGGAACTCAATCCGAAGAAAGACACCGCCACCAACCCCATGATTATGTTTCTGGTGCTCAACACCAGCGGACTGACCATCATTCCACCACGATTCTGGCCTTCCGTGCGTCCCTACGGGGCCGCCATGCCCACCGATGTATCTCATCCCCATCTTGCTTTCGACCACCATTGCCACGCTCGCCGGCATCGTGCTGACGCTGTTGTGGCAGAAGACGAGCCTGCTTCAGCCAGCCCTTTTGGCGACATTGGGCGGTATTATCGCCTTGTGGGGCTGCTCATTTGGTGTTTCGGACAGATGGATAAGAAACAATGGGCACGGTAACGAGCGCTGCCAGCAACCTGATTTTGCTGGGAGTCATCGTCATTTTTCATTCTGGCCGGACTGTGGAAGCGTGTCAATGTCTACGACGCCTTTATCGAAGGAGCCAAGGGAAGGGTTCTACAACGGCCGTGCGCATCATCCCTCATCTCGTGGCCATTCTCGTGGCCGTGGGTGTCTTCCGTGCGTCGGGCGCAATGGATATGGCCATCAACGCCATTCGCCGAGGTGTGGAATTGCTGGGGCTGAACAGCGATTTCGTTGGCGGTTTGCCCACGGCTTTCATGAAACCGCTATAGCGGCAGCGGCGCCAGAGGTATGATGCTCGAGGCCATGAAGACCTATGGGGCCGACAGTTTTGTAGGCCGTCTGAGCTGCATTCTGCAAGGTTCGACCGACACCACCTTCTATATTCTCGCCGTATATTTCGGTAGCGTGAGCATTAAATACACGCGTCACGCCGTAGCCTGCGGCCTGTTGGCCGACCTCATCGGCACGATAGGCGCTATCACAATATGTTATTTGTTTTTAAAAGAAGTTGTTTGGGAGGAGATGAAGAAAGAAGAAGGGGAGTTAAGGAGATGTTTGGGGGAGTTAAGGAGTTATTTTGAGGGAGTTAAGGAGTTAAGGAGTTAAAGGGAGTTAAGACATATGTCTTATCCCTGCCGTCCTTGCATCGACATCGAACGAATGTTTAAACTCCATAACATATAACTAATGTCTTATCCCTGCCATCTTTTGCATCAGCATCGAACGAATATTTTAACTTCACAACATATAACTAATGTCTTATCCCTGCCATCTTTGCATCGACATCGAACGAATATTTTAACTTCACAACATATAACTAATGTCTTATCCCTGCCATCTTTGCATCGACATCGAACGAATGTTTTAACTTCACAACATAGAAACAACCCGCAGAAAAATAACAATAAGTACACAAAAATAGCAACAACCCCACAATATAATAGCAACAACCCCTCAATATAAAACTAATGTCTTAACTCCCTTTAACTCCTTAACTCCTTAACTCCCTCAAAAACAACTCCTTAACTCCCTCTCCTCCTCTCCTCAACTCCCTCAAAACATCTCCTCCAACTCCAACAAACCCATGGCAAATTTAAAAGTCTTTATTAAAAGATACCGCCATTTATGGTATCACCAGCATTGCGACCCGCTTCATCAACTACTGCTTGTGCCCATCGAAACCATCGCATGGACGTCGAGCGGAGGCCAATATGGCATCATCACCAACGTATATTCCTACATCGGAATCCTCATCATCGCCCTCACTTTCGGCATGGAGACCACCTTCTTTCGCTTTGCCAACAAGGAAGGAGAAGACGCCCGGATGGTCTACTCCACCGCTTTGCGCATGGTAGGAGCCGTCGTTTTAGCCTTCGCCGTGCCTCCGTTATCCTCTTCCTGAACCCCATTGCCACGTTCATAGGCTACGGCGATCACCCTCAGTACATCGGTTCCATGGCCATCTGTGGCTATCGACGCGTGGTCGTGCATCATGTTCGACTACCTGCGTTACCAGCATCGCCCCATCAAGTTTGCCATATTGAAGTGCCTGAACATCGCTATCAACGTGACCCTTGTGGCCCTTTTTCCTCATCGTTTTCCCCTGTTGCGCATCAACGCATTCGGCATTTACGACGCCAACTTCATCCCCGACGTAGGCATTGTGTTCTATCTGAACCTCGTGGTGAGCGTCATTACCACCCTCCTTCTGCTGAAAGAGATGCGCGGAATCACCTTCGGCTTCGACTGGGCGATGTGTCGCCGCATGCCTCCCTACACGTGGCCCATGCTCATTCTCGGCGTGGCGGGCCAGCTGAACCAAAGCGCCTCGACGCTCATTTTTCCCTATTTCTACGACGGCAGCATACAGGAGGCCCGGGCACAGCTGGGTATCTACGGCAGCACCATTAAGATAGCGATGATCATGGTCATCATTACACAGGCTTTCCGCTTTGCTTACAGAGCCGTCTCGTGTTTGCCAACAAGAGTGCCGACAAGAAGGAAACCTACGCCAAAGTAATGAAATATTACATCATTTTCACGCTGTTGGCTTTCCTCTGCGTCATCGGTTACATGGACATTCTGCGCCATGTGGTGGCTCCCTGACTACTGGGAAGGACTGAAAGTGATACCCATTGTGATGGCCGCCGAAAACTCATGTTTGGCATTTATTTCAACCTTAGTTTCTGGTATAAGCTGACCGACCGCACCATCTGGGGTGCCTATTTCTCGGGTCTGGGCTGCGTGGTGCTGCTTCTGATTGACGTTTTGCTCATCCCACGCTTCAGCTATATGGCGGTGCGCTTGGGCCGGTTTTGCGGCCTATGGCGTGAGTATGGTGGCCAGTTACTTGTTTGGCCAGAAGTATTATCCCGTCAACTATCCGCTCAAAGACATCTTCCGCTACGTTCTTTTGACCATCATCCTCTTTGCGGGCATGAGCTTTGCCAACCGCCAATGGGGCTCGTGGGCGGCCATGGGTGTCAATACGCTGTTGATTCTGATATTCATCGGTGCCATCATTAGGCGCGACTTGCCACCAGCAGTTTACCCGTCATCGGCAAGCGGTTTCGCTGATAGGTTGCAAAAGCTATGCTTTTTTACCTTCTAAAAGCATAGCTTTGACCACCTGAAAGCATAGCTTTTAGCGTGTAAAAGGGCTGCTTTTTACAACACGAAATTGCCCATTTCATCGAGCGTTTTCGTGTTTTTCATCAATCAACCCACACGTCTTTAATTTACAAAACAATTATATACAATTCAATGAAAAAAGTACATTATTTATCTGTTCATCATCCTTCCCGCGCTCGCCGTGTCGGCTCAGGATAAGACAAAAAGCCTTTCGATAGAGTTCTTCGGTGCCCAAAACACGGTGGGCATCAACTACGATTCCCGCCTGAAAGGCAACAGCGGCTGGGGCTATCGTGTGGGTTTGGGATTCGGATATGGCAATTCCAGCTTTGGAAGCAGTCAGGAAACAAAAAGGTTTTGGCGTTCCGCTCGAAATAAACCATCTTTTGGGTGGCGGCAACCATAAGTTTGAAACAGGCGCGGGCGCAAGTTTGGGTATTTATAATGTGGAAAACGTCTACTATACTCATACCCAGTCACAAATGTGGAGTACACTATGAGAGCAATACTACCTTTGGATATTGCCTGTTTGGTAATATCGGCTATCGCTACCAACGCCCTAAAGGCTTCTTATTCCGTGTCGGTTTTTCACCATCATTCAACTTTGGAGGCGAGCATGGAATCAACAAAGCGTTCTTCTATCCCTATCTTGGCCTGGGATGGTCGTTTTAGTGCTCGGCAGAAGCGATAAGAACGAGAATCATCGTGTAACATTTTATTTTTAATATATAGACAATGAGAAAAACAAAAACTACTCTTTTTCTTCCTCTCTTGCTCTTTTTCGTTCGCGCCTTCGCATGCCGACGAGGGCATGTGGACACTCTACAACCTGCCACAGGCAGTGTATGAGCAGATGAAGATGGAAGGTTTCAAGTTGCCCTACAATGACCTCTACTCACGGGAAAGACGCCATCAAGAACGCTGTCGTCAACTCTCGGGCTACTGTTCGGGCGTCGTTGTAAGTCCCGATGGACTGGTATTCACCAACCACCACTGCTGGTTTCGAGGGTATCCGCAGCCATTCTACCGTCGAACACGACTATATGCTCAACGGTTTTTAGGCCCGGAGCTACGCCGAAGAGCTGCCAAACAAGAACATGTTTGTAAGTTTCATGGTGGAACAGCGCGACATCACGCCCGAACTCGACAAGCTGAAGCTCAGTGTTTTGTCGAAAGAGCGGCAGTCGTACTTGGTCGATTCGCTCGAAAACGCGCCAACCAAGGAGGCCAAAAAGCAAGACAAGAGCTACCATGTAAGCGTAGACGCCTTCTACGAGGGCAACAAATACTACGCCACAACCTATCAGACGTTCCCGACCTGCGTCTGGTGTTCACCATTCCCAAGTCGATGGGTAAATTCGGAGGCGAAACCGACAACTGGATAGTGGCCGCGCCAGACGTGCGACTTCAGCGTGTTCCGCGTCTATGCCGACCCTAAGACCAACGGACCGGCCGAATACAGTAAGGACAACGTGCCTTACCGTCCGAAGCATTGGGCACAGGTGAGCCTGCAGGGCTACAAAGAGGGCGACTTCGCCATGACCATGAGCTACCCCGGAAGCACCAACCGCTACCTCTCCAGCTATGGTATCCACGAGATGCGCGATGCTCAGAACACCCCTCGGGCACAAGTACGTGGCGTAAAACAAGAGGTTATGACACGTCACATGCGAGCCGACGAAGCCGTCAGAATCAAGGCTGACTCCGCACGCGCAGAGTGCCAACTACTGGAAGAACCTCTTGGAATGAACAAATGTATCGATTCCATCGGAATTATTAACCAGAAAAAGGCCTCACGAAGACCGTATCGCAGCCTGGCAAGACAGCACGGGCTTCCTAAAAGGCAAGCCTCGACTTCGATAAAATGGCCTATTTCTACGGCAAACGGTTCGACGTTATGCGCAACCTTATGTACTTTAACGAGACCTTCCGCCGCACGAGAGCGAGTTTGCCAGACGTGCTACCAGTCTCGATAAAAATCGAGATAAATGGTCCCAAAAAGAATCCAAAAAAGCAGTATATCCTGTTTAAGGACAACAGCGAAGAGTGGGACGCGGCCCTCGACAAAGAGGTATTGGCCACGCTGCTCACGAACTATCGCCGGCATGTTGATACCGCATATCTGCCGGCTTTCTAAAACCATCGACCAGAAGTTCGGCGGCAACCGTCAGGCCTACGTGGATTACCTCTACAAAACTTCGTTCCTCATGAAGAGCGGCACAAAGATCTATCCCAACAAAAAGAGTTATAAGAAAAGATCCGGGCGTGCAATTCGGTTTGATTTGCTTGAAACACAGAGCCGCATTGGGCGTTGGAACGCAGAATTTGCTGATTCCATCGCCGATCAGGAACGCTGGCTCTGCGCCGCCAAGTTGCGCATGGAGGAAGACATGCCACACTACAGCGACGCCAATTTCACCATGCGACTCTCCTACGGACAGGTGGGTGGCTTCGACTTAGGTGGTCGTCCGTCGGGCTATTACACCACGGCCGAGAGCCTGTTGGCCAAGATGAAGCAGGGCGACGCGGGCATTTTTCGACTACGAGCCGAACCCGGATGCACCAACTCGCAGAGCAGCAACGACTACGGACGCTACGCCGACAAGGACAGCGGCAAGCTGCAACTCTGCTTCCTCACCAATAACGACATCACGGGAGGTAACTCCGGCAGCCCGATGTTCGACGGAAACGCCATCTCATCGGACTGGCATTCGACGGAAACTGGGATAGCCTGTCGAGCGACATCAACTTCGACAAGCGATTGGCACGCTGCATCGGCGCGTCGACATTCGATACGTGCTCTTCATGATGGATGAGTGTGGGCCATGCCGACCGCCTCATCAAGGAAATCAACGCACGATAGGCGTTGAAGTTAACGAGTTGACGAGTAGACGAGTTGATAGTAAGCCTAATGAAAGACTATCAGCTCGTCAACTATCTACTTGCCAACCAAAAACTCTTGCCAATCTGATTCCACAAAAGCCCAACAGAGCCGTGGCTCCTCACCACAAAGGCAAAGCTCCAGGAGACGACAGCGTAAGAATGACATTGGCATAGTCCTGCCCCATCTCTTCGATGGTAGCCTCTACAATAGTTTTGCGGATTTGTCCAAAGGGGAATAAACCAGGCAATGGGGAGCCAATGCCAGGATGGATAGGCCCAGAAAGAACTTTCGGCCGTGTCGGTGCCCATCATCTGTCGCACCACATCGGACAGCACACCTACCATCACGGCGATGGTGGCCGTTTTCAAATCGATCTCTCCGCAAGCCAAGAAGAAAAACACCACAGCTAACGACAACACAGTGGCCAGGCCGCTCTTAGCGCCACCGGCGGGCCAACCACGCGTAAGAAAAGGCACACAGCAGCGAGGCAAAATAGGACTGCCCACCCAGAAATAGGCCAGAAAGAAAGCCTAAGAGCGACGCTCCCAGCACACTAAGCACATAAACAACGACAAACTACACACGATACCGATAATCATCTTCTTTTTCCATTTTAATAAACCGTTAAAGTGAAACATGGCGATATGTCATGCTTTTCATGCAGTCAAAAATAACAGGAAAAACATGCAAAGCAATACCCAAAACAGGTGATTCACAGGGCAATACCATTCTTTTTCAACGCCTCCCATCCCGCGTCCACCTCGCTCATGGCAGCCGGCTTTGGCAACATCTGCCACTCTATTTTCGCCATGTCTTTCACGCTTTCCGTCCATACGCACGACTCCACACCGATATTGAGGGAAAAATTCCTCCACTATGACGTTTAAATTTAGCTCTCATGATTGTGTCAAACAAGACACGCTATCACATATTTTAGGTATAAAAACGGCGCAAAATGGCCTTAAATAAACTTTATTGCCTGTAAAAATACCTTTTTTTAGCGATTTCAAAGCGTTTTTTAAAGACGTAAATTTGTATGCGTTGAAAAGACATTTTTACAAAAAACTACACAGATATAAAGCTATGGTGATTTATTCAGATTATAACCGACATTTTATCAACCTCGTGTTATATCTGTTCGTATGGTTTCTTTTATTCCTCTTCCGTCTCATGCCATCCCCGACGATGACAATATCACATTCCATATCGTAGAAAAAGACGGGACAGGGCTACCCTTTTGCCACCATTTACGTGGAAAAACAATGACCGCACCTACACTGCGGACGCGCGGGGAAACATCGCCCTGAAACGCACTTTCTTTCAAGGGAAAAGGCTCGAAAGTTACCGTCAGTTATGTGGGTAAGGAGACCAAGACACTAAGAATCTCGGCCGCATCGTTGGGTACGCGTGCTTCGATGACCATCCCATTGGAAGACAACAGCCTCTATTTGAAGGAAGTACAGGTCAACGCCGTGCGCTCAACGAAAAACTCCAACTCGTCGATGGTGATACAACGCAATACGATCGACAATATCCAGGCCTATAGTTTGGCCGACATTATGCAAAGTGTTACCGGGCAAAGCCATCCTCAATACCGACATGCACAACGCCAGTTTCCTCACGTTGCGTTCGGTGCTTTCGGGCTCGGTAGAGAATCCGCTCGACGCTTACACGCGTAATAAAATCAACGATTACACACGCAACGCAGCCTTCGGTATCTCTTATGTGGTAGATGGCACCCCATATCGAACAACACCAACATGCAGCTCGACAGCTATGGAAAGTGGGGCGGAACGAAGATGTTCGACCGAAGGTTCAACACCGACAACAATGAAAAATGTGGGCAATGGCAACGATTTGCGCCTGATACCTGCCTCATCGATAGAGAGTATCGAGGTGATATCGGTGTAGCCCTGTTAAAAATACGGCGACTTGAGCAGCGGGGCTGTCATCATCAACCGCCGGGCAGGGACCTCACACCGTTCTACGGTTCGGTGAAAGTGCAGTACGATATCTTCAACGCTTCGATCGGAAAAGGAATCTCGTTGGGCGACAAATACGGTCTTCTCAACTTCAATATTGACTACGTAAGCAGTACGAGAGACCGGCGCGATAAACTCAAAACCAATTCAAACATAGCCCTCAACACCACTTGGACCAAGATGTTCAGTAGGAAACAGAAGTGGGAAAACACGCTTTCGCTCGACTCTGACACGCAGCCTCGACGGCCTTAAAACGATCCCGACGCCGTGCTGAACCGTACGAAGACCGAGCAATCGGCCCTCAGACTGAGCACCCGAGGATCGCTGTCGCCCGTGAAAAGCGTCTTCGACATGCTCGAATACAACCTTTCGTTCTCATTGTCACGCCAATACGACATGCACGAAGAGTTCATAGCCAACACCCGTCGCAGCATTATCACCGACGCCTCATACCAGCGGACTTCACGAAACCGACATAGCACCGCCTTACTACACGGCGTTATTGAAATCGAAGGCATGCCTCTGGCTACCTACGCGGCAACGTCGAGGGCCATCGACTGTTGAAGTTTGGCAAGACGTCTCATAACTTTACACTCGGCATTTTCGGCCGTTATGAGGCCAATTTAGGGTAAAGGTAAAATATTTTAACGCCGAAACGCCCTATTACGATGGAGGACAAGATGGGCGTGGCGATCGTTCTATGACTACAAAAACCGCGTTCGCCTATTACAATATGGCGGTTATGTGCAGGATAAAAGCTGACGCTTCCATTGGCCGAAAATATGCTATTCAGACAGGTGGACTGCGATTTGAAAACGCAAAGAAGATACTTCACGGCCAGTCCGCGCTTGAACGCGATTTTTCGCGTTGAACAACGGATTGAGTTTCATGCGGCCTATGGTATCAGTTATAAGATTCCCGGCCACAGCTTATCTGTATCCCGAAAACGTATATTTCGACCGATTAGTATTCTCTCATTACAGCGACAATGCCAACGAACGCTTGTATCTGTATCAGACGAAGGTGGTGGATCCGACCAACAAAAACCTGAAATCACCCTACACTCACAGCTTCGAACTGGGCCTTTCGTTGCAGAAACGCGACTTCACCACGTCGCTCACCGGCTATATGAAGATCGATATGAGGGCATTTCGTCAAGGTCTGTCATTGATACCATGTGGGTGCAGAACACAAGAAGACGGGAGTTGAGCGCTTCGGGCAAGCCCATTTACGGCCCCGACGGTGAGCGCGAACTGATTGTGGACTCTATTACACGCCCGAAAACTCACTCTATAGTCGCAGCATGGGCGTGGAATGGATCGGCAATATCCGTAACATCCGCCCATTAGGCATAGCGCTCAACTACTCGGTGGTCTGACAATTACAGCCTGTATCACTCCAAAGGCGAACGGGCCGGCGGTAACATCGACATGCAAAAAGAAGCCGTGACAGGGCTGTACGCGCCGACCAAGAATAGTTCAGACGAGGTGATTTTCGACCCTAAGTATCACCAAACATATTCCGGTTATCGGCCTGATATTCAACCCAGGCGTCCGCAAAACTTCTGGTATCGGCACTACAATCGACATGGATTCAATGTCTCACCTGATAGGCTATTACGACCGTAATTTCAAGAAAGTGTACTTTGAAGGAAAGGGAGGCCGAAGCCCCCAAATGGGGTTATTTGCGGCTGACCGACACGGAACCGGTCAACATCAACCAGCCGATTATCGTGCCCAACTGCCATTTGCGCGTATCGAAAGAATTGGGACAGAAGCTCCGTCTGTCCTGCTATGTGAACAATGTGTTCAACTACAGGCCCTATATCGAGCGCTACGGCACCCGCATCTACTTCAATCAGGCGCCCACAATCAGCATGGATATATCCTATAAACTCTGAAGCTAACAAGCTCATTCAAGTATAATATATTATTAAAAATCTGATGAAACAACTGATTTCTAAAAATCCATCTCTTCGCATTGCTGTTGATGATGGTCTCGGCTGTCATGCTGACAGCTTGCAGCGACGGTAACGACACGCCCGAAGTAACGTCGGGGTCAATCAAGGTGAGCGTAAAGCTGGCATCGGCTTACAGTAAGGTGAAGCTGGGCAAGGTAAATCTCGTATTGCGCAACACCAATACAGGCAAGGAAACTGGCCGTTGACATAAAAACCGATGGCACGGCACTCATCGAGAATCTTCCGATAGAACATGTATGATCTGACCGCTACATATGAAATGCCGGGGTCAGACTACAAGACTGGCATTGGGATTGCTCGAACTCAACAACGAAAACGTTATGTTCTCGGCTTCGGCCACAGGCATTCAGCTAAGCCCGGCAAACCTGCTGAAATAGCGCTGAGCTCAACACCGCCACAACCGATAACTTTTGTGCTCAAGACCATCTACTATGCGGGGGTCTGACAATAAGAAAGCCGCCGGTAGAACGACCAGTTCATAGAGATTTACAATAACACCAACCGTGTGCTCTATGCCGACAGTCTGTGTGTTGCCGTGACGACAATGAACCGCTACGGCAACGGCCATGCCTCGCAGAACAAACGCTACTATTACACGGAAGACGGTCGTTACGACTGGAGTAAGTCAGAAGGAATGAAAGATGTCGCAGGTGCCAACGACAAATATTACTACGCCACCTATGTATACATGGTGCCCGGAACCGGCAAGCAATATCCTATCAAGCCGGGCGAGAGCTTCATCATCGCCGCGTTCGCGCAGAACTATAAGGCTACTTTCACGTCGGCCAACGGCAAAGGTGAAGCCTGAAGCGCCGGAGCTCACCGTCGATCTGAGTGAGCAGAATTCGACGTGGTTTACAAAGGCTATGAAGAGTTTGACAATCCCAAGGCTGCCAATATGAATATTATCCATGCAGGCAATAGCCGATACATGCGTTTGTCGCGAAACGGCAAAGAAGGCTACCTGCTCTTCCGCCATCCCGATCCCGCTTTGTTACCGGTTTATCTCTATCCGGCTATCACTCCGGGTCAGGTTCCAACTCGCAGTTCATGGCGAGGTGCTCACGGCCAACGTCATTGACGCGGTAGAAGTGATTACACCGACGAACAACGGTTATCTGGCACCTAAGGCCTACCAGAAGAATGACGACGCCGGCTATACCTATTCAAAGCCCGATTACAGTTCGGAGATGTATCACCCGAAAAGTTGCCCGCATGGATGGCAGCCGCCGAGTGCTGCAGGATATCAACAATTCTACACTCGACTTTGTGACGATGAAGGCAGAGCCAAAAGGCTTTCGCTCCTCAGAATTAAACGGATATGCGTAAGTTTCCGAAATCATATATCGCTGCTTTCGCGGTGCTGTGGACCATCAGTGTGCCACGGCCCGGGGCGGCGATACGCTTCATACTTTCAACATTCCTACGGAACAGGGAGTTGCGTCAACTCGACCGACTGATGGCTGTTCCGACAGGCATCCGGCTGTTGCCACGAGCCGGTTTCAGCTATAATACAGTGAGCTATGGCCGTGAGAGCGGCAAGATGAGGCGTTCAAATGCCCGAAAAAGGCTACCGACGTGCGCCTGCGGTCTATCGGTCTGCATACGGCTGATACGTGGCAACTCTACGGCGAGTTTGCCCTATGCCCGCCTGTATGAAGACAGCGTGCAGTGGCTTTTTGAGCGAAATGACCGTTGACGGCTTGCCTTATTACTTCGGTTCGCCCAAGAAAGGAAACTGGGAAAGGGAGCAATATGATTTGAAAGGAACTTTCAGTTGGAATATCAATCAACGCTTTGTGGCAGGCGCGGCAGCCCAGATAAAGGTATCAGAAGGGCACTCGCTCCAACGATCCGCGCCTTCTACAGAGGTTTCACCTCGCGCTACTATCTCTTCGGCGACCTTACGCTGCCCGTTTCTCGGCCATTGTGAGTGGCGGTTTGGGCTATGGAACGAGAGATAACGACTTCGTTTACAACAACCCGACAACGACCGTGGAGAAAGACTTGATCTCATGGCCTACGAACTGATGGGATTCGGCATAAACCGAAAGACCCAACAGTTTCAGAATCGCAGTCATGAAAGTAATGTTTACACGCGTTATGCGGGCTTGCAGCTGCAAGGTCGTCTCGATAGTCTTGTGCTTTGGGCACGCATTGGCTATGACATGAGACGCGACAGCATTCGTCGCAGCCGCACGACCAACGTCTCTCGCAGCCTGCTTTCTACCTATCATGTCAACAAATGGACCATTGAGGCAGGGGGCAAACTATACGTTCAACCCCTTCACTTCGTTTGCAGACACAGGCTTATGCCTGTCTTTCCAAGGGCTACGACAAGTTGTACAATATTCTGCAAGGGCAGAAAAACTATATCTATCAGCACAGAAATATGGGAGTTGAGGCCCTTCTTTTTCAGTATGGAAAGAAGCAAGCCATCCGTCAGTATGCCTTTTCGGCCGGCTATGAGTTTGAGAAAAAGCACGACGGATCTACCCAGCACATCTTTGAACGCAAGGCTTTTTGATGTGTCTATAGCATGGCACCGACAGTGTGCCCTGCGCTCTTCATACTATGTTTTCTACGGTTTGAAGCAGGCTTTCACGTTCCCCACGGCCACGCTTTCCTATCCTTCGTCGCAGGAAAAACATCCACCGACCTGGCCACGCCCCTTTGTAATTATTATCACACCCGGCAAGGTCTCACGGGCCTGAATGTCGGCGCGGGAAAGACTTTCGGACGCATGCGGGCTTTTTCTTGTCGTTGGATTATGATGGCGTACGCGCTTGCCCGAACCTATGGCATCGAAGGACAACGGCACCGATTCAAGGCAAATGTTATCTTGGGTTTTGAAAATGAGAAAAATCCTTTCCGCTGTCGTTACGCTGCTTTTGTGTATCGGAACGGGCGCCCATGCCGCCGTCAAACCAATTCGAGAAATCCGGCCTTGCGCCTGGGAACACTCGCCTAATGGCCTTACTTATTATATATTACACAACAATCATCCCGAGCACAGGGGTGAATTTCTACATCGTGCAGCGTGTGGGGTCGATTCAGGAAGAGGAGCGCCAGCGCGGCCTCGCCCACTTCTTGGAACACATGTGTTTCAACGGAACGAGCATTTTTCCGGGCAATCAGGTGGTTGAGTATTTGGAATCCTTGGGCGTAAAGTTTGGTCCCAACCTCAACGCGCACACGGAAAACGACCATCTCATCGGACTGGCATTCGACGGAAACTGGGATAGCCTGTCGAGCGACATCAACTTCGACCAAAGCGATTGGCACGCTGCATCGGCGTCGACATTCGATACGTGCTCTTCACGATGGGACAGGTGGGGACACGCCGATCACCTGATTAAGGAAATCAACGCGAAATAACGTTGACGCACAGACTACAAACAGCAGACGAGTAAACAGACGGTTATGCAGGTCTCATGAGGCTATGAAGCGTCAGAAAAGAAACCTCTGACAACTTCCGCGCTAACATTTGTTTACTCGTCTGTTCGTTGATTCTCTTCGGAATTGAACTACAACAAATCGAATCTTCTGTTTTACTTATCAACTTGCTTCTCAAAGTTATCTGCCCGATAGCGATATTGGCGCAGATCAGAGCGGACAGGCGTGAGGCGTTGCATGAAGGACATAGAAGTCCTTGTTGGCCCTTTGTCCGACCAGCCCACTTCGCTCATCGCGGCCAGTCTTGGCAGCATCTGCCACTCCATTTTGGCCATGTCTTTCACCCACTCTGTCCACACACACGATTCGACACCGATAATGTTTCGCTGCTCTTCGGCGCGCAGAATGGGCGACTCCGGTTCCATATCATACACTCTTTGTATGCTCACGCAGCTCGCTGATCCGATTGTAACGGGATTGCTCGAAGTAGAAATTCTGTATCGACAAACGATGGTTGGCAAGCCCGCACGAGCCGATCGCACGGCAGCTTCGTGGCTGGTCCATGCCATCACCGTGCTGGTTTTCGAGGGGAAGCCGTCTAATATTTCGTCCCAGCCCATCATTTTACGGCCCCGTGCTCTGATAACTTTCTCCACATCGCCATGAACGCTCTGAAGCTGATCCTCCTCAGAGTGTCCCCGCTTGTCGGTTAGCCCCACTCCCTGATGCGGGCCTGATGCATCGGCGCAGTCGTTCCAGCGTGTTTTTCGGACATTCATCGCCTCCCGCGATATGGATGTAGGGGCGACGGAATATATCCATGATTTCGCTCAATACGTCTGTGGCAAAGCGCAAAAGCCTGCGGGTTTCCTGCCACAAAGCACGTCGTCGAACACGCCGAATCGGGATGGAATCTGGTAGGGACCGCCCGTGCAACCCAATCCCGGGATAAGAGGCCAAAGCCGCCAACATGTGGCCCGGAAGGTCGATTTCGGGAATCACGGTGATATAACGGTCGGCCGCGTATTTCACGATTTCGCGGGCATCGTCCTGCGTATAGTAGCCCGTAACGGCACATGGTCATACTCTTTGCTGCCCGGCGCCTGATGGTGCTGTCTCGGCGCGAGCCGATTTCGGTGAGACGAGGGTATTTCTTGATCTCGATGCGCCATCCCGATCCTCTGTCAGGTGAAGATGGAGCGTGTTGACCTGATGCAAAGCGAGGATGTCGATAATGCGTTTGGCGTCGGCCACGCTAAAGAAATGGCGTCCCACGTCGAGCTGAAAGCCACGATAGGCATAGCGGGATAGTCGTTAATGCGCACGGCAGGCAACTGTACCGACTTGACACCTTGCTTCACGGGCAATGCTTTCGTCACCGTCTGCACGCCATAGAATACGGCTGCCGGCGTACTGCCTTGACACGGAGGCCTTGATGGTCGGCCTCGATGACATAACCTTCACGATTACCGATGGTCGTATCGATCGAAAGTACGATTTGGCGAGGCCTTACAGCCGTGCTCACCTTGAGCCGCAAGCCCGTCAGTTCTTCCCTATATTCTGACACAGAAAAACGAGCGTTACGCTCCATATCGCTGCCCGTCGCGGCCGCGAATGGTGGTCTGATGGTCGATGATAAAAGGATTGCCCTTCGTCAGTGTCACTTGTTGCGGACGGAGACGGTTTGCTATGCGCCGGTCTGGCGCGTGAACGAGATAGCGCCGACAGCACAAAAAGTACATTGAGTAGTAAATTTCTCATGATGTTTTATTGTTTATAAAAGAGATAATTGTCTCAATCGGTTTATAGGGTATCTTCTGCCGCATAGACAAGCCCAACCCGACCACGCACCCATAAGCAATGGGTTAAAAGATGTTGCCGGATTGAAGAACTCTATGCTTCTACAAAGTTATATTTTTATTTAGGAACGAGCGTACTTTCCTGTGCGTTTCCTTCGCTATCAGACAGGAGGCACAATCTCGCTGATTATGCCTCCATTGACTCTCGAAGGATTGTCTTTGTATTATAATTTTCCAACCTGTTCGATACTCGGTTTCGGGTTTTGCCACCGTTCTGATATGCTTTGAACCTCGAGATCCAGGAGCGTGCTGATTGATAAGTGGCTCCATTATAATATATGTTTAGTCGATATTGTTTATATCTCTTGCTGATTTAAAAAGCGAGTGATTGATTTATCGCATGCGGCTTGCCACTACGTCCCAGTCTACAATATCCCAGCTGGCAGCGATATGATCGGCGCGGCGATTCTGGAAATCGAGGTAGTAGGCGTGCTCCCATACGTCGAGACCGTAGAGCGGATTGAGGCCTTGGCGCAAGGGATTGCTGCCGTTAAACTCCTTGGTGATAACGGGTTTGCCATCGCTTATCCTGCGAGAGCCAGGCCCAACCGGAGCCGAAAAAGCGTTGCGGCGGCCTGCGCGAACTGCTGTTTGAACGTATCGAAATCGCCGAAAGCGGCATTGATCGCTTCAGCCAGGCGACCGAGGCACGTTGTTCTGCGCGGGCGACTTAAACTGAGCGAAGTAAAGAGCGTGGTTGAGCGTCTGTCCGGCATTGTTAAACAAAGGGGCCTTCGGGGCGAGATACCACAATCTCTTCTACGCTTTTATCGGCAAACTCGGTATCTTTCACCAGCGAAGCCAGCGTATTGACATAGTTCTGAAGGTGCTTACCGTAATGGAAAGTTATAGTCTGCTGGCTGATAACGAGGTTCCAACGCGTTGTCCGCGTAAGGGAGTTGGGGCATTTGTATAGTCATAATCTGAATATTTAATATGGTTATTATTATTGAATATTGCAAAGATAGATGATATATCCCTTGCCAACAACAGACATTATCTATCGTCCGATAGACAAAAATCTATCAACCCCAAACAAACGCCCTGTTTATCGGTCCCGCCGCTACCGTTTCTTTTTCCCCATCGGAGGGCAGGAAGAAGCATGCCAAGACACGGATTCGGTCTACCTCGAGCAGCGTTTTGCCCCGCTCAACGAATGGTCAATGGTCGGGACGCAGGCTCTTTTTCGCCATGAAAATTTCGTACAAAACCGCTCATTTCTTTTGCACCAAGATTTTTGGTCGCAAATAAGCTAAAGCATTTCGCGCTTTTGCCAAAAACCATCAAATCGCTGATAACCAGCTGTTTGTGAAAAAACCAACCCACTTTTCTTACGTCAAAAGCCACCCAAAAGCATAGCTTTACCCGCTAAAAAGCATAACTATTACAATGCAAAGGGCGGCTTTTGATATCGTAAAAGCATAGCTTTCGGAGCGGTAAAAGCTATGCTGAGCTTCGGAAAAACGAAAAACGACCGCACAAGAAGGCAAAAACGACCGTTTCATCGCTGTTTTTCGCTCTGAATTGAAGCATTTTCAGAGGCCGTTTTATGACCGAGAATTTTACATTTATTGGCCATCAAGGCCATCAAAAGCACGACCATGAACCTTTGATTTGTTCATGGTCGTGCCTTGAAATTGATTAGAACGACGTTGTCAAACGTCGATTATTTGCTCGAAAGTTTCGTCCATAAAGGTGTAGAATTCGGGATCTTCGCCTATCACGGTCTTTACGATCTTGCCGTCGGGACCTACGAGAATCTTTGTGGGAAGCCGTTACGCCGTACTTATTGAGTAGCGCGCGGTCGTTCCGAGGATTGTAAACATGGATCCAGGCAGCTCATGCTGCTTCACGGCAGCACGCCATTTGGCGTCGGTATCATTGCAATCGATACCTACGATCTCAAACTTTCCGGTATATTTCTATAGTATTCCTTCATCTTTGGCATGCCCTTGATGCACCATCCACACCAAGAACCCCAGAAATCGAGCAGCACATACTTGCCACGGAGGCTTGATAACGTGAAGTCTTGCCGTCGATATCCTTCAAAGTGAAGTCGGGCGCAGCGACACCGGCCGCCTGTTTCTTGGCGTTTTCTATATCACGGGCCTCCTGCTTGATTTCAGTGATGGGATAAGTGTAGTATTCCTTCAGACGACCATTCTTTACGGCCGGCGCAAGCAGGTCTGTATGGCCTTTTCCATGAGACTCACTTGGTCGAGATTGGGGATGATGGCAGCACTGGCTTCGCTGTTTGGATGGGTCTTGATGAAGTCTAAGATGGCGTTGTAGTAGGCATCTTGCAATGCCGGAAACTTCTCACGATACTCCCGAGAGAGAGAACTTCTCTGGACTCACCGTTTTCATGCGTGCGCCAAGGCTCTGCTGCAATTCTTTTGAGAGGCTTACGGGCGTTTTCCATCATGATGTCGGCCTCGTGGTATTCTTGATAGAAGCGAGAACCATTAATATCGTATCTATCGTTGTAATCGCCCTTCAGCTCGCATTTTTCGCCCGGAACGGCTATAATGCTAACATACTTTGCCTCTTCCTGACGCATGGTAGCGGGTGTCACCAGCTGCAAATTAACGGGTTTGGCAACGTTTAAATCAATTTCAACCTTGCCGTTTTGGCCACCACGGGTTGGGGCTTTTCGTCGTCAGAATCGAGAACGAGAATGATGGTATCGCTAAAATTCTTCAGCTCTACTTTTAAATTAAAATTGCCTTTTGGAGCCGCGAAGCCAGACAAAGCTGTCATGGCCGCAACCATTGTTAGAAAAATTTTCTTCATTTGTGATTATGTGTTTGATTATAATGATGAAAAATAAAAACGTAACCGTGAGAAAATCTCGCGTTACGGCTGCAAATATATAACGATAAGACACAAGTTGTACCAAAGTGCTTGTGTATTTAAACTTTATAACACGGCAGCAAACATAGTATATATGGGGCTACAGAGCGGATGGAAACAGCGTCTGAAACAGTAGAGAAGCAAGAATGGGGCTAAGGGCCGCATAGTGCCAAGCAATATGATTGCTTGGCACGACGCGTGTTAATCATTCCCTTTTCGCGTCATCGCCGAAGCGAAAGCGAGCGAAGGAGGCCAGACTATTTGGGAAACAAGGTTAGAATACGAATTGCAGGCGAGCCTGAACTTGATGGAAGTTCTTGTCGTAGGCAAGAAGTCCTTCGTAAGTTGATGATAAGTGTAGTCAGCCATCATCTGCGTGAACTTGTGAAACTGTGAGTTCAGACCAACGGTGTAAGAACGAACCGCGCCACCGCCTACGCTGGTAGAAGCGTAGCGCCAGTCTGCCATGTAACCGTCAGGATAATACTGGATTTTCGACCGGCAGAATAGTATTCGCCTTTCACGATGTCGTTCAGGCCGGTGTAGTGAGACAGCCTACAATCTCAGAGAACGGCCGCTCAGACCACGCAATACGCCTTCGTTCTTGTCATAGCTGTATGGGTTGCCAAAGAGCATGTAGCCGGCCTCAACATATCCTCCGTGGAAGTTGTTGGGAACGCAGTGGGTTGGCAGCAATCCAAGCATCGAGTGTTCCCCACGTATCGATGTTGTTGTTGCTGGCGTCGAAGATGGTCTTGGAGTCGCGCTTCTTGGTTACGTACTTATACAAATACTCACCACGAATAAACATCTTCTTGTTGTGATAGAGGAGTTCGCGCCGGCATCAATTACATCTTCGGCCCACGGCAACTCGCAAGACACGAACTGTTTGTCCTCGTCAACAAATGTTTCCATTGTTTGTCCGAGCTTCAAAGTCTTCTTCAACACATTGTTTTCGGCCACACCGCCACCCATCATGCTGATAACGGAGTTTCCACCGATGGCCAACGTCTGGTTCTCATCAATGATAGGACGACAGAGACAGCGACCGGCGAGCACCATTCCATTGTAACCGGCTTCGATCTTGTTGTACTGATTCTCGGTGAAAATACCCCTGATAAGCCAGAAGTGGTCATTGGTGATTGCACTTGAAGAGACCTAACTCACGGCCTTCGCCAAGCGCGTTGGCCGCGCCGGCACGCGAAATGAAATGGTAACTGCCCAGCGACGTGTTGCGAGCCATTGATCCTGCGGGGTTGTTATAGTAACCTCCCTTGATGGCATGGCGTCCGCCGTTGCGGTCTTCCTTTCAGCATACTGCAGGGAAAATGTTCTTCTGTTGGAACTGACCGCCGCCAAATCCGAAGTCTGCATAGAAGTACCAGTCCTGAAAAGTTAGAGAAGTACGGATGCGTGCGTCAGAAATGGCCGCGCCACTCTGCAGCGGTGTGAAGTCGGTATGATAATAGGCAGCGTCAGCCATGAAGCGCGCGCCTACGGATGAAATGAAGGTCTTCGGCCTTATTGTCGATAGTTACGGTCGGTTTTAGAGTCGAAGTCCCGTGCGTTTGCTGACCATGCGGTGAGAGTGCCAGCAAAGGCATCAATATATATTTCTTCATATTCGTTTCTTAGTTTGATTGTTTTGTGGAATTCTTGTTTCTGATTAATAACCTAAAGCATCGAGCACGGCGATCCGCGTTAGGAACCGTAGATGGCGCCTGAGAGTTGTCGTAAAGCTGTCCGGGATGGAAAAGGATTGGCGAGCTTCGCGTTGCAACGGAAACCATTTTCAATCATGTAATGGAGCGAAATCTCCGAACGATTGGTGAAATAACCATCCATATAAAACCGGATGTATGTCAGGTTCCTTGAACGTAGTATAAGGAGTTGGCTGTACGGTTACATTGAGTACGTGGTCAAATTCTGTTGGGTTCTGTCCCCAGAAGTTCACATAATAGCCCATGTTTCTCTTCATCTGAGCGTCAGAATCGAATGAATACGGGTGGTTAAGCATACCCTGCCTTGCGAATCATATAGGCCTCGCCATGGCTTGTTCATTTCAGGATAGTTGTTGGGAGCGCCCGCAATGGATGGGCCAATGATATGCGCGCCATTGTCCTGAGCGTACTTAATGAAGTCGGCATAACCCGTCGGTGTGTCATAAGCAAGGTCAGTTGCGTAAGCCGGTTTTGCTGATCCAAAAGCTAGGTAACACATAGGAACCTTACCCTTGAATACATCATAAGCACGATGCAAAGCGTCGAAAGAGAAGGTCTGAAGGATAACCTTACCATTGGTGTTACCTACGTTTACCTTACCATTTACATAGAACTTATTGTTGGTGCTTTCCGGTTTGGTGATGATATTCCAGCTCCCATTCGTCGAGAATATTATAAACACGAATCTCAATATCTTTGGGGTTAAAGTCATGATTCTTTGAATTCGGGATAGATACCGGGAGCGGTTTCATTGTCGGCAGGGTCTTCTAACATAAGCCGTGTAGAGCCATTCTTATCGCCGAAGCTGTATTCAACGAAGTCCATGTATTTGGCAGACTTGCTACCCACTACATTCGGATCGTCACACTTCACTGCAGCCTGCAGCCTTATAGATTTCACCCAAGGTCATGTTCTTGTATTCTGCTTAATCTTGTATGTAAGAATGACGACCATTGACATCTCTTCTGAGTTTCTTACCCATGGCATAGTTGATCTGATCCTGCAGGGCAGAAACATACTGACCATCTGAATACTGGATAGTGAACGTCTCTGGAGCGAATATACCACCCTTTACCGTTGTTCTTGGCCGCAAAAGAAGCACGCTCTGTTCAGGAGTTGCGTCAGTAAACCTTTACCTACCGGCATCGAGTCATCAGTAGCTCTGCGTAATAAGATAAGGTCTCAATTGGCGCGGAAATCCTTCTATCGCGCTGGTACTGCTCTTCAATGTCCTTTTCCGAGAAACAAGCGACCGCCGTCGGCACTGCGGGAAACTGCGTAGAAATCATCACGAATGGTCGGAACCTCATCAGAGAACACGTCCTCGATGTTGGTCGTACGCTTTAAAGTTCTCATCATGGTTGTCAAGCGACCACACCATCTTTTGTGGCCTGTCAGGTCACTTTCAGATAGTCGGCACCCATGTTTCGTGCCCATCTCCACGCTGCTTCGGTCTCTTCTGGTGCCCAATAGGTTGAGCCACGGTGTGCTACAGGCATAAAGAGGTCACGTAGTCACGCACTTTTAGCCATCGGAGAAAGCTCTGCACTGCAATGACGCTTTGCGTCGGTGTTCTCGTGGTGAACCCTGCTCGTCAGAACAAGAGGAAAGGACTGCGACGGCTGCTAAACCCAAGAGTCCTAATCTGTAAAGAGTCTTCATCTTTTTGTTGATTGAAGTATGTTTTATTATTTAATTTGAAATCAATTTTATTTTATTTTCCTGTTGTCCTTTCTTGGCCAGATACACGATTCCTCGCGATAAGTCAGCCCCATAAGAGGATTGAAAACAAGCAGCAAATATCAGGAGGAATGAATGTCCAGTTCCAACCGGCAGCCTTCGCCACGTAGCCAATAACGATATTAGGCCAGCAAAGCGGCATACGCACATAGCCCATGAAGTCGGTCCCGCCGCAGTGCCGGCAGCGTTCTTCGGCGCAAGGTCGAGTGCCTGCACGCCAATCAACATTACAGGCCGTAAATCAAGAAACCAATGGCAATCAGAGCAGCCAATCACGACGTTCACGTTGTCGATCGTTCTGCTGTAGACAACAATGGCAACGGCCACGAGCAATCATAAACAAAATCGTAGGCAAAGCACGACGGCCATGGAACACTTTGTCCGGAAAAGCCAACCGCAGATAATCGTTCCGGGGATAGCGGCTATCCCATAAGCAAAAATAGGCCCAGCCGCACCTTGATATCAATGCCGCGCTCGGTAAGGATAGTCGGTGCCCAGTCCAAACAGCCATAACGAACCACATAAACGAAAGCGTTGGCAAAAGCAATGTACCAAAGGAACTTATTACTCAACACAATCTTAAAGATTTCTTTTTGTAGAAAGCACTTCTTCGGCCTTCTCCGAATAGTTCTTTGAAGCCGAACCGCTCCACTTCTCAATCGAAGGCAGACCGCACGACTGTGGTGTGTCGCGAATCATGCTATAAGCCAACAGGGCAATCAGAATGAGCCACAGCGGCAGGGAACGCGTACGTTCCGATGAGGAAATAACGCTGTTCGTCGGCACCATAGAACCAAGAACCGAACCATTAACGCGCCATAACGGCCATCGGACCTACTAAATGCGCCGCCCATATTATGGGCACAATTCCAGAACGACATCCATGTTCCACGCCTTTAATAGAGAACCAATGGGTCATCACACGGCCGCAGGAGGCTATCCGCCCATACCGTTAAACCAACCCACAAGGAAGTTTCGAAAACGGCCGTCAAGAATAGCAAAGCGATCTATGCTCGGCACCAATCCACTGAATCGGCACAATCATAAAGAGCATAGAAATAGCCGCCATCACCAACCCAATGGAGGAATGTGCGCGCTTACTGCGATCGGAGATGCTCGCCATGATAAATTTAGAGAAACCATAAGCGATAGCGTTCATCGAAAAGCACAACTCAAAGCTCGTTTTCTCAAAATCCAAAGTTGCCAACATTGAATAGCTATCGAGAAGTTCTACGAATAACGTAAAAACCGGCATATCCTATGAATATACTAAAAAGACTTGCCAACGCAGTTGTTTATATCTTGCGTCAGCTTCAGGACCGGTTTGTTCTTAGCCGTAAGCATAGTTTCACATAATCGATTGTTTTTGTTATGATAAATATGTTTATTTAGGCGACAATTCCTTAGAATTTCGCGTCTCTTTGGGGCGATAGGGTTTACTCTTCGGCTGATGGGGGCCAAAGTGATGATTTCATTGAGTTTTAATAACTTTTTATTAAAGGCAGATTATTTTCTTTCTAATTGTATTATAGATTCCTTTTTGAGCAACTCGAAAGGCGTTTGCTTACATCGACAAGCGGATTTCTTTCACACGAAAAGCAAAGGTATGCTATTTTTATTAATACATACCTACTTTTAACCTTTTTATGATGCAAAGCGTAAAATAATTTCTACGCCGTTACAAATCTTAATGCCACAAGAACCAACTATTTTGATGATTCAAAACCACCATGAACGTGCCCAAATTGAAACGCGACACTCCCGTTTCTTTTTAAATAACAGATGTGTGGAAATGTACGGTCACAAAAACGGACTCTCAAAATTCTTCTAACCAGAGCGAAAAACAGCTATGAAACGGCGATTTTCGTCTTCTTGCGCTGCCGTTTTTCGCTTTTCTCCCGACGTTTCGTCTTAGCATAGCTTTTACCGCCCGGAAAGCTATGCTTTTACATCGTAATCGTTATGCTTTGAGCGGGTAAAAGGGCTGCTTTTTAGATGGCTTTTGCGGTGCTTTTAGCCTGGTTTTGAGGCATTTGGAACGAGTGGTTTCGCGTAAGCGACTGCTCCATCAGCCGCTTGCCGATTTTTAACAAAATGCGAATGCTTGGCTTATTTGCGACCATCCTGACGCAAAATAAACGAGTGGTTTGTACGAAATTTTCATGGCGCATTCATGCCATCAGCAGACGTTTATTTTCTATCCACCAGTTAAAATCAAAACGAAAAAGGCCCGCGTCACCGCAAGCCCTCGTTCCATATAACGAAACATCACTCTCGATGAGAGCAACATATTCTGAATTAATCTTCTGTTTCGGCTCCTTGCGTTTGCAGACAGAAGTAGCTGGTGTAAATAGTTATCCTTAATCAGGGACATACTACCCATACGCGCGAGCCTTCAACCTTGATAAGCTCGACATTCACGTTTTCATAGGACTTCTTTTCCCGACGCCACGGATCGTTAATCAAGACTCTTTCCATCGGCTTTCTGACCAACGGTAAGGTCGCCGCTGAACCAGCACTTGATGCAACAGCCGTAGTAATCCCACTGAGCAAGGTTCATACCATTGTCCGTAGTAATCTCCATTGTACCCCAATTGTAAGATTTGGATTGATCGAAAGTAATGACATTACTTGTCAATGCCATGATTTTTGCTTTCTCTTCATCGGTGAAAGCTACTTCGGTGGTCTCTACCTGCACCTTGATGGTCTGTTTCAGGCCCATCATATCGGTGGATGATTACGTCTGCCGAGCCTTTCGCCACGCCCTGAATCGTAATCACGTCTCTATTTACAGACTCGACAATAGCGACTTTCTCGTTGTTGCTGACAGCCTTGTAGTTGCCGTTTCCTTGTTACGGTCACCTGCCCGGTGCCATCCGTGTGACCGAGCTTCATCCCTATCTTCACGACTTTCCTTGTCAAGCGCCATCTTGAAATACATAGACTTCACGATGATTCGCTTGTAGTTACCGGTGGCATCCGAAACGATGATACCAGTTTTTCCTTTCACCGCGCTTCTGACGGTCACGGTATTACCCGCTGTTGTGGCCGAAACGACGTCCGGATTCTCTACAATCAGTTTAGTAAATCGCTGCCTCCGGCAGTGATATTAGAGGAAGAAGACGTGCCCACTTCTATCTTCAACGTGTCTGTGCTTAACGTAATGGGCGTTGTTTCCTTCGTTTTTGCTCAGGCTCCGGTGTATCGTTCTCTGCTACAGGCTGTAAGAGCCACAGCGAAAAACGGCTGTCATCATAGCCGAATATGCATATTTTGCTTTTCATATATATTTTTAGCGTGTTACCAATCTTTTTGCGTAGCTGCCCGTCTGTATGGTTTCTCGCCATAGAAGGCTTCTGTGATTGTGCTGGACGAGAAGCGGCAACTGTTACGGGGATTCAGCGAGAACACCATCGTGCCACCGTAGCCGTCAGACTTGATTCTTTCGGCCTCCATGAGCCAATAATGCGTCCTCGGGCAACTCTGACGAGGCTTGGATCATGCCTTTTTGCCCAATCCGGGATAGTTGCGGCTCAGGTCGCTGTAGCGTCCGTAGTCCTGAATAGCGTAGTCGACGTATCTCGCCGGGCTGATGTCCATCTACTCTTCAAGCTTCCGGTACGACTATAGACGTACACCTCCATGAGTTTGTCGGGCATGGCGCGCTTGCATTCGTAGCAAAGACGCGACGCGGCTTCATCTGACGGGCTGACAAAACCGGGATAGTCTCCATAGCTGGAATACTCATCATCAAAGAAAATGCCGTCGAGTCCGTAGGCCTCAACCACCGCCTTCAGCTCTTGTGCAAACCTTTTGGCACCTTCTTTCGACAAATTGGCGATACCCGAACGGTCGTGGTTACCCAGAATTCCCGAGAATAACCTTCATGCCTTTCTGCTGTAATGGCTTCAGATATTTTTCCCGATAGTCGAGCAGGTGCTGCGACGTTCTCGTTGTTGTAGTTATGGGCTTCATGATGCTCTGCACGTTATAGTTGATGTTTCCCGAGAAGAGAATCGCCTGATCGATCACGAATTTGCCCGGCTCTTTCAGCGTATAGCAGAGAGTTATGGAGCGGATTGGCGTGCGTTCACTCATCCAGCTGGCTCACCTGCATGCCGTTTTCCATATGGCGGTCGCATTTGCGATGTCGCGCACTGATGAGTACGAACTCGCCTTTCTATCCTTCGACTTGCCACGAGCTGGTGCCCGCTTCACGCTCACCGGAATGGCGTAGATGCCGTTGCCTTCCTCAAAGCTCTTCGGCCGAAAGTATATCTCACAGTTACCTTCGATGACTTCATGGCTCCGGCGAGTCACCTTGGCCGTTCCTGCACCTTGATGAGCTTCTCGGGCGGTGCCTTGACGCTGGTCTCCGTGCTGAGCTCCTTATTGCTTGGCAGTTTTCCGAGGGCAGCGGTGTCGCACACCCAACGCATATTCCTTGACTCGGTAGTGGCTTGGCTTTCGATGGGTTGACGTAGAAGTCGATGGAACTGCCCACTCGGGTGAAGATGAGCGATCTTTGATGGCTGCATCCATATTTATCGGTAATAAAGGCGCAGCTGTCTTTCCGATATCCGATAGTTACTTTCGTCGACGCCGGGCACGTCTAGGATCACGTTCGTACAGGCTGCCGCTGCTAGCCAGTCCTGCCAACGAGAGAGCCAGCATCTTGATCTGCTATTGATATTCATAAATTTCATGAGATTTAAAGTCAAAAGAGTTGTTTCTTTTCGCAGCGACGTGCGCGCATGACAGCGGCTTATTGGCCGTAGCGTCATTGCGTTACCGGTGGCGTCCTGTGACGATGTTTGGGCTTTGCGCCGTCGTCCATCTTCCAATAGCCTACCAAGCCTTTCGACTTAGGAGTTGACACTATAGAAGTTGGCGGCAATCTCTTCCTGCGTGCGCACTACGTTCCAAACGCGCGCACCTCGGAGCGTGACGCCCTCAAACCAGCGGGCATCATCGGCCTGACTTTGCCGATCAGGAAATCGCGTCGGTACCATTTCAACGATAGACACTTTGCCTGTCCGGGTTTTTCGCGCGACTGCAGACTTCGCCGACGTGAGACCTTTCACCGCATAGCGTATCGGCGCGTCGTGGGTCGCGGCTGCGACGCCGCCAACGGCTGGTCGGCAGTGTCATTTGGACTCGGCGTCGCCGGGAACGGCCCGCACCGGTGGCTATCTGAATCTGGTTATCGGGGACCGGCGTCGCCGATGCGCGCTGAGAAATTTCCTCAATACCCATAACGGTGGAGATGAGCTCTACCAAACTCGCGTGGATAGATGAGTGCTTCCATCGTAATCTGGTTCCTGTTGTTCACCAAATCCGGGCGTTGCCCATTTCACAGTGAGGTAGTTTTGCCCGCGTCGGCTACCACATTGATGAGGTGCTCCACGCCGGAACACGAAATAATAGTTCTTCGCCGACTGCAAACACTCTCAATGTCCCTTGACAGTTCACTGTCTGCGGGGTAACACGTAGGTAATGGCACGATCCAGATTGGCCCAGTTTGAAGAAAGCAAAGCGCTGCGCCTCGTTGCTGTTCCACACTACCTTTGGTTAATCTTCACGTCGCCATCAAACCACCTTATATGCAGGTATCCGGGCAACGCGGCGGCCTTGGCATAGTGAGGTCTGGTTGTGGGTTTCTACCAGATTGGCGGCCACGCTGAATGTGCAGCGTTCAATTTCTTTTTCGGCCGGACGTGCCGTCGAAAGCGTGAGTCAGACTTCACGATGTTCGCTTTCACCCTTTCCAGTAATCGTTTCCGAAGTGAATGTCTGCCGTCGATGAACGCCTGCTCTTGAGCTGGCTTCATCGTTGTTCTGGCAGGCCGCATCAGAAAGGCGGCAGCCACAAGCGGCATATATTTAAAATAGCTTTCATTTTCCTTTTATTCTTTTAACGGTTGATTTGATAGTCGAGATTACCTACGCAGATTGGGATAAGTGAACGACGCGTTGTAGTAATCTATGTTGGCATTGAGCAGTCCCATGCCGGGCGCAGGTGTAGCCGGTGGATCTCGCGACGAACTTAGCGATGCCGTGTCATGACCAACGTCTTGCCCCGCAGTAGCCTGTCTTAGTATCGGTTTCACTCAGATCGACTTGTTGTTGGCCAGCAAAATGAACTTGTCGGAAGGCACGCGCCTCGTCCAAAGCCTTGCGCACAAGATAGTCCACCCATAGACCGACTTCTCTGCCCTGCGTAGGAATGAGTGATGTAGCGAACCTGTTCCAACAACGTCTTATCGGTTACGTACTGCGGACGACCCATCATAATGAGTTCCTTATTCCTATGTCGTGCGGCCCAATCCCTTGCGATTCCTGAGGAACACAGCCTCCACTGCCATGGCCTCAGCCTTCTGCTCTTCGGTCAGGTAAAGGGTCAGTTTGGCATTGAATCCATGATGACGCCGTCGTAGTTGAAGTTATCGACAAGCTTCATCTGCGTATTGAGAACGAATCGACGAAAGGTGGTATTGAAGTCCTGAACGCTTTCCTGCATTATCTGATTCTCTCCGAAGGCCTTCTTCTGCGCGTCATAAAGCACCTTAATGTCTTCGCAGCCATTTGGAACACCACTTTTCATGCCTTTCTGGTTCCGCACTTCCTCGATTTCTTTCATCATCTGCTCGGTGAGCATTTCCGGTTTCGTCAGCACAACATAGTCCACGCTGTCGGGCACGGCGTTGATATGCTGGGCCTGACTGAAAGGAATGGCCTGACCGTTGTCGGAACCATGCCATCATGATTTTGGCGATGACCTGCCTTGTAAGCCTCCTGGAGGTCTGTAGTAATTTGATAGAGTTCGGCATTCTGCCGTTCAACTACTTGTCTGTTTGATGTCTGCAGGTTCAACGTCCGTATCACAGCTACACAGAGAACAGAGCCGCCGCACAGACCGTCGAAAAATGTCAGACTCTTTGATGATATGTTTCATTGTTTTTCATTCTATTTAATTCGGTAATCATTATTTATATATCCGTGCTCTTACCTTCAACTTACTTCGCCAATTACACGTCGGTAGCCATATTGTCGGCTCCTCCAAGCATTCCTACGGCCGCATTATAATTTGTTGAGCTGGTACGCTCTTCTTGCGGATACGCTGCGACGTGCGCCACGCCCGTGTTGACAATACCGCCACTGATTATTGACCTTGACGGGCATGAGCAACGGATAACCGGTGCGTCGATAGTCGACGCAAGCCTCGAGTCCGAGGTGGAACATGGCCAGCCATTTCTGCGTGATGACACGTTCGAGTTGATCGTTCCAGCGCGTCGCCGTCGTTCCACGCGATGGTAACGGTCGACGTCTTGCCGCTATAAGAAATTTGTTACCAACGGGGTCATTGTAAAGCGCCGGTGTGCTGGCAGCGTCGGCCAGATACTTCCTCCGCTCCGCTTACGCCCCACTGTTCAAAGAGAGGTTTTAACGCCCTTTGCGTAGAAATCGCCGGCCTTATCGCCCATATTCCAGCCCTTCAACGCGCCTTCGGCACGCGGAAAGCCACCTCTGCCGCATTCATCCACAACAGTTTGGTATCTGTCTTCACGTTATAATTAGAATAGGCATGGGCTATCTCGCCACCCGGAATCTGTATTCCGGAACGCAGTCCATAGTATCCGTTAGTTCCGTTGGCAAAGGTTGACTTAGTGAACATCGCAGCGCGACGCGGATCGTTATACCCGTTCATATAGAGGTGATATCCGGCTCCGACACGCGAGTCGCCACCGTACTCCGTACATGATTAGCTTCAAAAGGATTGGGTGCTCGACAGGGTCATGAAAGCATTGTCGTCATTGCCGGTCATAACGCCCACTTCGTGATTCACGGCAGCCTCAGCCTGCTGTTTAGCCGTTGCAGGATCAGCTTTTGAAATATTGAACGGCGAGCGCAGACGCAGAGAGTTGGCAAGACTTAATCCATTTCTCTACATTTCCACCATACACCTTGTCGGCCTTGGGGAGAGAGTTGGCGGTGCGGTTGGCCGTCAATGTTTTGACAGCTTCATCAAGCTTTTTGGAACAGCAGCGTATACACTTCTTCTGCGAATCATAAGCGGCGGTAATCTCACCGTTCGCCCACCTTCGAATAAGGGATGGGACCATAAGCGTCGGTAACGCGATGAATACCGCAACCTGCACAACATTGGCACAGCCAGTGGCACCGGATTATCGGTTGCGCCCTTCACTTCGTTGAAATAGATGAAAAAGCTTCGGGATAATATCCTGAACAGCACGCGGCTCCATCCGTTTTCAGGACTGCTACTGCGCAAAGTTCTTTCCGGCGAAACGCGCATTTGAATCCTGAGATATAACCGCTGTACACGAACCGCCACACCAGACATTCTGTGAACTGGTTGGTATTGACCATCGGTCGGAACACCCAACTCTGGAGGTTCACCATGGCGGCACACCCAGCGAGTGAGCGTCGCTGCACCATTTCACTCTTTTGATACGCCATAAGGATTCTGGTTTGTATTCCTCACGGCACTGTTGTGTACAAGCCGTGAAGCCCCAGTACGAGGGCGGCCGATGCCGTTGACAATATGATATTTTATATTAGTGTTCCATACAATTCTATGACTACTCGTTAGAATTTAAGTTTGATAATGAAACCAAGGTTGCGAGTGCTGTGGTGATCGTAAACTTGTCAGTGCCCTGATAGTGAGTTGCCGTGGTAGCTGTTGTCTCTGGATCGAACGGCGCTTTGCAATAGAACATCAACAAGTTTGCGTCCGGTGAAAGAGCGTAAGATCGCCCAGTCCGATGCTTCTTCTTGAAGGTATAGCCATATCTGGCTTCCTGCAAACGGGCATTGGTGGCACTGTGGGTATGGGAGTGCGGAGACCACCATCGCTGGCGCCGATGGTCGAGATACCACGATTCGGGGGTTGAGATAGTCGTTACCATTGACTTTCACATATTTATTATCCACGAGCCTTCGCGCTGGCTTCCGATACACCGTAGAGGTCGAGCGCGGCCTGTTGTCGCTGAATAAACGATACCGCGAAAGCGAGCACTGACCACCATCACGCCGAGGCTGAATCGCTTATAAAGTAAAGTCGTTGCGCCGAAGCCATATTGGCCTTCGGGAGACACCGAGACCCAACTAGATATCGCCTACAGTAATGACCGCGACCATACTTTCCCTTCGCTTAGCCAACATACACGCGACCCTTGTCGTCGCGCATGACATCGGTCCGAGAGATAGAGGTCGCCCAGCGTACCGCCGCTTCGCCTTCAGAATGAGAGTGAGCATTGCCCAAAACCACCACGTCAGGCGATCTTATTGATAACGGCACCACCTCTCGCGGGTGAACGTAATTGCGCCTAGACTCATTGGTCTGTTGCAGTTTGAGCTGAAAGTGTGGTGCTCGACCAACCGAGCCCAGCATTTGTTGTGCCAACCCGAAGCTCACTATTACCGTTGTTCGAACACGTTACCGTTTGGATATAGAGCGCGGAGTAACCTGACGATACGGAAATGTCGGGGTTGAAGGTCTGATTGAATGTTTTAGTCGAGTATAAAGACACATCCAGATTGAAGTGTTTCAGGAAACGAGCCTGCAAACCGACTTCCCACGAGTTGGTCGTTTCGGGCTTCAGATCATAAATAAGATCCATAGATCGTCTGGCTCTTCCACTGCTTGGTGTTGTTGTCCCATTCGTGTTTTGGGTTGGCAATTTCGCGAACGAAAGGAATACCCACCGAAGCAAACGAACCGCGCACCTTCAAATAATCAATGGCTTTAGGCATCTTCAACGTCTCGGAGATAATCCATGAACCACCGACAGATGGATAGAAAGAAAGAGCTTTTGTTGGGTGTGGCGAGCCAGCATCGAAGGCCAGTCGTTGCTGCAGTAACGGTAATGTAGTATTAGCTTTTCCATCCCAGTTCGACACTGGCGAGCGACTTCGTCTGTTCGTGATAACCCTTGGGTTCACGCTTTCCTGATTGACATCAATCTGATGATATTCAGTGAAGACATTGAGGTGTCAGGTTGTTGGCGTCGGCTATCGGCCCGTCGATACCGTCTGGTCTTGCTTATTGTGTCGGCGAGCGACGCACCGATGTCGCCACCGCACAGAGTTTGTCTTTGCAACAAACGCATTGGCGATATTCAACATCATGTCACCGTAGACTGCTAACTGTCGCTCGGTTTGATTTTAGCATACTGACCGTTGCTTTGCGCAATAAGGTTGTATTGGTGCTGGCAAAATACTTCTTTTCAAAAGTATTCGTTGCGTTATCGGTGCGGATACGGCCCGAAACATTCATCAGTCGGTGAGTTTTATAGGTCGAGTCCCACATTCATCATGTAGCGATACTTCTTGTTGGCGATTTGCGGCGGTTGCGGTAGTTAATCGTAAGGATTCTGGCCCAGAACTCGCTCAACAAGTTGTTCGAGTTCTGCGTATAAATGTTTCGTCTGGTGTCGAAGCGTTCAGAACATGGCCATATCGTTGTGGTCGTTTGCCGCGCGGATAGAGATAGGCCGACACCAAGTTGGCATACACACCCTGATTGGTCATGTTGCGGTCGTTCTAGATGATATAGCTGGCACCGGCATCGAGCAATAACTTATCGTTTAACAAGCTCGACGCTGTTGCGGAACGTAGTTATAACGGTTATAGCTGTTGTTCGGAATGATACACCGGGTTCAACGCGCTGGCCGAAGTAAGTCTGGTTCTTCTCCGACCCTGTCGATACGGAGAAAGCCTCGGTTGTCATGATACCGGTCTTCAGATAATCCCTCTTCGGATCGTAACCCGTAGTTGGCCTCATTGAGTAAGCGACCAACTGCCGCTATCGCGCCGGCCTGACGCGTACCGCTTCCCGTTCCGTAGCGATTCTGGAACTCAGGAAGGCGGAATGCCTCCGGAAACTCGGTGTTCTGGGTTACGGTAAACTCCGTAATATCCGGCCTTGCCTCTTTGTGGTAATGACAGATGGCACCATTCGACGCACGGTTACCATAAAAGCGGCAGCACGCACCCGTCAACACCGACATGATGATTCGATATCCTCCGGGATTGATGTCGGCAATTCCTTCAGTCGTTCCGTTAGAACCGAACGACGAATCACCGCTACCGAAGTTAAACATGGGCACACCGTCGATGACGCCCGCAACACGTTGCTCGACTGTTTCAATGCTTCGTGTTACCACGCATTACCTTCGACGCGCCACCGGCACCCGATGAGCTGGCGTTGATATTCACCTGCCAGACCTTACCATTCAGCAATTGATGAAGTTAGCGTCCCAGTGGCCTGGTTCATCGCCATTCACCTGTTGCACATTGTAACTCAGCGCCTTCTGTTCGCGCTAGATACCGAGGCCGTAACGACAACTTCATTCAGTTCTTTGGCGAACCCGACGACAAACTGATGTTGTGGCTGTTGTTCTTGCCCACACGCACGGTCTTCGTATCATAGCCGATGTAGGATGTTCCAGCTCAGATCGTCTTCGTCAGCCATCAATGCGAAATGACCGTCAAGATCGGTGATGGTTCCACCCTGAACACGCCTTCTGCCGGATGGTGGCACCACAACAGGCTCGCCGGTTTCATCTTTGATAACGCCGCTCACCTTTTTCTTCTCACCGACATTTTGCTGTCGCTGTGTGTTTTGCTGTAAAGACTTGGAGACGATAATGTTTGTCCCTTTTGATTTTCATACGACAGACGCTGTCCTTGCAGAATCTGTTCGATGGCTTGTTTGATATTCGTCGCGTTGACGCTGACAACCTTCTGCTATATCCAGATCGTCGAAAGCTCAAACTTACGAATGAATATCCACTCTTCTGTCTCAACTCTGTTATGGCTTTCTTCACCGTCACGCTTTTTCAGATTGAGGCGAAACGTTCTGAGCCGCCAGATTCAGGTTGCAGACCAACAGGAATACGCAGTCACTAGTAGACCTTTTTCTCTTGCTATTCATTCGGTTTTATTAATTGATTGGTTATAAGATAATCGTAATATTCTTTCAGTTCCACTACCGACACAAAAGCCATAGTGTGGAACGGACGATGCATGATAAATTATTTTTCCCGTATCAATACGTTTTATTGATGATGAGCTCGTTCATAAGCTATGATTGTTTTTAGGGTTTACAAGGTTTAGGTTAGGCTCCTTTGAGTTGTCAGATAGACAATGGCCTTGCGCTCATCTATCATCCGATAGCGAATCTTGCCCTGTCGAAGAGAGGGCGTCGAGCACGTCTTTCAGGCTCTGCGACCGCCTGACGAAGAGTGCCGTAGAAGTGCACATGCTGGCAGCCCGTCGGTTTGTGATTTCCAATATCGGCATTGTAACTGCGCGACAGCTGCAGGGGCTATATCCTTCATCGACTTGCCATCGAGCACGATGGTGCCGTCGGTCCAGTGGCTGGCATTCATGTAGCCACGGTCGCCGACTACGCACCTGACGGGAGCTCTCGGAGAACACGGCCCGCTGATTGGGACGCAACTGATAGTGGCGATCAGAGCTATCCGCAACGTCGAGAACCACGCTGCCTTCGGCTGAGATCGACAACCGCTTCGTCGTCTGCGGCTAGTGCAGAGGTTGAATTTGGTACCCAACACGCGCACGCAGGTTGTTCGAGTTTTACCGTAAAGGGCAATTGATTGTTCTTTGTCACTTCAACAACCTTCACCCGTGAGTTTCACATCGCGGTTTTCTACGCCGAAGCCCTGCGAATAGCTCACCCATGAACCGGCATTAAGCCGCACCTGCGTACCGTCGGGCAACAGCATCTCTGGTAGTTGACCCCAGCGGAGCCTCTACATGGATATCGGTAAAGGCGCTCAACAGCACCTGTCGGCCTACATTATAAGATAGGTAAGAGAACAGCCCCACCGTTACGCTACGGCCACAGCGGCATGTTCAGCAGTTCAGCCAGCGACGCTCACGCGGCCGTTCGGCCTCTCGGGCTACAGCCACACGCCTAGAAAATCGTCGTAGCGCGCTCCTTGTGGAATCGGTCGGCGGTATTCGGGTCGGCAGACGAACCAAATCTCCTCCAACTCTGCTCGAAATAGGCACGGTTGTCCCGGCTCTCGGCTTTCAATTGTCAAGCTCGAGGCGTTCGTCAGCGGTGAGATCATCAGTAAAAAGCGAACGATTAAAGTCGATTCACTATAACTGGTAGGTTCTGTCATCATTTAGGTTTAGGTATGTAGTGAGACGAAAAAGGCAAAGGGGGTGGTGAATATATATTATGTGTTTTATGAGCCGTTATATACATTTATCTTATCAAGCCCATTGAGGTTGATGAAGTCTGTAAAGGCTTTCATGAGAAATACGCCATCAGCAAAAAGACGAAGTATTTGCAACTACTGCTGCAAAAAGTCGCAAGGCCTGCTTCATGTGATACTTCACGGTATTGACCGAAATGCCCAACTCTTGAGAGCAATCTCGCGCATTCTTCTTGCCATCGAATCGGCTCATCTTGAAAACCGTCGGCAATCGACCGGCAGCCTTTCGATGGCGTCGTTGATAGTCTGTTCCAGCTCTTTCTCCAACAGATAGCCCAGCGGATGGTCGTGACCGGCAGGCTTTTTCGAGCAGACGGCCGTCATCGGACAGCGTCGAGCGTCTGTTCGTGGCGAACCCGACGCGACTTCAGATAGTCGAGACAGCGGTTGCGCACGCTCCGGACAGACACTGACGTAGAAGTTTGGATGATATTCTCACGCGTTTCCCAAAGGTGGAAAATCACGTCGCCCACCACGCTTTCACGGCAAGGGAAATCATCATGCCACGGATAACGGGACGCAATGACACACAGCACATCATAATGGGCATCGAACACATACCGATAAGCATGCTCATTGCCCCTTTCAGTTCCCCGGATAATCAAGGATTCCGATAAGTCCATGTAACTATTTTATCTATTTCTTTTTATTTCAGCCGGCAAAATATAATACTTTTTACGCAGGCAACAGCAAACTCCTAAGGCAAATGTAAGAAATATGGATAGATAAGGCCATTTTTGACAGAGATAATTCATTCTTTCTACTTGTAAATATCATCCCATAAATGCCCGGAATAGACGCCCAATAAAGGTTCTTATTTCGTGACTTTCGCAGAGATGTCAAGCGAGGAACAGAGGAAATTATAGCCAACGTCAATTGAAATCGCTACTCGGAAATGTAAAAACGGTCACAAAAACGTGCTCTGAAAATTCTTCAGCCAGAGCGAAAGAACAGCGATGAAATGGCCTTTTTATACTTTCGGACCATCGTTTTTGGGCTTTTTCCGAGGTCAAAGCATAGCTTTTACCGCCAGCTATGCTTTTACATCGTAATCGTTATGCTTTATGCAGGTAAAGGGCTGCTTTTAGGGGCTTTTGCGGTGTTTTGGCCTGGTTTTGAGGCCTCACGAACGGGCAGCTTTTGCGTAAGCGGCTGTCTATCAGTCGCTTGCCGATTTTTAACAAAATGCGAAATGCTTGGCTTATTTGCGATCATCCTGACGCAAAATAAATGAGTGGTTTGTGCGAAATTTTCATGGCGTATTTATGCCTTTTCCGCCGAGCCAAAAAGCATAGCTTTTTGATGATGTATCTTTGCTGGCGGATGGCCGAGCATTCTTTTTCCATAAGGTTTCGAGGCAAGGTTTTTGAACTTTGCAGGATTTAAAGAGTGAAAAACCTTTCAAAAAACAAAGCAATATGAAAAACAGAAATTGGATGTTTACCGCCATCGCGGTTTTTGGCTACCGGCCTTCTCTCGTTGCAGTCATGTCTCAGCGACGATGATAACTCTTATATCAGAATGCCCAACGCTTTGGTAACACTAAAGACCAATGCGGCACGAAAGGCTTCTACCTGCAGTTGGACGATCAAACCATCGTCAAAGCCCACCAATCTCAAAAGAGTCGCCCTACGGAACCCATGAAATCAGGGCGTTCGTAAACCTGAAGTTTGACGATAAAGATAGGACAAAGCAGAAAGAGAAGCTTATGTCAACTGGATCGATACGATACTGACGAAGCCCATGGCCAGAACTTGGGTGAGAAAGAACGATGCCACTTACGGCAATGATCCGATAGAAATCGTGAAAGATTGGGCCTGATTCTGGAAGATGGTTATCTGACTTTGCGCTTCCGCACGTACTTTGGCGACCTGAAAAAGACACACATGATAAACCTGATACCCACGGGTAACCCTTAGCGAAGTGGAACTGCGCCACAACGCCAATGGCGATAATGCCGGACTGGTAGGCGACGGATGCGTGGCTTTCAGGCTGTCTGGCCTGCCCGATACAGGAGGCAGGGAAGTGGAACTGACCATCAAATGGAGTCGTTCAGTGGCGACAAGAGCGCAAAAATTCAAATATAAATCGCGTCCATGGGTTGCCACCGACCATGCCGCGGGCCACATATAACGACACATGAAACTATTCGGAATCAGCAGGAACAACAAATTATCCGACTGTTTAGCAAGGAGATTCCCGTGCGATGGACGCGCTGTGCCGGATATGCCGACCATCTGACGGCCGTTTGTTGCCCGATACGTACCTCGCGAGGATGATTTGCACGATGTGTGTGCAAGAGAGTTTTATCAAGATTTTTACCAAAAATAGATTCGTTTGAATATCGTGGGCGAGGGCTCATTGGGCCTGGCTCACGCGCGTTGTGATCAACGAGGCGCTTCGGTGGCTGCGAAATACCGGACGGCTGTTGGTCGTCGACTCCGACATTGAGGAAAGATAGAGGCTGACCGAAGAAGAACCGAACACGGCGTTATTATCCGACGATGAGATCGCGGCGCGTTGATTGGTAGAGCTTCCGCCCGGCTATCGCGCTGTATTCAACCTATACGCCATCGAGGGGCAAAAGCCATAAGGAGATTGCCCTGCTACTCAACTTATGAAGCCCGATACGTCGGCGTCGCAATATTCAAAGCTAAAAACATGCTGGCCGAATGATCAGGGAGCAAAGAAAGAAGGAGGAACTGCAATGAACGATCAATGGACTGACGATATACGCAAACGCATGGAACAACGACGGACAGTGCCACCAAGGCCTGCTCGACGACGTGAAACGCGAGATAGCCGCAAGGGGACTGAAGCCTTTGGCACCCATTGCACAGCCTCATACGCGTCTGTTCCACAACAAATACTATCGTGTGGTGGCGGCGATTGCCCGCTTCTGGCAGCCATGACCGCTACGTTGACGCTGCGCAATGAGAAGCGCTTCGGACGCGCCGATGACGCGCCTCGATATCGAGCCAGGATGTTTCGCCCTCGGCACAACACCCGCCACGCCGGCACGGTCTTCGGCAGCAACTCCCCAACTTCTGGCCTCTGCCGGTCGGACTATACCGATAACGTCGGGCAAAACGCATGATCGCCATGGGCCATACACCTCCGATCGAAGGATCGGTCAGTGCTCGATGCGCAGCCGGAAGTGCCAACGGCGGACAACGGTTTGACAACCGACGCGGCAACGACCAGCGATCGGCCGACAAAACCTATACGCAACACAGGCCGGGACACGTATGAAGGGAGGCATTGCCCTGCCCACCGATCACCCAGAGCGTCCGCACGCCAAAAACAAAATCAGCATGGCCACCTATTATAATAGTATGGGGGTAAAAACAACATCGAACGATATGCTACTCTTAGCGACCGCCAACCCGATTGGTATCTATGCGGAAGACATGGCGGGCACCAACTCACGAGGGCATGATAAAGCAAGCACCCGGGCCGGAAAGCACCCGGCATGGGTTACCGGTGAAAGGTCGGTGTGGGACTAAACTATCATCTGTCGAACCGATGGAGCCTGCTGACGGGACTGAATTACAGCCATCTGTCGGCCGAAACGACCTACGGGCCGATGATGAGGACGAACGCGAAAAACAATCGCTGCATTATATCGGCGTGCCGGTGGGCGTGAAGTTACTCGCTGGTGCGTAGCAAGCGTTTCAATATTTACGCGCTTCGGCGAGGGCGGAGGTCGAGAAACTGGTGAGCGGAAAGATTACGATCCATGACAAAAGCGGCCGACAGTGAGGGGCCCGACACTATCGCGCTCGCTCGCCGAACATCGTCCGCAATACTCCGTCAATGGCAGTGTCGGGATAGAATACCTGTTTGGCAACGGCCTTGGCGCGTATATAGAGCCGGGCGTGCGCTACTTCAACAATGGAAGCAGCATCGATAATATCTATGAGGACAGACCACACAATGTCGGTCTGGGCGTGGGACTGCGCCTTCACATCAATCAATAAAGGAATAAGCGGCAGTCTTTTTCAATATTTTTAAAACAGAAAAAGATAATGAAAAAGATAAAGATGATGATGGCCGGACTGGCCGTTTTGTTGATTCGTGCGCGCGGACAGACGTAGTGAAGTGGACGAGGCCCGCAACTATTTCCCACGTAGGCGAGGCGCGACTACCCGAAACGATGAAGATAACGCGGCAACAAACGTTTGACGAAAACTCGGAATGGCCGCTGTCATGGGCAAGAATGGAGACCTACGCCCATCAACTGCAACAAGAGCTTCGTACGCTAGGGTGTGCCTGAGACCGACCGCCAAACGACGCTCAACCGCTGCGCTCAGAAGGTGGGCGACAAGCTGCAACTCACTATCGCTATACGCAGGGTGCTCGCCTGTCGTTTACCACACGCCCTTTCTTCCTGTTGATTGTGCCCAAAAGCGTATGAAAAGCTGGAGATTGAGGAGAAAATGGTTGACAAAGAGTAACGCGTCAGGGGTGTTATAGATAGAGCACGGCCTCGTTGCCTTGGTTGAACAACAGGTCGAGAATGCTCGAGATTAGGCTGAAATCCCCACTTCCGCTCATACACTTGATAATATCTTCGCGACTCAAACATGGGTCGGGGAAGCGGATGTTTCAGCCGAATGAGGTTGCGGAAGTCCGTGAGTGGCGTTGCGGATCATAAGAAGTGGTGGGCTGATAATCGGGTTGGATATCCAGCAACTCGCACATTTTCTCCGTGATTGCCATGTTGAAATCAAAGAGAAAGTCCCACCGTTGCTCGAAAAAGGACGGATATCATCTTGATAAAACTGAAAAACGGACTCTCGCCGTAGGCGAGCAGAGAGGCATTCCAGTGGATGTGCGCCAATGACCATGGTCGCTGATGCGCACGTCGCGCATCAACGTCTTCGACAGAGAGGTCGCCATCGGTGGTCGCGGGGATGCTCAACGCCTGCAGTCCGTTGGTCGTGGCAATGACCATTCGATTGCGATAGGGTCTGCTTCACGAAGTTTTCGCGGCGTTCTATCAGGCAGTGGTCGTGGCGGTTGAGCTTCTGATACCACTGGATGAGGACCAAAATCATGCACTGGAAAGATATAACATGGCTGCGGATACGCCTATGTACCTAATACCCTCTTATGCTCATAAGCTGCTCTTTTCTTTCCAACTTTTCCGACGATGAGATGCTGCTGAATTAAAACCATCTGCCTGCCCGTATTGACCAAAAGGTATCGACAATCAGGGCAGCCACAGCGTTGGCGAACACGTCATGAGAGATGCAATAACGCTGGCCTTTGTGGAGGATGGTGTCGCCGGCAACGCTTCTACCTGCGACAGATGAGTTATGCACGCTGTCGGTATAGACCAGAAGTCGCCAAAATGGCAATCTTTGCGCGCGCGAGTTTGTTGACCACCACCCTTTTACCGATTGAATACACGGGATAAAATCGTTACTGGTTACGGTAAAGAAGGAGATGACAAAGGTGTGAAGCACAAAGACTATCGCAATAGCCACACGCATGGGGCAATATCCATTTTGAAGAGAGATAATATAGAGTGTTAGGGTTTTTATAAAGCATGTTTTGAAACTCTGAACGCGCATTGATTACTTAATTCCATCCACCATTTGAACAATCGGCTCCAGCGAATGCCTTTAAAGCCCTTGCGATCGGGATCGGAACTGTACCAGATGAAGATGGGTTTTACCCACGATATGGTCTTCGGAGACGAAGCCCCAATAGCGTGAATCCGCACTATTGTGGCGGTTGTCGCTCATCATCCAGTAGTAATCCAGCTTAAACGTGTAGCGCTTGGCCAACTTGCCATTGATGAAAATCTTGCCGTTCTTCACCTCCAGGTCGTTCCCTTCATAGGTTTCGGATAGGCCGTTCGTAAATAGCGATGTTGTCCATCGTCAACTTACGGTAGCGCCACGTTTCGGAATCCACACCGGGCCGTAGTTGTCGCGCCTCCATCCCGTGTAAGTCGTGAGCGGATAGGGTTTCACCTACCGGCGCGTCGGTGTTGAGTCGGATGCTCTTCACGATGTCTTTGCGGCTCTTGAGCGTCACTAGGCATGCTTCGTCAGCGACGCATACAGCCGAGGTGATTGAGAGCTTGTGGGGTCTTCCATCGATATTCCCAACTCGTGCATCAGCTCCTCGAGAATATCAGCATTGCTTGCTCTATATAATAAGAATATTGCACGTTGTCGGGCTCTTTGTTGGAGCTTTTCCGTCGAGATAAACAACGTGATTCTTGATTTACGGAAAGGTCTGTCCGGGCAGTCCCACACAGCGCTTCACGTAGTTCTCACGGCGGTCGGTGAGCCTCGTAATGATGTCGCCATACTCGTTGGGATTCTGTTCCACGACAGCGTTTACCTAAATTGTAAAGGCCTATCGGAGATAGTCGCGCTGCTGCTGACGGTTGAGCTGCGACAAGTCAACAGGTTGTGGATTCTGCTGTTCATGAAATCTGTTCGCCAACTGATTACACATGCTGTAGAAGTCGGCAGCCTGATAACGTTCGGCATTCACCAGCGTATCGCCGGCCGGATAATTGAAAACCACGATATCGTTGAGCTTCACATGGCCCAATCCTTTCACACGACGATAGTCCCAATGCAGCCATTCACGTAGCTCTTCACGCCAAAAGGGCGTGAGCCGCGTAAGAGGGCATGGTGGCGGTGTCTGCGGAATGCGCGGACCGTAACTTATCTTGAAACTAAAGGTAATCGCCCGTGGTAGGCTCTTTTCGAGCGAGGAAGAGGGAATAACAAAGTTCTGAATGAAGTACAGGTTGATGAAATAAACGGCCACAAGGCAAAGACAAGGGCATCAACCCAACTCATAATGAAGCGTACCGGGCCTTCGGAATCTTTCCACCACTGCCACCGTATCTTCTTGGTAATATAAACATCGTAGATGAATGGTACCACGATAAGCCCTAACCAGCTCTTCAACCAAAAACAGAAACAGGAGATAGAGGATGATTACAACTAGTGAATTTCGTCCACTGTACACGCATATTCAGCTTAGCTTTTTCTTTATCAATCATTGTCTTTCAACGTGGGTTAGAATTTAAACAAGTCGCTCGTCGTGAGCAATCCCTGATGATTCAATGTATATCGGCAGCCAGTACAGCCCCCAACGCAAAAGCCTTTACGGCTGTGGGCATCGTGCTCAATGGTAATCATGTCGGCCTCGAGTCGTACATCACGGTGTGAATACCGGGCACTTCGCCGTCGCGCACACAATTAATAATCAAGTCATCCTCGGTTATCAGGGTCGCCCGCGTCTTCATGCCTGTCGTTCGTCCGGTATGTAACGCCACGCTTCCAGTCCTTCTTTCGGTCGATATTTTTCAACGATTTCCTCGGCCAAAGTGATGGCTGTGCCCGACGGAGCGTCGGTTTTTATGCACGTGATGGCTTTTCCTGCATGCAGACATTATACGCGGGAAAACCATTCATAATCTTAACTAAGAAGCGGTTGACAGCCGAAAAGATGGCCACGCCACCGAGAGGTAGCTGGCCCAAAAGGTGTGTGGCCGCCTTCGGTACAGAGCTTTTCACGTCGTCGCCATGCTCTTTCATCCATCCCGTGGAACCGCTCACGACCTTTACGCGCATGTTTGAGGCCTTCAGGTAGTTATCGTAGAGCCGCCATGGGGTTGATCAACTCTATGGCTACATCAGCTCGGGCAAAGGCGGGAGGTCGAATTCCTCCGGATTATCCACGTCAATGCGACACACAATCTCGCTGACCACGCTGCAAAGCAATGTCTTCGATGTGTGGCCCATCTTGCCATAGCCGATCAATGCTATTTTCATCTTTACTTGATTATTTGTTAGTTTGCAACGAAACAATTATTTGTGGCAAAGATAATGCTTCTTTTTCAAAGATAAAAGCCTGAAATGCAATAAAAAGTAATATTGAGCCTCTTTTTGTACAAATTTTGGAGGCCTTTAAAGTCACTTTCAAATATAATCTCTACTTTTGTATGACGCTTAAACGCCTGATACGGATGGAACAACTTTTACACTACGTATGGAAAGCATAGCTGTGGCGACACGGTCCGATGACCCGACCGACGGCCAGCAGATAGAAATCATCGACCGGGACTGCACAATCGCGACGCCGGACCTGACTTCTTCAATGCCAAAATCAAGATCGCCGGCACGCGTGGGTGGGCAACGTGAGATTCATGATCAATCAAGCGACTGGTATTTGCACCGGACATGACCGTGATCCACGCTACAACAACGTGATTCTACACGTGTGTGGCGATCGATCGACCGGTCCGCAACGAGAAGAGAGCCACTGGCGCAACTGCAACTCGATGTTCCCGAATACGTAAAGGCGCATTACGACGGACTTGCTCACCACCGACCAATATCCTCCTCTGCTACCGTATCATTCCCTCGCTCTCACAGCTCAGCGTCCACGCGTGGATGAACGCGCTGCAAACGGGCGACTGGAGCAAAGAAACGGAAGCCATTATGGAGCGTGTAAAGCGCTGCGACGGCTCGTGGGAAGCCGGTTATTTCGTCACGCTGGCCCGCAACGCGGCTTCGGAATCAACGAGCGACGCCTCTTGAATCGTGGGCCTATCGTGTTCCGTTACAGGCCGTCGCCCACCATCAGGACGACCTTCTGCAAATCGAAGCTATCTTTCTGGGGCAGGCCGGACTGCTCGATCCGACGGCCATTACCGAGCGTCACCGGTCGAAGCCATTGCCGACGAGTTACTTTCAACGGCTTCGCAGGGTATCTCTACCTACAACACAAGTTTCTTTTGAGCCTATCGACTTCCAGCTTTGGAAGTTTCTGCGCATCCGTCCTCAGAATTTTCCACATATTCGCATTGCTCAGCTGGCCAATTTGTTCTATCAACGACGGGCCGGACTGAGCCAATTGCTCGATGCCACGACGTGAAAGCGGCAGGGCGAACTGCTCCGTAGCGCCGTCACACCTTATTGGGAGACGCACTACACCTTCGGTCATGCGGGCGAAAAACAACAAAAACGGCTCTCGGCCGCGTCGCTCCAACTGCTCCTCATCAACACCGTGGTACCCATCCTCTTTGCTGGCCGCCACAAGAGCGACGAGAAGCTCTGCCAACGGGCGCTTGACTTCCTCGACCAGCTGAAAGCGGAGAACAATCACATCGTACGGATGTGGCAGGACTGCGGCCTCAACGTGGAAAAACGCGGGGCGACTCGCAAGCGCTTATTCAACTCAAAAGATGTATTGCGACCCGCAAGGACTGCCTCAGATGCAGAATCGGGTATGAGTATTTGCGACCCGTCACGTCCCAACGACGCCCTCACCCCGGCCTCCCAAAGAGGATGTGTGTGCGGGCTGAAGGCACGAGAAAACAAATATGAGAACTAAAAAACGAGTTGCCTCAATAGGGGTATTCGTCCATAAACGAGTAATTGTAATAACGACAAACATCCGTCGTAACCATAAATATTGATGCAATAATGACAGAAAAGACCAATCCTGCAGCCAACACCCGTCACAATCGACCCACTCTCCCTACGGAAAAAGACCACAACAGGTAAATACATTTTTGAAACCCACATGGAGTGCGCGATTACGAATGCGACATTGAGGGAATTGTGAACAACGCCAACTACCCTGCTACACCGAACACACGCGCCATCGTTTCTTGCGACACATGGGCTCTTAGCTTCTCCTCAGATGCACGAGAAAGGTGTCGATGCCGTGGTGGCCCGCATGAATCTGGCCTTCAAGATCCCACTGCGCTGCGACGATGAGTTTGATTTCACGTCTGTCACTCAAGAAAGAAGGCGTGCGCTACATCTTCACCACGATCTATTCCGTGCGAGCGATGAGAAACTATCATTCCACGCCACCGTCGAGCTCGTGTGTCTTGTCAACGACCGCCTCGCCGTGAGCGAAGACTACGACCGTGCTTTCGCGCCCTTCCTGCAAGCTGAATAAGCCCAAATAGGTCATTAAGGACTTATTGAAAAAACAGCAATTACAAATCAATCGGGCAGTGCAAAATATTACCGCTACGTGGTAACACGATTACCACGTAGCGGTAAGACTGTACCACACGGCTGGTAATCACATTACCACGCAGCGGTAATTCCGTCAGAGTGTGGAAACACAGCCAAGTTTACAATGAATTATCAATCGTTCTTTTGTAAAATTACATTTCGACGAACGATTTTTGGATCAAGAATTTTGTGTAATCATGATACGCAAAATTCATGCTTAGGACTCGGGAAATTATCTGAGTAACTTTTGAGATCATCGGTTCTACATCCTCGAGTTTAGGGCCCAACCATCTGTTGCGGTAATCCCTTGGCGGGGATGATATACAAGGTTGGCAAAGCTTCTATGCCCAAATCTTTAGACAATTGCTGCTCCGTGACGTAATTGACTTTAAAGAATCGAATCTTTCCCTTATATTTTTCGGCCAATCGGGAGAGTAAAGGTGAAAAGCCGTTTGCAAGGAACACACCATGTTGCCCAGAAGTCTATCACCGTGGGAACAGAGTCTTTATAGGCAAATTGATGATGGGTGGTGTGAGTCCCAGATATGATTCAAAAGTAGGTTCGCCCTATTTCCTCCATTGCCATCCGTCATTATCAGGTTGCTTTTTCGACAGATGCGTCATAAGACGGCGCAGAAGAGTCGAAAGATTGGAAGTAAACGGCCGATTTAGTAAAGTCTATTGAAAGCAAAGCCATGCCGCAACAGATCGCGCCCAAGATAAGAAAGAGCGGGCTGATTCGTTCCGACTGGAATGGTCCGAATTGACGTGTTAGCGATTCGGATTGTGCAAGAATCTGTCTTCCCGACACGTTGTGGGTCATCGGGCGTCGAGACAAAGAAGCGAAGAAAAATCCAATGAAATGGGCAAAGCGTAATCCTTTCCATCAATAGAAACAGGTATCTTTACCTCCTTTTCTGGTTCTGTCAGCAATCTAATCCGATTGCTCAATTTAATAAAACCGGGTCTGTAAGGGCTGGAAAAGGTTAGTTTGTGTTGCTTGGAATCGATTGTCAAGATTACATTCCGCAGCATATCAAGTCCCAATATTCCCACAACCTTACTCGTTCGGAAGGCCAATGGCCTCGTCGTATATGGAAAAATCCGTTCGTGGGCATACAGACTCTGCCCCAAAGACAAGGGTGTGCGGAAGGGCGAGGAGTAGCCTCTTTAGGAAGTGTTTCGTTAAACAAAGCCGTTTCTTTGGACACACTTAACACGAACAAAGCATCCCGACCATCCATTTGCAAAGTAACGGCTATGGAACCGTCATCCAACTCCTGATAGTCATAAGTTTCCTGAAGAGAGTTGGCCGATTGAGCAAACACGCTCGAATGAGTCGACAACAAACCGACCAAAAGGAAAAGAATAAACTTGAAAACACGCATAATCATTTGTTTAACGCCGATGAACAGGAATATCGAACTTCCGATTCCCTCGCTTCATCGTAATGGTGGTTTCTGACGAAATAAGTCTGTCGAAGATGTCAGAAATCGTTGTTTCACTCAACAGAAGGCGAGTAATATCTTTCCATTGACGGCAACAACCTCATCACCGATGTTTAATCGGTCAGTCAGAGGTTCCCAAACCGCGGTTATTTCAAACCTTCCGTGGGCGGGAAGAATACTCACATCCCAGATGGGAGCAGCCTTCGCGAGATCTGCGGAAGCCTCTTCGTGGGGCTGGAAAATAAAACCGTCACGAGGATAATCAATCGTTACGACACCGTATTTCAGCAATTCCGCCCCGAGTATTGTTGGCACATTGGGGCGACAAGGCGTAGCATTCTGAAAAAGACTTACTACCCAGCGCGAATTCGCCCGAGCTTAACCCTGCTTCAAGGCTTGGCTTCCCCAGCCCTTCAAGGCCTGCGCCCAACGTTCCTCTACCGCTTCCGAACGACCGTTGCGGCCTGGGTCTGCGCCAAAAAAGGTAATCCTTTTCGCTCATCGTAAGCAATTCAGGGCACTCCTGTGTCGAACATGGACCTGCACGGATGCGCCTGAAAACGACAAAGGAAAGTTCACATGCCACGTCTCCGAATAAGCTAACGGAATGCCATCGCTTAACTTCAGCCCCTTCGGACGATAAGGATAATGAGCGCAGCTCACTTTTTCGCCCGTCCAAAGCCATGACAACATCCTTGAAGGCGTCACCGCCGAGTTCCGACTTTCACCCAGCTCCCGAAATCCCTTGGATATCGGGTAGCGCAATCGTAGTAAGCGACAGTTTCAGATTACTTCCAATCTTCACCTCGGGCAACCTTCCCATCGAATACATATTGGCCCTTGCCGTTCATGTCGGCCGTCACCTTGCTGGCTCCGGTCAGCTGTCCTCCCATCGCCTTTGCCTCCTCCCAAATGGTAGCGGGTCTGCCCTCCGGTGTCCAAGATGTATCTGTATACCACCTGATTGACCGTGACAGGAACGATGATGCGTCCATATTTCATTTCATACCGTATCATGTCGGCATACCGTTTGATCGAAAGATCTTGCGCGACAAGCCTCAACGGCAACAGCAGCAAGACGACGGAAAGAATATAATTGCGGCCTTTCATTTTTTCGATTGCTCGCGTTTGATGGCTTCCTTCACGGCATTTGCCACATTGACAATGCCTCCCGAAAGGCATAAAGATCAGGGAGATAGGAACAGGTCTTGAACCTACGGTCGTTCACCACCATCGTCTTTTCAACCTCCATATCGTTCGGTTTCGTTGCGGTCTCGTTGAGCAATCGGCGCACATCACCAGCCTTCAGCGAAAGTAGGCTCTTATCAGGGCTGCAGAGCCTGCCAACGACGCAGCGGCCATGCCCGTTCCGGTAGCCAATCCATAGGTGTTTCCCACGCCGGCCGTATAGATTTCCTTCCCCGGAGCATGGATATCCAGTTCTTTCCGACCGAAGTTCGCACTCAGCGAAGGTTTGCCTTCCTTGTCGCTCGGAGCCACAATCATCAGATTGCCGAGTTCATGTCCGGGAATCATGAAGCGATTCGGATAATACAATGTGTGCCCCAAGTCCTGTGAACTCTCTGTAACTGGCGCAATCACAAGTACGTCCTTCTGCTCCGCATAGCGCAAAGCGTCTGCTATCCAACTACGTTCTGAGACAGGAAACAACGTGTTTTGAGAAGGCAGAACGATAACTTTCGCCCCATGATCGACCGCGTATCGCATGGCCAAAGCCACGTCTTTGAGATACGGATCGCCGGCGGTCGCAACACGCAAAGGCATGATAAGCGCTTCGTTACAAATGCCGTCGCCACCGATTCGGTTATCTCTCACACCGGCAATGATACTCGCTCCATGGTTCCCGATGTTGGCATCTTCCGTCAACAGCTGCCATTCCGTAACGGGTATCGCGAATATCATTCGGTTTATCACCCACAATTTCCTTCGGTTGTCGTCACCATGCTTCTGAAGATGGGCTTCGCACGCCTGCTGAGCCTGACGGATAGGGTGTTCCTTGCATTTCTACCTCATATCTTTTTCCATGATTCTGTCTTAGCAATAGGAAAACTATGCCCAATATCATGAAGAGCATATCTGCCAACGAATCGCTTTGGCGCGTTCTTATCATAGAGTGTCTCGAACTCTTTTAGCGTTATCTCTTGACCAGGGAAAGCGCTGGCGGGTTTCGCGTCAAAGATCTTGGTATCAGTGGCGCACGACTTTGGCTGCAGAATGCCTGCGTATCGTGAGGGCGAGTGGCGACTCACACACAATCGTATCACGATAATATCGGTATTCTTTCATATTCCGTGGCGCATCTACCTGCACCATCTCGTCGCCGTTGAACTTATAAAACCGCTTGCCATCAGACACACATAGTCGGCATATTTCTCACGCAATCTGAAATACTCTCGGTCACCTTGATTCAGGGTAAGATTCATCGAACGATTTTGTGCCCGCCTTGTCCTTACCTCCCAAGAGTTCCAACCGACAATGTCGTCTAGCAGTCCATTACCGTCGTCATCGCGCCCATTGGATTTCTCCCTTGGTTTTTCCAGACCTTACCTTTCAAATCCTCGTGGCTCACATCCGGGCCGGGCCTATCAGGACTACGACGACGCGCCGGGCTTTACGCCCTTTCAGCAATTGATGGGCCTCGTTCGCCCCACTCCACTAGACCTTATCAGCCGTAGGATGCAGGTTACTGCTGAGTCAAGATCACTTTGTTTATGTTCCTGTGCCTTCATCGTTTGCGTCATCGAAGCGCAAACAATCAAAAGCATTATCGATAGGATTGTGTTATTTACGTTCATGTGTTTCATTTTCATTCTGTTCCTCTAATCGAAGCATCCTTTATGTTTATTCTTGATTCCGATACCTTCTGCCAGCACTTAATCGCTCATATTACCGATACGCTGCAAGTCTACATTGAATTGTTCTTTGAAATACCTAATGACAATATCATACTTCAGTCTTACCAATTCATGACTCAGGACTCCGTCCGAAGCCTCAAGTTTGGCCAGCGGAGTAGACACAATGGTTTTCAAATAGTCGAACCAATCCTCACGCTCGCTGCTCTTATGAGCGCTATTTAAGAATCCTTCTGCCAATGAACCCTCAATGTTAGAGCTGTAAGCAGATACCGCGGTAAAAGCTTCAGGAATGCTTTTTCACGGGCAGTTCCCTTGTTTACATCCGGATAGATACGTCGCAATAAGAGCGATACATATCCTGTCTGAATTGGTCTTTCTGTTCTTTGGTCATCTGCGGAGCTCGCTGCTTCCCCAATTCACCGCAAAATACTCGTAACCCTCAAAAGGCATTGATACGCTTGTAGTCCTCTTCTGTGGGTACTTCGGCATATCCACCTTCAGATAAAAGAAGCTTTCCGCAAAGCAGAATGCGCAAGGGGCAAATGCTTTTTCAGGAACTCGGTCGGGAATAAATCTAAGAACTGCGTCTTCAATAAAAGCTACTTGCTCCCCACCTGTGCCTCTTCCGGCAATGCGTAAGATAGCCCTCATCCTGCATTCTGTTCTTGCTCCACAGGAAACTTTGTGTAGATCCCCATGCAAAATCTGTATCGCTAAATTTATAAAGCAACAAGGAACCTGTCTTATCATACACCTCCGAATTGTTTTTATCATAAGGATGATTACCTTGAGGCAGGGGTGTGCGGGCCTACGATTTCTTCAGAACCATTGGTTGGTTTGACCGGATCTTCATTTCCACAGGCGGCCAATGTCAACGCTAAAACATATATAAAAATACTCTGTTTCATATCTTCGTCATTCTTATTTATCTAATTCCAGTTCCGTTCTCTCACTTCGCGAGGGATAGGCAGCACATATTTGCTACTGTTCTTTTCCAAGCGAACAGTCTGTCCTGCCCTTTACAATAGAGAAAGTATGCTGGAGCGCGGGCATTCCCAATCGCCGCAAATCAAACCAGCGATGATCTTCAAAAACTAAACTCAAGTCTTCGTTCATCCAAGCGGGCTTTCAACGGTTCCTCTCCATCCATTATATCCAGCTTTTACACACGGATCTGTGAAGCGTGCCTCACACAATGTATTGAGATCGTTCAACGCAATTACGCATTTCTTCATCTTTGGTGAGCAGATACTTACGAGCATAAACCCCAGCTCTGTTCAGATAAGCTTCCGCCACACGCATTCCTTTGGTAGGATTCTGGATAACATTATCACTTTTACGGCCTACCAACAGATGTTTTTCAGGAAAAACCATTCATAACAAGGTAGGCATTGTAGTAAGCCTCACGCCGAATGTCGTTGGAAGCATACTTGTTTTCCAGTTCCTTGCTCACGGTGAAGGCCGGTAGCTTACCCGGATCGATATAAAAAGTTTACTCCCCATGAAATACGCCGAATACTCGCCGTTGACCGAATAGCCCCAGATCAATTCCGGACTACCGCTGTTATACACTCTCCTTTTGACATATCATACATTACGATGCCCTGCCAGTCGTCATACGAATAGAACTGACGAAGCTTCAAAAGCGTGGGCTTACGTTCTATAACGGAAGAACTGTATTTGATAACCTCGTCCCATTTGCCCTCATAAAGATATACCCGAGCCATACAACATGTCGACAAACAACGGCGATACGGTGTACACGTTATGAGCCACCGGGCCATTCTTGGCAAAGAGGTTACGTGCTTCAAGAAGATCTTTTTACGATTTGTTCGTACACTTCAGCCACGCTACTGCGCTTCGGAAAACTCATCTTTCACCGTAGACTTCAGAACAAGTGGCACGCCGAGCCGCGTTGGCCTCTGTATTCTCCGTGTTGTAAGGTGGCGCATACGCGTTGACAAGCATGAAATAGTAGAAAGAGCGCAGACTCAAAGCCTCGGCCTTGATACGTTCTTTGCCTGTTCGGAACCCGTGACTAAAGGTAACTGATCAATGACAACATTACATCCATTGATCCAATGATAGAGATTTTGCCAAGTGAATTATACCATGGCACATTGTTTTTCTGCAGCTGTTCAAAACATGTCTTCAGCCCAGTAAAACCGGTCCACCAAGAAGCATCGTTTCCTGACCTGTGGCGTCGGAGTAATTGCTTTCTACATTATCCGTCAACAACTCAAAGATAAGGAAAGATGGGCGTACGAGAAGCATAACCCTCACCCAACAGCAGTTCTTCCAAATCGGTTGTAGTACTTTGGTCTTACCTCGTCTTGACTGCTTTCTGTAAGAAAATCGCTGCAAGCCGTCAATAACAAGGCTATCGATAACGCACCTAAGAATATGATATTTTTCATTGAAGCCATCATTAAAATTACAAACTAAAAATTCAAAAGTAAGACTATAACTTGGCGTAATCGGCTGAGAGCCAGTAGCTACTTCGGGGTCTACGCCGTTATAATCTTTGCTTACTATGATAAACGGATTACTAATAGCACCGCTGACAGAGAGTTTTCAACATCATCTTGCTTGCGACTTTCGCGGGTACTGTATAGGACAAAGAGATGTTATTACACCGTAAGAAAGAGGCATTTACTACCCGTGCCGTAGAATAATTGTACATTCGGTGACGATACTCCGTTGATCCATCAGGCAAATTCACCAGCGGTATGTTTCGATAAGGGATGGTAGGAATCTGGGTATGCGCCTCATCACCGGGCTTCTGCCAACGCCGCACCATGTCTTTAGACAAATTGGAATAGGCCGAAGGTGTGCTGTTATTCAAATAATCTTCGTCAAACAAATCTGTAGGAAGCGCTTTCCACCGAGCGCAATACTGAAGAGAACTGAAAGTCAATGTCTTCCAACGCAACACGGTCGACATACCACCCGAGAAATCAGGCTCTGTTGTTCCGGCATGAGGCCATATAGGTTGTAGCGTCCGAACGGATTAGCACCTTCCTCTTTGGTTGGAATCTTAAACAAAGGATACCCTCCTTGCGAGTCAAGTCCCGTAAAATTCCATGCCCAAAAGGCTCCTCACCGGATAACCTTTCTTATGAACGGAGCCTCCCGCTGCGGCTCTCCAATTCTGATTTTTCGGCGATAGTGGATCGTATTTCATTGAAATTCTTTGCCGTGTTAAGCGAAAAACTCCACCCAATCCTTGGTTCTCACAGGCGTTACGCTTGCCGTCAACTCGAAACCTTGGTTGGTCATGCTGCCACCGTTGATTGGCATGAACAAAAACTCCATACTCATAAGGCACGGCTTTAGAAACAATCATGTCCGAGTATGCTTCGAATAATATTCCGCACTGAAGGCAATACGGTTTTTCAATACACCGAAATCAATACCAAGGTTGATACTTTTCGTCTTTTCCCAGCGCAGATTGTCATGAGGTAATGACTTTATCTTCAAGATATAACGTCCTGTTCGGATATCAATAAACTCACGACCACGCCCTAACTGCGCTGATCAGGTCAGGGGCCGCAGTTCTACGACGATTGCCCTGCCAACCGTATGAGCCACGCACATTGAAATCACTAATCCACGACAGATGCTTAATCCATGGTTCATTAATAATATTCCAACGGGCACCCATAGACCATACAGGGCAGGGAAAGCGGTTGCGTTCGTCCTGTCCGAAACAGTTAGACGCGTCTGAACGGACACTGGCCGATAATATGTAACGTTCGTCATAGCTATACATTCCTGTAGCGCAAACAGGCCGACAGTATGATTTTTACGGTCGATAACGGAGTTAGAGTTATCGTATAGTTCATTGGCTATCAAATTGGAACTATTCAACGGGTCTCTACAACTCGGCGTGGCGGCAACATAATAGATTTACCCTGCTGACGGAAACAACCGTAAACGGTTGTATTATATCCGTCGTATTTATTGCTGCGCATTTCACCTCCGGCCATGAAACTCAGTCGATGTACGTCGTTTAAAATCTTATTATAAGATAAGGTAGCACGCAAAGTATAGTTCTTGTTGCGGCTTTCCGTTGTGTTCAACTCGCCTCCATGCGGCAAACGAGACTTCTATATTCCAGGTCTCCAGGCCCATAAAGCCCGAACTCATAGCCTCGCAGATTGGTGATAAAAGCTCGCTCATCGGTACATACGACTCTCCGACCACGTTGAGGTGTTGTATCCGAGCAGACCTTTCGAAGCGTAAGCCTTCAGCGATCATCCATCTTAGGTTGGCAGAGAGTGCCATTGTGTTCGTCGTATTGGTATTTCCGGTATTATTAAAGTTCACTGATGATATTACACATTCTGCGGTTGGCATCCTGTGTTTAGCATAATACAAAACAAGGAACCATCTTCATTGTATGCCGGAATGCGCACGGTTTATCGTTCGGGCATAGTAAGGATCTACGCGGAAGAAACCATGGGTCTGCATGAGAAGCCGCATTCAAGCGCACACCAAACTCACCTTTACTACTGATTTTGGTATCGAAATGCTTACACGGAGCACTATAATTTTTCGAATCGTTACCTTTGGAGATACCATTGGTAAACGAACCATTAAGTGATGCATAGTAATTCATATTGCCCGATCCTCCACTGAGACTTACACCATGATGATGGCTCATCGAGTGCGAAACAGCTCTTTAAACCAATCCGTATTGTTGGAACGTGCCTGTCTTACCCCATCCACAAATTGCTGATAGGTACTCTCTTTACGCAACATGTTTGCCCTAAAAGTCCTTCATATCCGATTCGTTCGAGGGGGCGATTGGCCTCACTGATAAGTCCTCTTGATAAATTTCGCTTGAAACATCGATACGTTCCGAGGAATTCATCAGATTCATCCGGCTGTAGTGTATGCGTGGAGTGACGGATATACCACCGCTGTAAATTCACCGAAAATACGTCCGCTCTTACCTTGCTTGGTTGTACAACAATGACACCATTGGCCGCTTTCACGCCATACATCACTGTCGCTGCGGCATCTTTCGACACGGAAATCGTCGAATATCATTCGGACTTAACCAGGAGATAGAATTACCTACGAAATTCTAATCGTCGAAATTGTCCCGATTTGATATGCCCAGCATCGAGGTCACGCGTTTTAAACGGCAGCGGGTCTTCTTGAATGATACCATCGACCACCCACCGGTTCCTGATTACCCAACGGAGAGTAGACGTTCACGCACGACGCACCTTTGGAGTGGCACCTACCAATCCGCTCGTATTCAACACACTCGTACCCGACAGCTTTCCCTGCAACATCTGTTCGATACTCTTTTGTCCGTCATAGAAAAAGATCTTCATCCGTACTAGTGTTGGCCGAACCGATCATTTCGTTTTTCTAATGCGCTGATAACCGGTAACGATGACCTCATCGATAAGCGACACGTCGTCGGCCATCGTCACATGGAGCATTTCCTCGCCATGCCATGCCACCGTCACAGCCTTCATGCTGGCGCAAGTAAATTGCAGAACAGGACGCTTCGCATAGGTTTCTATCCTGAAAAAGCCTTCCAGATTGGTCTGAGCGCCTTCCGATGTCCCTTTTAATAAAGACGGCAACTCCGGGTAAGGCTCTCTCATATTTTCGGATAAGACCTTACCTTGAATCACGACCTTGCCTTTTCCCGCCTGATTTCCGGACAAAAAACATTTTGCGACAAGCCGTCTGAGGCTCCGCCCGTTTGGGCAGATGTCTGCGTGATATTGATAAACTTACCATTCACGGAATACCTGAAAGGCTTGTTTTTGCAAAGCAGAGAAAGGACTTTCTCTACCGTTTTGTTTTTAGTTGTACGCTAACCGTATAACCTTGCACCTCATCATACGTGAACAAAACCTTGAATCCGGATGCTTTTTCAACTCTTTTCAGCGCGTTGGCCAATGATTCATTACGACATTCCACCGTAATTTTGTCGGTCAACGATTGTGCTTCGACAGCAGCAACGTTTCCCCAAAAAGCAAACAACGCCACTGAACAATCCTGCAAAAGCAAACTCTACTCAACGCTTGCTGTAGTTTATAACTCATAAATGATGTATTTTTAGGTATCACCTATAGGATTAACGACCCAAATGAGATATCGGGCATTAGTTTTCCTCTCTTTTTAGAAAGAACGATTTTGTTATCTTTCAACTCGGCTTCGATATAACTGAACGCGTTCCAGGTCACGACTTGCGATATAATCGGCATTGCGGTCGGCAATGAAGTGAAGACGATAGCTCATCAAGGAGTTATCGCAGATCTCAATGCTCACATTATACCATCTGCCGATTTCCTTCAGGATGTCAATCAGTGGCAAATTGTCAAAATAAAAAATAACCGTCTTTCCACTGAATGTAATACTCCGTATCGACACAGGTCACATTAAACCCTTCGTCATCGCTTAATGTCGCGTCTTCGCCGCTTTATCGACTTTTTGACGGCTCGTTTTTATTGCTTATCGCCACCGAACCCGACACACAAAGTCACATGATTGTCCGAGCCGGGATAGCTTTTCAGATTGAACTCCGTGCCCAATACACGGGTCAGAATCCTATCGGTTTCTACGATAAAAGGATGCCGGGCGTCTTTCTTCACTTTAAAATAAGCTTCCCCTTTCAGTTTTACTCGTCTTACATCGCCCGAGAAACGAGCCGGAAATATCAACTTACTCTCCGCATTGAGCGCTGTACACTTTGTGCCGTCGGAAAGAATCAGTTTATATGCTTTCCACGAGGTGTGAGACAACATTCGCACCCCTCCGCACGCGCGTCGAGGTATGTGAAAAATCGGCCCGTTCGTCATCAATCACCACCCCTTCGTCGTGATAGGCGAGTTCAATATCCTTCATCTGTTCGTCGGCTTTGCCCAACAAAATCTTCTGCGGGCGGTCTTCCAGCCGCGAAAGCCATCAGATGATCGGCAGCCGGCCGACCATCTAAATAGGAATGAATGCCCTATACCATTGCGACAACGGCAGCAGCCGCGGCGGCAACATACAACAATCTGCGCCGATAAGAACTCCGTAAGCGGCGGGCGCAAGCTCGGTAGCGCAAAAACTGTTTCCAAGCTTTCGCTGTGTCAGGAGCTGGACTTTTCTCTCAAGTCTTGCACAACGATAGCTCCACAACAAACGATACGCGTCCTGCGAAAGCTTTGTCAGACAACAACGCGCCTATTTCGTCATCCGTCAACTCGTCCCAGTTATCTATCCGATTCACTACCTCGTGCTCCTCGGTAGCGTCCGCGTTCTGATGTAAATTATCAATATCCATGTTCATTATATAATATAACGATTATCGATTCTTTTTGGTTATCTTCCGGTTTGCGTATTCTATAGAAAAGATTCACGCAATAATCGCAAACCTTTCATGACATGCTGCTTCACCCCACTGATTGAAATATCGAGCAAGGCCGCGACTTCCTCATAGGTATGTCCCTCATAAAAACACTGATCCATCACAAAACGGGTACGGACAGGGAGCTTTTCCATCACACGATTTATCAATTCGATGTATTCTTCCTGTTCATCCATGTTCCAGTCTATGCCATGCCGGCTCATGTCAAGAAAAGAACTTGGCATAAGCAGACTCTACCTTAGCATGTTTCAGATAATCCAAACAACGATTGTAAACACATTGCCGTAAATAGGCAACACCATATCGATGATGCGGGTAGGAAAAAGTCTTCCCAAGCGCGGTAAAGACATCCATTCACCACATCTCGGGCCACTTCCGAATCATGCACTATATAAAGAGCATTATAATATAATTGGGAATAATTTTCTTTGAACAACTTTTCAAATGCGCATTCCCGATCACGTACGCCCATCATTATACGCTTTTATGAATAAAACTATTTTACAAACTTACACAAAATCCTGCGATTACAGGCCAACTTGAAGCATATTAACTTGACCAACATTTTTAACGAAAAGCCTTTGTTGTAAGTAAAATAATTTGTTACTTCGCAATCATCAAAAATACCTAAATAAAGATGATCGACACACAGGAAGTCTACAATACGCTCATACTGGCCCGACTGGGATTCTGGCATATCGACAAGATGCAGGTGCTTTACCGACAGGTGGGCAGCGCAACCGACATCATAGGGCACAGCAACGACATACGCACGCTGATGCCCGAGGCCACGCCACGCTTCATGGCACTCTTTCAAAACACGGACGAAGTGCGGCGACGGGTGGACGAAGAGTTGCGATGGGCCGAACAACACCACGTGGAAATACTCACACCGAAGGACGAACGCTACCCCCGACGACTGCTGGAGTGTGCCGACGCGCCACTGGCTCTCTACTATCGGGGCACGGCCGACCTCAACGCACGCCACGTGGTCTGCGTCGTGGGCACCCGCCACTGCACGGCCTACGGACAGGATCTCATCCACCGGTTCGCGACCGACCTGCAACGGTTCTGTCCCGACACGCTCATCGTCAGCGGACTATTTCTACGGCAGTTGACATCCACGCCCACCGACAAGCGCTCCACAACGGCCTGTCGACGGTGGGCGTACTCGCTCACGGCCTCGACACGCTCTATCCGCCGACCCACCGCAACACAGCCAACGAAATGGCCACACGGCGGACTGCTCACCGAATATACCACCTGCACCAACGCCGACAAGGCCAACTTCGTGCGTCGCAATCGTATCGTAGCGGGCATGAGCGACGCCTGCGTCCTCGTAGAGAGCGCGGCACGGGGCGGCGGACTCGTACGGCCCGGCTGTCGCGCGACTACAACCGTGACACGTTTGCCTTTCCCGGTCCCGTGGGAGCCGAGATACAGCGAGGGTTGCAACCAGTTGATACGCGACAACGGCGCCGCTCTCATCACGTCGGCCGAGGATTTTTGCCGACGCCAGTGGGCTGGAAAACAGAGTATATGCTACAGAAAGGTGCGCCGCGAAGGTATCGAGCGGCAGCTCTTCCCACGCTCTCGCCCGACGAACAACATATTATCGATACCCTCACCACCACAAAACGACCTCACCATCAATCAACTATCCGTCAAAGCCGACTTGCCCATCGCGACCCTTTCGGGACTACTTTTTCAACTCGAAATGCAAAGGGTTTGTCAAGCCCATGGCCCGGTGGCGTATACCACCCTAATACGCTGATAGATAATGATTTTTATGTAAAAAGATTTTTGAAAGAAGCAAAAATATTCGTTACTTTGCATGGGCCTTTATGCCCATTTCAACATCTATTTAAGGTAAAATTAGAGATTATGAAAAAGTTATTAGTTATGATTGCGGCCATCGCAATGGCTGTTCCTTCGTTCGCTCAGTACAAGAGCGGCGGTTTCACATTCAGTGAAGAAAAGTGTTTATTATGGTGTTCGCCTCGGTATGACGGCAGCCAGCGTTGGCGGCGATTGGAATTTAGACCCCAAAGTAGGTAGTGACCTTAGGGCGGCGTTGTAGGGTGTTCGCTGTTCGCAAACCATGCCCATATCATCGAAAGTGGCCTTTACTACACCGAACGGGGTGCTAGAGACCAGCGTAACCAAGACCAGTCTCAACTATCTCGAAGCTCCCGTGCTCATCAAATTTGGCATTCAGGCAACCGAAGACATTGCCATTCTGCCCTTCGTAGGCCCTTATTTCTCTTACGCTATCAGCGGTAAGACCACGCTCAACAGCCACCAATCGGGCAACAAACAAAAGATAAGCTCCTTCCGCGACAACTATTTTTAAGCATAGCGACATGGGATTCAAGCTCGGATGTGGTGCCGAATACAACAACATTTATCTCGAAAATGGGCTATCAATTTGGTTTTAGCCAACATTTCAAAAAGACGACAACCGCGACGCCACCGGTAACGCGTTCTTTATGAACTTCGGCGTAAACTTTTAATCCAACATGAAACGTTATTGCCAAACCCTCGACCTAAAAGGCCGACCCGGAACTCATCGCCCGGTATCGGAAAGCCCACAGCCAGCCCGAAATGTGGCAGGAAATCATCGACGGAATCCGTCAGGTGGGCATTCTCGAAATGAAATCTATATCTTAGGCAGCCGCCTCTTCGATGATTGTAGAGACGCCGGACGACTTCGATTGGGACACGGCAATGGCCCGTTTGGCCACGTTGCCCCGCCAAAGCGGAGTGGGAAGCCTACACGTCAAGGTTTCAATCGGTGGCTCCGGGACAGACTTCAAACGAGAAATGGCAGATGATGGAACGCATGTTCCACCTCTACTGAAAAGCATAAAGCATACTACTACTTTTTCAATAGTAGTTCTTTTCGGTTTACAAAAGCAGCCCTTTTACACGCTAAAAGCATAACTATTACAAGGTCAAAGCATAGCTTTTTAGCGTGTAAAGAACTGCTTTTTGCAACTGCATATGTATCAATGTGTTAGCGAAGGCTTCGCATTTCTCGATTTTTATGCTTACTTTTGCCGAAAAGAACAAGGAATACATACATGTCTGAAGATTTTTGATATAAGAGAAGAACGGCTCTCTTCGGCCGAAAAAGAATTTGAGAACGCGCTGCGACCCCTGCGCTTCGCCGATTTCAACGGTCAGCCTAAGGTCGTTGAGAATCTGGAAGTTTTCGTGGAAGCAGCCAAGTATCGCCGCGAACCGCTCGACCATACCCTGCTCTACGGGCCGCCGGGACTGGGCAAGACGACACTGAGCAACATCATCGCCAACGAGTTGGGCGTGGGATTCAAGATAACCAGTGGCCCCATACTCGACAAACCGGGCGATCTGGCGGGTATTCTGACGTCGCTGGAACCCAACGACGTGCTCTTCATCGACGAGATTCACCGGCTTTCGCCCGTAGTAGAAGAGTATCTCTACTCGGCTATGGAGGACTACCGCATCGACATCATGATCGACAAGGTCCATCGGCACGCTCCATACAGATGAGACCTCAATCCGTTCACACTCGTAGGCGCGACAACGCGCAGTGGCATGCTCACGGCACCGCTGCGGGCCCGTTTCGGTATCAACATGCACCCGGAATACTACGATCCCGAAACGCTGAAGCGCATCATCCGCCGTTCGGCCACGCTGCTGAAGGTGCCTCATCGAAGACCATGCGGCCGACGAAATAGGCCGACGCAGCCGTGGCACGCCCCGTATCGCCAACTCGCTGCTGCGCCGGTGTGCGCGACTTTGCCCAAGTGAAAGGCAACGGCACCATCACCCACTTCCATCACCCAAGTGGCACTCAAGGGCTCTCAATATCGACCAATACGGCCTCGACGACATCGACAATAAGATTCTGCTGACGATTATCGACAAGTTTCACGGCGGTCCGGTGGGCGTCAGCACCATCGCCACGGCCATTGGCGAAGACGCCGGTACGGTGGAAGACGTCTACGAACCCTTCCTCATCATGGAGGGTTTTCGTCAAGCGGACACCACGCGGACGCATGGCTACAGCCTCTGTCTACAACCATCTGGGACGCAACAACCTGCTTGTTCAAGAGAGGGTGAGTTGTTTTGACAACTCATTGGGCGTAAGATTTGCGGCTTAACAAGGATGGCAACGCGCAGTATCAGAGGTTGTTTTGATAACTAAATTATAAAGTACAACTTATGAGGACAGAAATTCTCTTTAATCACATTAGGGTAAAAGACTTTCAAAAGGCATTGGCTTTCTATGAGGGCTTGGGTTGGAAGAAATCGCAACAGAGTCAGGAAGCTTACGCATTGTTTCCTTTGGGTGGGATAGTTTTTAGGAGTATACCCATTGCAAGAATTGGAAAAAGATACCACGTTAAGGTATCAACAGACTACCTTTTTCAGGGTATGACAGTCAGTTATAACGCCACATCGGAGGAGGAAGTCGATGCCGTGATGCAGGAAGCCGAACGGCTTGGAGCAGCCGTTGTGAAACCCGCACAGAAAGTGTTTTGGGGGAGGATATAGTGGCTATTTCAAAGACTTGGACGACTATGTGTTCGAGGGTAGCCTATAATCCATTTTTGGAAGATGGACAGCGAGGGAAACCTTATTCTATAATCTGCTGGCGCAATGCCCGAAGAGCAGACGATAAAAAACTTTTTATCAATAGGAATATGGAACTACAAACCAAACGCTTGATTTTAAGACCATGGCAGGAAAGCGACGCTGAAGCACTCTACAAGTATGCCTGTAATCCGAATGTCGGTCCCATCACAGGTTGGCCTCCACACACGAGCGTTGAGAATAGTCGCGAAATCATTAAGAGCGTGTTATCTGATCCGGAAACATACGCTGTTGTTCAGAAAAGAGACAGGCGAAACAGTCAGCAGCGTAGGGTATCATGACAGCAAGGAGTGAGATTCACTCCGCAAAGATGGCAAGTAGCGATTGTGAGATTGGCTATTGGATAGGCGAGCCATATTGGGGGCAAGGCCTGATTCCCGAAGCCGTCAGCGAATTGATTCGATATGCCTTTGAGGATTTGCAGATGACTACCATTTGGTGCGGATATTTTGATGGCAACGAGAAATCAAAACGAGTGCAAAGAGAAATGTGGATTCACTTACAGCCATACGGAATACAACAAGCCTGTCCCATTGATGAATGACATTCGCTCAGCGCATTTTCACCAAACTCACACAGGAAGAATGGAGACAGAGAAAGAGACAGGTATGAGAATTGGTAGTATTTAGTAAAGGATTTACATACATAACTATGGAGATCAATGAAATATTAAACAAGATACAGCAAATAGAGCATGGTTTTCAGCACATTATTGACGGGGCTAACGAAATTCTTTCAGCATACTCAAAGGAACAATGCTTTGAATTTGCCCTTGATTTTTCTCAAAGCAAGAAGCCTATCAAGATCGAATGTTGGCAACTATGATATTGGGGCGATTGGCAACAACAAACAGCGAAGCCCTTTGTCTTTTGAAAAAGCAAGTAAGTACTGATGAGAATTGGCGTGTACAAGAAATGCTTGCAAAAGGCTTTTTGATGAGATCTGCAAAATATAGAGGATACGAAGCTTCCTTACCACTTATCGAAGAATGGCTGAATGGCAACAACCCAAATATTATTCGTGCCGTAACGGAAGGTTTAAGGATTTGGACAAGTCGTCCTTTCTTCAAAGAAGAATCCATCAGTTGCCATTGCGCTAATCAGCAAACACAAAAGCACACGAAAGTGAGTATCTTCGGAAAATCCGTAGGAAACGCTTTTGAGAGATATAAGCAAGAAGCATCCGGGAATTGGTACGGCAGGAAATACAGCAATGGGACTTGTCTAATCGCCGAATCTTGTTCACCTATAAACTTGCAGCAAAGCTACTCCTCCGCACTGAATGATTACGGCAGATAAAACATAAGCAAATGGATGAATTAATAAACCCACGAAAGTCAATCTTTGAACAGATCAGACATATTGACGAAAATGGTTTGGAATATTGGTCAGCACGAGAAATGGCGAAAGTTCTTGAATATTCCGAATACCGACATTTCCCTACCCGTAATAGAAAAGCGCGAGAAGCGTGCGTCAATAGTAATCATAATTCTTTTGAGACCATTTCGAGGATATCCTCGAAAATGGTCAATATCGAGATCTGGTGCAAAACGATCTTTAGAATCCGTAAAAACTATCCCGTTATGCCTGTTACTTAATTGTGCAAAAATGCCGATCCGGGCAAAGAGGTCGTGGCAAATGGACAAACTTATTTCGCCATTCAGACACGGATTGCTGAGATAAAACAGATGGACAGAATACAATCGTCTGACAAATGAAGAAGAAAAACGCCTCTTTTTGCGTGAAGAACTGGCTCGCCATAATAGTCAGTTGGCCGATGCCGCCAAGAATGCCGGCGTTGTTGAACCATTGATTATGCTATCTTTCAAAACCATGGCTACAAAGGACTTTATGGAGGATTAGACGCAAAAGCCATCCATACACGGAAAGGTTTGAAGAATAGTCAAAAGATACTCGACCACATGGGAAGTACAGAGCTGGCTGCCAATCTGTTCCGCGCAACACAAACTGAAGAAAAAAACTACGTCGCGAAAATATAAAGGGAAAAGCAAAAGGCAAATCAGACGCACTATGAGGGTGGGGAAAAAGTTCGGCAAACCATTAAAGAACTTGGTGGTACAATGCCGGAAGACCTGCCCGTGGCTGATAGTATAAAGAGTTTGAAAAGTAAAGAGCTACTGACAAGAAAAAGACAACAAGTAGTAGGATAAGGCTGTGTATGATTACCATATTTTTGTGCTATCAAAATGGCAATAAAAAGCCGATGAAAATGGCTTTTCTAATTCTTATTGCGTAACGCGCAACGTAATTTACGCAATAAGGTAAGAATAAAAAGCTCAACAACTCTTTGTTTCCTGCGGCTATCAGGAAGACAACTATCTTTTCGACCGACAAAAACCGCAATACAATGCCCAAATCGTTTGCGACTATTATAATTAATTATTACTTTTGCACACATGAGAACTGCTATCTTCGTGGGTAGTTTTCGACCCTTTCACCGTGGGCCACGACTCTATCGTGAGGCGTGCGCTGCCACTTTTCGACCGCCTTGTCATCGGCGTGGGCGTCAATGTGAACAAACACTATATGTGGACGGCCGAGGAACGGGTAGCCGCGATTCGACAACTCTATGCCGATGAGAAGGCTATTGAGGGTGAAAAACCTACGACGACCTGACCATCGACTTCGCCCGTCGTGAGGGTGCCCGCTTCGTGGTGAGGGCGTGCGCAACGTCAAGGACTTCGAGTATGAGCGCGACATAGCTGACGCCAACCGTGCGCTCGGCGGTCTGGAAACCATCCTGCTCTATGCCGATCCGGCACTGGCATACGTGAGTTCGTCGCTCATGAGAGAACTGAAGAGGTTTGGGAAAGAGATTCAACTGCCACAAAGCCTCCCCGCCCCTCCCAAGGAGGAGTGCCTGACGGAAAATGAGTAAAAAGGTAAAAGCAGTAAAAAGTAAAAGAGTAAAAATAAAGGGGGCTAACTCAAAGGTTTAAAGACGAAGAAGAGTAATCATAAAAGGCTCTAATGCGAAGATTTAAAGACGAAAAAGAGTAATTATAAAAAACTCTAATGTAAAGATTTAAATACGAAAATTACCACTAAAAACAAAGCCGATTTGCCCAAGCCGTCAGGCACTCCCTCCTTTGGAGGGGCGGGAGGCTTTCGATTCTTACTACATGATCACTTACAACGTAGACGGCGTGAAAATGCCGAAAAATCAAGAAGCGTGAAACCACGGCTTGGATTAAGCGGGTGGCAGCTTCACACGGCCGCAAAGGTCGGCGAAATCAACTACATGTTTGTAGACGATGAAAAAAGATTCTGGAAGTGAACAACGAGTATCTCGGCCACGATTACTACACCGACATCATCACGTTCGACTACGATGAGGGGCGATGTACTCAACAGCGATCTCGTCATCTCGCTCGATACCGTGCGCAGCAATGCCGAACAACTGGGCAAGGACTACTACGAAGAACTGCACCGCGTCATTATCCACGGCATTCTCCACCTCTGCGGTATCAACGACAAAGGGCCGGGTGAACGTGAGATTATGGAGGAAAACGAGAACAAAGCGCTGGCGATGAGAGAGTGAATAATGGCCCACTCAACCCTTCCAATGGGGACTGCCAACCACTCATTGACACCTATCACCAACGTCCTTCAAATTCCCCTTCCTATCATGAAATCCAACAACAGACTCGATGCCTGCGCCCGAAAGGTACTTTAGGGCGCATGACCGTCTTCGCCCTGGTTTACCTTCTGCTCGTCCTCCTGGGTATTGCCCTGCTGGTGGGCAGCTACTTCTGAGCCACGCGGTGGGGACTCGGCATTTTGCAGGCTTCACTCCTTTCACACTCCGGGGAGCCGCCATCGCCATCGTATTCTGCCTCTATATCGGCGTTATCCTCCTCTCGCTGGCTTTCGGTTTCTACCTCGTCAAATACATCTTTGCCCAACACGACGATGAAGACGCCACCCGAATAGAGGTGACAGAGTCCGACTGCCCACGACTGTTTCCAACTGATTTACGAAACGAGCCGACGCCGTCAAAGCACCCCGTCCCTACAAGGTGTTCCTCAATCCGGAGGTCAACGCCCGTGTCTTTTTCACACATCCTTCTGGTCAATGTTCCTTCCCGTGAAGAAGAACCTGGTATTCGGCCTGGGACTGTTGGTCACAGCCAACACCGAAGAGTGCGGACCATCCTCGCCCATGAGTTCGGCCACTTCTCACAAGACAGCATGCGGGTGGGCGAAACAGTATATATGAGGCAACAATATCATGTGGAACCTGGCCTTCAAGACCGACTACTGGGACCGCTGGATAGACCGCTGGGCCGACGAAACATGGTGGTTCTTCGCCATCTTCGGTAAGATGACGCGCTGGTTGGCCGGCAAGGTGGCCAGACTGTTGCAATGCTTGTACGGCTATGTCAACGTGCCCTACATGGAATTGTCTCGCCAACAGGAATATGACGCCGACCGACAGGCCGACTGTTATGTGGGCAAAGCAGCTACGGAATCGGCCTTAATCAAGACCGACATCATCGCCGGTATAGACTCCAAGCCTATCGTCTGCCTGCAAAAGCTGGCTGCGGAAACGCGCAAGGCCGCGCCTTTCGAACTGCTGGAGCTGATTATCCAGCGGGAATGCCAGAGCGACAGATAGCCATCAGTGCCCTCCGGACTGCTGCGAGCGGACGATCTGCCGGCCGAACCGGTAAGCAACCGCTTCACCTACGACGAACTATGGAATTCGCATCCAACGACGAAGAGCGCATTCACCATCTTCACAACACTCATCCCACGACACGGCGACCGGCCGAAGTGGCATGGACACTGGTGCCACAGACCGTGAAGGAACAAGTGGAAGCGATGGTCTTCGACTGGTTCGGCGAAGATACGACAGACTGGCCGCAGCTCAAAGGCGACGAACTGAATGCTTGGCTGCGGCACTATCTCGACACCGAATGGCTCAAACCGCTCTATTGCGACTTCTTCACCAAGCACAACTGCCTCGACTTCTTCAATCCCGCCAACGATGCCTTCGAGGGGCGAAAAAGCTCCCCTTTCACCGAAGAGAACCGCAAGACCGTACTCACCTATGTCCAGGGGCACGAGGATATCGGTGCAATGCAAGAGGTCGTGGACGGCCAAAAGGCGGTGGGTGCCACGTATTACGACGGCAAGCTCTGCCCCCATCGGTCAACTGCCGATAGCACAAGCACGCAAAGGAAATGGAGGCATTGCGGCCCAAAATGAAACAGATTTACGCACAGATAGCCGCCTGGCTCTGCAGCGTGAAGAATCAGTGCCGTTGTATGAGGGCTTTCTTCCGCCTTGACAGACTGGACCGGGAATGCTGTGAAACGGTGATAGAACCGAGGCAATGACATCATTGACGAGGTGGAACAACAGCCGAAAAAGAAAGCCGACGTCCGCAGGATAGCCCAAAAACTGGCCGAGTTCAGCCGCAACATTGTCCACGTCATCGACCAATTGACCGAAGAGACAAGGAGAATTGCGATGACAAGGACAACCTGCAAACCCTGCTCGACTTCTCGGCATGGATGCAGAAAGTCACCGATAAAATGCTGGAAGACTTGGAAGGTTGACCTATGCCTATCATACCCGTGACATTCTGATGGATGTGCTGAGCGATATACAGGGCAGCAACAAGCTCAACCTCGGCATGCTGGCCCAACGCATAGCACGGGAATAAAAATTATATATTCAAATCAGATAACTACCTTTACATTCGTCAACAACATATCAGTACGATGGAATTTCCGGCCAAATGAAAGCTACTTTTACAATGAATCGATTTGGGATAAATTGCAATAAGCCCCTGTCAATTTATGACAGGGGCTAGATAACGTGTAAAAAAAGCCCTTTTGCGCGCTAAAAGAGTGTCAATGCTTTCTTGACGATGGCGTTTCGCTCGTTGATAATGTGGAAAATACTCGCTCATATCCCACAGGTCGCGGGCCACAAGAGCCTTGAGTTGGGCGCGGAGAGCGGGCATGGTAGCCTATGAGTTCTGCCTCATCCTTGGAGCTTGACGTTCTGCTTAGCTGCCTCAGCCACAATGTTGTCAATCACGCTCTGGGGCACTTCAAAGTCGCGCAAGAAGGTATCGAACGTGGGATAACGCTTCTTGAGTTCCTTGCGATGGGCATCTACATAACTGAGATTGGCGTTAATGAGTGAAGCTGTGGGCCAGCAACTGGCGATGGAATCGTGTGGTGAGCGTCGTGTCAAGTGGCACAAAGTAGTCGGGCATAATGCCGCCACCGCCATATACCGTTCGGTGTTGGCGCGGCGTCTGATACTTCAGCGAATCAGCAAAATGAATGCTGTCGGCACTGTAGGAGTTCGCCATGTTCAAAACGCTTCTCGATGTCCATGGCGTAATCTAAGTTCTCACCTTTCTTATAAGGCTTCTGAGATGCAGCGGCCCGATGGCGTATAATAGTGGGCGATAGTGAGGGCGAATCATGCTGCCGTCGCTAAACTCTATGGGGCGCTGTACGAGCCCTTTTGCCGAACGAGCGGCGACCTACCACCCAGCCACGATCCTGATCTTGCAAAGCGCCTGTTACGATTTCCGCGGCCGAAGCCGTATATTCATTGATGAGCGCCGACCTTTCCTTCGAGCAATCGGCCCGTTCCATCGGCCTTATAGTCCTGCCGTTCGGTGCGCAATCGCTTTGGTATAAACGATGAGATCGTTCTTTTCAGGAACTCATTCGCTATACGAACGGCCGCTATAAGATAACCTCCGCCGTTCTCTTGCAGGTCGAGCACCAAGTCGTGCATGCCTTGCTTCTTCAGTTTATCCACGGCTTCCATGAACTCATCGTAGGTGGTGGCGCCGAAACTACCGATGCGAATATAACCCACTTGCGGGCGAATCATGTAATAGGCGTCGATGGTTTTCACGGGAATTTTGTCGCGTGTGACCGTAAAGACGAGCTTATCCTTGATTCCCCGTCGCACAATGGTGAGCTTCACCTGGGTGCCCCGAGGGCCTCTCAGCCGCTTCATAATCTCTTCTTTCGACATTTTCACGCCTGCAATGGCCGTGTCATTGACTGCCACAATGCGGTCGCCGGCCAGGATTCCGACCTTTTCCGACGGACCTTTCAGCACCGGTTGAATCACGAGCAGCGTGTCCTGCACCATATTGAACTGCACGCCGATTCCGTCGAACGAACCTTGCAGCGGCTCGTTCATGGCTTTAGTCTCCTTGGCGGTGGAGTAAGCGGAATGCGGATCGAGCTTTTCGAGCATGCCCCGGATGCCGTCTTCCACGAGCTTTTGCTCATCCACCTGATCTACATAGAGCCCTTTGATAGCCATTTCGGCTATCTGCAACTTGCGTGCGGGGTATTATCTTTACCCAAGTCTATGACCTGCGCATGAAAAGGTAAAAAAAGTAAAAAGGTAAAAAAAGTAAAAAAGAATGGGCGCAGAAAGGAAAAACTTTCCGTGCCCGATTGATACTAGGGTGCTTATTCTTTGTTGACTGCTTGATTTCATTGGTGATTCTCTTTCTCTATTTTATTGATAATATTGACTAATGTGCCTATGATGGTTCGGGTATCGTTGCTCATGGAATCGTATATTTTTCTGCGAAATATACGCTGTATCATAGAGAAGGTCGAGCGAATAGAGTGTTTCGTTGGCTTCTTTGAGGGCTATTTTCAGTTTACTTTTATAATCTAACGAACTTTGGGCGAACTTACTTTCAGCCAAATTGACTCCAATACTCGTCCCACTTTTACAAATTTGCCGTGACATTACGTGCTCTTGTCGTTCGTTCACAAGAAATTCATTCAAATGAATGACTCTTATTGCAAACTTTTTGGCCAACTGATAGACGACACTATCACTCATTTTTACTCTTTTACCTTTGTACCCTTTTTACTTTTTCAAGCCTCTTCCGGAATATCTTCTTCTATCACTAAGTTATCAATGATGAAGTTCTGGCGTTCCATTGTATTCTTACCCATGTAATATTCCAGCAATTTCTGTACTTGGTCGGTTTTTGTGAATCGTTACTTGTTCCAGACGAATATCAGGGGCCGATGAAATGCACAAACTCGTCGGGACTGATTTCGCCAAGGCCTTTGAAACGCGTAATCTCTGGGTCAGGGGCCCAGTTCCTTGATAGCTTGTTGGCGTTCTTCGTCACTATAACAATAACGTGTGATGAAGTCACTTTTCTTCTCTTTGTTGCTCATACGTTCATCAGCCTCGGCAATCACGTGTTTATTCTTCATCTTTGTCCGCTTGTTGCGCACGCGGAAAAGTGGCGTTTGCAACACATAAACATGACCTTTCTTAATGAGTTCGGGGAAGAATTGCAGGAAGAACGTGATGATCAGCAGGCGGATGTGCATGCCGTCGACATCGGCATCGGTAGCCACAATCACCTTGTTGTAACGCAATGAGTCGAGTCCGTCTTCGATATCGAGTGCCGCCTGCAGCAGGTTGAACTCCTCATTTTTCATACACCACCTTCTTAGTCAGGCCGAAAGAGTTGAGCGGTTTGCCACGCAGAGGAATACTGCCTGCGTGTTTGCGTCGCGACTTTTCAGTGATACTGCCGCTGGCAGAGTCGCCCTCGGTAATGAAAATGGCACTTTCTTCCTTGCGATCGTTCTTCACGTCACGAAATGAATGCGGCAATCGCGCAGCTTTCGGTTATGTAAATTGGCTTTCTTGGCCCGCTCTCGCGCCAGTTTCGTCACGCCAGCCATGGCCTTGCGCTCCCGTTCGGTCTCCTTAATCTTATTTTCCAGCACCTCCGCCACTTCGGTATGGATGTGCAGATAATTTGATCTACGTTCTGCTTGATGAAGTCACCCACGTACTTGTTGATACTCTCGCCGTCGGGAGCCATCTGTGTAGAACCCAGCTTTATCTTCGTCTGCGACTCGAAAACCGGCTCTTCGACATTGATGGCGATAGCTGCCACCAGTCCGTTACGGATGTCGCCATACTCGTATTTGCCGAAAAAAACTCCTTGATGGTTTTTGCTATATGCTCCTTGAACGCGCTCTGATGCGTCCCCCTGCGTGGTGTGTTGGCCATTCACGAAGCTGTGATACTCCTCGCCATACTGGTTGGTATGGGTAAAAGCGATCTCAATATCCTCGCCTTGCATGTGGATAATCGGATACAGGCCATCGGTGGTCATGTTATCGGTCAGCAAGTCTTCCAAACCATTGCGACTACGAATGCGCCGACCGTTATACATAATGGTCAGTCCACTGTTCAAATAAGTATAGTTGCGCAACATCGTTTCGACGATATCATCATGGAAACGATAGTTTTTAAACAAAAGTCGCATCGGGTTCAAAAATAGATATACGTGCCGTTCTCATCGTTTGAATCCTCTGTTACATCCGTTTGCAACAGTCCTTTTTCAAATTGCGGGCGGCGCACCTTGCCTTCACGATACGACATTACCTCGAAGCGGGCACTCAAAGCGTTGACGGCTTTCACGCCGACACCATTCAGTCCGACACTCTTCTTGAATGCTTTCGAGTCGTATTTACCACCGGTATTGAGCACGCTCACGGCCTCCACGAGCTTCCCTGCGGTATGCCACGCCCGTAGTCGCGCACGCTGATTCGCAGATTGTCGGTCACGTCGACTTCTATTCGGTCGCCCGACTTCATCTTAAACTCATCAATCGAGTTATCGATGACCTCTTTCAGCAATACGTAGATACCATCCTCGGGCAGCGAACCATCGCCCAATCTACCGATATACATACCCGGACGTGTACGGACATGCTCCATATCCGACAGATGTCGGATGTTTTTCGTCGAGTATATTCAGGGAGTAGAAGCGTTGGAACTTGGGTTCTGAGGAAGCGTGGTTTCTATTTCGCTCATGATGATTTTTGCTTAAAAACTTCTTATAACATTTTACGGCGTTTGTGCAGATGGGTGTCGAAAGCCTCCCACTGGCTCTGCACATTGGCATTAGTTTCCATTTCTACCTGAGTCTCTCCCGCTAATACCATGGGCATTGTGGCGAGGAATGAGGGTCGTAGAACAAGAGAACATTGGCCCCTTTGGCTCTGTATTCAGGGCAGGAAACCCACAGAAGCAAGTCAACGCCTTCTGTCTTGCGGAACTTGAGTGCACGGATGACATGCCACCAACCGAAAGGTAGCAGCCTTCCACGCTTACATTTCTGCAAAGCCTTGGAAAGCGAAGGCATCGTAATGCCGATACCGGCCAGCTTATTGTCAGCTCCGGCGTCCTCGATGACGGTAATCAGGTCGAGATCGAGTAGCTTAAAAGTACATATCGATGTACTGCGCCACCTGCCAGTCGGTCAGTTCGCTCTAGCCATAAAGATCCTTGTAAGTTTCGTTGATGAGTTTGAAGATGCGTTCGCCATAACCTTTTTCAAAAGATATCCTGCTTCGTGAGTTTCTTCACTCGCAGGTTATAACGAGTCTGTATCATCTCCGCCAGTTTCTCATAGCGAGGCGGCAACGCTTCGGGCACCATGACCTTATATTCTACATATCGGTTGTCCACTTCACTAACCGCCCACGCCTTCGATATGCTCGGGATAATAAGGATAGTTATAGATGGTAGGCATGGTTCCCAACTGATCGAAGCCCCACGTGAGCATTCCTTCGGGATCCATGTCCGTAAAACCCAGCGGACCTACGATTTCGTTCATTCCCTTCGTGCGACCATAGTCCTCAACAGCCTTCAACAATGCGGCCGAAACCTCACGATCGTCTACGAAGTCAATCCATCCGAAGCGTACCGATTTACGTCCCCATCGCTTATTGGCCTTATGGTTGATGATGGCGGCCACGCGTCCTACGAGCTTTCCTCCCTTATAAGCCAGATAATATTCAGCTTCGCAAAAGTCGAAAGCGGCATTCTTATCGCGGCTGAGCGTATTCATATCATCGCTGAAGAGTACCGGCACGTCGTAAGCGTTGCCCTTATATAAGTCGTAATGGAGTCTATAAAAGTTTCGAGATCATGGCGAGTCTCTACTTTTCTTATTTCAACAAAAGACATCTTCTATTTATTTTTAATGCTTTTTAAACGTGCAAATATACTCATTTTTCAAATAGAAAGCCAAATATCAAGCACTTTTAGCATTAAAAAAGCAGGACCAACCACACAAGTATGCAGCCGGCCTTCGCCTTTATTTTATAAAAGGGCACAAATGCCCTCATTGTGGTTATGCAGGACGATGTACCGAGGATGTCATCGATGTTGGCAACGGTGTGACCATCGCGATGACGGAAGAGATTCAGAATGTCGCAGATGCTACGTTCTTCCTCTACCTGCTCATCTACATACTTATCACAGAAGTTAGACGCTGCACGATCTTTCTGTTCATCGGCCACCTCAGCCAGCTTGTCGATCAGCAGAGATATGTTTCTCATGCTCCATCGTAGCCTCAAACACTTCCTTCAGGCTGCTCCACTCTGTCGGAACGGCCTCAATGGCTGTCAGTTTCACCTCACCACCACGATTGAGAACGAAGTCAGCCATATCCATCGCGTGGCGTTTTCTTCATCGCTCTGCTTAGCCATCCATGCGGCAAAAGCCTTTCCAACCTTCCTTACGGAACCAGAAAGCCATCTGGAGATAAAGGTTCGAGGAATACAACTCGTGACTGATTTGCGCGTTAAACGCGTCTTGCATTGTTTTATTGATATCCATAATCACTTGATTTATATATTACAAGAATAGCTCTTGCGGCTCTTATGTTTCATTAGATAAATGTTCGCGCAACAACGCGCGCGTCTGGTCAAGAATGGCTGTCAGTTCTTCGATGGTCGTAGCCCGCAACATGGCGATGCGGGTCTGTCGAAAATCGGGGATTCCCTTGAACACCGGACTGGCTGCCAGATGCCTGCGGGTGTAAAGATACCCCGATATTCGTCGATGCGCTCCACATTGATGCGCAGCTGTTCTTCAATACGTCAATCTTCTCATCAACCGTCAGCGGTTCACCGCCGTCCGCCTCATCTCCCGGAATATCCATGGCCGACCGAAAGTGGCCCGTCCCACCATCACGGCGTCCACGCCATAACGCTCGAAAAGCCATGCGGGCCTCTTCGCCCGAGTAATATCGCCGTTGCCGATGATAGGTATATGAATACGCGGATTGTTCTTCACCTCACCGATCAGCGACCAGTCGGCCGTGCCGGTGTACATCTGACTGCGGGTGCGACCATGAATCGTCAGGGCCTGAATACCACAGTCTTGCAACTGTTCGGCCAGCGTCGTAATGATAAGATTGTTGCAGTCCCAGCAAACGGGTCTTCACCGTCACGGGCACATGGACCGCCTTCACCACTTCTCTCGTGATGTCGAGCATCAACGGTACATTTTCAGCATGCCCGAGCCGGCCTTTGCCCGCCACTTTCTTTACAGGGCAGCCGAAATTCAGGTCGATGACATCGGGGCGAGCCTCTTCCACGCGCTTGGCAGCCTCTACCATATCCTCCACCGTGCGGCCATAGATCTGTATGCCCACAGGGCGTTCTTCATCGCAGATAGTCAGTTTGTTGACCGTAGACTGAATATTACGCACCAATGCCTCAGCCGATACGAACTCGGTATAGACCATGGCCGCGCCGAAACGCTTGCAAAAGCATTCGGAAACCTATGTCTGTAACGTCCTCCATCGGGGCCAATAACGGGGGCTGATGGCCCAAATCAATCTTTCCTATCTTCATACTATCCACAAAGTTACGTATTTTTGGAACATCCTCTGCTTTCTGCCGCTCTACTTTCTGCCCAACGAGCAACAAGTGGCGGCCTTCGGCGTCGGTAGTAGCAAATATATAGTGGTCGCCGCCGTCCTTTAGTTTTCAGTTTGCGGCGCAGTTCTTCCACCGTCATCGGGAAGTTTCTCACGGCCAGATTGGCCTTATCAATACCACCAACGCCTTTCGCAACTCTTTCTTATTAAAAGATGAGACGGCCAAAGAGCCTGAACGTGCGCCCCGGAAAGAGTCTTCACAGGCGTCCGAAAGGAAGAGATGGGAGTTAGGGGCCAGTTGACGCAGTCGAAGGCTTGTTCTATGGCCGCAAAGCAGCCGGCTTTCATGACAGAAACGGATGGGAGAAGGAGGTACCAAGGCCTCCCCACCCCTCCCAAGGAGGAGTGCCTGCCGGACACAAACTATTTCGGCCCGATAATTTATCCGTAAGACAAAAAACCATCTCGAGGCGATAACTGATCCGTAAGACAAAAAAACGCTCTTGGGCCGGTAATCTATCAGCACATTGGCTGTGCCCTTGTAAATAATAGTTCCTTCATACACACAGAGCGTTTCTTTCAAAAACCCTATCACTCCTCCGCACGCCCCCATCAACAACCATTGAAGCAACGTCTGTCTGACCTGTATTCTCTGTTACATCAGCTTGCGTCCAGCAGGCACTCCCCTCCTTGGGAGGGGCGGGAAACTACATCATCCACGCAGTGCACGCGTGAGCTTCCGGAATAATCGGGCTGCGCCAGCAGCTGGCAGTTCTTTACATTCGCCGCCCACCGCTACGATAAACACATCGCTCACGCTGCCCACATCCTTCACGGCCTTGTGCCAATCGAGCATCGGCGACAGCTTGAGCAGCAGCCGGCGAGCCTTCTGCATGAGCAAAGGGCGCAGCGCAACCACGTCGGGCACGCAGTCGGCAATGGCAAAAGTGCGACCTCCATGACTATCACGGCGTGCCGGATCGATAAAAAATAAGGTCGACAGGCTCCATCCGTTCCAAGTATTCAGTGCTGTCGGCGCAGACCACTTCGGCCTGTGTCAGTCGCAGAAGAGCCAGATTATGGCGAGCAATCGTACAGAGATGTTCCTGCCGTTCCACGTAGACGGCTTTTGTCAAAGCTACGGGCTAAAGTAAGAAAAGTCTACGCCGAAGCCACCCGTGAGGTCGACCATCTGCTGCCGTTCGAGGGCACAACCGCGCTGCAATGTCCGCCTTCAGTTGTGCCGTTGCCTCGCTCGAACACTGCTCCATCGACAGATGCGGCGGATAAATCAGTCCTTCCTGTGCCGCCCAAGCGGGCAATTTATAGCGTGCCGTCTGCCAGCCACGTATCTGATCGAGCGCAAACGGCAGGTCTACCTCAGGATACTTGTCCTGAAGAAAGGCCAGCCGACACGTCGTCATGACGATATTGCTTAATAAATTCCTGTGTGGTCATACTGCGTGCCGTTGTTCTTAAAAGTTACAATCGATAGGAAAGCCCCAATTTCACCTCAAAGGTGCGGGCTCTTACATCATGATAATAGCGGTAATGAGGTCTGCGGCCGAAGAAGGCACCGCCGGCTTCCAACTGTAACCCACGCGCCAGATTGATATTGAACGCCGGATTCAGCACCAGCAGCCCCGCATAGCCACGGTCGCCCTGCGCATTGAGATAGAGCGGATCGACTGTTGTTAGGTCGCGTTGCTCATAACCCTTCCACGTAAAGACGCGGTAGTATTCAAAATTAAAAGACAGAAACGACCCATACGGGAAACTCCATCAGCGTATTCATCTTGACACTATAGCCCGAACCCATATTGTAATCGCGGTCGATGAAGCTGTAATAGTCGCTCTTGGTGCCACCAAGCAGGATGCCGCTGATGAACACACGCTGTTCTAACCGCGAAACATTGGCCACCTGCGAAAACCGATAGATGACACCGGGGCCCACCGATGCCGCCTCACTGATGCGATAGGGGCGTCAGCGACGTGCCGTCTTTCACGGGTTTGGTATCGTAGTAATTGAAATGTTGGAACAAACCGAACTCCATCTGATTGCCGTTTCGGGGCTCGAAATAGCGTCCCACAGCCTTCCGAGCAAGTGAATACCATTGATAAACGGCTGATTGGGCGAAAAGACTGAACGTCACATGGCCCGTAAAAATAATCGTAAGGACGATTGGTCGAAGACTTAAACACGTCGCCATACTCCACAAAGAAACTCAAATAAGGGTTGTGCTCACCCCGGAAAAAGGCCGCCGTTGTCGGCCAGATAACGATGTCCGAAGGCCAGCGTGAAGTCTACAGGGGATGGCGTTGTGGTCGTGATAGAGGTAATTGGTCTGCCTCACACGCCAAGCATCGCCATTCATCAGTCGCGTAACGCCCTGCATGGGGTTGATGACCGTGGCCAGAAACTCACGCGCGAGCGACGGAATCCACGACTGCGATCGTTGAGAACAAGTGCCGACACTCGATGAGAAATCTCGCCGAGGCAGATTCCTCCTACCGCTGTAGCCCATCACATCGTTGATAGCCGGCGGCTCTATTTCCTTAACATCTCCCACATCAGACTGCCTCCCAACGCGTAAGGCACACTCTGCCAGAAGTTGAGCCCACGACTGCGGGCACTGTTGAAATAAAGATTGCCGTGGTAAGGATGAGCGAAGAGGTTGGTAGAGAACTGGTCGTTGTCCCACACAAAGCCGTGACGCCAGTTCCGTGCTATACTTTCAAGCGTGACTTTTGGCGAAGTCGGCCTTCATCACAAAGCGGTCGAAGCCGTGCCAGCAGAGTTGATACTCGTGGCCTGCGAGTGCCGCCGGCCATGGATGAGGCTCTAAATAGTCAGGGGTCGGCAAAGCGATAAAGGCTGCCCCATGCCCGTAGTGTCGCGTTCAAGCGCAACAGCGGACGGGTCGAAGGCCGACGCTGGGCCAAGTGGTTATTATAGTTGAAGGTAAGACCGCCTTGTAGTATCAAGCCGTGGCGGTATTCCTTGCCACCATAGTGGCGCGTATCGCCATAGCCGACCGACACGAAAGCGCCCGCCGCACGACAGAGTCGGTAGTCGAGATTCAAGTGGCCCTGCAACGAATAGAGCCGTTCGGGCTTGCTACTCTCCTCTTCAAAGGTTTCCACATGGTAATAGCCCACGTCGCCACTCACACTCCAGCGGGGCGAAAGGTTGACATACCGGCCCAATCGATAATAAAGAGCACCCGAGAACTTATTGTCCAGTCCCATATAATGCGTGCCGACACCGAGAATACTGTAGCCGCTGCGGTTGCGATAGCGCACGGCGAAGTTGAATCTCGACGTCGTTCCGGCAAAAGCCATGAAGTCGATGCGGGTATTGGGGTTGATATTGACGAGTCCGAGCTTATGGGCCGTAGTGTACGACTGACATTGAGAACGCCCACCTGCCAGCCACGGGGGTGGCGCAACGCCACGATGATAAGTCCTATCTGCGAACCGTTGAGCTGTTCGGTGAAGTTGTAGGCGCTCACCTGTACGCCACGCATAAAGCCCGCGCTGACATTGACCGCCACCGACAGCTGCACGCCACGCTTCACGCCCATGGCAATATTGGTCAGACCGACCAGTTGCAAGCCTTCTAAAGGTTTTCGGCTCAGATTGGTAAGTCCCGACAGCTGCATTCCTTGCACGCGGTTGGCGCTGTTGATAAAGCGGGGCACCCTGAAAACCTTGCATCAGTCGGTGCGTGCCGGCACTGATCAGACCGATGTTCGCGCCCGCAGCGTGTCGGTATTGGCAAAAATGCCCACATTGACCGCCCTCGTCCGGGTAGAATCGGCATTGTCGTGCCCCACGCCCACGGCAACGTTCATCGACCGAAGTGCCGTCGTCGTCTGTGCTCGCAACGCCAACAGGGACAACGTCATGAATGTCATCAGCAAGACAAGCCGCCGCACATCATACCGGTGTCAGACCGCAGCAGCCGATTGAGCTTCTGCATGGCCTTGGCCACTTGATGTTCCACGGTGCGCTCCGATATATTCAGCTCTGCCGCAATCTCTTTATAGCGCATGCCGTCGCGCTTGCTCACGAGAAACACTTGACGACACCGCTCGGGCAGTCGGTCGATGGCTTCCCACAGCCGCGCCTCTTGCTCCGAACGACAGCGGGCCTCATCGTCACTGATGAAGCCTTCAAGTCGTGTGGTGCCACGTCTACCGTGTCGAGACGGGCCCGCCGCAGGTGGTCGATACACCGATTGCGCACGGCGGTGTACAAAAAAGAACGGGGATTACGGGGCGCATGCTGCCACAGGCTGACGAAACACTCCTGCACAATATCCTCCGCCGCATCGTCAGCCCCCACATAATGCAAGGGCATAAAGACAGAGCGGCCGATAATGACGGGCAAATAAATCCTTGATATCAAGCTGCATAACGCGTTATTTCAGACCACAAAGGTAAGGAAAAAAACGTCAGTTGGGGATGGTTTTTCCTAAATCTTGCATCTCCTAATATGTAGGAAACGATTGTTTTTTTCAATACTTTTTATCCCGAATGGGCCTACCCTTCTTTTTAGAAGGACAGACTCAACCCTGCATCCACAGTTGAATACATCTTCCTAATAGGCACAATCGGAGCCATATCATAGATAAGACGATAGGTTCCATTGATACCCGTCTTTGGCGTGATGTTATATTTCAGGTCGACAGCGCCTCCTATACGCGCCTTTTTAAAACTTTTATCGGGCTTGGTCTGATGAATAGCGGTGGTGGTTAGGGTTCCAACGATCGCTCAAATGATGTTTGAAACTAATAGACAGATGCGTCTTGACACTACGGCTATAGACGTATAATTGAGCAACGATTAGGGTGTCGGATCTTCCCACTTCTCGAATTCATAGAAAAGTCCGGCTGTCGTAAACATAGAAACTCTCTTTGTTGACCAATCGATATCGTGATTGAAGTCCGGCCGAAACTTTATACTGCATGCCTCGGCTTTCAGTCCATTGCGACTCAGCGTAAGGATAAATCTCAAAAGACACGATTTAATAAATAACGATATTCGCCGTGTACGTATCCTCCACTGACCATTACTTTCTTGCCGTAAGTAGAAAAATTCTAATTTATTAATCAAATTAATGACACGCTGACGCTTAATCAATAAATTGAGATTGGCCGTGTTCTTAAACGTGAGAACATCCTCCTTTTCGGTCTTGAAATCCAATACGGGCAAGATAGAACCTTGTATTGTCTTCGTACTATCTATATCCATTGTAAGATTTTCAGAGAAAAGCATTTGTGAATATATCGAGAGATGCACCGATAACATCAATAGGGATAGAAATATTTTTCTTTGTCATTGTTTTTGTTTTTCTTAAAGAGCGTAAATCCGGTAGTTTCTATATGGGTAACCCATAAAAAGTAGGAACGCATCGTTCATGCATCCCTACCTTTTGATTTGATATGATTTTTATTTATCAACAAATTGAATCTTTGTGTCCAGTTTGCTAATCTTAGCCTTGAGCTGAGCAATCTTCTTTTTCTAACTTTTTACACCTTTCAGGCTCTTGTCTAACTTCTTATTGATTTTCGCCTCTTTCAGTTTCTTAATAGTATCCTTTGCGTCCTTTACAGTGCTTGAAGGATTGGATGCCGTGAAATCTGTTGTGGCCGCATTGGCTTCCGCATTAACGCTGGCAGCCTTACTAATAAGCGCTACTATGTTCAAGTTTCTTTTGCTCACATTCAAGCTGAGGCTGTTCAATTTGGCTGTTAATTCGAGCACTTTCTGCTGTTTCTTTAAATCCTTCACAGCCGTCGCGTCCTGCGCAAAAGCTAGAAACTACGGATAATATCATTATCCCAATCAAAAATAATCTTTTCATACTTAAAACTAATTTAAATTATTAAATGCGAAATATACAATCTCTTTGATATATTATTTTTCGGTTTGTCAGGGTGCAAAGTTATACATTGTTCCGAATAAAAACAGAAAGATTTCCGTAAAACTTATGACCGCTTCTTTCCCATTCAAAACAGTAAGTTGCAACCATAAAGATACGAAAAAGAAGCTGGTTGGATAAGGCGGAACGTGATAAATCACGCCCCTACGCTGGCACATGGCGACTCATTGACAAACTCCCAACACATAATTTCCATGTTGTAAACAATAGGGCGTGAGCTGTAGGGCGTGATTCATCACGTTCCGCTCTCGCTAAAACAAAGATAATACAATATGTGATTCATCACGTTCCGCTCCGCAAATAAAGACGACACTACGAGTGATTTATCACGTTTCGTCACGCAAACAAAGATTATAAAACACGTGATTCATCCTCTTCCGTTGCTGTGTTTGTTTTTATGGTCAGCATATAACATTGTTGGGGGAATTTAAAATACCTATTTTGGTTGAGGAACGTGATGAATCACGCCCCTACGCTGGCGCATGGCGACTAACGTTGGTAAAACGGATTCTGACATTTCATTAAAAATGCTTGCGTCAAATCAGCTGTATATCCTACTTTTGTTCGTATCTAAAAATATCGTTTTTAACCCATATACATTTTTCGCATGAATCTTCCGCATCGTAAATATATCCGGTGGAATGGATATGATTATAAGACTGCGAATCACTATTTCATTACGGTTGTAACGCATAACCGCCAAAATTGTCTTGGATTTATCGCTCATCAGCAAAGCCGTACTCAGTGAGATTGGAAACATAGTGAGGCATTGTATTGCCACACTTCATCAACATTTCGATGACATAGAGATAGCGGATATGGTCATCATGCCCAACCATGTACATTTTATCATTACCAATATGGAGACTCTTATATACCTGAAGTAGTGAGATACTTTAAGGCCGTAACATCTTATCAATATCATCATACCATTGAAAACGCACAGGATACGAAGTCGCTTTGGCAACGCAAATTATTACGACCGGGTGATACGAAATGAACGGAATACATGTTTTATGAATTATATTATGAAGAATCCCGAAAAGATGGAAACAGGATATGCTGAATAATAACTCTACATGTACGGAGAAAGACAATATAGCACACATGTTACATCAAATAGAGACTCATCGCGATTTTTAATCCAATAGATTATTTTACATCCTCCCAAAATGATTTTCCATATTGTAAACAACAGGGCGTGAGCCGTAGGGGCGTGATTCATCACGTTCCGCTCCGCAAAACAAAAGATGATACAAGACGTGATTCATCACGTTCCGATCTAAACAAAGACTATACAATGCGTGATTTACCTCCTTCCGCTACTATGTTTGTTTTTATGGGCAGCGTATAACATTGTTGGGGGAATTAAAAACCTGGTTGGGGTTGTGAGGAACGTGATGAATCACGCCCCTACGCTGGCGCATGGCGACTCGTTGACAACCTCTCAATACATGATTCCCGCATTGTAAATAACAGGGCGTGAGCCGTAGGGGCGTGATTCATCACGTTCCGCCCTCACTAAAGATGAAATAAAAGCATTGCGCATGGCATAAAAATGTAAAAATCCTGTCATAAAAACGGGCTCTGAAAAAAATCTTCAATTAGCGTGAAAAAAACAGAGATGAAATGATGGCTTCCCCCTTTGCGTGTGGTCGTTTTTCGCTTTTCCGGAGGTCAAAGCATCGCTTTTATGTCGCAAAAGCTATGCTTTTACACGCCAAAAACAGCCCTTTTACACGGTAAAAGCTATGCTCGACGGGTAAAGGGGCTGCTTTGAGGGTGATTTTTCCAGTGTTTTTAGGGCCGTTTTTGACGTGCAAAAAGCGGGCCTTCTCTTGCAAATGATTGGTTATCAGTAGTTTTGTCAAATTTTAACAACTGCTCAAATGCTTGGTTATTTGCGACCATCCTGACGCAAAATAAACGAGCGGTTTGTACGAAAATTTCATAGAGAGGAATAGCCTACCCCAGCCCTCCCAAAGGGAGGGTGAACTAACTAACAGATTATGATGGAAGCTAGCAAAAACCAAGATTAGGGATATAAACAGATAAACATGGAAGCTAACCAAACCAAAATTAGGGATATAATTAGCTTTCTCAAGTTAGTTCACCCTCCCTTTGGGAGGCCGAGGGTCAGCTTTCCCTTAGCCGGATTGCACCTCTATTTCCACGTCCATGGCCTGCTCTATCACCTTTATCAACGTTTGCAGCAGAGTCGGCCGTGAAGTCACCGGTGAGCAATTGGTCAGGGAGCGGTCGTGCGCAATCGCACGCCATAGTACCTTCGAGGTCGGTAAGGACACGGCGAAGGGGCGTGCGGTCGAAGTGGAAACGATGGGTGGCCCAGACCGCATGGTTCGTATTGGGGTTGCCAACAGGCGAGGACAAGCCTCGTTGTGCTTCAAGACGGCTTCCATTCCCTGCCGAAGCTCAACGCTCTGACGCGATTGGGCACCGGCAAAGCGCACAGCGCCCTCGGTGACAAGCACGCGCGTCTGCCCCTCCGTCGACTATCTCAAACCGGGTGCCGAGGTCGGAGACGAGAAAAATGCGTGCCAACGACGGTGAACGGCCGGCGGTCGTCGTGGCGGACTTCAAAATAGAGCGCGGCCCGTCATGCTGACTTGCCGATCGTAGCTGCCCCGCCACGAGATGGAAGCACCGGGGCAAGCACCACACGCGTGCTGTCGGCCAACGTATGGGTGCGGGCCACGGTGTCGGCCGACAGGGTGGTGAGTCGCGTTTTGAACCACCGCAGAGCACCGAGGCCACTAAGGCGACGATGGCGGCGGCAGCCCTGGACGGGCCACAGCCGACGACGAACGGGTAACGACTGGCTACGGGCGAAGCGTTCGTAGCCTTTGCGAGGTCAGAAACGACCGGGCCGGTAATGATGTAGTACAAATTTCGCAGGTTTCAAGTTTACGAACAGACGAATTGACTACCAACTCGCCATCTCTATTTCTATTATATTATCGAGGCTTCACTGCTTGCCGCACATCACTATAAAAAGAGGCCACCGGTTACTTGTGTGCGTATGCCATTGATATTGAAGCAAGGAAGGAGCAAACCCTTTCTATCGAAAGTCTGACAAATGATAGGCATGGCCGAACAGGTCTTCAATGTAATCTACAATCACCTTAAAACGATGGTCTTCGTAGGGGAAGAGCTGACTTTCAAACATGAAATGCAAGGTGGTTTGGCTGGTTCGCACGTCTGTATATTCTACCCCATACTGTACGGTAGCCCCCATGAGCAAGGTCACCTTGCTGCACTGATCGTCAATGGGGTAGTGTCCATGCTGATGAATCGGCCTGAGTATCGGGCATACCATGGAGAGGGCCTTCATGGATATTCGTGTTGAGCCGGCAGGGATTATCTTTGGGTATCTGATGGGTGGGCACACGAGGGAATATTAGCCTGAACTTCAATTCGGGCGCGTAATGGCGCAGGAGTAATTTATTGCTGAGACAGAGCAAGGTAGCCACAGAATCGCCGGTGTTCACGTTGTTATACAGATAGTGGATGGTGGTGGTTTTCCGACCGGCGGCCACCTCTGACGAACTGCTCGAGTAAATATAGGGCGTGTTGCCGCCCATTGACGACGATGTCTACCGGATAGAGCGTGGCCGCAAAACGGATGCAACGCTGGCCACGGAAGGTCTCGACGGCAAATGGTATATTATTTTTATTGTATAAATCGGTGATGGTTACCCGCGTGCGATCGGTCAGATTGTTGTCTAATGAGTCGACAAACAGGATGCGCAAGTCGCGAAAAGACTTGACCTGTTCTGCTTGTTCGAGGTCTGGCTCGTCGCCGGAGCAAGCCGTCAGCAACAAAACTGGCAACAGAGCCGGTAATAGTAATAATAAAAAGAAGAAACGTTTCATTGTGATTGATTGTCTTTAATCCATGGGGTTCGTTGACGATAATAGCCTCCTACATAGCCAATGCCGCCCTTGACATTGCTGTAAGTGGGCGCGATGACAGCCAGTCCTACCTTGGCCAGCTCGCTGTTGTCGGCGTCGCTGATCGACTTGAGGAAGTGATAATACTCGGGGTAAGTCGATAAAGTTCGACGGCCATTGCCTCAGAAAAACTGCTAATAGGGAATATTGAGCCGCAGCGTGTAGGGTCTGTCCGTTTATGAGGCGGTCGTCGAAGAGGTACATGTGCTGATAGGGCGTGTCGCTGAAGCCATAGTCATAGTCGATACTTGAGAGGGTCTTCAGCACGGGTTCGCTGTCGCTATGGATGGAAACATATTTGTATTCAGCCACCTCCCGCGTGGTATAGAAGCCCCAGTCGGCCCCATACCACACTTCCTTCTGACTCCTAAAGAAGCGCATGGCGCGCACGGCATAGTAATCGTGGGTCTCCGGCGGGGTCGGTGAAGGTGAGGCGCAGCTGCAATTCGTCCTGCACGGCTTCGTCATACGTGTCGTAGATGCGGATTTTCTCGCAGCTAAAGTCGCCCACCACAACGGGTAACGGAATGTGGGTGGCAGCCGATACGCCGGCAAATCCGGCGGCACTGACGCCGAGTTGCACCTCGTCGCCGCCCTTCTGACGCACAATCACACGGTAGTTGCCCGCCCCCAGATTCTCAACCTGCTGCGATTGGCCATTAAGACGGTAGTCGATTGTAGCGTCGGTGACGGGCGGACTGCTCTTCTTGCTACCCACGGGCAGGCTGCTTGTCACACGGATGAGCGTGGTGTCGCCGGCAGCCGGCATGCAATAGACCACTAACGCCGGCAGAACGCAGTTGGTCGATATCAAAACGGTCGTGACAACCTGTAAAAGGAGGACCGATAAGAAGGCCACAAGCCCGTATATTCTTTTTCTTTTTCATCATTTTTCTTATTCTTGGAACGCGCTACACCTATATAAAAGGGGCAGAAACGCGCCGTGCTTAAAAACTTAATCGTATAGCTGAACGAAGGGATAATGGGGATATAGCCTTTGGCTTTTGGCCCGGATGCGGCCCGTCGTTTCATCGTATTTCACATTGACAAACAGCGTGTTGAAGTGGCAGTAGGCATTGTAAATACTCCAGTTCCATACGCGCTCGTGGCCCCGCTGGTCTTGTGATGGATGTCGAAGCCCAAATCGAGGCGATGATAGGCGAGGCAGGACGATGTTGTTGGGCCGCTCGTAGACGAAGCCTTGCGAACGACCTTCGCCCAAGTCGGGCATATCGGCATACTGCGTGGGCGCTGTCATGCGGTTGCCCGTGCGATAAATCCAACCCGCATAGAAGTGGGTGCCCGCTGAAGACGGCAACGCATCGTGATATTAAACTCATGTCGGTTATCGAACTTGTCGTAATACCATTCGGGAAAGAAGTCGTCGAAGCGGCGGCGGTTCCACGACAGCGTATAGGCGGCGTCTATCTTGGAGTCGCTTGTCTTGGTAACGCGTCGGCTTCGACACCATAAACGGCCCCGACCTTCGGAAACCTTCGTGTCCCAGGCATCGGCGGGCGGCTCAAGCCCAGCCAGTTGGCGTATTGCAACAGGCGATTGGACTCCTTGTAATACCCTTCGAGCGACAACAGCCAGTGACGGGTGGGCTGATAGTAGGCACACGGCCAGCTGACCGCTGCGCATGGGATGGAGTCGTTCGGTAGTGGGCACCCAGATAGGTCGGTGGGCAGGTCGATATAAGAATTGGAAATCTTGTGCACAAACTGCGTCATCATGGTGTAACTGGCGCTTGAACGAGAGGCGCTGACCGGCCTGATACTTCATGGCCACGCGCGGATCGACGCAGAAGAACTGCTTGAGGCGGGTGTCGAAGAGCGACAGATTGGCCCCAGAAGTCTACGCTCCAATGGTCGTTTAAGGTCCATTCGTCCTCCATATGGGCATTGAGTTCGAGCGTGCCATGGTGGTTCTTGCCCTGCAGTTTCAGCGTGTCAGCCTTCGTGTCGGAACCGAAATGAGGTAAGCGACGAGAAGGTTTGGGGGCGAAAACCAGTGGTAGGTGAGGTCGTGACCGAAGCGCAGATGATGGCTCGGCAGGGGTCGGTAGTCGAAGGCCATGCGATAGCAAGTCGTTGATGGTGGAGTGATAGCCGTGCTCGGAGTGCGAAACGGTAGATTCTTTGCCGTTTTTGTAGGTGTAATCGTTGAGCGTATTGAAGCGCGAGAGGTTGTAGGTGTAGACGCCGGTGAAGTTGGCAAAGAGCTTCGGTGAGAAAACGTAGTTCCAATCGAGGGCCATATTGAAGTTGCCCCAGTTGAAACGGTTTTTCAATCACGTCGCGATCAATGGCTGTGTGCTGCACAGCGACTCGCCTTTTGTAAAAAGATGGTCGCGGCCCCAGATAGGTGCTGAGCGACAGGCGTGAACGGTCGCTGAACAGATGGACTATCTTCGCGTTGAGATCGTGGAAATTGTAGTTGATATTGATTTTATCTTCCTTGTTTGAGCGGTTGATCATGGCGAAAACGGGCGTCGTGATCAGGTCGAGCCACGAGCGGCGCAGGCTCAAATTGAAACTGGTCTTGCCCCGTTGAATAGGGCCTTCGAGGTTGAAAAGCTGCCGTCGAGCAGTCCGATGCGGTAGCTGCCGTGGTAGTGTTGCAGGGTCGCCGTCGGCCGTGCGCACATCCATCACGCTCGACAGACGGCCGCCGTAACGGGCGGGAAGCCGCTTTTGTAGAAGTCGACGTTCTTAACGACGTCGGCATTGAACGAGAGAAGAGGCCCATCAGATGGTTGATTTGGTAGAGGCGGTGTGCCGTCGAGCGAAAAAGATTCTCGTCGTTGTTGCCGCCGTGCACATACGGGCCGCTGGCAAGCTCTACTCCCTCGGCCACACCGCTGGTGCGCTGCACGGTTTTTACCACGTCCGGGCGACGAGGCAGCGAAACTCGGTTTTGATGTCCTTCTGTGAGAAGGTGCGCTGCCTGTCTGCGTGTTGAGCAACGGCGAGTTCCTTATCGCCCGTGACAACGACTTCGGCCAGATTGTTGCGCTCCTGCAGAAGATATATCTATGCGGCGGTCGGCGGTAAGGTGGATGGCTTCCCTCGTGTTCCTCAAAACCCTAAATAGGAAAGTCGCAATCGGTGGCGGCCTTCGCAGGGTGATGGAATAGAAAACCGTATTCGTTGGTGGTGGTTCCCTGCCGTGTGGTCAGGTCGTAGACGGTGGCGTTGATGAGCGACTCACCGCCGGCATCCTTCACGCAGCCGCTTATGGTGAATCGTCGTTGGCGAACGGGCGTCTCAACGTGAGCTTATTGGACGGCTTCGTGGCTTGCTCTGCTTCAGAATCACATAATGACCATCGCGGCTCCAACTGTACCGGTGCCCTGAAGAGCGTCGCCAGTGCTTTCTCGAGGCTCAGTCCTCGCAACGTTGGGCCTTGATAGGATTGATTGACGGCGACATCGGCGTTAAACGAAATCAACGTGGTGGGTGGTATGAATCCACTCCATTTGTTTCTGCAGGCTACCCTCGGTACTTGGGCACACAACTGGGGCCCGTGAGAGCAAAAGACCGCACAACAGGATCATCTTGGTTTGTGCATATCGTCATATTTGTTTTCTCATTGCGTATCACTACCCTTATGACGGAAGCATGCGACAAATCCCCCATAGCGGTTTCCTGTTTATATATTAAAAGTATATCACCTATCATAAATGGTATTTCTATCTATGAATCGATTGTAAAAACGAACCATAAACAGCAATATGGAAACAGGAGGGAAATCCGCTCGGATTTCCCTCCTTTTAGACTATATTCAAACCCCTTATATGGAGTCGGAATATTGTGATTAGTGCTCAACTTAGCGCAAATGAACTCGCGGTTCAGGCGTGCGATGTTGGCGATGGACTCGTTCTTGGGGCATACAGCTTCACAAGCACGCGTGTTGGTGCAGTTACCGAGCCCAGTTCGTCCATCTTGGCAATCATAGCCTTGGCGCGTTTAGCTGCCTCAGGACGTCCCTTGGCAACAAAGCCAGCTGACTTAGCCTGAGAACTAACGAAGAGCATGGCCGAACCATTCTTACAAGCAGCGACGCAAGCGCCACAACCGATACACGTAGCGCAGTCCATAGCCTCGTCGGCATTATCCTTCGGAATGAGGATAGCATTGGCATCCCTGTGCTCTGACCCGTACGAATGGTGGGTATAACCACCGGCCTGAATGATCTTATCAAAGGCTGTACGGTCTACCATACAGTCCTTAATAACGGGGAAACCGGCCGAACGCCAAGGTTCTACGGTGATCACATCGCCGTCGTTGACAGCGCATATAGAGCTGACAGGTGGTAGCACCGCGCTCTGTTTTTGCCGTGGGGCGTACCGTTGATGTAAAGTGAGCACATGCCGCAGATACCTTCACGGCAGTCGTGATCAAATACAAAAGGTTCTGACCGGCCTCGATGAGTTCCTCATTGGGATGTCGGAGCATTTTCGAGGAAGGACGTATCGTCAGGAATATTCTTCATTTCGTGTATCGAAATGGCCCTGATCCTTCGGACCGTTCTGCTTCCAGTATTTTATTGTAGATGAAAATTGATCTTTGCCATAGTGTTAATTCTTATAGTTACGTGTTTTGCACTTGATAGCTTCATACTCAAGTGGTTCCTTCACAAGTTCAGGAGCCCTTGGCGTACCGTCTGATACTCCCAGCAACCTACGTAGAAGAAGCCTGCGTCATCGCGCTTAGCTTCTGCCTCTTCCGTCTGATGCTCCTCGGAGTGACCTCGCAGCTCTCCTCACGGTGCAGGACATCGTAAAGCAACAAGCTCACCATGAGGATGAAGTCGCGCAAGTGGATAGCCTTGTCGAGCTCTACGTTCCAATCCTTCCTTGCTTCCGGGAATGAAGAGGTTCGTATTGAACTCCTCACGCAGTTCTTTTCAAAAGCTTCAAACCCTTTTCAAAACCTTCTTGGTACGACCCATGCCCACGTGTTCCCACATGAGTATGGCCCAGTTCCTTGTGAAGAGAGTCTACAGAACGCTTGCCTTGAATACCCATCAAGCGGTCCGATTTCCTTCTGCACACCGGCTTCTGCCTCCATCTAACTCAGGACGATCGGTTTCTCCACCTTCGGCCACAAAAGCCTGGTCGGCCAAGTAGTTCTGAATGGTGCCCAAAAGGCAATGAAGTAACCGTCAGCCAAGCCCTGCATCAACGCGGAAGCACCAAGACGGTTGGCTCCATGGTCAGAGAAGTTGCACTCACCGATAGCGAAGAGACCGCGAACAGTGGTCTGCAACTCATAGATCTACCCAAATTCCAGCCCATCGTATAGTGGATAGCGGGGAAGATCATCATCGGATTATAGTATTTCACGCCATTGATTTCCTTGGCCAATTCGCTTGGATTAACGTCAGTAATCTCCTCCTACATATCAAAGGGTTGCTGTAACGCTGAAGTATCTGATCGATACCGAGGCGGTTGATTGACTCAGGAAAGTCGAGAATACAGCCAAACCGGTGTTATTTTACGCCGAAGCCTTTGTCGCAACGCTCCTTGGCAGCACGCGACGCAACGTCACGAGGAACAAGGTTACGAGGCCGGATATCGGCGCTCCAAGTAATAATCGCGCGATCTTCCTCTGGAAATATCAGAGCCGCCAGTTTCACCACTCTGCAACTTCTTAGCGTCTTCCGGCCTCTTGGGAACCCAGATACGGCCGTCGTTACGGGATGATTCCGACATCAGCGTCAGCTTACTTTGCTTGTCGCCATGCACAGGAATACGTGTCGGGTGAATCTGAATGAACAGGATTAGCGAACATCGCGCCCTTGCGATATACCTGAATAGCAGCTGTACAGTTGCAACCCATGGCGTTGGTAGAGAGGAAATAGGCATTGCCATAGCCACCGTAGCGATACAACGGCATTGGCTGTGAAGCGTTCGAGCTCACCTGTAACGAGGTTCTTGGCAATACCACGAGCGTGACCATCAACGATCACAACGTCTTCCATTTCGTAACGGGGTGTAAAGCTTCACCCTTTACCCGGGTCCTGTACCTGCGCGCTCAACGAAGAATAAGCACCGAGCAGCAACTGCTGACCGGTCTGTCCCTGCTAGAAGGCATCGGCTCACCTGTGCGCCACCGAGACGAACGGTTGGCCAACATACCACCATATTCACGTGCGAAAGGGCACGCCTGAGCCCACGCACTGGTCGATGATATCGTTACTCACCCAGCCAGACGATAAACGTTGGGCCCTCCCGAGCACGATAGTCACCACCCTCACGGTGTCATAGAAAAGACGACATACGGAGTCGCCGTCGTTCCGATAGTTCTTTGCGGCGTTAATACCACCCTGTGCGGCGATAGAGTGCGCGATGGCGTGGAGTCTTGGATACAGAAGTTGAAGACGTTGAAGCTCATCTCACCGAGTGTGGCGGCAGCCGATGCACCGGCCAGACCCGTACCAACAACGATAACGTCCAGTTTCAGTTTATTCTTTAGGTTAACCAAGCGTTGGTGGAGCCTTATAGTTGGTCCACTTCTCAGCCACCGGTCCTTCAGGTATTCTGGAATTTAATGTCTTAGTCATAATTTTAAGATTTTTAATAACGGCCGACGGCTTGTCACCGACGGCAACAGGAATGTTGTTAAAGGATTACATTGCGCAGCAGAGGCTGGGAGCGCAACCGAAAGCGAAAGCCAACACAGACAACGAGGAAGGCCAGCATGAGAAGGGTTGAATAAACCATACCGATCATCTTCCAGCGGTCGAGCCATGTCTTACCGCTCCAACCGAGTCTGCATAGCACTCCAGAAACCGTGTGTAAGGTGGAACCAGATGGCAACGAGCCAGATAACATAGAGCACCACATAAACAGGATTAGCGAATGTGTGTCCTGAATGAAGGCAAAACCATCCGACGGACTGTGCGCTACCGTCATACCGGTGAGCTCGGCAAACATCATGTTATACCAGAAATTGAGAGATGGAGCAGCATACCCAAAGAATGATGATACCCAGCACAAGCATGTTCTGGCTGGCCCACTCCATCTTTAGGTGTTGATGTTACTGCATAGCGCTCGCTGCCACGGGCGCGACGGTTCTGAGCAGGTCGGGATAAACGCGTAAACGATGTGACAAACTGCCAGCGCGCCCAGGCGCCTACAGTCGCGAGAACTGCATACCAATTAGCGCCAAGCAATCTCACAAATCGTAGTTGTAAGCCTCCGGAGAAAAGCGCTACTACGTTCATACAACCGTGGAACGTCAAGAATAGAATAAGCGCGAGACCTGTTACGGACATCACGACCTTTCTACCGACAGATGAATTGATTAACCACATAAAATGATTGATTTTATTATTTATAAAATTTAAAAAGTTCTAATCTGACAGGAATAAATAAAACAATCACGAGCAAGTACTACATTCAAGCCATTTCTCTACAATACCTTTAAAGTAGGTATTTCGCCCGCGTAAGTCGTGTGCAAAATTAGTATAATAAACCGATGATTCAAAGCTATTTCATAAAAATTCAATTTAATTTCTTACTTTTGCGAAAAATAGTAGTATCCCTAACGTGACGTATTCCTGCGATGTGCTTGTTATCGGTGGTGGCCACGCGGGTTGCGAGCAGCGGCAGCGGCAGCCCGCATGGGTGTCGAGACGTGTCTGATAACAATGGACATGGAAACAAAATCGGACAAATGAGTTGTAACCCGGCCGTGAGGCGGCATTGCCAGAGCCAGATTGTGCGCGGATTGACGCCTTAGGCGGAGAGATGGGACACATCACAGACGCCACAGCCATTCAGTTTTCGCATGCTCCAACCGAGGGCAAAGGGCCCGGCCGTTTGGAGTCCTCGCGCTCAATGCGACCGTGGAAAAATTCATTTGGAAATGGCGCGAAACGCTCGATCACATCGACCACCCTCGACATCTGGCGAAGACCAAGCCGACGAACTCATCGTCGAAAACGGCGAAGCGGTAGGCGTACCGAACCATCTGGGGCGTGGAGTTTCGCGCCAAGAGTATCGTCATCACGGCAGGCACATTCCTCAACGGACTGATGCACGTAGGCCATCGAATGATAGAAGGTGGACGCTGTGCCGAACCGGCCGTGCGCCACTTTCCGAAAGCATCACACGACACGGAATCACCGCCGCACGCATGAAGACGGGTACACCCGTACGCATCGACCGACGAAGCGTGCAGCTTTGAAGATATGGAAGTTCAACCCGGCGAGATCGACTTCCCATCGAATTCAGTTACATGGGACCACCGCGTGTTGGCGCAACTGCCCTGTTGGACATGCTACACCAACGCCGAAGTACACGAAACACTACGCTCGGGACTGACCGACTCGCCGCTTTTAACGGTCAGATACAGAGCACAGGGCCACGCTACTGCCCTTCTATCGAAACAAAACTGGTCACTTCTTCCCGATAAAGACCAACATCCGCTCTTCCTCGAACCCGAGGAGAAGACACCAACGAAATGTATTTAAACGGCTTTTCATCGAGTATGCCGATGGAAGTACAACTCAACGCGCTCCACAAGATACCGGCTTTGCGCGACGCCAAGGCCTATCGACCGGGCTATGCCATTGAATACGACTACTTCGACCCCACCCACTGCGCACTCTTTGAATCAAAGATCGTGCCCGGACTATTCTTTGCCGGACAGATAAACGGCACTACGGGTTACGAAGAGGCCGGAGGACGGGACTAGGGTGGCCGTGTCAACGCGGCCATCCGTTGCGGTGAATGCGACCGTGACGAAAGCTACGGTCGGCGTACTCATCGACGACCTTACCACAAAAGGCGTAGACGAACCTTACCGAATGTTTACTTCACGTGCGGAATATCGCATCTACTTCGACAAGACGACGCGGACGCCCGTCTCACCGAGAAAGCATATCAATTAGGAGTCGCCGAGGGCGATCGTTGCTGACTGGTGGATGCAGGAAAAAGCAAGCCATCGATGAACTCATTCATTTTTGCGAACAACTTCCGATTAAACCGACAGAAATAAACAGCACGCTCGAAGCAATGGGTTCTACCCCACTTCGTAGCCGGCTGCAAGCTCAGCGACATCATCGCGCGCCCACATAGATCTTAAACAACTAGCCGAAACCATTCCGGCACTGCGAGAGAAGCTCGATTCTCCCGCAAATAGAAAAAGAAGAAATAGCCGAAGCCGCAGAGATAAAGATGAGTATCAGGGCTATATTGAACGCGAAAGAATGATAGCCGACAAAAATGCATCGCCTCGAAAAATATCAAGATTAAAGGGGCGTTTCAATTATAGCGAACTGCACGAAATCAGCACGGAAGGGCGACAAAAAACTCGAACGCATCAGCCGGAGACTTTAGCAGAAGCCAGCCGCATCCCGGTGTCAGTCCAAGCGACATCAACGTCATGCTGGTATTGCTCGGAAGATAACAAAACGACAACACACCCAAGCGACACCATCTTACCCGCAGACATACCAACGCGGCAAACGTTTCCACCAGCGACGCAGCTGTGTTTCACGTGAAACTTAAACGAGATAAAACATTGATTTCAGGCTATTAAACGTTAAAGGAAAACGCGAAGATTGCATATCATTCGCCGCCGTGACACATCTAGTTACACCGGAATTCAAAGCCCATATATCAAAAAGCATAGAGTTGAGCTTTGAAAAGCATAGCTTTTACACGCTAAAAGCTATGCTTTGACCTCCCAAAGGGCTGCTTTATACGCTAAAAGCTACGCTTTTTGCAACGCGCTCGGCAAACCCTAAAATACGGGCATTGCGCGAGTGCCAGCCCGGAAATATAGAATACATATTTAAAATAAGTCATTATCAATATCAAAAATACAAATAAGATGAACAAACAAGTACTACTCGACAATCTGCGTTGCATACCAGATTGGCCGATTAAGAGTGTTAATTTTCGCGATGTCACCACTATTCTAAGAATCCGGATGCTCAAGAGATCATCGAAGAGATGTATGAACTCTACAAAGACAAAGGAATCACGAAGATTGTGGGTATCGAGAGTCGCGGTTTCGTGATGTCATCGGCCTTAGCCGTGCTGGGCGCAGGGCGTTGTGCCATGCCGAAAAACCCGGAAAGCTGCCGTGCGAAACCGTACAAGAGAGTTACGCGAAGGAATATGGCATTGACACCATCGAAATACATAAAGACGCCATTTCTTCGGACGATGTAGTGCTGCTCCACGACGACCTCATTGGCAACCGGAGGCACCATGAAGGCAGCATGCGACCTCGTACATAAGTTCTCTCCCAAAAAGGTATACGCCAACTTTTATCATAGAACTCACATAGCGAATTTCCGCATAGCCGTGAATCATTTAATAAGGATGTAGAAATCACATCGCTATTGCAGTTTTAAACAACAGAACGCAGGCGGCAGTTGCAGAAAGAATACGCCAACACCTCTTCACACCTGCTGTCCAGCAAGCATAAACCGTTACACACGTTCCACGTGAAACGTTTTTAATCCCCTGCATTTTGACCAAGAAGAAAACGAAAAAGGCTGGCTTCTCTCAAGAAAATTGTGTGACAATGCCTGAAAAGCCGGGCAGCTATCAGTTTTATGATGAGCGAACACGTGATTATATATGTAGGGAAAAGCCAAAAAACCTAAAGCGAAGAGTGGCCTCATACTTCCGCAAAAGAGGTAGACCGATTTAAGACAAAAGTGCTGGTGTCGAAGATTCACGACATCAGTTACACCGTCGTAAACTCGAAGAAGACGCCCCACTGCTCGAAAACAGCTTGATTAAAAAGGCTACAATCCGCGCTACAACGTGCTGCTGCTGAAGGACGGCAAAACCTACCCCAGTATCTGCGTGACGAACGAGTATTTTCCACGTGTTTTAAAGATACGCACCATCAATAGCACTCGGAACGTTCTTTGGGCCCTTATCCTCACATCGGCAGTATGAACGCGGTGCTGGAAGTTACTAGAGAAAATCTACAAACCACGCACGTGCCGCAACCCCATCACCAAGGAGGGTGGCGATCGGAAAAATACAAAACCATGCCTCGAATATCACATCGAAAACTGCGGCGCCCCTGCGTCAACAAGCAAAGTTATGAGGATTATCAGGAGAATATGCGCCAAGTGAGAGAGATTCTGAAGGGCAACACGCGGCAAGTAAGCCAATGGCTCTACGATCTCCTGATGAAAAACGCCGAACTACTACACTTTTGAGAAGGCTGAGGAATTGGAAAGCGAAAGTACGTTTTACTCAACGATTTTGTGACGAAAAAAGTGAGGTGGTAAGTTACACGATCGACGATATTGACGTGTCTCACCATCGTAGATGACATGCTAAGCAGCAGAAACGCTTTCATATCAACTATATACACGTCAAGAACGGCACGATAAACCAGAGTTTCACCTTTGAATATAGCGAAAAACTGGACGAAACAGCCGAAGAATTGCTCATTACGGCGATTCCCGAAATCCGCGAACGCTTTCATAGTAAGGCTAAGGAGATTATCGTGCCGATGGAGATGTCGTGAAACTGAAAGACGCGGAGTTTTTCATTCCGCAGCGAGGGAGATAAAAACGCTTGCTCGACCTGAGTAGAAATGAACGGAAAACAGTATAAATTCGACCGTCTGAAGCAGGCCGGAAAAAACTGAATCGGAGCAGAAACAGACGCGACTGATGAAGGAATTGCAACAGAAATTGCGCTTACCGAAGCTGCCTTATCAGATAGAATGCTTCGACAATAGCAATATTTCGGGCAGCGATGCCGTGGCAGGATGCGTGGTTTTCAAAGACGAAGCCCTCGAGGGACTATCGGAAGTATAATATCCGCACGGTGACGGGGCCGGACGACTACGCTTCGATGCAGGAAGCGGTGCGTCGCCGTTACAGTCGCATGATAGAGGAGCGGACACCTCTGCCAGATCTCATCATCACGGATGGTGGCATTGGGCAGATGAACGTAGTGCGCGAGGTGGTGGAAGGCGAATTGAAGCTGCCGATCCCCATTGCGGGACTGGCCAAGACGACCGCCACCGCACCACGAACTCCTTTTTGGCTTCCCGCCGCAGGTGGTGGCACTCGACATCAAGAGCGAACTCTTTCACGTGCTTACGCATATTCAGGACGAAGTGCACCCTGCTCTGCCATCGCCTTTCATCGCAACAAGCGTTCTAAACATCAGATTCACAGTGAGTTAGACGATATTAAAGGCATTGGTCCCAAGGCCCGCGAGGGCCCTCATGGCGGCCTTTAAGAGCGTCAAGCGCATGAAAGAAGCCGATGAAACACAGCTGGCTGAAGTGGTAGGCGGCCAAAGCACGCTGCTGAGGCACATTGGACAAGCCCGAGGTAACGGAATAACTTTCTATATCTATTTGATAATCAATTCATTAAATAAACTGCGAGAATCGTCATTCAGCGTGTAAGCCACGCTTCTGTCCCATCAACGGCCAGGTGAAGTCGGCCATCAGCCCCGGACTGGTCCTCCTTGTGGGCATTGAGGAAGCCGACGGACCGGAAGACGTGGAGTGGATGGCCCATAAAGTCATCAATCTACGCATCTTCGATGATGAAAACGGCGTCATGGACCGCTCCATCCGTCGATGCAGGGAGGCGATATGCTGGTCGTGCGCAGTTCACGCTCTTCGCCAGTTATAAGAGAGGCAATCGCCCCAGCTGGTTGCGTGCGGCCCGTCACGAGGTTTCTATCCCCTCTACGAGGCCTTCTGCGCCCTGCTCTCTGAAGGTATCAGCGAGCCTGTGGGCACGGGTGAGTTTGGCGCGGACATGAAAGTAGAGTTGCTCCAACGATGGTCCCGTGACGATATTGATGGACAGTAAGCGGAAGGGTAAGCCACCTATGACCATAAAGAAGCCCAAACGGCCGTAGACAACTGGATTAAGACCTACGGCGTGCGCTATTTCAGCGAACTCACCAACATGGCCTGCCTCACAGAAGAGGTGGGCGAACTGGCCCGTGTCATGGCCCTGCACCTATGGCGACCAGGCTTTAAAGCCGGCGAAAAAGCCCAATCTGGGCGGAAGAAATAGCCGATGTGCTCTGGGTACTGCTGTGTCTGGCCAATCAAACAGGCGTAGATCTGACCGCTGAACTGCAGAAAAGTATAGAAAAGGAAAACAAAAGGACGCCACGCGTCATCATAATAACCGAAACTAATCAAGAATAACAATATGGAACAATCAAAGAAAGCGTAATGAACGACATGAACGAGAGCGGAATGCCGGCGAAAACAAGTATCGAAGAATACGCTCAGCAAGTATGACTGCGCGCTCAACGACGAGCAGGTGGCTGCGGAGAGGTAAAGCAGTTGCTCGACGAGAAAAATGGCCGAAAACAACAATTTGGAGGTTAGAAATTCCTCTTCAGCAGCATCGAACTCACTACCCCTCAAGAATACCGACAACGACGAGGAGCGTGATGGCATTCACGGAGAAGGTGAATCGCTTTGACAACTATCCGGAACTGCCCACGTGGCCACCATCTGCGTGTATCCCTGCTTTGCGGCGGCCGTAAAGAACACGCTCGACGTAGAAGGCGTGAACATCGCCTGCGTTTCCGGGCTCTTTCCCTTCGTCTCGAGGCGCTCATCGAAGTGAAGGTTGCGAGACCGCACTGGCCGTGAAAGACGGCGCTGACGAGATTGATATCGTCATGCCCGTGGGGCAAATTCCTCTGCGGCGACTACGAAGGCGTGTGCGACGACATCAGCGAACTGAAAGAAGCGTGCGGTGAGGACGTGCATGAAGGTGATTTTTAGAGACAGGTTTGCCTGCGCAATGGCCGACGATATCAAGAAGGCTTCCATCCTCTCGATGTACGCCGGTGCCGACCATATCAAGACTCAACCGGTAAAGAGAAGGTAAGCGCGACGCCAGAGGCCGCCTACGTGATGTGCAAAGCCACGAAAGAATATTACGATCAGACGGGTCGTCAGGGTCGGTTTCAAACCGCCGGTGGCATCAATACGGTCGATGACGCCTCACGCCTACTACACCGTCGTGAAGGAAAGTGCTCGGCGAAAAATGGCTCACCAATAAGTGGTTCCGCCTCGGCTACGCAGCCGATTAGCCAACTTGCTGCTGAGCGAAATTGAAGGAAAAGAGATAAAATTCTTCTAAGAAAAGCCTCTCACAACCCCTCCAAAGGAGGGAGTTCCTCCGGTTGCGCCACTAATATATCATAATAATCGCCAACAACTCTCCTATTGAGAGTTGTTGGCGATTATCATTTATAATGCATCTATGCTTATACGCGATGTCATCAGTAGTTCTGTATGGTAATATCATCAATTCTTATATAACAAGGTCATCAGTTCGTGCATAGCAATATCTGAAAACATCATTCGTTTCTGTCCGAGGCACTCCTCCTGGGAGGGGCGAGGGCTCAACTCTTCCGGCTCTATCACGAAGTACAGATAGGCTGTCAGCGCTTCTCTGATGGCCGTATCCCCTACTCTTTCATCGACAAAACGCATGCAGGCGTGTGAAATCGCGCATACGCTGTTCGGCGTATTCGATGCCGCCGTGCGCCTTGGTGAGCTACAAGACGGGCGATTTCATCGGGATTGACCGTGCGAGCCTTCACCTTTCGGGCCAACGCCAGCATGTCGACGTCACCGGTGGTGTTGAGCGCATGTATCACGGGCAGCGTCAGTTTGCCTTCAGCCATGTCGTTGCCTGTGGGTTTTTCCGATTTCTGAGGCGTCGCAAATAGTCGAAAATATCGTCGCGAATCTGGAACATAATGCCCAAATTCGGGCCAAACCGCTGCCGCAGCCGCCGCTTCCTGCCCGGCGCCGGCATCTCTGCGCCTAGCCGCGCACGACTCAAATAAAGCGGGCTGTCTTGCGCTTGATAATTTCGTAGTAAGCTTCTTCTGAAATCTGCTGATTCTGAATGTTCGACAGTTGCAGAATCTCACCGTCGGACAGCGTGCGGCCCAGTTCGGCCAGATAACGCGCGATAATTTTCGAATGGGTACGCGATACGTAGCAAAAGCGGTCGAGAGAATGTAGTCGCCAACGAGCACGGCAACCTGTATTATTATACGTGGCATTGACACTGGCCTGCCCCCACGTCGCTCGCCGCTCTCGTCCACCACGTCGTCGTGTACAAGGCTGGCGGTGTGCAAAAAGCTCGAGACCTACGGCGCATGCTGCGTGACACTCGCTCACCGAACCGAAGTTGCGGGCCATCAACAGAATCAGCATCGGCGCATCCGCTTGCCACCTTTGCCTCGAATGTGCGCAAGTGCCTGAGTCTCAGAAGACCGTCGGAATGGTCTAACGAAGCTTGGAACAACGCGATGAAATCGGCCAGTTCGGCTTGATAGAGCCGCTGAATAGAGAAGGTAGTCCATCTCGAATTTGTAATTTGTCACAAAATTAATGGAATTAATCGGTAATTGTGATTGCTTTTTACCAATTTTACGGCAAATAATAAAAATAGGAATGGATAAATTATTCCTGTTAGACGCCTCATGCGTTATCTATCGTTCTACTATGCTTTCATCCGATCACCCCGCATCAATTCAAAAGTTGAACACTTCGGCCGTGATAGGGCTTTGTCATACACGCTCCACGAGGTGAGTGACCAGTGAGCACCCACTCATATCGGCGTGGCCTTTGACCATGGATCGACGTTCCGCACGCAGCGTTTCCGGCCTACAAGGCACAGCGCGAGGAAACGCCCGAGGATATCAAGTTGAGCGTTCGATTATCAAAGACATCCTGCGGGCCTTCCGCATCCCCATCCCTACAGGCCCATTCGATGGTTTGAAGCCGACGACGTGATTGGCACACTGGCGCTTCGCGCCGGTGGAGGCGACATCGAGGACTTACATGCTACGCCCGACAAGGACTATGGCCAGTTGATTCGCGACAATGTATATGTATCGTCCGCAACATGGCGGCGGCTACGAAGATTAGGACCGAACGAGGTTCAAGAGAAATATGGAATCAACACTCCGGCACAGATCATCGACCTGTTGGCCCTCGCGGCGACTCCGGGCCGATAACTTTCCGGAGCTGTCCGGGGTAGGTGAAAAAGACGGCGAAGCTCATCAATGAATTTGGTTCTACCGAAGAGCTCCTCCCGCCCACAGACCAACTGAAAGGAAAAATGCGCGAGAAGGGTGGAAGGGGCCATCGAAGATATGGCAAGATGTCGAAAATCTTTAGCGACCATCCGAACCGATGTACCCACTCCGATGTGCGTTCGACGATTTGAAGGTAGAAGCACCCGACGAGAACAAACTGGCCGAAATCTTCACTGAACTGGAGTTTAAGACGCTCACAAAACAAAAATCTAAACAAACCCGAACAAAAGCAAACGCAAATATTGAGCTTGATATCTTTGGGGAAAATCCGAACGATGGGAGCGGTTGTCGCAGCTGATTATTTGACGCTAAAACGCACCCTCATGACTACCAACTCGTTGATAATGAGGAAGAAATGTGTCGTTTTTGTGACTCTTACAAAAGGAAATTATCAGTTTAGACACGGAAACGACTTCGACGAACACCAATCGACGCAGAATTGGTCGGTTTGACTCCGCGTGGAGGAAGGAAAGGCGATTTAGTGCCCATTTCGCTAATCGTGAAGAAGCCTTAAAACCGTCAGTATATTCAAACCGCTCTGCGAAAAACGCCGAAATCAGGAAAGTAGGGCAAAACATCAAGTACGACATCGAGGTGCTGCGACGTTACGACGTTGAAGTCAGAGGTCCGCTCTTCGACACGATGAGTTTGCCCATTATCTCATCAACCAGAGCTCCATCAGCAACATGGATTTACCTGGCAGAGATTTATCTGAACTACCAAACGACCCGCATAGAAGGTTGATCGGCCCCAAAAGGGACGTGGTCAAAAGTCGATGCGCGACCTTGCTCGACCGACATTTATGAATACGCGGCAGAGGATGCCGACGTGACTCGAAGCTAAAGAACATTCTGGAGCCTAGCTGAAGGAGCTTTCGGCGTAGAATTGTTCCACAATATCGAGATGCCGCTCATCAAGTGCTGGCTGATATGGAACTTTCGGGCGTGGTACTCTGCACAAAGCGCTGGCCGAAAAACTGCGAAACGTTCTCAACCGCTTGCGGAGCTCGAACAACGCATCTATGAACTGGCCGGTGAATCGTTCAACATCTCCAGTCCAAAGCAAATTGGGTGACATCCTTTTCGGCAAGATGCAGATTATAGATAAAACCCAAAAAGACAAGACAGGGCAGTATCGTCACGTCGGAAGAAGCGTCTACAACAGCTGCGTCCGAAGAAGTCCTATCATCGCCGCCATCCTCGACTATCGCGGCCTGGAAGAAGTTGCTCGGCACGTATGTCGAGGCACTTCCCAAACTCATCAACGCCCGAACGGGTCGTATCCATACATCCTTTAACCAGTCTGTCACGGCCACAGGACGCCTCTCATCGAGCGAGTCCCAACGCATGCAAAATAATGTCAAAAGCGAGGATGGTAAAGTGGAAATACGCAACGTTTCATCCGAGACCGGGTTGTCTCTTCTTTCGGCCGACTATAGTCAGATCGAACTGCGCATCATGGCTCATCTTTCGGGCGATGAAGCGATGATGGAAAGCTCTTCCGCGAGGGCTCTTGATATTCACGCCGCAACGGCCGCTAAGATTTGCATAAGGCCCTTTGAGGACGTCACATCGGAAGAAAGAAAGACGCCAAGCAGGCTAATTTCGCATCATTTATGGCATCACGACTCTTCGGATTGGCCCCAACGCATGGATATTTCTAACGGCGAAGCCCGGCGTTGATTGATGGTTACTTCGCCACTTTCAAAGGTGCGAGCCTATATGGAAGAAGCGAAAGAGCAGGCACGCCACCAGGCATGCCGGAAACGCTCTTCCACCGCCGCCGCTATCTACCCGATATCAACAGCCGCAACGCTACCGTGCGTGGTTTTGCTGACAACGCTACATCAGCGCGCCCATTCAGGGGCAGCGAGGCCGATATCATCAAGCTGGCCATGGTGCGTATCTGCAGCGGTTCTGAAAGGCCGAGTGTGCGCCTCGAAGATGATATTGCAGGGTCATGATGAACTCCAATTTCAGCGTTGTACCCGAGGAAAAAGAGTTGGTTGAGCGCACTGTCATGGAGGATGCAGGGCGCTTACGAGTTAAGCGTGCCACTGACGGCCGATGCCGGTTGGGGAAAAGAACTGGTTGGAGGCGCATTAAAGGAGGTTCTCCCGCCCCTCCCAAGGAGGGAGTGCCTACCGGATTGAAACCTAAAGGCAGTTGTTTGTTGAGTATTAGCTTTTTCGGTTGCTGACCTGGCGCCACGTGATTGAGCACTACCGACAGCTGTTTGTTGAATATTAGTTGTTTGATTGCTGACCTGACGCCACGTGATTGAAACCCCTGGCAGCTGTTCTTTGGGGCTTATATACTGACTATATTTGATAGAATCTTTTTGGATTCAGGGCTCATCAGGCCCTCTAACATTTACTTTTTGGTGAAGAAAAATCATCCGTATTCTTCTGATCATCCTTTTTCTTTTGGCAGGTCTGCTTCTGGCCGTCAGCCACTATATATTGGGCTATTCCGCTGCAACCGTCCAACAACAGGGGCCGACGCATCAACTATTAGTTACCATCGCATGCGCCAACAGTACCGAAATCGAAGCCGTGTCGACGGTTTGCGACGCAATGGCGGCTGGGAAGGGACGTGGCTCACACGACCGGGCGGACGATATCATGCCCTTCGTGCGTCGACGCGCCACGCTGACAAAACCGCGTTGCCATCCTTGTTCACGGCTATACCGACAGCCATCTCCATGCAGCGATTGGAAAAATCTGATGCCGACATGGGTTTCAACCTGCTTTCTGCCCGACTGCCAACGACTGCGGACGCAGCCCCGCAACTTCATGCACATGGGAGCGGGCGACGATCAACGCTCGTGCGTCGATGGATGGCCTATGCTGACAGCCTCGTGGAAGGTTCCTCGCCGGCGCTCGCCGAGATACTACAGCTGGTGTTTCGATGGGTGCGGCCACGGTGATGACGCTCAGCGCTTCCCCGAGCAGAATTTGGACGGTCGCACAAGGTTTCCATCGACGCACCGCTGCGCTATGTGCGCTCTCACGTGGAGGACTCTGCGGTTATATGCAGCACCTTCAACGAGTTTGAAGAAGGACAGCTCGAGGAGCAGTTCTCACCGCCCGCTTTTCCCTACTCTCCACACGTCCAGCGCTCTGCAGATGGCGCAACGGCTGGGACTTCGCGCGACTTTGCGGCCATCGACGCCGTGCGCCGGTGTCGCAAACCCATGCTCTTCATCCACGGCAGCAACGATACGCTTTCGTGCCCTGCCCACATGGTTTACGACCTCCTACCGCCAAACCGGCACCAGAAACAACTGTGGAATAGCGCGGTTCCGAAGCACACGCCCGCAGC